>Ga0180219_1001346_pt1 | contig 16146 bp, 16 predicted proteins | sample eDN3rd30CBELigMG_FD_151338 | JGI IMG/M metagenome (GOLD analysis project Ga0180219, IMG submission 151338) | Enriched Miracle-Growth compost microbial communities from Emeryville, California, USA - eDNA 3rd pass 30_C BE-Lig MG (version 2)... ...
GGATTGTGTTGTATTGTGTGGGAAAAGCGAGGAGGCGCAGATGTACGCGACGGAGCGTCATGAACTGATCGGCCAGGTGCTGACCGCCGAAGGGCGCGTCGGCGTCCACGATCTCGCGGCACGATTCGACGTCACCACCGAGACCGTGCGCCGCGACCTCGACGCCCTCGAGCGCGCGGGTCGGCTGCGCCGCGTGCACGGGGGAGCGGTGCCGATCGAGCGCGGCAGCACGGTCGAGACCACGATCACCGAGCGCATCCGGAGCCGCACGCACGAGAAGTCGGCGATCGCGGCGCGGGCGCTCGAGGCGATCGACGAGGGCTTCCGCGGATCGCTCTTCCTCGACGCGGGCAGCACGACCGCCGCGGTCGCCGAGCGACTGTCCAGCCGGCTCGCCGCAGTGCACGCCACGGCCGACGTCGTCACCCACTCCCTGACTCTGGCGCCGGCGCTCGCCGCCCTCGACGACGTCACGCTGACCGTCATCGGCGGCCGTGTGCGTCGCGACACCGCCGCCGCGGTCGGTGCGGGCACGGTCCGCGCGATCGAGGCGCTGCGCCCCGACATCGTCTTCATCGGCACCAACGGTGTCTCGTCGTCGTTCGGCTTGAGCACCCCCGACCCCGAAGAGGCGGCGGTCAAGGCGGCCATCGTGCGCGCGGCGCGTCGCGTGATCGCCGTCGCCGACTCCGGAAAGTTCGAGGCCGAGTCGCTCGTCCGCTTCGCCGAGCTCGATGAGATCGACGTGCTCGTCACCGACACCGCGCCCACCGGCGATCTCGCCGCGGCGCTCGACGCCGCCGATGTGGAGGTGTGGGTCGCATGATCGTCACCGTCACCGTGAACCCGTCGCTCGACCGCACGATCGTGCTCGATGCGCCCCTGCAGCCGGGCGCCGTGCAGGCCGCGGCATCCACCCGTGAAGACGCCGGCGGCAAGGGCATCAACGTCGCGCGCGTGCTCGACGCCGCCAGTGCCGACGTACTCGCGGTGCTGCCGCTGGCCGCCGACGATCCGTTCACGGCGGTGCTGCGCGCCGGCGCCGTACCGGCGCGACCGGTCGCGGTTGCCGGGCACTGCCGCGCCAATGTTACCATCACCGACCCCGCCGGGGTCACCACCAAGCTCAACCTGCCGGGTGCGACTCCGACAGACGGCGAGCTCACCGCGCTCGAAGAGGCAGTCGTCGTCGCCGCCGAGGGCGCCCGCTGGGTCGTGCTGGCCGGTTCTCTGCCGCCCGGGGTGCCCGACGACTTCTACGTGCGCCTGATCGATGCCGTCCGCATGCGCTGGGGTGCTGTGGCGCCGCGGATGGCGGTGGATGCCTCGGGTCCGGCCCTCGCCGCGGTCGTCGAGCGCGCGCATCCCGACCTCATCAAGCCGAACGACGACGAGCTCGCCGAGCTGACCGGCCAGGTGCTCGACGGCGATCTCACACAGGCCGCCGCCCGCATCGCGCGGGCGCTCGTGCCCGCGAAGGTCGCGGCGGCGCTGGTCACCCTCGGCGGCCGCGGCGCGGTGCTCGTCACCGCCGATGCGGCGTATGCCGCGGTCCCGCCGCCCACTCGGGTACGCAGCACCGTGGGCGCCGGCGACAGCTCGCTGGCCGGCTACCTGCTCGCCGAGTCGCAGGGCGCCGACCCCGGCGCGTGCCTGGTCTCGGCCATCCGGCACGGGGCTGCCGCGGCATCCCTCCCCGGAACCATGGCGCCCCGCCCGGGCGACCTTCCCACCGCCGACATCCCCGTCGCGCGCCTCTAGAACCTCACCCCTGACCGACGGAGGTCATCATGTCAGACACCATCACCCCCGAGCTCGTCAGTCTCGACGCGCCGCTCGGCACCGACAAGGCCGCGGTCATCCGCGCGCTCGCGCAGCGCGTGGTCGAGCAGGGTCGTGCCACCGACGCCGAGGCGCTCTTCGCCGATGCGTGGAAGCGTGAGCAGCAGGACGAGACCGGCCTGCCCGGCGGCATCGCGATCCCGCACGCGAAGAGCCCCGCCGTCACCGAGCCGTCGCTCGCGTTCGCGCGGCTGACACCCGGCGTCGACTTCGGCGCCGACGACGGCCCCGCCGACCTCGTGTTCCTCATCGCGGCGCCCGCCGACGCGGCCGAGGCGCACCTGGCCGTGCTCTCCAAACTCGCGCGCAGCCTCATGCAGGACGAGTTCACCTCCGGGCTGCGCGGTGCTCCGACCGCCGACGAGGTCGTGCACATCGTGCGTGTCGCGATCGGTGAAGAAGAGGAAGAGGGGGATGCCGCGGCCGCGGCACCCGCTTCGGCCGCGGATGCCGCGCCCGCCCCTTCCGCGCCGGCCGCGGCATCCGGCCCCCGTATCGTCGCCGTGACCGCCTGCGCCACGGGCATCGCCCACACCTTCATGGCGGCCGACGCGCTGACCGCTGCCGGCAAGAAGACCGGCGTGGACCTCGTCGTCGAGCCGCAGGGCTCGAGCGGATACAAGGCGCTGCCGGCCGACGTCATCGACGCGGCCGACGCCGTGATCTTCGCGGTCGACGTCGATGTGCGCGAGCCGCAGCGGTTCGCGGGCAAGCCCGTCGTGCGCGCGTCGGTGAAGGCCGGCATCGAGCGGCCGGAAGAGCTGATCCACGAGGCGGTGGAGGCGGCATCCGACCCGCACGCCGAACGCGTCGGCGGCGCTGTCGCCGCAGCCACAGCCGAGGCCCCGACCGAGTCGGGCGGGGCGCGCATCAAGCGCATCCTGCTCACCGGCGTGAGCTACATGATCCCGTTCGTCGCGGGCGGCGGTCTGCTGATGGCGATCGGCTTCCTGCTCGCCGGATACGGCATCGCGCTCGCGCACGGCGATTCGGGCGTCAACAACGCGGTGTACACGCTGCAGAACTACGCGGTCTGGAACCTGCCGCCCGAGGGCCTGATCTACTACCTCGGCGCGATAGCGTTCGAGATCGGAAACATCAGCATGGGCTTCCTGGTGCCCGCGCTCGCCGGTTACATCGCGTTCGCGATTGCTGACCGACCCGGCATCGCCCCCGGCTTCGTCGCCGGTTACGTCGCGGTGTTCATGAACGCCGGCTTCATCGGCGGCCTGGTCGGCGGCCTGATCGCCGGGTACGCGGCCTACCTCATCGGCAAGCCGGCCGTGCCGCGCTGGCTGCGGGGCCTCATGCCGGTCGTGATCATCCCGCTGTTGGCCTCGGCGATCGCCTCGGGTCTGATGCTGCTGATCCTGGGTGCACCGATCGCCTGGCTCATGACCCAGATGACCGCCTTCCTGAACGGGCTCACCGGTGCCGGCGCCATCGGGCTCGGGATCATCCTGGGCCTCATGATGTGCTTCGACCTCGGCGGCCCGGTCAACAAGACCGCCTATGCGTTCGCCGTCGCCGGGCTCGCGGCGCAGACGCCGGCCGCGTTCCACATCATGGCCGCCGTGATGTGCGCCGGCATGGTGCCGCCGCTGGGCATGGCGCTGGCTTCGACCGTGCTGTACCGACGCGGATTCACCACCGTCGAGCGCGAGAACGGCGCGGCCGCGTGGCTGCTCGGGCTGTCGTTCATCTCCGAGGGCGCCATCCCGTTCGCCGCAGCCGATCCGCTGCGCGTCATCCCGGCCAACCTCGTCGGGGGAGCGGTCACCGGTGCACTCTGCATGGCGTTCGGTGTGGCATCCCGCGCCCCGCACGGCGGCATCTTCGTGTTCTTCGCGATCGACCCGATCTGGGGTTTCATCGTGGCGCTGCTCGCCGGTACCGTCGTGACGGCGCTGCTGCTGGTCGCGCTGAAGAAGTTCGTCGGCCGCCCTGCCGCCGTGGAAGAGGCCGCAGCACCCGTTGCGGTCGCCGCCTGAGAACGACATCGAACACATCGAAGGAGAAGAACCCATGGCAGAACGCCAGGCCACCATCGCCAGCGCCTCGGGGCTGCACGCCCGCCCCGCCAAGCTGTTCGTGAACGCCGTCAAGGAGACGGGCATCCCCGTCACGATCGCCGTCGAGGGCGGCGCCGACCTCAACGCCGGCAGCATCCTGTCGCTGATGGGGCTGGGTGCCGCGCAGGGCACCGTCGTGACGTTGCGCTCCGACGCCGAGGGGGCCGACGCGGCCCTCGACGGCCTCGTCGCACTGCTGGAGACCGACCTCGACGCCGAGTAGGCGCGCGCCGGCGCCGCGCGCGCTTCGACGCGTGCGCACAGCGTCGGGCCGATCGATCGACACGCCGTCACCCAATGCCGGGTGGCGGCATGTCGGCTGAGATCCCCGACGCCGTGCACGGGAACGGGCGGGAAGGTGGATGTCGCGGCACCGGAGTCTCCCTCTGGTGCCGCGGTCCGCGCCGCGGGACGATGGCCGCATGGGCGGGTTCGAGGCCGTCGCCGCGCAGGTCGATGCCGTCGCCGAGATTCCGCAGGTGCTGCGCGTGGGCACGCAGATCGATCGCGCCCGGTGAGCACGCGCCGCGCGGGGTGGCGGGCAGCGGCATCCCGAACCAGGATGAGGGCATGAGCAACACCGAGGTCCACCCGCAAGAGGTCGTCTGCACCGACGGCGGGCTGCCGGGCCCGCGCGCGGAGTGCGCCGACGGCGTGCCCGTCGAGATCATCGAGGCACGCGATGTGCCGCTGGGCGGCCCGCGTGCCATGACGGTGCGCCGCACGCTGCCGCAGCGTCAGCGCTCGATGATCGGCGCCTGGTGCTTCGCGGACCATTACGGGCCCGACGACGTCTCGGTCACCGGAGGGATGGATGTCGCGCCCCACCCGCACACCGGCCTGCAGACCGTCAGCTGGCTGTTCGAGGGCGCCATCGACCACATCGACTCGGGCGGCAATGTCGGGCGCGTGCTGCCCGGGCAGCTGAACCTCATGACCGCCGGGCGCGGCATCTGCCACTCCGAGGTCTCGACCGCCGAGACGACCGTGCTGCACGGAGTGCAGCTGTGGCTCGCACTGCCCGACGCGGTGCGCGACGATCTGCCGCGCCGCTTCCAGCATTACGAGCCTGAGCCCGTCGCGTTCGAAGGCGGCTCGGCGCTCGTCTTCTTGGGGTCGCTGCTCGGCTCGACGTCGCCGGTCGACGTGCACTCCCCGCTCGTTGCGGCCGAGCTGCGCCTCGACCCCGGTGCCCTGCTGGACCTGCCGGTCGACCCGCTCTTCGAGCACGGAGTGCTGGTGGATGCCGGAGACCTCAGCCTCGAGGGAGTGCCGGTGCCCCGCGCCACGATCGGGTACACCGGCATCGGGTCGGAGCGGCTGCGGCTGCGCAACGAGGGCGCGACGCCGGTGCGCGCGGTGCTCATCGGCGGCGCGCCCTTCGGCGAGGACATCATCATGTGGTGGAATTTCGTCGGCCGCGACTCCGACGAGATCGCCCGCTACCGACAGGAGTGGCAGGACGCGGGCGAGCGCTTCGGCGAGGTGGTCGGGTACGTCGGCCACGACCCCGAGGGACTGCAGCGGCTGCCCGCGCCGACCCTGCCCGGGGTGCGGCTGCACCCGCGCCGCAACAAGCCGCCGCACGCGCAGGGGTAGGGGGTGGATGCCGGTGGCCGGCGTCAATCTGTCGCTGTTGCGCACTCCGGGCCGCTGGAGTGCGCAACAGCGACAGATCCGTGCGCCGCGGCATCCCGCACGGGACTCCGCGCCGCGCCCGCCTTAGCGCTTGCGCTGCGGGCGCAGGATGATGCCGAAGAACCAGTTGATGAGCGAGATGATGACCGCGGCCAGCACGCCCCACCAGAAGTCCTCGACGCGCAGGCCCCAGTTCCACCAGTGCGTGAGCCACGCGGTGATCCACAGCAACAGGCCGTTGATCACGATCGAGATGAGCCCGAGCGTGAGGATGTACAGCGGGAACGCCACGATCTTGATGACCGTGCCGATGATCGAGTTCACGATCGCGAAGATCGCGGCCACGATCAGCAATGTGACGATCTGCGGGAGCGGCTCGCTCCAGTCCACCTGGATGGGCAGGACCGAGACGGTGAGTGCCGGGATCAGGGTGACGACCCAGATCGCGAACGCATTGACGACCACGCGGATGATGAATCGCATTCGCACAGTCTGACATGACGCCCCGACGTTGTCGCGGGCACCGCCGGGCTATCCGCGGTCGATCGGAACCCCCGTCATCTTCGGCAGCCCCGGGAACACGACGTCGGCCGTCGCCAGGTCAGCCGGCAGGGGCGGCATGAGCATCGAGATCAGGATGCCCGTGCCGTCGGTGCCGCCGGCGACGTCGTCGCAGAGGCATCCCGTTGTCTGGCCGCCCATGTCACGTGCATTGGCATAGGTGTACGGCAGATAGCGCTTCTCGGTCGCCGTGTCGACGAGCGCGACGTTGCGGGTGTCGAGGAACGGAGCCACCGCGAACTGGAACGAGCCGAGGTCGGCGACGTCTCCCGACGCCGACGCGAGGCGCACCTCGAGCAGCGTCGAATCGGGCAGCGCCTGCAACGCCACGACATCGACCGTCACGGGCAGCTCGTCGCCGCCCGATACCTCGATGCGACCGGTCGTCTGCGCGATCGAGGCCGTCGGGAACGGTGCTTCGCCGATCGTCTTCGCGACCTGGTCGGCGGTCTCCGCGGTGGCCGTGGGTGTCGGCGACGGCGGATCGGGTGTCGCCGTCCCCGTGCACGCCGACAGCGCGGCGCCGAGAATGATCGCCCCGGCCAGGGCGACGGGGACGAGGCCGCGTCGGCGGCTCACTGGTCCGCTCCCGTCTCGAACGAGACCGTCACCCGACGGTTCTGCTGCCGTCCCTCGGCGGTGCCGTTGTCGGCAACCGGGTCCTGCTCGCCATGGCCGTCGGTCGTGAAGGTCACGTCAGCGTTGGCGACAAGCGGCTTCAGTGCTTTGAGCACGGAGGCCGCCCGGGCCTCGGACAGCGTCTGATTGTGCGCATCCGTACCGACATCGTCGGTGTAGCCGTCGATCGTGACGGTACCTTGGCCCTTCGCATTGATCTCGTCGGCCACCGCGCGGATGGCGTCTGTCGCCTTGGCGTTCAGGTCTGAGTGGTCCGTGGCGAACAGTACGTCCGATGCCAGCGCGATCGTCGTGCGCGTCGGGCTCACCGAGGTCGCGGCCGCAGGCTCTGCGGTGTTCGTCGTCAGCGGACGGGTCGCCTGCTTCACGTCACCCGCCGCGATCGTCTCCGCGGTCGGCAGCTCGGGCCATTCACCGAGCGGCACCGGAGCGGCGGCCGTCGTGCCCGCCGGCACGGTATCGGTCACGGCCAGCCCGGTGAAGAAGGCGCGGTGGCCGAATCGGACGGTGGCCTGCTTCATATCGGCCGGCAGCTCGGGGAACACCGCGTACCCGACGGTCGGCGTGCCGCTCGCATCGGTCGGCTGCAGATCGGCTGTGTCGCTGCACAGACAATCGCCGCCGGTCATCAGCGGCTGATAGAGCACGCCGTCTTTCGCATCGACGATGTCGATCTTCGCCGCGGCCATCGCCGGGAACGGATCCTTCAACGAGGGCGTGTCCATCGCGAACACCTCGGCGTCCGCGGTCTTGTTCGGCGCGAGCGCGTAGTAGACCACGGTGCCGTGCGGGATCCGTACGACCGCCAGCATCCCCACCCGGATCTCTTTCGCGTCGAGCGCGACCACGCGATACGACGTCGTGCCCAGAAGCGGTACGGGCTGGGTGCCGGGGTCGGGTGACCCGGTGGCGGCGAGCGCCGGCGTCGCGGCGGCGAGCGCGGCGGCCGTTGCCAGTGCGATGCCGAGATGTCTGCGCGCGGTCATGGTCCTCCGATGGTGCCCGTCGGCAGGCACAAGCACGCCCCACTATAGGAACGCGCTGTGGATGCCACGGCGGGGCGCGCCCGCGAACGCCGAGCTCGCAGCATCCCGTCTCGATCGCACCCGGCGCGCGAACGTAGACTCGTGGCGTGACCGAAGACGCTCCTGTCCGCATCCGCCCCGAGATCGCGGCGCTGCCCCCCTACAAGCAGGGCAAGCAGGCCGGCCCCGAGGCGTTCAAGCTGTCCAGCAACGAGAACCCGTACGAGCCGCTGCCCGCGGTCGTCGAGGCGTTGCGTCGCACCGTCGGAGTGAACCGATACCCGGATGCCACGGCCGCCCGCCTGCGTCAGCAGCTGGCCGTGCGGTTCGGGGTGACGCCCGACGAGGTGCACATCGGCGCCGGCAGCGTGTCGATCCTCTCGCAGCTCATGCTCGCCGCGGCGGGCCCCGGCGACGAGATCGTCTACGCCTGGCGCTCGTTCGAGGCATACCCGGGGCTCGTGCTCATCGCCGGTGCCACACCCGTCGAGGTGCCGCTCGCGCCCGGCGGACGTCACGATCTCGATGTGATGGCCGCGGCCGTCACCGAGCGCACCCGCGCGATCATCGTCTGCACCCCGAACAACCCGACCGGCCCGGTGGTGACCCAGGCCGAGTTCGACGCGTTCCTGGCGAAGCTCCCCTCCGACCTGCTGGTCATCCTCGATGAGGCGTATGCGGAGTTCGTCACCGAGCCCGACGCGGTCGACGGACTGCGCAAGCTCGGCATCGCGGACCACCCGAACGTGGTCGTGCTGCGCACCTTCTCGAAGGCGTACGGCCTGGCGGGACTGCGCGTCGGCTACGCGATCGGGCATCGGCGCATCCTCGACGCCGCCCGCTCGACGGCCGTGCCGCTGTCGGTGACCGCGCAGTCCGAAGAGGCGGCGCTGGCCAGCCTCGAGGCGGAGGACGAGCTGCTCGACCGCGTGCACACGATCACCGCGCGCCGTGACCGGCTCGCCGCAGCCCTGCGTGCGCAGGGGTGGGACGTGCCCGACGCCCAGGGCAACTTCGTGTGGCTCGCCACCGGAGAACAGACGATGGATGCCGCAGCCCGGTTCGAAGGCGACGGCTGCATCGTCCGGCCGTTCGCGGGGGACGGCATCCGTATCTCGGTCGGCGAAGAGGAGTCTGTGGAGAAGGTACTGCAGATTGCAGCATCCATTGTCGACACCCTTCCAGAAGGGCACGCGGGCCGCGCGTTAGCGTAGAACGGTGACGCCGACCGACGACACCGTGGCGTGCGACGAGCCGGACCTTGTCCGGATCCTCGACGCGGACGGCACCTTCGCCCCCACCCCGGCCGCCGAGCCCTACCTCGACATCATCGAGAAGCTCGTCGACTCCGACCTCGAGCAGTTCTACCGCGACATGGTCGTGGTGCGCGCGTTCGACCAGCAGGCGACCACCCTGCAGCGCCAGGGGCAGCTCGCCCTCTGGCCGCCGAGCTTCGGACAAGAGGCCGCGCAGGTCGGCTCGGCCCGTGCCGCCCGCCCGCAGGACCACCTGTTCCCCTCATATCGCGAGCACGTGGTGTGCACGATCCGCGGCGTCGATCCGATCGACATCATCCGGCTCATGCGCGGTATGACGCACGGCGGATGGGACCCGTACGACCCCAAGAACGGCAACACGCACATCTACACGCTCGTGCTGGGTTCGCACACGCTGCACGCGACGGGCCTGGGCATGGGTCTGGTCTTCGACGACAAGTGCGGCACCGGCGACCCGGACCGCGACGAGGCCGTGATCGTCTACTACGGCGACGGCGCCTCCAGTCAGGGCGACGTGCACGAGGCCATGGTCTTCGCGGCCAGCTACCAGACGCCCGAGGTGTTCTTCCTGCAGAACAACCAGTGGGCGATCTCGGTGCCGGTCTCGACCCAGGCGCGGGTGCCGCTGGCGCAGCGCGGCGCGGGCTACGGCATCCCGTCCCTCCGCATCGACGGAAACGACGTGCTCGCCAGCTACGCCGCCACCCGCCGCGCGCTCGACGAGGCACGCGCCGGCGAGGGTCCGCGCGCGATCGAGGCGGTCACGTACCGCATGGGTGCGCACACGACGAGCGATGACCCGACGAAGTACCGCACCTCCGACGAGGAGGCCTCGTGGGCCCGGCGCGACCCGATCGCCCGCATGCAGGCGTTCCTGCGGGGGCGTGGGGCGTCCGACGCGTTCTTCACAGAGGTGGATGCCGCGGCCGCCGCCGGCGCGGAGGATGTGCGCGAGCGCACCCGGGCGCTCGGAGCCATCCCCGTCAGCACGATGTTCGACCACGTGTACTCCGAACCGCACCCGCTCGTCGAGCGCGAGCAGGCGTGGCTGGCCGAGTACGAGGCATCCTTCGAGGAGGGCGCGCGATGAGCACTCCCACGACCCAGGTCCCACAGCCCCAGGTCCCTGAGCGAGCGCAGCGAGACGAAGGGCCGGAAGCCATGCAGACCATCCAGACCCTTCCCTTCGCGAAGGCGCTGAACGCCGGCCTGCGCCGCGCGATGGCCGAGAACGACCGTGTGCTGCTGATGGGGGAGGACATCGGCCGCCTGGGCGGCGTGTTCCGCATCACCGAGGGGCTGCAGGCCGAGTTCGGCGAGCGTCGCGTGCTCGACACACCGTTGGCCGAGTCGGGGATCGTCGGCACCGCGATCGGCCTGGCGATGGCCGGGTTCCGGCCGGTCATCGAGATCCAGTTCGACGGGTTCGTGTTCCCGGCGTTCGACCAGATCACCACGCAGCTCGCCAAGCTCACGAACCGGCACGAGGGCTTGCTGTCAATGCCCGTCGTGATCCGCATCCCCTACGGCGGGCACATCGGCGCGGTCGAGCACCATCAGGAGAGCCCCGAGACCTACTTCGCCCACACGCCGGGCCTGCGGGTCGTCTCGCCCTCGACCCCGAACGACGGCTACTGGATGATCCAGGAGGCCATCGCGTCCGACGACCCGGTGATCTTCCTCGAGCCGAAGGCGAAGTACTGGCAGAAGGGCGAGGTCGACACCGCCGCACACGCGCTACCGCTGCACGCGTCGCGCATCGTGCGGCGCGGAACCGACGTGACCCTCGTCGGGCACGGCGCGATGGTGACGACGCTGCTGCAGGCGGCCGCGCTCGCCGAGGGCGAGAGCATCTCGTGCGAGGTCGTCGACCTGCGCTCGCTGTCGCCGATCGACTACGACCCGCTGCTGGACTCGATCCGCCGCACCGGGCGCATGGTCTATGCGCAGGAGGCCCCGGGCTTCGTCTCTCTGGGCGGTGAGGTCGCCGCCACCGTGATGCAGGAGGCCTTCTACGCGCTCGAGGCCCCGGTGCTGCGCGTGTCGGGCTTCGATGTGCCGTTCCCGCCCGCCAAGCTCGAGGGCGTGTTCCTGCCTGACCCCGACCGCATCCTCGAGGCCGTCGACCGCGTCCTCGCCTACTGACGCCGGCACACCGTGCGCAGCATCCCGCCCCCCTCAACCGTGAGAGAACATCTGACGGACGAGGGAGCGGGTATTACCCACACTCTCGTCCATCAGATGTACTCTCACCGTCATAGCGCGGGGTGATGAAGGGAACGACATGAGCCCCCAGACCTTCCTGCTGCCCGATGTGGGCGAGGGCCTCACCGAGGCCGAGATCGTCAGCTGGCATGTGGCCCCCGGCGACGACGTCGCCGACGGTGACGTGCTCGTCGAGATCGAGACCGCCAAGTCGCTCGTCGAGCTGCCGTCGCCGTTCAGCGGCACGGTCGGCGAGATCCTCGTGCCCGAGGGCAAGACCGTGGAGGTGGGCACCCCGATCATCACGATCGCGACGGGTGTGGCATCCACCCCCGACGTCACCGTCGGGCAGAGCGAGCACGGCGAGCCCGAGCCGGCCCCCGAGCCCGAGGGGTCGGTGCTCGTCGGCTACGGCACCGGCGGCCCGGTGGCCTCGCGTCGCCGCAAGCCCGTCCAGGCACCGGTGCGCGCCTCGGCCGGCGTGGCCGCCAAGCCGCCGATCCGCAAGCTGGCTCGCGACCTCGGCGTCGAGTTGTCGGCGGTCACCCCCACGGGCGCCGCCGGCGAGGTCACCCGTGACGATGTGCTGCGGCATGCGTCCCAGGCGAGCGTGTTCCGCAACATCGCGACGCCGGAGTGGCCCGAGGTGCGCGAGGAGCGCATCCCGGTCGCGCCCGAGGTCGCGGCATCCGCCGTCGCTCCGGTGCAGGCGACCGCGCCGTCACGCCTCGCAGTCGACGACGAGCACCGGGTCGAGACGATCCCGGTCAAGGGCGTGCGCAAGGCGACCGCGAACGCGATGGTGGGCTCGGCGTACAGTGCGCCGCACGTGTCGGTGTGGACCGACGTCGACGCCACGCGCACCATGGAGCTCGTCAAGCGACTGAAGGCTTCTCCTGACTTCGCTGACGTCAAGGTGTCGCCGCTGCTGATCATGGCGCGCGCGGTCATGTGGGCGGTGCGCCGCACACCGATGGTCAACGCCGCGTGGGTGGATGCCGAGGACGGCGCCGAGATCCGGGTGCGCCACTACGTCAACCTCGGCATCGCGGCGGCGACCCCGCGCGGACTGCTCGTGCCGAACATCAAGGACGCGCAGAACATGTCGATGCGCGAGCTCGCCAAGGCGCTCGAGAAGCTCACGCTCACCGCGCGCGACGGCAAGACGACTCCGGCTGACCAGCAGGGCGGCACGATCACGATCACGAACATCGGCGTGTTCGGGATGGATGCCGGGACCCCCATCATCAACCCCGGCGAGGCCGGGATCATCGCCATGGGCACGATCCGGCAGAAGCCGTGGGTCGTCGACGGTGAGGTGCGCCCGCGCTTCGTCACCACGGTCGCGGGCTCGTTCGACCACCGTGTGGTCGACGGCGACGGCATGAGCCGGTTCGTGGCCGACGTCGCGTCGATCCTCGAGGAGCCGGCGCTGCTGCTGGACTGAGGCGGCGGCTGCGCGTGGGTTCGGCGGCCGGGGCGTCGGCTGTTCGGAACTCCGCATGAATGTGCGGCGAAAGGTGCTTTCGACGTGCGAAGCGCACCGAAAGCGCGAGTCTTGCGGAGTTCTCAACGCGTTGCGGCCCGCGCCGTTGGATGGATGGATGGATGCCGCGCCCTACCGCTCCCCGCTCCCCCCGCCCCAGCGAGAGAACATCTGCTCGCCGAGGATGCGGGTAATACCCGTGCCCTCGTCCGGGAGCTGTTCTCTCGCGGTCAGGCGGCATGGGCTGCAGGCCCGGTGTCCGCGGTTCAGTGAGAGTGCAGTGGGTGGACGAGAGCGTGGGTGCTTCCCTCCTCTTCGTCCACCAGGTGCACTCTCACCGTCCGGGGAGGGGTGGATGCCGCGGGCCGCGGCCGAGCGCGCGTGCCGCTGTCGGCCGAGTTGAGAATGATTCTCATTACGGGTTAGGGTGGAGGCGTGATCAAGATTCGACTCCTCGCTGCTGCCGCCCTCGCCGTCACGGCCGTCACGCTGGCCGGGTGCTCCGGCGCGTCCGACGGCGGCGCGTCCGACGGCGACACGTCCGACGGCACGGTGCAGGTCGTCGCCTCGACCAACGTCTACGGCTCGATCGCTGAGGCTGTCGGCGGTGATCGCGTCGACGTCACGTCGATCATCGACAGTGCGGCGCAGGATCCGCACGAGTTCGAGGCCAGTGCCCGCGATCAGCTGCGCGTGAAGAAAGCCGGACTCGTCATCGAGAACGGCGGCGGCTTCGACCCGTTCATGAGCCAGCTCGTCCACGCCTCGGGCGCCGACGCGAAGGTGATCACGGCCGCGACGCTGTCGCCCGAGTATCCCGTCGACGGCGACCTCGACACGCACGTCGACGACGCCGATCACGACCACGACCACCTCGAGGGATTCAACGAGCACGTCTTCTACGACCCGGCCGTGATGGCGACGCTCGCCGAGAAGATCGCCGATGCGCTCAGCGATATCGACCCCGCGGGGGCCGATGCCTATACCGCCAACGCGAAGGCCTTCACCGACGGCATCCACCCCCTCACCGATGCGCTCGCGACGCTGAAGGCGGCCCACGAGGGTACCGGCGTGTTCGTCACCGAGCCACTGCCGCTGTACCTCACCGACGCCGCCGGGCTCGACAACAAGACGCCTGCAGCGTTCAGCGAGGCCGTGGAGGAGGGGCAGGATGTCGCACCCTCGACCCTTCTCGATGCGCTGAAGATCATCTCGTCGCAGCAGGTCGCCGTCGTGATCGTCAATGCGCAGGCCGGCGGTGCCGAGACCGAGCGGGTTCAGCAGGAGGCCGAGAGCGCCGACATCCCGGTGCTCGAGTTCTCCGAGCTGCTGCCCGAGGGCAAGACATATCTGACGTGGATGGCCGACAACATCGCGCGGCTCGGTGACGCGCTGGGGGAGTGACGCCCGCCGTCCCCGCATCTGCGCTGAGAATCGTTATCACTAAGGTGGACTGGTGGAATCCGAACAGACCGTCGCGCCCCTCGTCATCGCGGGCGCGGCCCTGCGCCGCGGCGACCGCGTGCTCTGGGAAGACCTCGACCTCGTCGTCGAGCCCGGCGAGTTGATCGCCGTGCTCGGCCCGTCGGGGTCGGGCAAGACGACGATGCTGCGGGCGATCCTCGGGCTCGATCGGCTTAGTGCCGGGCGCATCACGGTGCTCGGCGAGCCCGTGCGCCGTGCCGGCAACCGACGTGTGGGCTACATCCCGCAGCAGCGCCCGCTGCCGCGCGACACCTCGATGCGGGCGCGCGACCTCGTGCAGCTCGGTGTCGACGGGCACCGGTTCGGGCTGCCGATCCCGCGCCGCGGCGAGCGGGCGCGGGTGGATGCGCTGCTCGCCGACGCCGAGGCCTCGGCCTTCGCAGACCGACCGGTCGGTCTGCTGTCGGGCGGAGAACAGCAGCGCCTGCGTGTCGCCCAGGCGCTCGCAGACGACCCGAAGCTGCTGCTGGCAGATGAGCCGCTCACGAGCCTCGACCTCGCGAATCAGGAAGCCGTCGTCCGCATGATCGACCGCCACCGTCGCACGCACGCGGCGGGCGTGCTGCTGGTCACGCACGACATCAACCCCGTGCTCGACAAGGTCGATCGCATCCTCTACCTCGCACGCGGACGCTTCTCGCTCGGACGTCCGCGCGACGTGCTGCGCGCCGACGTTCTCAGCGACCTGTACGGCGCGGACGTGTTCGTACGCCACGCGGGCGGACGCCTGGTGGTCGTCGGCGCCCCCGATGCCGAGGCGACGCACCATCACCACGAGGACGAGCACGCATGAACTGGTCGGACATCTGGAACGCCATGTTCGGCGGCGCGGCCGACTACGGCGAGATCCTCGCGCTCGTGCAGAACTCCGTCTGGGCCGGCGCCGTGCTCGGCCTGGTCGGCGGCCTCATCGGCGTCTTCGTCATGCAGCGCGACATGGCCTTCGCCGTGCACGGCATCAGCGAGCTCTCGTTCGCCGGCGCCGCGGCGGCGCTGCTGGTGGGGGTGGATGCCGTCACGGGATCGATCGTCGGATCGCTCATCGCCGCGGCGGTCATCGGCTTACTCGGCGCTCGCGCGCGCGAGCGCAACTCGATCATCGGCGTGCTCATGCCCTTCGGGCTGGGGCTCGGCATCCTGTTCCTGTCGCTGTATCAGGGACGCAGCGCCAACCGGTTCAGCCTGCTCACCGGGCAGATCGTCACCGTTCAGAACGCCCAGCTGGGCTGGCTCATCGTCATCAGCGTGATCGTGCTGATCGGACTGCTGCTCATGTGGCGTCCGCTGCGCTTCGACTCGCTCGACCCGCAGGCCGCGGCCGCGCGCGGCGTGCCCGTGCGCTGGATCTCACTCGCGTTCATGCTGCTGCTGGGCCTTGTGGTCGCCGTCGCCGTGCACATCATCGGCGCCCTGCTGGTGCTCGCACTCGTGGTCACGCCGGCGGCCGCCGCGATGCGCGTGTCGGCCGGGCCGGTCGCCGTTCCCCTGCTGGCGGCGGCGTTCGGTTTCGTGTCGGCCGTGGGCGGCATCCTGCTCGCCGTCATGGGCGAACTGCCGGTGAGCCCGTACATCACGACCATCTCGTTCGTGATCTACCTCGTGTGCCGCGGAATCGGTGCTCGGCGCGACCGCGTGACGCGCTCCGCCGCGTAGACGACGGAACGGGTGGATGCGAGCTGCCCGCGGCATCCGCACCGTGTCACAGTCCGCCACGAAACATCCGCCCGGCTGGACGCCGGGCGAGGAGTAAGGTTAGCCTTACCGTCATCCCCACACCCCTCACCGGAAGTCCGGATCCCGCTCGTGCTCGCAACCTTCGTCATCGGCCTGCGTGAAGGCCTCGAGGCCGTGCTGGTCGTCAGCATCGTCGCCGCGTTCCTCAAGCGCAACGGCATCTCGCGACGGCCCATGTGGCT
>Ga0180219_1001347_pt1 | contig 16137 bp, 17 predicted proteins | sample eDN3rd30CBELigMG_FD_151338 | JGI IMG/M metagenome (GOLD analysis project Ga0180219, IMG submission 151338) | Enriched Miracle-Growth compost microbial communities from Emeryville, California, USA - eDNA 3rd pass 30_C BE-Lig MG (version 2)... ...
GTCGTCCCTGGACGCGCCCTCCAGATGATCGACATTGTCGAAGCCGGACAGGCCCGTTTCCAGCCCCCGCAATGCCTTCTGCATCGATTCATGGATGTTGCGGCCAATGGCCATCACCTCGCCCACCGACTTCATCGCGGTGCCGAGCAGCGGTTCGGCCCCCTTGAATTTCTCGAAGGCGAAGCGCGGGATCTTGGTCACGACATAGTCGATGGTCGGCTCGAAGCTCGCGGGCGTCGCGCCGGTGATGTCGTTCTCGATCTCGTCCAGCGTATAGCCGACCGCCAGCTTCGCCGCGACTTTCGCAATCGGGAAGCCAGTGGCCTTCGAGGCCAGCGCGGAAGAACGGGAAACGCGCGGGTTCATCTCGATGACGACCAGGCGGCCGTCCTTCGGATTGACTGCGAACTGCACGTTGGAACCGCCTGTTTCCACGCCGATTTCACGCAGGACCGCGATGCTCGCGTTCCGCATGATCTGATATTCCTTGTCGGTCAGCGTCAGCGCGGGCGCGACAGTGATGGAGTCGCCGGTATGGACGCCCATCGGATCGATATTCTCGATGGAACAGATGATGATGGCGTTGTCGGCGCGATCACGCACCACCTCCATCTCATATTCCTTCCAGCCGAGCAGCGATTCCTCGATCAGCACCTCGGTCGTGGGCGAAGCGTCGAGGCCGCCCCGCACGATGCTCATGAACTCATCGCGATTATAGGCGATGCCGCCGCCCGTGCCGCCCATGGTGAAACTGGGACGGATGATCGACGGCAGGCCGGTGAACTCCAGCGCCTCCATCGCCTCTTCCATCGTGTGGGCGATGCGCGAGCGGGCGCTTTCCAGGCCGATCTTGTCCATGGCGTCGCGGAACTTGATCCGGTCTTCCGCCTTGTCGATCGCCTCGGCGTCCGCGCCGATCATCTGGACGCCATATTTCTCCAGCGTGCCGTCATTGAACAGCGCCAGCGCCGTGTTGAGCGCCGTCTGCCCGCCCATGGTCGGCAGCACCGCGTCCGGCCGCTCCTTCTCGATGATCTTCGCCACGATTTCTGGCGTGATCGGCTCGACATAGGTGGCGTCGGCGAATTCCGGGTCGGTCATGATCGTGGCCGGGTTGGAGTTCACCAATATGATGCGATAGCCCTCTTCCTTGAGCGCCTTCACCGCCTGCGTGCCCGAATAGTCGAACTCGCACGCCTGGCCGATGATGATCGGCCCCGCGCCGATGATGAGGATGGAGGAGATGTCGGTGCGTTTGGGCATTATTCGGCCTCTGATTTATAAGGATCGGCGCCGTCGAAGGCTGTTCGTGAAGCGATGGTCAATGCACTGCCCCTGTCCGGGCTTCGCAACCCCAGCCGTCATATTCGACGCCGCACAGGATTTCGATCTGAAGGCATTTGAGGGTCAGCGCGCGGATTGACTGTTCATCCACCGCCTGTTCGCATTCGAGGAAGAGGTAGAGTTCCCCGTCCTCGCCTTCTTCCCGGTCCAGCTCGACAAAACCGAATTGGCTGGCGATCGTCACGACGCGTTCGAAATCCTTCTCGCTTCCACGGAAGCTGACGTCCACGAGGCGCGGGATGCGCGGCTTGTCGCCATTTTTGGCGAGATTGGCAAGGACGCCCTTGTCGGCTTCCCACTCCTCGTCGAGGCGGGCAGGATCGACCGCGGGCAATTTGATGCTCACGCCTTCAACCCCTCCACGAACCGCTGGAACAAATAGAAGCTGTCCTGCGGCCCCGGTGAGGCTTCGGGGTGGTACTGGACCGAAAAGGCTTTCCTGTCCGTCAGTTCAATGCCGCAGTTGCTACCGTCGAAGAGCGACACATGGGTCGGCTTGGCATTGGCGGGGAGCGTGTCCGTGTCGACCGCGAAGCCGTGGTTCATGCTGGTGATCTCGACCAGCCCGTCCGACAGGCGCTTGACCGGATGGTTCGCGCCGCGATGGCCCTGATGCATCTTGACCGTCTTCGCGCCGACCGCGAGGCCCAGCAACTGGTGGCCGAGGCAGATGCCGAAGATCGGCACCTCCGCCTCCAACGCCTGCTTGATCACCGGCACCGCATAGTCGCCCGTCGCTGCCGGATCGCCGGGGCCGTTGGAGAGGAACAGGCCGTCGGGCTTCTGCTCCATGATCTGCTCGAAGGTCGCGGTGGCCGGCAGCACGGTCACGCGCGCGCCGGCCTTCACCAGATTGCGGAAGATGTTGTTCTTCGCGCCATAGTCGATGGCAACCACATGGGGCCGCTCATCCCCCGCTTCTCCCAGCCCATAGCCGAAGCCCAGACGCCACACGCCGTCTTTCCAGAGACGGCTTTCCTTGCCCGTGACTTCGATGGCGAGGTCCATGCCCTCCAACCCCGGCCAGCTTGCCGCCTTCTCCGCGAGGGCGGCGAGATCGAACCGGCCTTCGGGATCATGGGCGATCACGACATTGGGCGCGCCCTTCATCCGGATCATCCGCGTCAACGCGCGGGTATCAACGCCCGCGAGGCCGATGCGGCCTTTCTCCCTCATCCATTGGTCGAAGGGTTCGACATTGCGGAAATTGCTGGGTTCGGTCACGTCCTGCCGCACGATGCAGCCCAGCGCATGGGGGCTGTCCGCCTCCACATCGTCCAGGTTGGTGCCGACATTGCCGATATGGGGAAAGGTGAAGTTGATGATCTGCCCGGCATAGCTGGGATCGGTCATGATCTCCTGATAGCCCGTGATGGAGGTGTTGAAGCAAAGCTCTCCCACCGCTTCGCCGACCGCACCGAAACCGCGTCCGAACACGGCCGAGCCATCGGCGAAAACCAATACCCCCGTCGCTCCTTTGGGCACGGTCAGGGATTTGGCGTCGGCCATGGCTTGCAAGTCCTTCTTATGCTTTTTGCGGGACCCCGTCTTCAACGGGTTAAACGGCCCGCCACCTATGCCTAGCAGGCCGCGCGGTCAACTCCTGTTCAAAATCTCTTTTCGCATTATATCTGTCTCTTTCCCGGTAGACAGGATTCTCATCGCCATGATTCGCGAGCAGCTAAAGAGCGCCCAGGTCGAAGCCATGAAGGGCGGCGACAAGGAGCGCCTCGCCGCCGTGCGCCTGATCCTTGCGAAACTCAAGGATCGCGACATCGAACTGCGGACCGCCAGCAATGTTCCCGACGACGATACGGTCGTGGTCGAAGTGCTCCAGAAGATGGCGAAGCAGCGCCGCGAATCGATAGAGATGTTCCAGAATGGCTGCCGCGACGAACTCGCCGCGAAGGAACAGGCGGAACTGGACGTGATCGACAGCTTCCTCCCCGCGCGACTGAGCGAGGAGGAGACGAAGGCCGCGATCGAGGCGATCAAGGCCGAAGTCGGCGCGTCGAGCGTCAAAGACATGGGCCGCGTGATGGCGGCGCTCAAGGAACGCCACGGATCGGTGATCGACATGAGCAAGGCCGGCGGGCTGGTGAAGGCGGCTTTGATCTGACAGTGCTTATAGCTCCCCACCGCCTGCGGGAGGGGTTTGGGGAGGGAATGTTCAACGCCCATGGACGAAGGCTATGCCCGCCCCACAGCCAAAGCACGGCAGCTTCGCAACAACGCGACAGATACAGAATGCGCCTTATGGCGGGCGATCAGCGCCCGAAAAGTCGCTGGCGTGCGTTTCAATCGACAGGCGCCGGTCGGCCCTTATATCTGCGACGTCATCGCGCGCTCGCTCCTGTTGGTGGTGGAGGCCGATGGCGGCCAGCATAGCGCGGGAACCGATGCAGCGCGGACTCGCTATCTGGAAGCGGAAGGTTATCGGGTGATCCGCTTCTGGAATAATGAAGTGCTGGGAAATCTGGACGGAGCGGCTGCGGAAATCGAACCGGTGATTGCGGACACGCCCTCCCCCGACCCGTCCCGCAAGCGGGAGGGGAGCTTGTGAGTCTTTCCCCCGCCTTCCTCGACGAACTGCGCGCGCGCACGTCGCTCTCGACGCTGATCGGCCGTACCGTGAAGGTCCAGAAGGCCGGCCGCGAGTATAAAGCCTGCTGCCCCTTCCATAATGAGAAGACGCCCAGCTTCACGATCAACGATGAGAAGGGCTTCTATCACTGCTTCGGCTGCGGCGCGCATGGCGACGCGATCCGCTGGATGACCGACCAGCGGGGCCTGCCCTTCATGGAGGCAGTGAAGGAACTGGCGCAAGCGGCGGGCATGGATGTCCCCGCGCCCGATCCCCGCGCCGCCCGCCGCGCCGAACAGACCAGAGGGCTGCACGACGTCATGGCCGCGGCGCAGGGCTTCTTCGAGGAGCAACTGGGCGGCATCGACGGGGCGGAGGCGCGCGCCTATCTCCAGCGCCGGGGCATAAGCGACGCCACCCGCCGCGCTTTCGGCTTCGGCTATTCCCCGGATTCGCGCGGCAAGCTCAAGACCGCGCTCAAGGATTTCGGCGAATCCGTGCTGATCGAGGCCGGGCTGCTCATCGACCCGGATGGCGCCGAACCGGATAGTGGGAAAACCAGCAAGCGCGACAGCTACGACCGCTTCCGCGGCCGCCTGATGCTTCCGATCCGCGACATCCGGGGCCGCGTGATCGCCTTCGGAGGCCGCATCCTGGGCCAAGGCGAGCCGAAATATCTCAATTCGCCCGACACGCCCCTCTTCGACAAGGGCCGCACGCTGTACAATATCGACCGCGCCTCGCCCGCCAGCCGCCGGTCGGGCCGCATTGTCGTGGTCGAAGGCTATATGGACGCGATCGCGCTGGCGCAGGCCGGTTTCGCCGAAGCGGTGGCCCCGCTCGGCACCGCGCTCACCGAGCACCAGATCGAGCGCTTGTGGAAGATGGCGGACGTGCCGATCCTCTGCTTCGATGGCGACTCGGCGGGGCAGAAGGCCGCGATCCGCGCGGCCGCCCGCGCCCTGCCCCTGCTGCGCCCCGGCATGAGCCTTGCCTTCGCCACCCTGCCGGGCGGGCAGGACCCGGACGACCTGATCCGCGCCGAAGGTCCCGCCGCCATGGAAACCGTGCTGGGAAGCTCCGAACCCTTGGTCGAGCGCCTGTGGAAGCATGAGCATGGCGCTGCCCCGCTCGACACGCCCGAACAGCGGGCCGCGCTCAAGCAGCGCCTTTCCGCCCTGACCGACGCCATCGCCCATCCCGATGTGCGCGCCCATTATGTGCAGGCGTTCCGCGAGCGTTATGACGCCCTGTTCTTCGCCCGCCGCCCGGCCTTCGCCTCCGGCCCGCGTCACAGCCCGCGCACGGGCGGCGGCAATTGGCAGCGCGACCGGCGCGGCAATTGGAAACCGCCGCTCCCGCCCGCCGGAACCGAAGTCCGCGCCATCGGCGAAAGCGGCATGGAACAGCGCCTTTTGCGCGCGGTTCTCGCCAGCCTGCTGCGTCATCCCGAACAGATCGCGCTCCATCGCGAGATGCTTTCGGGGCTTCAGATCGCCGACTCCGCGCTCGCGCAATTGCTCGACGCGATGATTGCAGCGTCCTTCCGCAAAGAAACAGTTGAAACCCAGGGCCTCCTTACCATATTGGGGCAAGGTGAAGTGTATAATATGGCGAAGGGGATGCTCCGGGCCGACACGTTCACATTCACCCCCCACAGAATGACAGCCGACCCCGGTCGCGCGGCGCGTGATCTGGATGAAGCGATTCGGGTGATGGCGCAGGGACCGGAGCTTGAAATGAACCTGGCTGCGGCCACCCGGCGGGCGATGGAAGATGTCAGTGAGGCGAACCTGTCCGCTCAGCAACAGGCCCTGACCGCGCATCGGAACCATCTGGCCCGCCTGGCGGAACTGGCGCAGTCCGAAGACATTATTTGATTGGATCGTCCCTTTCGGGCCGATGAAGTTTAAGGCGAATAAATGGCGACCAAAGCGAACGGCAAGGCTTCAGGTGAGGATACGGATACCGGCGACGCGCCGCTGCTCGATCTGAACGAGGCGTCGGTCAAGAAGCTGATCGCCCGTGCGAAGAAGCGCGGCTATATCACCTATGACGAATTGAACGACGCCCTGCCGCAGGACCAGATGTCCTCCGAGCAGATCGAGGACATCATGTCCGCGCTCAACGAAATGGGCGTCAACATCGTCGAGAATGAGGAAGCCAGCGAAGACGGCGACGATCAGCGCGACGATGCCGAGGACGACAGCGCCGACGAGAGCGCCGAAGACGATGGCTCGCCGCGTCCGGTCGCCGAAAAGAAGAAGGAAACCATCGATCGCACCGACGACCCGGTCCGCATGTACCTGCGCGAAATGGGCGCGGTGGAACTGCTCAGCCGCGAAGGCGAAATCGCCATCGCCAAGCGGATCGAGGCGGGCCGCGACACGATGATCCTTGGGCTTTGCGAAAGCCCGACGACCTTCAACGCGATCATCGAATGGTCGACCGCCCTCAACAATGGCGAGATGCAGCTTCGCGAGATCCTCGACCTCGACGCCATGCTGTCCAAGGATCCGGCTCCGGAAAATCTGGAGGAAGGGGCCGAGAATGATGACGGCGAAATCAGTGAAAAGACCGCCGGCCCCAGCTTCAAGGAAGAGGAAGAGCCGGAGGAGGAATCCGCCGACGCCGACGAGGATGAGGACGGCCTGACCGAACGCCGCTCCCGCCGGGTGGAAGAGGAAGAAGAGGAAGACAACACCCTCTCCCTCGCCCAGATGGAAGAGACGCTCAAGCCGGTCGCGCTGGAGAAGTTCGCCACCATCACGGAAATTTTCCGAACCTTCTCGAACGCCCAGGCGGCGCGCATGGCTGCCATGGCCAATGGCGAAACCCTGAGCCAGAAGGCGGAGGACAGCTATCAGGAATTGCGCGAGCAACTGACGGCCGAAGTCGAAAGCGTCCAGTTCCACCAGCAGAAGATCGAATATCTGGTCGACCAGCTTTATGCCTATAACCGGCGCCTTACCGCGCTGGGCGGGCAGATGCTGCGGCTGGCCGAACGGCACAAGGTCAGCCGCAAGGATTTCCTCGGGCGCTATGTCAATCACGAGCTTGACGACGGCTGGCTCGACAAGGTCAGCGGCCTCGACAAGAAATGGGCCGCCTTCGCCGCCGCCGAAGCCCGCGCGGTCGATCGCATCCGCAACGAGGTGAGCGAAATCGCGCAGGCGACCGGCATGTCCCTGAGCGAGTTCCGCCGCATCGTGAACATGGTGCAGAAGGGCGAGCGCGAAGCGCGCATCGCGAAGAAGGAAATGGTGGAGGCGAACCTGCGCCTTGTCATCTCCATCGCTAAAAAATATACGAACAGAGGGCTGCAATTCCTTGATCTTATTCAGGAAGGCAATATCGGCCTGATGAAAGCGGTCGATAAGTTCGAATATCGGCGCGGCTACAAGTTCAGCACCTATGCGACCTGGTGGATCAGGCAGGCGATCACGCGCTCCATCGCGGATCAGGCCCGCACCATCCGCATCCCGGTCCATATGATCGAAACGATCAACAAGCTGGTCCGCACGTCCCGCCAGTTCCTGCACGAGCAGGGCCGCGAACCGACCCCCGAGGAAATGGCCGAACGCCTCTCCATGCCTTTGGAGAAGGTCCGCAAGGTCATGAAGATCGCCAAGGAGCCGATCTCGCTCGAAACGCCGATCGGCGACGAGGAGGATTCGCATCTGGGCGACTTCATCGAGGACAAGAACGCCATCATCCCGGTGGACGCGGCGATCCAGGCGAACCTTAAGGAAACGGTGACGCGCGTTCTGGCGTCGCTCACCCCCCGCGAGGAGCGCGTGCTGCGGATGCGCTTCGGCATCGGCATGAACACCGATCACACGCTGGAGGAAGTGGGCCAGCAGTTCAGCGTGACCCGCGAACGCATCCGTCAGATCGAGGCGAAGGCGCTGCGCAAGCTCAAGCACCCGTCGCGCTCGCGCAAGATGCGCAGCTTCCTCGACCAATAGAGAGGTTTGCACGACGAAATCGGGGAAAAGGCGGCGGAAAAAGCCGCCTTTTTTCTTGCCGTAAACCCCTCGTTTACCCCGGTGCGATAGTTTCTCCCCTCAGCCTTAAATGCATGTGGGCACAGGGGTTTTCTGGTGATGAACGACGCGGCGCAACGCTATCGGCCTGGGGACATAGCGCAGGTTCTCGACTCGCTGATCGCGGCGGACGGCACCGGCGCTCATCATTATGCGCATCGGGCGGCTGGCGATCACGGTCTGCGCGACGCGCTGCCGTCGCTGTCGGACCTTGCCGACGCCGCCTATTATCTTTGCCTGCTTCATGGACGCCATCCCGGCGTCATCGACCATGCCGCCACCCGATCCGCCGACAATGCCGCGCGCCAATGGTTGATTGCCACCGCCGACGGATTCGCCCGCGAGCGCGCCTATCTGACGCAGGTGACCGTGGCAGTCGGCCCCGCCCCCAGCACCGCCGGACAGGCCGATTGCGAAACGACCGTCAGCCAGCAGCGCCATGCGCTCGACATGCTCGCCCAGTCCGACCGGCGCGGCTGCGCGATGGGCGCGGCGCTGGCGCTGGCGCTCGACTGGCGCGCCGTGCGCCGCGTGCTGGACAAGGCCGCGATTCGCGCGGGCCTTGAACCTGCCCTTTCCACGCTTCCCGACCGCCGCGCCACGCTGGACGTCGCCCGCGCCATCGGCGGCGACGACGCCATCGACCGTGCGCTCCAGTTCGGTGCGCGCCAGTTGCTGACCCAGCATCGCGGCCTGTGGGATTTGATGGCCGCCCGCGCCGAAATCCGCGCCCGCTCCTGATCGCCCGGCATCCGCCGCGCCGCACAAAACGCATTGCGCCCGCCCCTCGCTTTGCCTAGTCCGTTGGACGGACAGCAAGGAACGGGAACACCATGCGATTTGAAGGCACGCAGGATTATGTCGCCACCGATGATCTGAAGGTCGCGGTCAACGCCGCCGTGCTGCTGCGCCGCCCGCTGCTGGTGAAGGGGGAGCCGGGCACCGGCAAGACCGTGCTGGCGCAGGAAATCGCCAAGGCGCTGGACGCTCCGCTGATCGAGTGGAACGTCAAGTCCACGACCAAGGCGCATCAGGGGCTCTATGAATATGACGCGGTCGCCCGCCTGCGCGACGGGCAGCTCGGCGACCCGCGCGTCCATGAGATTTCCAACTACATTCGCAAGGGCAAGCTGTGGGAAGCGTTCACCGCACCCAGGCTGCCCGTGCTGCTGATCGACGAGATCGACAAGGCCGATATCGAATTTCCCAACGACCTGTTGCAGGAACTCGACCGCATGGCCTTCCACGTCTACGAAACCGGCGAAACCATCGCCGCGCAGGAACGCCCGGTCGTCGTCATCACCTCCAACAATGAGAAGGAACTGCCCGACGCGTTCCTGCGCCGCTGCTTCTTCCACTATATCAAATTCCCCGACCGCGAGACGATGCAGGCCATTGTCGACGTCCACTTCCCCGGCATCCAGAAGATCCTGGTCAGCAAGGCGATGGATATCTTCTACGACATCCGCGAAGTGCCCGGCCTCAAGAAGAAACCTTCGACCAGCGAGCTGTTAGACTGGCTCAAGCTGCTCCTCAATGAGGACATGCCACTGGACGTGCTCCAGAACAGCGACCCGACCAAGGCGATCCCGCCCCTCCATGGCGCGCTGCTCAAGAATGAGCAGGATATCATGATGTTCGAACGCCTCGCCTTCATGGCGCGGCGGCAGGGGCGGTAAGTCCGCTTTCGCTAGATCGGGGCCGGTTCACGCGGAGAATATGGACGCGGCCGAAGGCTTTTTGTTGGGAGGTTATGCAGTTTTGCAAATCCGCTCATGCAAGGATTGTTTTCGGCCATTTCCGCCATTCAATATGTCGGAGGAATGGCAGGAATCCACCTCCATAACCGCCATTCCGCACAGAGGTTGTAAGCTACTCTCCGCCTCTCCGCGTCTTCGCGATCAAAATCCTGACCGAATCCCTTGCCGAGCGCTTGCAAGCCCGGCATCCTGATTTCCTGTCATTCAAGGCTGCGCCAAGACGGTCTGGATCAGGAAAAGGATGCCGATATGCCCCTGCCGCGTGCATTGCCCCTCGTTTCGGTCCTGCTGGCGCTCAGCGCGCCCGCCTCCGCGCGCGCGGCTGACGCCGTTGAAGCCTGGACGCCCACGCAAACCGCCCTGCGCGCCAATGGCCGCGGGCATAGCCCTGCCGCAGACGGTGGCGGGCCTCTCCCTCGCCAAGAGCGGAGAAGCGTCGAACGGCGGCAAGGGCATCGACAACTACGCCCAATATCTGTCCGAAGACGGCACGATCCAGGCGACGCTCTACGTCTATCTGCCTAGCTACGCCGACGCCGCGCTCGCCGCATATATGACGGACAAGGCGGTGATGGAGCGCTTCGGCGCGAAGACCCGCCGCACCAGCTACGCCAGCGTAGCGGCGGGCGGCCATCCCGGCACCGCCATCCGCGCGGTTTATGACGATGCCGCCGATGGCGCGCTCGCCACCGCCGCCGCCTTCGTCCATGCGGGCCGCTGGGTCGTGAAGATGCGCGTCACCGGCCCTGCCGAGCGCCGCAAGGACGTGCTCGCGGGGCTGGACGGCATGATCGCAAGCCTCGCCTTCGACGATCCCAAGACGCTCCACGCGGCCGCCCCGGCAAAGATCAACCCCTGCCCCGCCCCCGACAGCCGCGACGCCCGCCTCACCGATGCGGCCCCCGCCGGCGCGGAAGGAAGCGGCATAATAGCGATTCCCCGCGACGGTCAGGGTAGCCTGTGCCTGCGCGGCACCATCGAAACGGCGGAGGGCCGTTATGAGATGCTGCAACAGGCCGGGGTGGAGGGCGGCGCGATCATCGTGCCGACGGACGACATGGGCGGCCTGATCGCCTTCGATCCCGCGGCGGACGGAACGGGCTACCGCCTGTCGATGCACGCGCTGGGCCGGACCGACCTTTACGGCGTCTATGACCGCGTTCCCAGCACGCGCCAGATCGCCGCCATCATCGACGGCAAGGACCCGCAAACCGCGCAGGCCCAGGCCACCACCGCCTATGCCGCCAATGGCGACGTGACGGTCAGCGTGGTCCGCGGGACGCCGCGATAAGGGACGGCGAAAAGTGGCGAACCGGATGCTGAAATGCTAATCGTTCCCGTCATGCAATACGGCGCGCTTTCCGGCGCGGTGCTTTTTGATGGGAATTGCGCGTCACCCAGCCATCGCGATCCTGCCGGCCCGAAGCAGACGCCGCCTGCGATCCGCTGACGCGCGCCTATCTGACATTGTTGTCGGGCTGTTCCTTCTGGGAACGCCATGCCCCGATCGGCGACAAGCTGGCCACCGGGCGCAGGTCCACGATAGTCGCGCGCCTGACCGGCAACCGGCTGCGGGAGCTGGATCGCTTTCTGTCCGTCCTTCTGGATGAAGCGGCTCTTCGCCATGGCGGCCCCGGCCATGACCGGCGCGCCTTCGCGCGGCAGCGCAACACGCCGCGCAAGCTGATTGCCGTCGCGAGGATGATGGACCTGGACGGCCCCTCCATCCCGCGCCTTCGCGCCATCGGGCGAATATCCGCCTGCCTGCACCATTGTTCCGGGGTGATCCACGCCCCCGCATTGAGGAACGATCTTCGCCTGGCCACGGGCCGCGACGTAATCGACGATGAATATCCCCGGCTTTTCCTGTCCGCCGAATCCATCGCCGCCATCTGCCATTTCTATCGGCAGATCGGCGGCGGGCTGGTACGCGATGCCGTCCGCGAAGGCGCCGCATTGACTTTTCCGGGAATATGGTCGATATAGGGTGCGCTAACGTCGCCTGCGACGGAATTTGACCCCATGGGGTTCTCCTTCCCTTCTCGCGCTACCAGCTCCGCCCGTGCTTTTGCGGGCGGGTCAATCGTTTTCGTGAAAGGAAACACCTCATGCCCATCGGAACCGTCAAATTTTTCAACGCCGACAAAGGCTATGGCTTCATTGCGCCCGAAGACGGCGGCAATGACAGCTTCGTGCATATCTCCGCCGTAGAACGCGCTGGCATGGCCACGCTTCAAAAGGACCAGCGGCTGAGCTACGAAGTCGAAACCGACCGCCGTGGCAAGCAGTCCGCCGTCAACCTCGAAGCGGTTTGAAGGCCGGATTTGCGGTAAACCTGGTTTTCACGCAAAGTCCGATCCTATCCCGGCAAGGCCATCGGCGTTGCCGGACCACATTCTTCGCATTCCTGTCCGCACGGCTGATGGGAATGCGGAGGCTGTCCCCCTGAACGCAGGGAGCCGCCGCCTTGGCGCGGCCGATTTTTCAGCCCGCGGGCTTGCACCGATGCAAGTCTGCCGGCGCGGGCCGCGCTTAACGAACGCGGCGCCCTTTTCCACCCATTGCGCGCCTGTTGCGCGCCAGGATTATCATGAGTTTCAAGACACATTCTATTTCTTCCCTTTCCCATCGCCGGCTTCTCCGTTCGCAGCGCAAGCCCATCCCCGCCGGTATTTTGTCAACGCAGGATCTGCGCCGTATCGTAGCCGAAATGCTCGGCTGAAAGGCTTCGGCCTCCGCCCGTCCGGGAGATTGCCATGTCCGCCACCAGCGATTTCTATCTGGCCCGCGCCGCACAATGCGAGCGTGAGGCCGGCGAAACCAATCTGGTCAATGTCCGCGAGCGCTGCCTGCGGGCCGAGGCGGCATGGCAGGCCATGGCCGACCGGGTTCTGAAAGGGGAAGCGGATCGCAAGCGGCAAATCGCCGCAAAGGCGATCGATCAGGAGCAGTCCATTGGCTAGGCAATTCAGGAAAAATGCAGGCGGTCCTCGCCTTTCACCCGAACAGGCGGTACGGCAGGGGCGCATATCGCAACTGGCGATCGCGCGCCTTGGCGCGCAAAACGCCATCGCGTTCCTGAACGGACATGACGAGGCGCTGGGCGCCCGTCCGCTGGATCTCGCGATAGAAAGCGCCGCGGGCCTGCACGCCGCCGAGCAGCTTTTGCTCGACAGGACGGGCGGCTGACTTCCGCGTCCGGCTTTTTAGGGCCGGATGTCAGCTTTCGCCGGCATGACGGAAACGATATGAGCGACGTCCGCACACCCTTATAATCGCCATTCGGCGCGGACGTTTGCAGACCATATAATCTCCAATCAAATTCCCTGCGCGGCGAACCAGGGAATCATGCGGGCGATGGCGTCCTCCACCCTGTCGGTCGACACCGCGAAGCTGAAACGGATGTGGCGCTGGCCGTCCACGGGATCGAAATCGATTCCGGGCGCGGCGGCGACGCCAGTTTCGCGCAGCAGCTTCCGGCAGAAGGACAGGCTGTCATTGGTGAGGTGTCCCACATCGGCATAGATGTAGAAGGCCCCGTCCGGCGGCGCGATTTCCTTGAGGCCGAGCGCGGGCAGCGCATCCAGCAGCAATTGCCGGTTGCAGCGATAGGTCGCGACATGCCCCTCCAACTCCTCCGCGCAGTCCATGGCGATCAAGCCCGCATGTTGCGCAAGGGACGGCGGCGTCAGGAACAGGTTTCCCATGCGCGCCCTTGCCGCATCGATCAGGCCGGGCGGCACCACGATCCAGCCCAGCCGCCATCCGGCCATGCTGAAATATTTGGAAAAGCTGTTCACGATGAGGGCGCCGGATGCATATTCCAGCATGGAATGGGCAGGCTCGCCATAAGAGAGGCCGTGATAGATCTCGTCTGAGATGATGCGGATGCCTCGCTCCGCGCAGACCTGCGCGATGGCCGCCAGTTCTTCCGCCGGGATGATGGTGCCGGTGGGATTGGCGGGGCTGGCGAGGATCAGGCCGCCGGGCGCTGGGTCAAGCTTCACGAGGGCGGCCGCGCTGATCTGGTAGCGGTCGGCGGGGCCGCAATCGACCTCCTCCACCTCCAGATAGAGGGTTTTGAGCGTATTGCGGTAGGCGACGTAGCCCGGCCGCGCCGTCGCCACCCGCGCCCCCGGCGCGAACAGGCAGGACAGCGCCAGCACCAGCCCCGGCGATGCGCCGCAGGTGAGCAATATCCGCTCCGGGTCGACCGTCACGCCATGGCGTTCGTCGTAGAGGCGGGCGATGCGGGCCTTGAGCGCGGGGCTTTCCCAATAGCCCATCGGGTCGGTGTCGAGGATGTCATGGGCCGCTGCGATGGCGGCGGCGGGCGCGCCGGTCGAGGGCTGGCCAAATTCCATGTGGAGGATGGAGCGCCCTTCCGCTTCCAGCCGATGGGCTTCGCGGCTGATGGCGATGGCGTGAAAGGGTTCGATGCTGGCGATCATCGCCCCGTGCCTAAAGAGGGTATCGCCGCCCCGCAACCTTTGGCGTGCGATGGGCGTTGAACAGGGGTGAGCGAAACCGTCCTTGACGCATTTCAATATTATGGCGCGGGGGCGGCGACGCTGGCGGCGCTGGTCGTGTCGCTGCATCTGGGGCGGCGCATCACCGGATGGGCCTTTGTCCTTTTCGTCACCTCATCGGTCGCGCTGATCCTCTGGGGATTCCTGGCGGAGGACAGCGAAGGCATTGGATGGCAGAATGTCGCGCTGCTGGTCATCAACGCGATCGGCGTGTGGCGCTATCTGTTTTCAAAGCACAAGCCGAAGGATTGACGCGGCACAAGCGCCATTGCGCGCCGCGCCGCCGCCCCCTAGATGGAAGGCCATGATATCGCGCCGGCTGCTGACCTCCATCGCTCTTTTCCTGTCCGGCTGCGCGGGGACGCAGCAGGGTTATCCTTCGCTGGCCAAGCGCGCAGTGGAAGACGCGCCGATGGCGCAAGTCACTCCGCCGCCCGTCCCTGTCGCGGCCGATGCGGCGTTGAAAGCGCAGTTGGGCAAGCTTTCCGCCCAGGCGCAGGCCGGGAAAACCGCCTTCGACAATGCCTATCCCTCGGCGGACCGTGCCACGCAGGCGGCACGCGGCGCGCCGGTATCAAGCGATGGCTGGATCGCGGCGCAGGTCCTTGTCAGTTCGCTGGAGTCCGCCCGCAACGACAGCGTATCGGCGCTCGCCAGCCTCGACACACTGTATGTCGAACGCAGCAACGCCATCGCCGAGGGCGAGGAACAGGGCGGCACGGAGGAGATCGATGCCGCACGGTCGACCGCACTCGCCATCGTGGACGGCCAGAACGATCGGCTGGACGCGCTCCGGGCGCGGTTGGCTCAGCCCTGAACCCTTATCAGCGCGCGGCCTTGACCACGCCCTTGTGCGCCTTTCCATTGTGGACATAGCGTTCGACGCCTTCGCGCATCCCGATCAGCGCCTCGTCCGACAGGTCGCGCATATATTTGGCGGGGCGGCCTGCCCAGAGCTGGCGGTGGGGGACCGTCTTGCCTGGCGACAGCAGCGCTCCGGCGGCGAGCATGGCGTCGCTTTCCACCACGCAACCGTTCATCACCACCGTCGACAGGCCGATGAAGGCGCGATCCAGCAGCGTGCAGCCGTGGATCATCGCCATATGGCCGATCAGCACCTCTTCACCGATCAGGGTGGGATAGCCCTCCGCCGGGCCATGGCCTTCGTCCGGGCTGTCGCAATGAACCACGGTGCCGTCCTGGATGTTCGTCCGCGCGCCGATGCGGATGCGGTTCACGTCGGCGCGAATGACGCAATTATACCAGATGGAGACGTCCTCCCCGATCTCCACATCGCCGATGATGCGGCATCCCGGCGCGATGAAGGCACTGGGGTGAATGACCGGCATCTTGCCGTTGAAGGGGATGATGGTCGCTCCGGGATGGTTGGTCATGGCAGGCGTCCTCAATTCGGTCTGTTTAGGCTGTAGGTGACATGGGCGCGAAGGGGTTCCCCTCCGAAAGGGGATCGGTGCAGATCGCCTGAAAGGGCGCGGCGTCCGCGTCGCGCCATGCGCGCAGGATCAGCCGCTCCGTCTCCAGCGCGACATCAGCCATGGAGCAGGCGCGCGGCGTGGAGCGCGTGATAGGTGAGCACGCCCGAACAGCCCGCCCGCTTGAACGCCATCAGCGTTTCGAGCACCAGCGCGTCGCGGTCCCCTGCCCCGGCGGCCACGGCGGCCTCGATCATCGCATATTCGCCCGACACCTGATAGGCGAAGACGGGCACGGCGAAGGCGTCCTTCAACCGGGCGATGATGTCGAGATAGGGCAGGCCCGGCTTCACCATGACGCTGTCCGCGCCTTCCTCCAGGTCGAGGGCGACTTCGCGCAGCGCCTCCTCGCTGTTGGCGGGGTCCATCTGATAGCTTTTC
>Ga0180219_1001348_pt1 | contig 16136 bp, 23 predicted proteins | sample eDN3rd30CBELigMG_FD_151338 | JGI IMG/M metagenome (GOLD analysis project Ga0180219, IMG submission 151338) | Enriched Miracle-Growth compost microbial communities from Emeryville, California, USA - eDNA 3rd pass 30_C BE-Lig MG (version 2)... ...
GTCGGGGAGGATCTGCAGGTCGACGGCCTGGCGGGCGTCTTCGCGGCGGGCGACGTCGCGACGTGCCCGCAGGATGTGCCGCAGCTCGCCCAGCCCGCGATCCAGGGCGGCGAGCACGTCGCGCGTCAGATCCTGCACCTCATCGAGGGCAGACCGACCGAGCCGTTCTCGTACTACGACAAGGGCCAGCTCGCGATCATCGGGCGCCGCGCCGCGATCGGCGAGGTGCCCGGCATCGCGAACCTCCCGGTGTTGCACCGCATCGGCATCCTGCAACGCGTGCCGTTCCTCCGCAAGGTCATCCCTCTCACGGGTCTGATGGCGTGGTTCACGTGGCTGTTCGTGCACATCGCGAGCCTGCTCGGACCGCGCAACCGCATGCAGGTGATGGTCGGGCTGCTCGCCCGCTACGGCTTCCGGCTGCACCGCACGCCGGTGCCGATCGTGGGCGACGTCCCGGCGATCCGCCCCGCGAAGGCGCAGCGCCGGAAGCGTGCGGGAGCCGAGAGCGCCACATCCGCCGCGGCCGGCACACCGGAGGGCTGAGGTCCCGCCGGTCAGGCAGGGTCTCCCCTACAGACTCCACGGGTCGATGAGGTTGACGCCCGTGCCCAGGAAGTCCCAGGTGTTGCGCGTGGCGAGGGCGAACCCGCGCGAGCGTGCGATGCCGGCGATCTGCGCGTCCTGAACGGCGATCGGATGTCCCGTCCGCTGCCGCTCTGCCGTGAGTTCGGCGGCGTGTGCTGCCGCTGCCGCGTCGAAGGGCAGCACTCTGCGTCCGAACGCGGCCAGCTGCGCGGTGACCGCCTCTGCGAGCCGCTGCCGGCGCGGGCCTTCCGGCAGCCGCGCTACGCCGTGGAGCATCTCGAATGCGGTGACGGCGGAGACGGCCATGCCGGACCTCGGTTGGGCGTCCATCCAGGCGATCACGTCCGCCGAGGGAGTCGGGCGGAGGAACTCCGAGAGGACGTTCGTGTCGAGGATGATCACGGAATGTCAGCCGCGCGCGGCATCTCCGAGCGCGGCTCGATGTCGAAGCCTCCGGCGTCGAGCCCGGCGAAGAGGTCGGCGAACTGCGTACCGAGTCCGGTGCCGCCATCGGTGCCGTCGTTCACGGCAGCGTCGAGGATCGCGCGAACCTCGGCTTCGGTGGACCTGCCGTTCCGCGCCGCGCGCAGGCGAAGCCGCGCCTTCGTCTCTTCGCTCAGCGCTCGCACCGTGATCGTGGCCATGACGGACCTCCCCGAGCGTGACATCACTGATAGCAATGCTATCGCTATGCAATCAGCCCGGGAAGGTCGTCGGGGGCCAGCTGGCGGATGCCGTAGCTGTGGAGCAGGAACTGCGCGCGCACGAGCACGCCCTCCGCGCGGAGTGCGCGGCCGAGCGCCGTCGGCCATCGTCGATCCCTCGTGGTGACGCGGGAGCGGCCGCGCCGTTCCCAGACGAGCACGATCTGCGCGGCGCCGAGCGCCTCCATGAACGCGGCGAACCTGTTTGCGAACACGTCGGCGTTGGTGCGGATGCCCAGGTCCTCGGTGATGCACGGCCCGCCCGGGTCACTCGGATAGTCGTCGATCGGCATCATGGTCCGCAGCACGCGGTTGTCGTCGTCCAGGAAGAAGAGCCAGAACCGGTACACGCGCGCGGGCTCGAGCATGTCCTCCAGCCACGCACGCAGCAGAGCATCATCGATCATCAGCGGGGTGTCGTCGTAGGTTCTCATGCGCCCAGGCTGGCCTGCGCGATGACTCACAGACGGTTCTCCACAGGCTCAGCTCCCCGACCGCGGACAACCCGCGACTGTGGAGGAGGCGATGCGTGTGAGGGATCTCCTCAGGTCTTCAGAACCCGCTTCTTGAGCCGCACCGGCGAGGTCGTGGCCTGTCGCCAGCGCAGGGAGCTGTCGTACCAGGCGGGCGCCTGGACTTCGGGGACGCCGTTGTTCATGCGGATGCGCCAGCCGATGCGTTCGAGGAAGCGGTGGTGGTACCAGCAGAGGAGCACGCCGTTGTCGGTGTGAGTGGGGCCGCCTCGGGCGTACTCGATGACGTGGTGGCGGTTGTTGAGTAGCGCCGAAGGCGCGTATCGAAACACGCACCATCCGGCTGGAACGCCGCACCCGGGGATCACGCACCCGCCATCGCGCAGCGGAAGGAGCGTGGCCAGGGCCACGGCGACGTTCGCACCGGGGCCGATGCGATACCGCGTCCTGGGCTTACGCGTCAGCGCCGCCTTGACGATCTAAGCGGCCACAGCATCCACAGACGCCATCTGTCGCGCCAGCGCGGGACTGGCGAAGATGCACGCATGGCGGCGGCCATCCCCGAGTACGGTCCTGTGGCCGACGATGCCTCCAGGTGTCCCACCGCCGTCTCGTGCCAGTCCGTAGCCACGTAAGTGGGCTGGACGAGCGTCACGTCGATGCCGAACTGCCCGACCTCGCCGCGCAGCGAGTCCGAGATCGCCTCGAGCGCGAACTTCGAGGCGTGATACCAGCCACCCAGCGGCGACGCGAACTCGCCAGCCAAGGATGACACGTTCACGATGCGCCCGGATCGCGCTTCGCGCATACCGGGGAGCACGGCTTGGATGAGCCCGACGGCGCCCAGCACGTTGACCTCCAGCTGCTGTCGCGCCTCGGCGAGCGTCGTCTCCTCGACGCTGCCGAATTCGCCGTAGCCGGCGCAGTTGACGAGCACATCGATCGTTCCCGCCTTCGCGGTCGACGCAGTACTGCGCGGCATCCGCTGAACTCATCAGCCTTCAGAAGCCCTGGGGTCGGCGCCGGGTCCACGTGACCAGCTGTCGCATCATGCCGCATGTTTCGTCCCCGACCGAAACGTTCCGCCTTTAGCCTGGCTGCATGACCGTTCACCAGTACAGCACCGCTCTCTCGTGGGAGGGCAGCACAGGCGCGGGGTACCGCGCATATGGGCGAGCGCACGACATGCAGGTCTCCGACGAGATCTTGACGCTCAGCGCCGACCCAGCGTTCCGCGGCGACGCATCACTGCCCAACCCCGAGCAGCTGCTGCTCGCTGCGGCGAGCTCGTGTCTGCTGCTCTCGTTCCTCGCGGTCGCAGCCCAGGCCGGCGTCGACGTGGTTCGCTACGACGACGCCGCAACCGCGTTCATGCCGATGGACGAGCAGCCCGCGCGCATCACGCGCGTCGAGCTGGCACCGAAGATCACGGTGCGCGGTGCCGAAGCGACGCGCGTGGTCAAGCTGCTCCATGAGGCGCACGCCGGGTGCTACATCGCCAACTCGCTGACAGCGGAGGCGACCATCGCGCCGACCGTGGAGGTGCTGTCGTGAACGATCTCGCCATCACCGTCAGCGATGTCGCCGGCGACGTCAGCCGGATCGGCGCTGTTCTGGGAGCGGCCGGCGTGGGCCTCGAAGGTGGGGGCGTCTGGGCCGGTCAGGCTCACTATCTTGTCGCCGAGGGCGCCGTCGCGGTCGCCGCACTGGAGGCCGCAGGCATCAATGCGACAACGGCACCCGCGCTCGTGGTGCCGCTGCGCGCGGACGTACCGGGAGAGATGGGACGCATGATGTCGGCGCTGCAGGCTGCCGGCATCCACGTCGAGGCGCAGTACAGCGATCACGACAATCGCAAGGTGTTCGTGGTCGACGACATCGAGCGGGCGCGGACTGTGCTGCGATGAGCGCCCCGTCGCTCGAGCAGCTGGCGCAGGCGCTCGCAGAACCCCGCCGGTTGCAGATCCTGCAGGAGCTGCTCGGCGGCGTCCCGCTCCCCGTCGGCGCTCTCGCTGCTCGCCTCGGGATCGCCCCGTCGACGACGACCGCACACGTGGCCAGGCTGCTCGAGGCGGAACTGCTTGCGGTCGAGCAGCAGGGGCGCACGCGCCTGGTCCGCATCGCCGACCCGGCGGTGGCAGAGGCGGTGGAGGCCATTCTGCGCCTGACCGGCGAACCGCCGGTGTCGTCGTGGGCGGCGAGTGATCGCCGCGCGGCGATGCGCCGCGCCCGCTCCTGTTACGACCACCTGGCAGGCGACCTCGGCATCGCCGTCGCCGACCGGCTGGTGGAGCAGGGACTGCTCGATGAGGGCCTCGGCTCGGCACGCGGCACGGTCGATGACATCGCGGCGGGCATCGGCCTGCCCCTCGCTGTCGCGGATTCGTCGCGCCCGCTTGTTCGCGGGTGCCTGGACTGGACGGCCCGCCGACCGCATGTCGCGGGTCGCCTGGGTGCGGCGCTGCTCGAGTCGATGCTGACCGCAGGCTGGGTGACGCGCCGATCCGAGGACCGGTCGCTACGGATCACCCCCGTCGGGGCAGAGTGCCTGGAGAAGCTTCAGCTCTGATCCTCTGCGGACGGCCGACGATGCGGTCGGTTCACGGCGAGATCCCGAACCCCGACGATTGCAGCGCCGCGAGAGCGGTCTGCACTCGCTCCTCGGGGACGAGAACCAGGTCGGCGAGGTAGGTCGAGGCGACGAAGACGGGTACGCCCGCTCGCGCCAGTGGAGCCAGCGCGGCGACGAGCAGTCCCGGCTCGTCCAGGCCGTGATCCGGGTCTGCGTCGTACAGTGCGATCCACCGCTCCTTCGACCCGGAGTCCGGTGCCGGGAGAATGGCAGTGAGTCCATCTGGTGCACGGACGAGCGCGACCCAATCCCCGCCGGGAACGTCGGCGTCGGCGTGCTGCTCCAGCACCAGTGCGCCGTCGAGCACCCGCAACTGCCGCGCTCCTCGCACGCGGGCTGCGGTCGTCGTCGCGCTGAACGCCACCCGCGCAAGGCCCGGGCCGTCGTAGTCGTGAATGACCTCGCTCGCGGAGAATCCGAGACGCTGATGGAACGCCTGCGACCCGGTGTTCTCGGGGCTGGTCACGCTGCGCACGACGTGTCGCCCGTTCGCCGTGGCCACGTCGAGGAATGCACGGTAGAGCGCACGCCCCACACCCTGCCCCTGCCGGACGGGGTCGACGCCGACGAAGTGGATGTACGCGGCATGCGGATCGGTCTGCGACAGGAATCCCACGAGGAAGGCGGCGAGTTCCCCCTTCCCGTCCTCGACCACGAAACTGGTGGTCGTGAAGTGCTGGAAGTAGAGCCGTGGGAGGAGCAGCGCGCGCTCCCGCGCTCCGTCGTCGCCCTTGAGGTTCGCCCACCACTTGTCCAGAACTGCCAGCACCCGCGGGTGATCCTCCGGCGCGGGGTGGCGGGCGGTCAGGTCCGGGGGAAGGCCTGCGATCACGACCTTATTGTGCCATCGATGATCTGCGCTCTGGACAGGCATCAGCTGCGAGTGCGATGCGCGTGCACGCGGGCTCGTGTGGAGCACGTCGTCGAGCAGTACCTGCGAGGGCGGCCGGGACTGCTGACCGGATACACGTTCGCGCAGCCCGGGGCGCGGCAGACGCCCAGGGGCGGCTGCTGCGCGTCGGAGACGGTGATGGCCAACGCCATCGCCGACGAGGCGAGGAACCATTCACCCCAGTCGGCGTCGTCGTCGGCATCGATGTGCAGGTGCCACGGGCTGCCGTCGTGGGCGGTGAGCCGTGGAGGGCGGCATGTCGCGAGGATGTCGTTCAGCGCGTCGCACACCCGGTCGAGCGATTCTTCCGCTGCGATGGCGCGCAGCCGTTGCGCAGCCTGGCTCAGCGCCGCGACCTGATCTTCCGAGAGTTCCTCGGTCGGTTCTCCGTACTGGGCGAGCGTGGCACGGATCGCCGACGGGCCGCCGTCGACCGCATTGAGCACGGCCGCGCAACGCCGCACCGCATGCGCTGCTCCCGCCTTGAATCCCTGCACAGCCACCATCCTAAGTAACGTATTAGACATGCTATACCGTTACTCCGCCATCCCGGTTCCCGTGGGGGCACTCGTGTCGCGCGTGGGCGACGACATGGCAGGCACTGCGATCCTGCTCTTCGCTTACGCCGGCTCGGCCCAGGGCGACAGTGCGACCGTGTTCGGCTTGCTTTCCGTCGCCGCCGCTGTGGGCGGTCCCGTGTTCGGCGTCTGGATGGACCGGACCCACTCGCCGGCGCCCCTGACGCTGTCGCTGATCGCGTTCACCGGCGGCCTGGTGGCGATCGGCTTCTGTCTGCTCCATGGGCGCGGCCCACTGGCCATGGTGATCGCGGTGCTCGCCGGTTTGTTCGCTCCTGCCGTGGCCGGCGGATGGTCCGCATCGCTGACCACGGATGACCCGACGCGCCGACGAAGGCTGGCGCTGTTCGACGCGAGCTCGTACAGCATCGCTGGACTCCTAGGTCCGCTCCTGGCAGGACTGGCCTACGTTGCAGGCGGGCCGGCCGCCCCCCTGATCGTCACGGTCAGCCTGCTTCTGGTCGGCAGTGCGTGCGCACCCTGGACTCGCGGCCCGGCACCGGCACGCACCCCGCGTCGTGGCGGCGTAAGCATCCGCGTCAGTCCGCTGGCTGACCTTCGGAGTGGGTTCGGCGCGATCACGCAGCGACCCCGCCTGCGCTGGGCCACCGCGTCGTCGTGCATCGCCTTCTTCGGCTTCGGGATGTTCCTCGTCCTGGTCCCCGCGATCAGCACCGCCCGGTTCGGCACACCCGCGGCGGCCGGTGCGATCCTCGCGGTGCTTGCGGGATTCGCGCTCATCGCGAACGCGGTGCTGGCTCGCGGCCGGGGCCTCGAGCGCCCCGGCACCGCGCTGACGCGCGCCACCGCGACGGTCGGCGCAGGCATCCTCCTGATCCTCATCCCGTCCCCGGTGGCAGCTCTGCTCGCGGCGGCGGTCATCGGAGCGGGGGACGGACCGCAGCTCGCGGCTCTGCTGCACATCCGCCACCTTGAAGCGCCCGCCGGGCTGCGCACGCAGATCTTCACCACCGGGGCCAGCCTGAAGATCACCGCATCCGGACTCGGCGCGCTGGCCGCGGGCCCGCTCTCGCACGACGGACTCGGCGCGCTGGCCGCGGGCCCGCTCTCGCACGACGGACTGACCGCGCCTCTGGTCGTGGCGGCCGCTGCGCACCTGGTCTCCGCCGGGGTCGCGCGCCTCGCGGGTCGAGCGCTGACTATTCGCCAGAGTCCAGCGGGAGCACGGGCGCGTCCACGATCTCACGCAGCGCCGCGATGTAGGCGTCGAACGCTGCCCGTCCCTCCTCCGTGAGCGAGTACCAGGTGCGGGGGCGACGTCCGGCATACCCCTTCGTCACCTCCACATACCCGGCCGCCTCCAACGCGGCGAGGTGTTTGGACAGGAGGGAATCGCTAACCTCCACGGTGTCGCGCAGCAGCCCGAAGTGGACGGCATCCGCGTGGCGCAGCGCCGACATGACCGAGAGGCGCACCGGCGAGTGGATCAGGTCGTCGAGGCGGTGACGCGGATGCGTCATGCGCGGGCCACCCGCCACGCGAGGTACAGGAAGGGCAGCGCCGGCAGGAGCCCGGTGAGCACGACCCAGCCAGAGAATCCCGCGGGAAGCAGGCGGTTCAGCAACAGAGTCACGACCATGAGTGCGGCGCTGATGAACACCACGCGGTTCGACACCGCGACAGCCGCCGTCGGGATGGTGCGCCCGCTCCACGCAAGGAGGGCGAGGATCGCGCCCACAACTAGGAGGCCCGGGATGATCAGGTCGGCGAGGCGGTCTGGCCACGAAGCCAGGGCGATGCTGAATGCGGCCAGCGCCACCGCCATCACGAGCGTGCCGGCGATGTACCACCCGCGACGCGAGCGGATGCGACGGGCCGCCGCATCCGCTGAACTGAGGGCCTCGGCCGCAGCCGATGGCGAGGGCCTGGTGTTGTCTTCGGATGTCGACATGTTGCCTCCTAATCGGGAACGGTGTCTGCGGACGATGTTGTTGCTTGCAAGCAAAGCATGTACTTGACGAACATTCAAGTACTTTCCGCATCCGCGACAACGCGCCGATGCCCCGATCAGCTCGGGGCACCGGCGCGGGTGTGTCGCGTCACCGCCGGTCGAGAACCTCTCCGTCGAGCACAGAGTGATCCGCGGTCAGGCTCAGGGTTGCTCCGACCAGAGGGATGCTTGCTGCGACCTGCGAGGCGCGCTGCATGTCTTCCGCCGATTCCCAACGCCAGATGTCGAGGTAGGAGCCGTCGTCCAGCTTGATCAGCGTCGCCTCAGCGAAGGTGGGATTCGCGGACCGAATGCCGTCGATCAGGTTCGTGCGGTGTTCGAGCATCGTGGCCAGGCTGCCCGTCTCGACGGTGTATCGGTGAGTTCGTACAGTTGCCATGGTCGTGCCTTTCAGTTCCAGGAGCGGCCGGCCAGCTGGCGCGTGGTCGCGTTGAGGCGGTTGAAGAGGTTGGTCGTCGCGATGTACAGGATCAATGCGGCCAGCTGACGGTCGTCGAAGAAACTCGCTGCATCGTTCCAGACCTCGTCGGACACGGCATCCGGTCGATCGGCCAACCGGGTGGCGCTCTCGGCCAGTGCCAGTGCGGCGCGCTCCTCGTCGGTGAAGTACGGTGTCTCGCGCCAGGCGACCACCGCATGCAGGCGCTCGTCGGTCTCGCCTGCCTGCTTGGCCGACTTCACGCCGGAGTCGACGCAGGGGCTGCAGCCGTTGATCTGGCTCACCCGCAGGTGTACCAGCTCGAGCGTCGAGTGCGCCAGGTCCGTCTGCCGTGAGGCCTTCATGAGCGCGAAGATCGCACCTGAGGCGCCGTCGAGGAGGGCGACCGGATTGGTCATCCGCGGGCTCGTCGGGAGTGTCGTCGTGGTCATTTCTTCTCTCCTTGCGGTGGGGTTGTTCTCCATGTGCCCAGCCTCGCGATTCGCCCGAACGCGAACAATGTCCAGGCGCGAAACGCCCCTTGCGCCCGGAGTTAACGATCGGAAGGATGCTGTGGATGGAGCTGCGCGACATCGAGATCTTTCTGACCCTCGCCGAGGAGCTGCATTTCGGGCGCACAGCGGAGAGGCTGTTCATCTCGCCGCCGCGGGTCAGCCAGTCGATCGCGAAGCAGGAGAAGCGGATCGGTGCTCCGCTGTTCGAACGCACCAGCCGCAAGGTGGCCCTGACCCCACTCGGTGTGCAGCTGCGGGACGACCTCGAAGCCGGCTATCGACGCATTCTCGACGGTGTTGAAGCGGCGAAGAGCTCCGCGCTCGGCGGGCCAGATGCGCTCACGTTCGGGGTGATGGGGCCGATGTGGCAGGATCTGGCACCGATCACCGCCCTCTTCCGAAGTCGCTTCCCACACGTCGACATACGCCTCCGTGAGATCCGGATCGACGATCCGTTCACACCGATACGGAACGGCGATGTGGACATCGCACTCCTGTGGCTTCCGGTCCACGAGCCCGACCTCGAGGTCGCCGTGGAGGCGTTCATCGAACCCGTCGTCGCGATGGTCGCGCCGGCGCACGAGCTCGCCGCCCGAGCGTCTGTGTCTCTGGCTGAGCTGTCGGCGTACGACGTTCTGCCCTCCGGTCTGCCCGTGCCGGACTATTGGGAGGCTGCCGTGTCTCCGGGCGGTCATGCGTCGTCGCAGACGAAGCGCCGAGTGCGCACTCGTGAGGAGGTTCTCTGGTCCATCGCCGAGGACGACGGCGCCGTGGCTTTTGCTTGCGGTCAGGGACTCAAGTACTACGACCGCGGCGCGGCCGTCTACATCCCGATCGAAGAGCGCCCCGTGCTGAGATGGGGAATGGTGCAACGTGTCGGACCGGCTGGCCGCTGGACCCGCGAGCTCGTCGGCATCGCGCGCGAGATCGGCCCCATCCAGCTCTCGCTCGAGCTCGAGCTCGACGCGTGGTGGTTGCGCCGTCTCGAGCTCATGAGCTGAATCAACGTCGTTCTCGCCCCTCGGGGGTGGGCCCAAGATCTGCGACAGTCCGGGCGAAAGCGCGGATCAGGCTGTTCTCGACGGCTGTGCGCCAGACGAGCGCGTAGGTGAGCCGGGGCAGGTCCGGGATCGGCACCCATCGGATCTGGGGCAGGGACCAGTAGTGGGCGACGTGAGCCGGGAACGGATGGATGATCTCGCCCGTGCTGACGAGTTGCAGCAGCTCGTCAGCGTTGGTGACGGACTCGACGCGTTCTATCGCTCTTCCGCTCGGCGTGTGGAAGGGCAGGTAGCCGTTCTCCCACGCCTCCGGCATGCCGGGCACCTTGATATGGGCGAAGTCCGCCAGCTCCTCGACGGAAACCGACGGCCTGCCGGCAAGCTCGTGGTCGACGGACACCGCGAGAACCCGGGAGTCGGTGAACAGGGCGGGACCGATCGTCAGATCGGCCTCTTCGACGGGGAGCCAGGTGACCAGCACGTCGATCTCGCCTCTGCGAAGGCTGCCGAACGGGTCGTTGAACGACGCGTGACGCACCTGCAGGTCGTATCGCGGGTGGCGCCGGGCGAACTCGTCCCAGTAGCCGTGCAGGGCGGGAATGTTGTACGGCATCAGCCCGACTCGCAGTCGGGCGTCGATGCCGCGAGCAGACAGCTTCGCGCGTTCCAGGCTGTTCTGCAGCGCGTCATGAACAGGGATGAGGTCGTCACGCAGCCGGGCGCCGACGGGCGTGAGGCGGACATCTCGGCGGTTCGAGCGATCGAACAGGCTTCCGCCGATCTGCATCTCGAGCTGGGCGATCACCTGACTGACCCGCGCCTGCGAGACGTGCAGTCGCTCCGCGGTGCGGCCGAAGTGCAATTCCTCGGCGAGGGTGAGGAAGATCTCGATGTCTCGAAGCTCCACTGCGTTGCCTCCGTGCTGGTCGTCCGATCCTATCCCTCCTGTCATAAGCATGACTGATGGATCGGTCGGGACATCTCCCGTTGATGAGGCGCCGCGGCTCTCGCATGCTGGAATCGATCACCTCACACAAACAGGGAGTAGAGCATGAAAGCACACGTCAGCTCGATTCTTCTCGGCGTCCAGGACATGGATCGGGCCAAGAAGTTCTACACCGAAGGACTCGGCTGGAAGATCCAGAGCGACTTCGGTATCTCGGTGTTCTTCGAATCCGACGGCGCCTCACCGGTCGGCTTCTACGGACGCGACGGACTCGCCGCACAGGTGGGCACGAGCCCGGAAGGCAGCGGATTCAGCGGCGTCGTACTGACCTACGTCGTCCGCAGCCAGAACCGCGTCGATGAGATCCTGGCAGAGGCGCAGGCGGCAGGCGCGACCGTTCTGACACCCGCCGGCGCCCTGCCGTGGGGCGGATACGGCGCCACATTCGCCGATCCGGACGGCTACATCTGGAGCCTGGGTTACAGCGACCACGCGCCGGACCAGCCATACGCCGAGTGACAGCGCACCGGCATCCGAGACCGTGCCAGCGGCATCGCCCCGGATGCCGGTCGCGAGCAGGGAGAGATCATGAAGTTCCTGGCCGTGGTCGAGCCGCCCGAGCCCATGCGCGGACTGGAGGTGCCGCCCGGTGTGGTCGAAGCGCTCGGCGGGGGAGCTCGCCCCGCCGTGACGATCAGGATCAACGATCATTCGTGGCGGAGCCGGGTCGCGATCATGCGCGGCCGCCATCTGATCGGGCTCAGCAACGCCAACCGCCGGGCCGTCGGCGTGGCGATAGGCGACCAGGTCGAGGTCGAACTGACGCTCGACACCGAACCGCGCATCGTCGTTGAACCGGACGATCTCGCAGCCGCCCTCGATGTCGATCAGGATGCCCGCGCGGCCTACGACGCTCTCACGTCCAGCCGCAGGCGCGAGGTCGTGCGCTCCGTCGAGAGCGCGAAGAGACCAGAGACTCGGCAGCGACGCATCGAGCACGCCATCGCCGCGCTACGCGGCTGATGCTGCATACTCCGATCCGCGCCGTCGTGCCCGGACGCAGGCTGCGCCTGCGACCGGGCACGACGCCGGTCTCAGACCAGCTCCATTACCGGTCCTTCATGAACCGCGCGGTAGATCGCATTGCGGATGCCGTTCGCCTGGTCGGACGTGAGGGTGCGATCGATCGGCCGCAGAACGATCCGCAGCAGCAGATTGACCTGGCCCTCCTGTGTTCCGAGCCTCGCCCTGGCGGCATCGGGAAGGTCCTCGTGAGCGGTGCGGCCGAGCATCTCGACCGACTCGATGACGTCGGCCTCGTCGCCGAGGGCGGTGCGGATGCGGTCGCCCAGAGTCTCCTCGTCTTCGGCGGCGTCGAGCACGACGGAGATGTCGCGTCGGGTGGCCGGCAGAGGAGAGACGTGCTGCCACGGATCCAGGGTGAGCATCTGCGAGGCGATGCGCGGATCCTCGGCGCGGAGGTAGCGGATGTCGGGGATGCCCTTGCGCAGCATCAGCGCGCGTTCCAGACCCATGCCGATCGTCAAGGCGTCGGCGGCGACGAACGTGAACGGGCCGGCGTCACCGAGCGGACGGTGCCGGAACTGTTCGACGTGCTCGTCGAGGTCCGCCGCCATCCGCGACACCTGGGACTTTGACAACGAATGGATCCCGAGGGTCTTGACGAGCTTGTCCATGCGCCGGGTTGAGACGCCGGCGAGGTAGCAGTCCGCGACCACAGTGATCAGCGCGGACTCGGCCCGTTTGCGGCGCTCGAGCAGCCATTCCGGGAAGTAGGTCCCCTGGCGGAGCTTCGGGATCGCGACATCGATGGTGCCGACCCGGATGTCGAGGTCGCGGTGCCGGTAGCCGTTGCGCTGGGCGACACGGTCGCTGGAGCGTTGGCCCCATTCGGCGCCGACCACCGCGTCCGCGTCAGCGGACAACAGCGCGTTGATCATCGTCTGCAGCAGGCTGCGCATCAGATCCGGCGACGCATCCGCGGGGGCTTCGCTGAGCAGGCCGGCAGGGTCGACAATATGAGGAACGATCATTTGGCGAACCTCGCGACATTCAGTGTCATCTGACCGCGTTCTCGACACCTAGTGTCGGGACTGTCACTCGATACCGAAGGATAATCAAGGATCCTTTGGTTAAATGGATCCATGGCTATCGATGAGGGCGGCTGGCCCGCGATCTCGTATGAATCCCGGCCATGGGCGCGCACCGGCACCGAGAGCGGCTCACGACGTCAGCTGCGCCGGGCTGCAGGTGACTATCGCGCCGCAGTCCCACCCTTGATCGGACGAGCGCCTCTCGTACTCGAACCCGAGACCATCGCTGCCGCCGACGAAGCCAGCCAGGCGCTCGCCCGGTTCGACGTCGAAGCCGGAGCTCTCGTCGCCCCTTTCCCCGCCATCCTGCTCCGAACCGAGTCCTCGTCGAGTTCCGAGGTGGAGAACCTGACCGCGGGCGCGAAACAGGTCGCCCTTGCCGAGATCGGCGCCGCGCAGTCCGAAAACGCACGCCTGATCATCGCGAACACCCGAGCGATGGATGCCGCGATCGCCCTCAGCGCCGATCTCGACGAAGACGCCGTGATCGCAATGCACGCAGCGCTCCTTCGTGAGACAGCACCGCACTTCGTGGGTCAGTGGCGACAAGAGCAAGTCTGGATCGGAGGGGGATCACTCTCACCCCACGACGCCGACTTCATTCCCCCGCACCACGATCGTGTCCCCGAACTGATGCGCGATCTGCTCGACTTCGTCGACCGCACGGATGTACCCCTCCTCGCGCAGGCAGCCATCGCGCATGCCCAATTCGAGACGATCCATCCGTTCCCCGACGGCAACGGACGCACCGGCCGCGCGCTGATCCACGCGATGCTTCACCGCGGTGGGCTCACTCGGAATCTGACCGTGCCGGTTTCCGCCGGTCTTCTCCACGACCCGCACGCCTATTTCGAAGCGCTCTCCGCCTACCGCGACGGGGACGTGGATGCCATCGTGCACGCGATCACGAATGCGAGCTTCGCGGCGATCGATAACGGGCGTCGGCTTGTGGCTGACATCAACGGCATCCGTGACGGATGGAACGAGATCATCAAGGCCCGGTCGGACTCGTCGGTGCACCGGTTGATGGATCTGCTGCTGGGGCGTCCGGTGCTCACGGTCGCGACAGCCGCGAGTTTCCTCGGCACCAGCGATGTCGCCGCCGGTGCAGCGATCAACCGGCTCGCAGCATCCGGCATCCTGACCAAGGCCGGAGGCGGGAGCCGCTACCGCATCTGGCAGGCGTCCGAGATCCTCGACGCTCTCGACGCGTTTGCCGCGCGGGCCCGCCGCGGCCGGGTATGACGATCCGAGAGCGCTGATCAAGCCGTCATCGTCAGCAGCGGCAGGCAGATGGAGTCGACGATGTCGGCGACCGTGGCTTCGTCGAGGGGTCCGTTCTGGAGCAGTTCGTGACGCGCCAGTATCAGCGGCAGACCCTCGACGCGTGGCGGGAGAGGCTGAGGGCCGATCTCGCCGCGCTCTCGTGCGGCATCGAGAATCGCGGTCAACCGCGTGGGCACCCAGGCCGTCGTGATGTCGGCCAGACGCTCGGCCTCTTGCGGACTGACGTCGGCGAGCAGACCGCGCACGGTCTCGATGCCGAAGGCCTCGAAGCGGTCGGAGAAGGCACGCCCGAGCGCAAGGAGATCCTCACGCAGCGAACCTGTATCCGCGGGAGGCGTGCCGCCGGGAGATTCGTGCGTCCAGGTGTCGATGACCATGTGGGCGCGTGAGGTGTAGCGGCGATAGAGCACGGGCTTCGAAGTCTGAGCCCGCTTCGCCACGCCCTCGAAGGTCAGGTTCGCGTATCCGCGGTCGGCGAGTTCCTCTCGAACGGCAGCGCGTATCGCTTCGGCGAGTTCCTCACCTCGCCGTCGAGTCGCCTTGGCGCCCTGATCGTCGGATGCCATGCCAACCCTCCTAGGTACGTTGCGTATCTTCGCAACCCACCCTACACTCGCTCTTTAGATACGGTACGTATCGTGTTCTTAGTGAAAGGTGTTCCGCATGCCAACCTCCGACACCCGACCCGGATGGGGTCGTTGGCTCAGGCCGTTCCTGGTGCTCATCGCGGCCCTGGCGGCGGGCACGCTGCTGATGGCTCCCATGGTGAGCATGAACCCGCGGGACCTGCCCCTCGCGGTGGTGAATCTGGACGCGGGCACCGACTCGACAGCCGAACAGATCCAGCCCGGGTCGCAGGCGGCCCTGTCCGTCACCGAGGACGACCGCGACGGCATGATCGCATGGCAGACCTTCACCTCACAGAGCGCGCTTGATCAGGCACTCGAGGACAACGAGATCTATGCCGCACTGGTCATCCCGGCCGACTTCTCCCAGTCTCAGGCCGACCTGATCGCCGAAGCCGAAGCCGCGGCGCACGACGCAGGTCAGGCTGCCGCGGCGCAGGCGATGCAGGAGGCGCTCGCGCAGGGCGCCGATCCCGCAACCGCCCAACAAGCGGCCCAGCAGGCCGCGCAGGATGCCGCCCAGGCGGCCGCCCAGCAGGTCGCCGCCGATGGCGCCGACCACATCGCCGCTCTCACGATGATCATCAACCAGGGCAAGAACCCGATGGTCACCGGACAGCTCGCCGGTTCGCTCGGTGAGATCACCAGCGGTTCGGACGTGACGATCGAAACCGAGTACTACAACGAGATCCCCGAGGGCATCGCGCAGCTCGCAACGTTCCTGCCGATGGTGCTCATGATCCTCGCCTACCTCTCCGGCTACGCCGGCGGCATCGGCATCCGCTCCACCTTCCCACTCGGCAAGACGGGACGCGGCACGACCATCGCGACCCAGCTCGGCCTCGCGGCAGCCGCCTCGATCGTGGCCGGCTTCGGCGCCGGCTGGTGGAACTCCGCCACGCTCGGTCTGGTGATCACGGGGCTCGTCGGTGCGGCACTGACCGTGACGTCGGTGCTCACTCCGCGCGGTCGCACGAGCAGCTGAGACTCAATCGGACGAGCCGACGGCGACGATGGCGTCGGCGGCCACCTCCGCACCGCCACGCGCGGCCCGCATCCGCGCGCCGGACGCCGCAGCTCGCGCGCGCAGCGCATCGTCGCCGAGCATCGCCTCCACCACCGACCGGATCTTCGACGCGCTTGCCGACTTCGGCAGCCACCTGCCCACCCCCGCATCCTGGAGCGTCGTGCCGACCAGCCGCTGATCCGCCGTCGGGTTGACGGGCAGGATCAGCACAGGGATGCCGTGAGCCAGCACTTTCATCGTCGTGGAGTGTCCGCCGTGGCCGACCACGAGGTCGACGGTCGGCAGGAGGTCGGCGTGAGGCGCCCAGCCCCGCACCTCGACGTTCTCGGCACCTGACAGTTGCCCGCCGAGATCGACGCCCCC
>Ga0180219_1001349_pt1 | contig 16136 bp, 16 predicted proteins | sample eDN3rd30CBELigMG_FD_151338 | JGI IMG/M metagenome (GOLD analysis project Ga0180219, IMG submission 151338) | Enriched Miracle-Growth compost microbial communities from Emeryville, California, USA - eDNA 3rd pass 30_C BE-Lig MG (version 2)... ...
AGGACGGTCGGGTGCCCGACGTCGACCTCGAGCGCGCGCTCGTCGACGCTCACGCGACCACCGTGATCCTCGTGCCGGGTCGGACGGTCGTCGACGCGGACCTCGCGCAGCGTGCCGCTGACGTCGGTCGCGCCGCGGGCCTCACCGTGGTCACGGCGCTCCCGAGCGGCACACGGCTGGGGGACGGCACCACCCTTCCTGGTGGCCGGGCGCTCCGCGCGGGGACGCGGGCCGCGCGCACCGCGTCGGCGCCGAGCGACCCGCACCTCGTGGCGGCGCTCGCAGCCGCCCAGATGATCGACGTCACCGTGGACGACCCGCACGACGCCGTCGAGCGCGTCGCCGCCGCGGTCTGTGCGGTGCGGCACGGCACGATCGAGGTCCAGCCGGGTGCGCACGGAGGCACGGCCGCCGTCGGCAACCTCGCCGCACAGGTGCGGGCACTGCTCGCCGACGGCGCGGAGGTGCTGTCGGTCGTGCCCGACGACGACGTCCCGGACGCGGTCGTCGCGCAGATCGTCACCGTCGCCGAGGCGGCTGGCGCGGAGGTCGTCGTCGTGCCGTCCGGGCTCGCCGGCTCGCGCTGCGTGCTCGGTGCGGAACCCGGCGCCGTGCTGGACGTCTGACATGGCGGACCGGCTCCTGCACGACCCGCTCGCCGGGGACGCCCTCGACGTCCCGCTCACCAAGGTGCTGGGCGCCGGCGCGAAGAAGATCGCGGCGCTGGGTCCGACGACCGTGGGCGACCTGCTGCGCTACTACCCGCGCCGCTACCAGGCGCCCGGCACCTACACGGCCATGGACCGGCTCGTCGTCGGCGACCACGTGACGATCGTCGCACGCGTCGTCTCGACCACGATGCGCACGATGCAGTCCCGTCAGGGTGTCATCCTCACCGCGACGGTGACCGACGGGCACAGCACCATGCAGCTGACCTTCTTCGGCCGATCCCGGCAGAAGCTGTTCACGCACGAGCGTCGCCTGGTGCCGGGCGCGGAGGGCATGTTCACCGGGACCGTGGGGATGTACCGCGGCACCCGGCAGCTCACGCACCCGGTGTTCCTGCTGCTCTCCGAGAACGACCTCACGGCCGAGCAGGCGCAGGAGCGGGCGACCTGGCCGCAGCCGCTGTACCCGGCGAGCGCGAAGGTGACCACGCTTGAGATCCAGAAGGCGGTCGCGACGGTCCTCGGTCCGCTCACGCCCGACGATCTCCCCGACCCCGTGCCGACCGCCGTGCGGGAGCGGCGCAGGCTGCTCAGCCTGTTCGACGCCCTGCACCAGATCCACTCCCCGCACGACGACGAGCAGCGCCGCGCCGCGCAGCGTCGGCTGCGTTTCGAAGAGGCCTTCGTGCTGCAGGCGGAGCTCGCCCGGCGGCGTGCCGACGTCGAGCAGCGGGGTGCCGTGCCCCGGCCGCCCCGGCCCGCGTCCGATCCCGGGCTGCTGGCACAGTTCGACGCGCGGTTGCCCTTCACACTCACCCGCGGACAGCTGACCGTGGGCGCAGAGATCGCCGAGGACCTCGCCCGGCCCACCCCGATGCTGCGGCTGCTGCAGGGTGACGTGGGTTCCGGCAAGACGGTCGTGGCGCTGCGCGCCATGCTCCAGGTGGTCGACGCGGGCGGGCAGGCCGTGCTCCTGGCGCCCACCGAGGTGCTCGCGGTGCAGCACGCACGCAGCATGAGCGCACTGCTCGGCGACCTGGGCGAGGGAGGCTTCCTCACAGCGGCGGCCGAGAGCACCCGTGTCACGCTCCTGACGGGCTCGATGGGGGCCCGCCAGCGACGGCAGGCGCTGCTCGACGCCGCCAGCGGCGCCGCGGGGATCGTCGTCGGGACCCACGCTCTGCTGGGCGAGCACGTGCAGCTCGCGGACCTCGGCCTGGTGGTGGTCGACGAGCAGCACCGCTTCGGCGTGGAGCAGCGCGACGTGCTGCGCACCCGCTTCGACGTGCAGCCCCACATGCTCGTCATGACGGCGACGCCCATCCCGCGCACGGTCGCGATGACGGTCTTCGGCGACCTGGTCACCTCGACGCTCGACGAGATGCCCGGCGGGCGGGCGGGGATCACGACCGTCGTGGTCCCCGCCGAGAACCCGGCCTGGGTGGCGCGGGTGTGGGCGCGCGTGCGAGAAGAGGTCGACGCGGGGCGACGGGCCTTCGTGGTGTGCCCGAGGATCTCGGCCGAGGACGACCTGGCCGCGGGCGACGTGGCGACCGGGGGCGAGGCCGTCACGGGCGACGACGGGCTGGTCGTCGAGAGCCGTGCGGGGTACGACCGTGCGGGGGACGAGGGAAGCGCCGAGCCCCGTGCGCTGCGCGCCGTCGACGAGGTGCTCGCCGAGCTGCGTGCCATGCCGGTGCTCCAAGGGCTGCGCATCGGCGCGCTCCACGGGCGCATGACGCCGGTGGAGAAGGACGAGACGATGACGGCCTTCGCGGGCGGCGACCTGGACCTGCTGGTCGCCACGACCGTGATCGAGGTGGGCGTGGACGTCCCGTCCGCCAGCGCGATGGTGGTGCTCGACGCCGACCGGTTCGGCATCTCGCAGCTGCACCAGCTGCGCGGGCGGGTCGGGCGGGGCAGCGAACCGGGCATCTGCCTGCTCGTCTCCTGTGCCGACGAAGGCACCGTGGCCAGCGAGCGGCTCGCCGCGCTCGCGGCCACCTCCGACGGGTTCGCGCTGGCGCGCAAGGACCTCGAGCTGCGCAACGAGGGTGACGTCCTCGGCGGCGCTCAGTCCGGACGATCCTCCTCGCTGCGCCTCCTGCGGGTGCTCAAGGACGAGGACCTCATCGAGGCGGCGCGCAGCGACGCGGTCCAGATCGTCGACGAGGACCCGTCGCTCGCCACGCACCCCGTGCTGCGCGCGGCGATCGACCGCGAGCTGGCGGGACGCGAGGAGTTCATCGACCGCGCGTGAGGCGTCGACGTGCGCCGTTAGGCTGGGCCGGTGACGAGGATCGTGTCGGGGTCGTACGGCGGCCGCACCCTGCAGGTGCCGGACAAGGGCACCCGCCCCACCAGCGAGCGGGTCCGCGAGGCGATCTTCTCCTGGCTCGACCACCGGGGCCTGCTCGAGGACGCCGTCGTCGTCGACCTGTTCGCGGGCTCGGGTGCGCTAGGGCTCGAGGCGCTGAGCCGCGGCGCGGTGCACGCCACGTTCGTGGAGGCGAACCGCAGGGCCGCCGACGTGATCCGCCGCAACGTGGCGACGCTCGGGGCAGACGGGGCGCAGCTGGCGGTGGAGAAGGCCGAGAGGTTCGTCGCCCGGCCGGCGCCGACCGCCTGGACGACGGTCTTCGTGGATCCCCCCTACGACCTGGCCGAGGCCGAGCTCGCGCAGGTGCTCGCGGGTGCGAGCCAGAGCACCGACATGGACGGTGTGCTGGTCGTCGAGCGCTCGACGCGCAGCCCGGAGCCGACGTGGCCCGAGGGCTGGCAGCTCAGCGCCCGCAAGGACTACGGCGAGACGGCCGTCTACTACGTCGAGTGGGCGGGCGCCGGCTCCTAGGCGTCGTCCGCCGTCTCCTCGCCCGGCCCGGGCTCGGGCGCCGGCGCCCGACGGGTCGAGCCGGTGAGCGTGGCGACCGGCACCCGGTCGAGCTCGTCGGGGGTCGCGAGCGCGACCTCGGTCCCCGAGACCGACTTCAGCAACCGGCGCACCGCAGCGTCGTCCGCCACGGCGCCCTCGCACCAGGCGAGGTAGCGACGCAGGAACTCCCGCACCGGCGCCGCCCGGACGCTCGACGGCTCACCCGACCCGCGGCGAGAGCCCACGCCCGTGCCCGACAGCCCCAAGGTGCCCAGCAGCAGCGCGGGCACCCGCTCGCGCCCCGGACCGAGCGCGGGCTGGAAGTAGGGGACGGCGAGGAGCCGCACACCGTGGCGGGCGTAGAAGCGCAGTCGCGCGACGGGGTCGCCGTGCTCCTCGCTCGCCTCGTGGTGGTCCGGGTGCTCGACCTCCACCAGGACGACGTCGGCACCGGACTCGAGCGCGTCGTGGACGGCGTCGTCGAGCAGCGCTCCGCCGATCCCGCCGCCGCGCCGCCCCGGCGCGATGGCCAGGTAGAGCACGAGGGTGACGCTGCCGGGGGTGTCGGGGCCGGACGACCTCGGGAACGAGAGCGTCATGACGCCGGCGACCACCCGACCCTCCTCGACCACCCCGCGGGCGCGCAGGACGCCCGAGCGCAGCTGGTCGAGGAAGGTATCGCGGTCGTCGAGCTCCGCGGGCGGGAAGGACGGCGTCAGGACGTCGTCGTACAGGGAGCCCCAGAGGTCCTCGGAGCCGAGCGGCTGGATCGTGTCGTTCTCCCTCACAGACCCATTGTGGTGCACTACCGTGAAGGGATGACGATCGCCGTGTGCCCCGGGTCCTTCGACCCGATCACCCTCGGGCACCTCGACGTCGTGCGCCGTGCCCGCGTCTTCGCGGACGAGGTCGTCGTGGGGGTCGCCGCGAACGCCGCCAAGTCTGCGCTCCTGCCGGTCGAGACACGTGTCGCGCTCGCCCGCGAGGCGGTCGACGGCTGGGACGGCGTGCGGGTGACGCGGGTGCCCGGGCTGCTCGCCGAGTACTGCGCGAGCATCGGCGCGTCGCTCGTGGTCAAGGGCCTGCGCAGCGGGGGCGACCTCGACGCCGAGCTGCCCATGGCGCTCATGAACCGGCACCTGAGCGGCGTGGAGACGATCTTCCTCCCGGCGTCGCCCGAGGTCACGCACATCGCCTCCTCGATGGTGAAGGACATCGCCAGGCACGGCGGTCGGATCGACGACCTCGTGCCACCGGGGGTGGCCGAGGCGGTCCGCGCGGCGGTGGCGCGCACGGCTGAGCGAGGGCAGGCTCGGTGAAGGCTTGCTCGGTGAGGACCGCGGGGACGACCGCGACGGGGACAGGGGAGAGACCATGACGGGGAACCTGCACGATCTGCACGACGAGGGCGACGACCTCAACGAGGCGCCGCAGGCCGTCGGCGTCGCGGCACTGCTCGACGAGCTCGCGGAGCTGATCGACCGGGCCCGCGCGATGCCGATGTCGTCCTCCGTGCTCGTGAACCGCACCGAGGCGCTCGCGATCATCGACGACATCCACGACGCCCTGCCGCACCAGCTCTCGCACGCCGACGAGGTGCTCTCGGACGCCGACGGCGTGCTCGTCGACGCGCAGACCCAGGCTGCCCAGATCATCGAGCACGCGCGCTCCCAGGCCGAGCAGCTCGTGGCCAAGGACTCGCTCGTGCGCCAGGCGCAGGAGCGCGCCGAGCAGATCCTCGCGCAGGCCTCCGAGCAGGCCGGCACGCTGCGCCGCGAGGCCGACGACTACTGCGACCGGCGCCTCGCGGAGTTCGAGATCGACCTGGGACGTGTGCTGCAGCAGGTGCAGGCGGGCCGCGCGACCCTGGCCGGCAGGCTCGGCGAAGCGTAGGCGCAGGCAGGGTCCCACAGGGCCCGGACGTGCCTCCCGCACGGTCGGGGCAAGGAGCCGTGCGCAGGGGGTGGATCCCGCCCGTGGTCGTGTCGTATGATTGACAGTCGGTCCCGTGGTGCTGCGGCTCATGCTCCGCATGCGCGAGCTTTCGTGAGCATCTTTCCTGAGCATCATGGGGACCTCCCGGTGTTCCCGTGTCGCCGGTGCTGCCTGCCCGTCCTGCCCTAGTGGAGACTCTCATCACGCTCGATCCCCGTTCGCCGTTCGTGCTCGACGTCCATGACCTGAGCCGACGCCCGGGTTCCATGCGCGAGGAGAGCCGGACGGTCGCGGCCCCGGCCGAGATGGGGACCGACGTCATCGGCATCCCCGAGGGCGCCGACCTCGACCTCGACCTGAGGCTCGAGTCGGTGATGGAAGGGGTGCTCGTCACCGGTTCGGTGGAGGGCGAGGCGTACGGGGAGTGCGTGAGGTGCTTGGACGAGGTCGTGTGGGACGTCGCCGTCGACCTGACCGAGCTCTTCTCCTACCCCGACCGCGCCAAGGCCGCCGCCGAGGCGGGTGACGAGGACGAGGACGTGCGTGAGCTCGAGGGCGAACTGCTCGACCTCGAGAGCGTGATTCGAGATTCGGTGGTGCCTGCACTACCATTTCAACCGTTGTGCCAACCCGACTGCCCGGGTCTGTGCCCGCAGTGCGGTGCACGTCTGGCCGACGACCCGAACCACCAGCACGAGATCATCGATCCCCGATGGTCCGCGCTGGAAGGCGTGCTCCAGGACGCGAGCACGCCCGACGAGACGAAAGAGAGCTAGCCGTGGCTGTTCCGAAGCGCAAGATGTCGCGCAGCAACACCCGTGCGCGCCGGTCGCAGTGGAAGACGACGGCCGCGAACCTGGCGACGTGCCCGAAGTGCAAGTCCCCGAAGCTGACCCACGTGGCCTGCCCGACCTGCGGCACCTACAACGGCCGTCAGTACGCCGAGGCGCTGCGCAGCGAGCACGCCTGAGCCGTCCGTGGCTCACAAGAGATCGGGTAGGTCCTCGAGCGCTGCTCAGCGCACGGTGACCCCCGCTGCAGATCTTCTCGAGAAGCTCGGGGTCGACATCGACCCCGAGCTTCTCGTGCTCGCCCTGACGCACCGGTCCTTCGCCCACGAGGCCGGCGGGCTCCCCACCAACGAGCGTCTCGAGTTCCTCGGTGACACCGTGCTGGGGCTGTCGGTCACCGAGGCGCTGTACCGCAGGCACCCCGACCTGCCCGAGGGCGACCTCGCGCGGATGCGGGCGGCCACGGTCTCGCAGCGGGCGCTGGCCCGGGTGGCGCGCGACCTCGACCTGGGCTCGTACGTGCTGCTCGGCCGTGGCGAGACGATCACCGGCGGCAACGAGAAGGACTCGATCCTCTCCGACACGGTCGAGGCGATCCTGGGTGCCGTCTACCTGTGCCACGGGCTCGAGGTGGCACGTTCGCTGGTGCACCGGCTGGTCGACCCGCTGCTCGAGGCCGCGGCCGTTCGGGGCGCTGCGCTCGACTGGAAGACCTCGTTGCAGGAGTTCGCGTCCGCCGCCGGCCTGCCCGCGCCCGAGTACCGGTGGGAGGCGGCGGGACCTGATCACGCCCGTGTCTTCACCTCGTTCGCGGTCGTGGACGGCGACGTTCTCGGGACCGGTACCGGCACGGCGAAGAAGCACGCCGAGCAGGACGCCGCCAAGGAGGCCTACCTCGTGCTCGAGGAGCGCGCGGCGGCAGGCACCGGAGCGTCGGGCACCGCTGGTGGCGGCAGCGCCGACGAGAGCGCGAGTGCCTGAGCTTCCCGAGGTCGAGACCGTCCGCGACGGGCTCGCGCGGCACGTGCTCGACCGGACCGTCCTCGACGTCGAGGTGTTCCGGGACTACAGCGTCCGTCGACAGGAAGGCGGCCCGGAGGCGCTCGCGGCCGAGCTCGTCGGTCGGCGGTTCGCCGCGGTCGCCCGACGAGGAAAGTTCCTGTGGCTGCCGCTCGCCGGGGTGACCTCGGCCGACAGCCCGGCCCGTGCCCTCATGGCGCACCTGGGGATGAGCGGCCAGCTGCTCCTCAACCGGCCGGGGCGTGCTGACGGCGGCCTCCGTGCTCGTGGTCCCCACGTGCGGGTGCGCCTCTTGCTCGGCCCGGAGGACGACCTGCTCGTGCTCGACTTCGTCGACCAGCGGACGTTCGGGCACCTGTCGACCGTCGTGCTCGTCCCCACCGCCGACGGCCATCCCGGCGGCTGGGGCACCGGGGACGCCCTCGTCCCCGCACCCGCGGCGCACATCGCCCGCGACCCGCTCGACCCGGCCTTCGACGAGGACGCCGTCGTGGACCAGGTCCGGCGCCGGCACACCGGCATCAAGCGCGCGCTGCTCGACCAGACGCTCGTGTCGGGCGTCGGGAACATCTACGCGGACGAGGCGCTGTGGCGTGCCCGCGTGCACTACGCGCGCGCCACGGACACGATGCGTCCCGCGCAGGTGCGCGAGGTGCTGCGGTGCGCGACCGCGGTGATGAGCGAGTCGCTCGTCGTGGGCGGCACCAGCTTCGACGCGCTGTACGTGGACGTGAACGGGTCGTCGGGGTACTTCTCGCGGTCCTTGCAGGCCTACGGACGCGCGGGGGAGCCGTGCCCGCGCTGCGGTACCCCGATCCGGCGCGTCGCCTTCATGAACCGCTCGTCCTACTTCTGCCCGAAGTGCCAGCGGCTGCGGTGAGCCCGCGGCGGCCACCCACGGGCGCTGCCGTGCCTGTGCCGCGTGAGGTCGAGGTCAGCGTGCGTGGATAGAGTGGTGACCATGACCGTGAGCGGAATCGGTGGGATCTTCTTTCGTAGTCGTGATCCGGAGGCCAGGGCCGCGTGGTATCGCGAGCACCTCGGCATCGAGGCCGGCCAGGAGGGCCAGGACTCGGTGTGGCGGCAAGAGGCCGGACCCACCGTCTTCGCCCCGTTCGCGACCCGCAGTGACTATTTCCCGGCTGACCAGCCGTTCATGCTGAATCTCCGGGTCACCGGCCTGGACGACCTGGTGGCTCGCCTCGAGACAGCGGGGATCGCTGTCGAGCGCCGGCCCGAGTGGGAGACCGAGTACGGGCGGTTCGCCCGCGTCCACGATCCGGAAGGCCTGCCGCTCGAGCTGTGGGAGATGCCCGCCTGACCGGTTCGCCACGGTCGCCGCGAACACCACCGATCGCCCGTCGGCGCCGACGCGGCAGGGCGGGCTGGGCTACCGGGCGACCACGTTGCGCAGCGGCCGCCCCTCGAGGAACGCGGTGAGGTTCGACTCCAGGAACGCGGCGACGCCCTGCGGGCGACCGCCTGCGGCGTGCGGCGTGATCCAGACCCCGGGCAGGTCCCACAGGGGCGAGTCCGCCGGCAGGGGTTCGGTCTCGACGACGTCGAGGGCCGCGCCCGCGATGTCGCCCGACGTGATCGCCTGCACGAGCGCACCGTCGTCGAGCGTCATGCCGCGCCCCACGTTGACCACCCAGGAGTGCGGGGGCAGCGCGGCGAACGTCGTCGCATCGATGGCGTGGCGCGTGCCGGGGGAGGCGGGCAGGATCCCGATCAGGAGGTCGGTCTCGGCCAGCCGCGCGGGCAGCCCCGCGTCGTCGATCACGCGGAACCCGTTGCGCTCGCCGGCGTGCGTGGCCACGCCGACCACCTGTGCGCCGAGGGCCGCGAGGTGCGGGGCGAGGGCCTGCCCGATCGACCCGAAACCCCAGATAGTCACCTTCTTGCCTTGCAGGGTGGCTAGACCGGGGAACCTGCCGGGACGCTGGATGCCGCCGAGCACCTGGTCGTCCCACCGGTGCTCGCGCTGCACCTGCCCGAACAGGTCGAGACGTCGCGTGATCGCGAGGACCAGGGCGAGGGTGTGCTCCGCCACCGGGACGTCGTGCAGGCCGCGCCCGCTCGTGATGATCACCTCGGGGGCGAAGCCCGCGGACAGCGCGACGTCCGGGCCCGCGGCGAGCACCGCGACCCAGCGCAGGTGCTCGAGCCGGTCGGCGCAGTCGGCGAGCTGGGCGCGGGTGTTGCCCCACACCACGAGCACCTCGGCGTCCAGGTGCTCGGCGGGGACAGGGTCGTTGACGCGGTAGGTCACGATCTCGGTCCCCGCGGGAGCGGTGGGGGTCTCGGGCGCGGTGTCGGGCAGCAGGATCTTCACCCGACCACCATAGGCACGTGCCGGTGCGCGCGTCGGCGACAGGTGCGGCGTCGCCGACGGAGGAAGACCTGACCCGAGACAGGCACCGGGCGAGCGGGCCCGCACCGTAGGATCCAAGGGTGGAAGCCAGACTGCTCGCCGTCATGATCGTCGACGACCACGAGGTCGTGCGCCGCGGGATCGCCGAGGTGGTCGAGCGTGCCGACGGCATGTCCGTGGTGGCCGAGGCGGGTTCGGTGCTCGAGGCGGTGCAGCGGGCCGAGCTCGTGCGGCCTGACGTCATGCTCGTCGACCTCCAGCTCCCGGACGGCACGGGCATCGACGTCATCCGGAAGGTCCGCGAGCGACTGCCCGGGACGCGCTGCGTCGTCCTCACGTCCTTCGACGACGACGCGGCGCTCGCGGCGGCGCTTGAGGCGGGCGCGGTCGCCTACCTGCTCAAGAGCGTGCGCGGGGTCGAGATCACGGAGGTCGTGCGCGCGGTGGGATCGGGACGGGTCCTGCTCGACGAGCGCACGGTCACCCGTCGCCGTCTCACGCACGACGACCCGACCGCCGACCTCACGCCCAGCGAGCTGAAGGTCGTCGACCTGATCGGGGAGGGGCTCTCGAACCGGGAGATCGCCGAGCGCCTCTCGATCGCGGAGAAGACGGTGAAGAACCACATCACCTCGCTCTTGGCGAAGATGGGGCTGCAGCGCCGTACCCAGGTGGCGGCGTGGGCGGCCGCGCGACGCAACCACGGTTGGGAACCCTCCACCGAGCGGTGACGCGCCGCGGGACAGCGGTCCCGGGCGAGCGGCTCCGGTCACGACGTCGGGCTTTCGCCCCGTCCACGCAAGTTACGCAAGCCGCTTGCGTGAAAGCGTAGAGTCTTGCTCATGGCGAAGCGACTCTCTGACGTGGCAGCGAAGGTAGGAGTGAGCGAGGCGACGGTGTCCCGCGTGCTCAACGGCAAGCCCGGCGTCTCCCAGGCGACCAGGGACGCGGTGCTCACCGCGCTCGACGTGCTCGGCTACGAGCGGCCGACCAAGCTGCGCGGCGAGCGCGGCAGGCTCGTGGGTCTGGTGCTCCCCGAGCTCGTGAACCCGATCTTCCCGGCGTTCGCCGAGGTCATCGGCGGGGCTCTGGCGCAGCAGGGCTTCACGCCGGTGCTGTGCACCCGGTCGGCGGGCGGCATCACCGAGGCCGAGTACATCGACCTGCTGCTCGGGCAGCACGTGTCGGGCGTCATCTTCGCGGGCGGCCTGTTCGCCGAGCGCGAGGCGGACCACTCGCACTACGCGCGGCTCGAGGCCGTGAACCTGCCGGTCGTGCTCGTCAACGGCGCGGTCGAGGACATCCGCTTCCCGCGCGTCTCCTGCGACGAGCTGGTCGCGATGCAGCAGGCCTTCGGGCACGTGCGGTCCTTGGGCCATACGAAGATCGGGCTGCTGCTGGGTGCTCCCGACCACGTACCGTCCGAGCGCAAGCTGGCCGCGGTGCAGCGGCTCGCGGCGCAGGCGGGGGTCGAGCTCGACCCGCGGCTGGTGGTCCACAGCCAGTACGCGCTCGAGGCCGGGCAGGCGTCCACGAACCGGCTGCTCGACGCGGGGGCGACGGCCATCGTCTGCGCGAGCGACCCGCTCGCGCTGGGTGCGATCCGTGCGGTGCGTCGCGCCGGGCTCGAGGTGCCGACGGACGTCTCGGTGGTCGGCTACGACGACTCCGCGCTGATGAACTCCACAGACCCGGCGCTGACCACCGTGCGCCAGCCGATCGAGCCGATGGGCAGGGCCGCGGTCGACATCCTGGCGCGGATGATCAACGGTGACACGGTGGGTGACGAGGAGCTGCTGTTCGAGCCGGAGCTGGTGGTGCGTCGCTCTACCGCCGCCGTGCGTGAGCGAGCCGCCAGCCTCGGATAACGAGCCGCGATCTCGCCCCGAGTCGTGTTTCGAAATATTTCTTGTCAAGTTCTTGCGTGATGACTGTCGGCAAGTTACGGTCTTGTCATCGCTGTTCGTGAGCTCTCCTCGCGAAGCGATGGTCAGACCTTGTCGATCGTCCCGGACGAAGGAGTCCGCACGTGAGCACCTCGAGCTCCCCCGACGCGCTGCCCGCAGCGACGCCCGCGCAGTGGTGGCGCAACGCCGCGATCTACCAGGTGTACCCGCGCAGCTTCGCCGACGGGAACGGTGACGGAACCGGCGACCTGGCCGGTGTCCGCGCGCGGCTGCCGTACCTGCGCGACCTCGGCGTCGACGCCGTGTGGTTCACGCCCTGGTACTACTCGCCGCTCGTCGACGGGGGCTACGACGTCGCGGACTACCGCTCGATCGACCCCGCCTTCGGCACGCTCGCCGAGGCGGAGGACCTCATCGCCGAGGCGTCACGGCTGGGCGTCCGCACCATCGTGGACATCGTCCCCAACCACGTCTCCGACCAGCACGAGTGGTTCCGCAAGGCGCTGGCCGCGGGGCCGGGGTCGCCCGAGCGGGAGCGCTTCTGGTTCCGGCCGGGCAAGGGCGAGGACGGCTCGCAGATGCCGACCGCCTGGGTGTCGAGCTTCCAGGGCAGCACCTGGACGAGGACGACGGACGACGACGGCACCCCGGGCGAGTGGTACCTGCACCTGTTCACCCCGCAGCAGCCCGATCTCAACTGGAACCACCCCGACGTGCGCCGCGAGCACGAGGACATCCTGCGGTTCTGGTTCGACCGGGGTGTCAGCGGCATCCGTATCGACTCCGCCGCGCTGCTGGTCAAGGACCCGGCGCTGCCCGAGGTGGACGACTCACCGGTCCGCCCCGGCGAGCACCGGCCGCACCCCTTCACCGACCGCGACGAGCTGCACGACGTCTACCGCAGCTGGCGGGCCGTGGCCGACTCCTACCCCGAGCCGCGGCTGCTCGTGGGGGAGATCTGGCTGCCGGACGCCCGTCGCTTCGCCGACTACCTGCGTCCCGACGAGATGCACACCGCCTTCAACTTCGAGCTCATGGCCTGCCCGTGGGACGCGACGGCGCTGCGAGCGTCGATCGACTCCACGCTCGCCGCCCACGCCCTGGTCGGCGCCCCGGCGACCTGGGTGCTCTCGAACCACGACGTGACCCGCCCGGTGACCCGCTACGGGCGCGCCGACACGGCCTTCGCCTTCGACACCAAGCGGTTCGGCACGCCCACCGACCTCGAGCTCGGCACCCGGCGGGCGCGGGCGGCCGCCCTCCTCACCGCGGCGCTCCCGGGCAGCCTCTACGTCTACCAGGGCGACGAGCTCGGGCTGCCGGAGGTCGAGGACCTGCCCGACGACGCCCGGCAGGACCCGATGTTCTTCCGCTCCGGCGGCGTGGACCCGGGGCGCGACGGGTGTCGGGTACCGCTGCCGTGGCACGCCGACCCCGCCCGGGCCTTCGGCTTCCAGGACGTGCCCGCCACCGCCCCGCCGTGGCTCCCGCAGCCCGTGTGGTGGGGCAGGTACGCCGCGGACGCCCAGGAGGACGACCCCGGCTCGATGCTGTCCCTGTACCGCGAGGCCCTCGCGGTACGCCGGCACGAGCCCGGCCTGCGCGGAGAGTCGTTCGCGTGGGTCAGCCTCGGTGCCGAGAGCGGCCCGGCTCCCGCCGGTCTCGTGGAGCCCTCCGAGCCCGTCACGTCTTCCGACCTCCTCGCCTTCGCGCGCGACGACGTGCTGTGCGTCGTCAACCTCGGCACGCGTGCCGTCCCCCTGCCCCCGGGCGAGCTGCTCGTGGCCAGCGCAGACGTCTCCGCGGGCCGGCTCCCCCCCGACGTCGCGGCCTGGCTGCGCCGCTGAGACGTCATCCGATCCCTCGAACCTCTGCACCGATCTGTTCGACCGACCCTCACCCCCACCGGCAGGTCTCGGCCTGCGAGTCACTAGGAGCGACAATGAAGTCACCTCGTACCACCCTGGCGGCCACCCTCGTGGGTGCGCTCGCACTCTCGGGAACGCTCGCCGCGTGCTCGTCGGGATCCGACGACTCGCCCTCAGCGGGCGCCACCACCTCGGCGCCGACCGTCGGCACCGACGAACCCGTCACCCTGAACGTGGTCGGGCTCCTGCCCGGGTCGACACCCGAGGCGCAGGCCGCGCTCAAGACCGAGGTCACGCAGTTCCAGGACGAGAACCCGAACATCACCGTCACCACCCACGAGTACGAGTGGAAGGCCACCACCTTCGCCTCGGACCTCGCGGGAGGGATCCTGCCCACCGTGTTCGAGATCCCCTTCACCGACGGCAAGACCCTCATCGCCAACCAGCAGATCGCCGACATGCAGCCGTACCTCGACACGCTGCCCTACGCGAGCGAGTTCAACGAGAACGTGCTGCAGTACGGCAAGGGCGCGGACGGCGACGTCTACGCGATCCCGGCGAAGAGCATCTACGGCGTGGGGCTCCACTACAACCGTGACCTGTTCACCCAGGCCGGCCTCGACCCGGACAAGCCGCCGACCACCTGGGACGAGGTGCGCGCCGACGCGAAGGCGATCGCCGACAAGACGGGCAAGGCGGGCTTCGCGCAGATGACGCAGAGCGGCACGGGCGGTTGGCAGCTCACCGTCGACACCTACGCACGGGGCGGACGGGTGGAGCAGACCGACGGCGGCACGACGACCGCCACGCTCACGAACGACGCGACGAAGGCCTCCCTGCAGTTCCTCCAGCAGCTGCGGTGGACCGACGACTCGATGGGCCAGAACTTCACCTACGACTGGGGCAGCATCAACCAGGCGTTCGCGGCCGGCCAGGTCGGCATGTACACCTCGGGCCAGGACGTCTACACGAGCCTCGTCCAGACGAACAACATCGACCCGAAGATGTACGGGCTCACGATGATCCCGCTGGAGGGCGCCGACTCGGGCGTCCTGGGCGGCGGCACGATGGCGGCGGTCGCCGTGAACGCGACCGATGCCGAGAAGGCGGCGGCCATCAAGTGGATCGACTTCCACTACCTGCGCAAGTACATCGATCAGGACGCCGCGGTGACCGCAGCCAAGACGCAGCTCGCCAGCGACCAGCCGGTGGGCACCCCGGAGCTGCCGATCTTCAGCCAGGAGCAGTACCAGAAGTACCAGGGCTGGATCGCCGACCTCGTCAACGTGCCGCTCGCCCAGATGACCGGGTTCACCGACAACATCTTCGACGCCACGCTGGTCAACGAGCCCGCGGTCGCCACGCAGGACGTGTACGCGGCGCTCGACCCCGTGGTCCAGGCCGTGCTCACCGACAAGAACGCCGACATCGACAAGCTGCTCGACGAGGCGAACTCAAAGGCACAGCGCTCGATCGACAACGCGAGCTGACCTCGCCACGGACGACGCCGACCGTGCCTGCGCCCCCGTGACGGGCGCGGGACCGATGATGGGTGCGGGGCCGCCAGCCTCCGGTGGCCTCGCACCCCGCTCGAAGGAGAGTGAGTGGACGTGAGCACGATCGACGTGAGCACCACGAGCGCCCCACCCGGCGGCTCGAAGGACCCGAGCCCGTCCTCCGGTACGGGCGTGCCGCCCGTTGCCGGGGCGGCGGTGGCCCGGGCGGGTGGTCCCCGTCAGGGACGACGCCGTCGCCGCACGCCGGTGACGTGGGCGCGTCGGGGCGGGCTGAGCACCCTCGTGCTCGCGCTGCCGATGCTGGTGATCTTCGGCGTGTTCTCGTGGTGGCCGATCGCCCGCGCGGTGGTGATGAGCTTCCAGCACACCAACCTCGTCAAGGCCCCGACCTGGGTGGGCTGGGAGAACTTCCAGTACGTGCTCACCGACCCCGACCTCGGCACGGCGGTGCGCAACACCCTGTGGTTCGCCTTCCTCGCGCTGCTCTTCGGCTTCCCGATCCCGCTCGTGGGGGCGGTGCTCATGAGCTCCGTGCGACGGGCGAAGGGCCTGTACTCGGTGCTCGCCTACCTGCCCGTCGTCGTGCCGCCCGTGGTGTCCGTGCTGCTGTGGAAGTTCTTCTACGACGGCTCGGCGTCGGGCGTGTTCAACACGATCCTGGGCTGGGTGGGGCTCGGGCCGTTCCCGTGGCTGTCCAGCTCCACCATGGCCATGCCCTCGCTCGTGCTGGAGGCGACCTGGGCGGCGGCGGGCGGGACCGTGATCATCTACCTCGCGGCGCTCCTGGGCGTGCCCGGCGAGCTCTACGACGCCGCCGAGGTGGACGGCGCCGGCATCTGGCGCAAGGTCTGGAACGTCACCATGCCGCAGCTGCGCGGCGTGCTGTTCATCACCTTCATCCTGCAGATCATCGGGACGGCGCAGGTCTTCCTCGAGCCGTACCTGTTCACGGGCGGCGGGCCGGCGAACGCGACCCTCACCGTGCTGCTGATGATCTACAACTACGCCTTCGGCCGGTCCCTCGGCGGCGACTACGGGGCCGCGACGGCGCTGTCGGTGATGCTCGCCGTCGTCCTCGCGCTCCTGTCGCTGGTGTACTTCCGGCTCACGAGCGCTTGGAGCAAGCGATGACCGTCACGAGGCTCGACGACAGGCGCACGATGCGCAGGCTGCGCTCGGGGCGC
>Ga0180219_1001353_pt1 | contig 16081 bp, 16 predicted proteins | sample eDN3rd30CBELigMG_FD_151338 | JGI IMG/M metagenome (GOLD analysis project Ga0180219, IMG submission 151338) | Enriched Miracle-Growth compost microbial communities from Emeryville, California, USA - eDNA 3rd pass 30_C BE-Lig MG (version 2)... ...
CGTCGGCGGCCTCGGCGTCTCCGGCGCGGACGGCAGCCAGGTGTCGGTCAACGTCCCTTCCGCCGGGCGCATCCCCAGCGGCGCGACCGTCGAGCGCGCGGTCGCGACCGGCTTCGACACCGCGCCCACGCTCACCTTCAATCTGGCGGAAGCCGACCTCACCACGGCGCTGCGCGTGGCGGACGGCATCAACCGCACCTTCGGCGACCAGCGCGCCCGCGCCATGGACGCCGTCTCGGTCGCCATCAGCGCCGCGCCCGGCGCGGAAGACCGCATCATGATGATGGGCATGATCGAGAATATCGAAGTCTCGCCCGCCGACGCGCCCGCCCGCGTCATCGTCAACGCCCGCACCGGCACCGTGGTCATCAACGGCGCGGTCAAGATCCATCCCGCCGCCGTGGCGCACGGAAAACTGACCGTCTCCGTCAACGAAGCGCCCCGTGTCGTCCAACCCGCCCCCTTTTCGCGCGGGCAGACTGCGGTGGAGCAATCCAGTTCGATCCAGATCGACGAACAGAAAAAACCGATGGTCAATTTTAAAGGTGGCGCGTCTCTGGCCGATATAGTGAAGGCGGTCAACGCCATCGGGGCTTCTCCCGCCGACATGGTCGCGATCCTCGAAGCCTTGAAACAGGCGGGCGCCATGAAAGCTGATCTGGTGGTGTTGTGATGCAGATTTCGACCGTTACAGGAACCTCCGCCTCCAATGGCGGGAACGCGGACAAAACCGCGCTGCAAAAGGCGGCGCAGCAGTTCGAGGCGATCTTCCTGCGCCAGATGATTGGCGCGATGCGCTCCTCCAGCATGGGGGATAGCCTGCTCGACACCAGCGCGTCGGAACAGTTCCGCGACATGGCCGACGCCCGTACCGCCGACAGCATGGCGCAAAAGGGCAGCCTTGGCATTGCCGAGCTGCTGCTGAGCCAGTTCGGCGGCAAGGCGCAGCCGCCCGCCACTCCCACACAGGATAAGAGCCCATGAGCGACCTCTTCGTCATCGGCGCGTCTGGCACGCGGGCCTATCGCGCCGCGATGGGGGCCGTGTCGGAAAATATCGCCAACGCCAACACCGACGGCTATTCGCGCCGCTCGGTGACGACTATTGAATCCGGCGCTTCGACCGCCACCATGGCCTTGTACATTTCAAGGGCCAATTTCGGCGGCACGCAGATCGCCGGCGTCAATCGCGCCACCGATCCCTATCTGGACACGGCGGTGCGCCTGACCGGCATGGCGCTGGGCAGTTCGACCGCGCGGATGCGCTGGCTGACCGATACCGAAACCGCGCTCAACGATACCGACACCGGCATCGGCAAGCTGATGACCGGCATGTTCCAGAATATGGACAAGCTGGCCGCCAGCCCCAGCGACACATCGCTGCGCGTAACGACGCTGGACAGCATCAGCCGCGTGGCCGAAGCCTTTCGCCAGACCGCCGCCGACCTCGGCAACGCGTCCAGCGGTATCGCCACCGAAGCCCAGGCGTCGGTGGCGAACATCAACATCGCCCTCGACCAGCTCGCCAATATCAACGGCAGTCTGCTGCGGGCGCAACCCGGCACCTCTGCTTATGCCCAGTTGCTCGACAGCCGGGACGCGGCGTTGCAGCAGCTTTCGGAAAACCTGAACGTCGACATCAGCTTCGGCGCGCATGATTCGGTGCAGATCAGCTTCAACGGGCAAACGCTCGTGCAGGGCGATGCCGCGACGAAGGTGGCGGTCAGCGCTAACCCCAATGGCACGCTCTCCTTCGAGACCAGCGGCGGCACCGCGCTCGCCGCGCCCGCTAACGGAACGTTGGGCGGCCTGTTCTCCGCCGCGCAGACCGTCACCGACCGGCGCGCAAGTCTCGACACTCTCGCCCAGCAGTTCGTGACCGACATGAACGCCTGGCACGCGCAGGGCCAGACCGACGCGCTTGCAGCGGGCGGCGCGCTCCTGTCCTATGGCGGTGGCGCGGCCAATATGGCGGCCCTCATCACTGATCCGGCGGCTCTGGCAACACGGTCGACCGACGGTACGCTCAACGGCAATCTGCTGACCGTGCAATCGGCTCTGCGCGGCAATGGCAGCGTGGAGCAGAACTGGACCGCGTTGATCGCGACCCATGCCAATCTGCTGACCGCTACCAAGGCGGAGCAGACCACCGCGCAGGGCCGCGCCGATCAGGCCGTCGCCGCGCGCGAAGCGGTGAGCGGCGTGGACCTCGATATGGAAGCGGCCGATCTGCTGCGCCTTCAGCAGGCCTTTTCGGGCTGCGCGAAGATATTGCAGGTCGCCAAGGAAACCGTCGACTCCATCCTGCAACTTATCTGAACGGGAAAGGCCTGACCGATGGTTGGCATCACCAACAAGACCCTTACCGCCGAAATCCGCCGTCAGCAGCAGCTGTCGCAAAGCATCATCGCGGGCCAGACCGCCATTTCCTCCGGCGTGACGCTGACCAGGCCGTCCGACAATGCCCTTGCATGGGTGCAGGTTTCGGACATCGGCCGCGCACAGGCGCAGCAGGCGGCCTGGCAAGCCAATGTCAGCTATGGCACGACCCGCGCCTCCAATGCCGAATCCAATCTGGACGAAATCAACAACCTGCTGGTGCGGGCGCAGGATCTCGTGATCTCGGCCCGCAATGGTTCGCTCAACGACACGAGTCGTGGCGCCATCGTCGAGGAACTCAAGACCATCCGCACCACCGTAGGCGAATTGCTGAACCAGAAGGATTATCAAGGCGTGTCGGTGTTCGATGACGGACAAAGCGTTCTGGTGCCGGTCAGCCGGGGCCTCAACCTGGCAGTGGTCGGGACACGCCAGCAGGTTTCGGAAGGGATCGACGTGGACGGCACGGCAATGTCGATCGACGACATATTGAATCAGAGCATCACGGCCGTTTCAAGCGGCAGTGACAGCGACATCGGAACGGCGCTGGAAAGCATCCAGGCGGGCCAGAGCCATATCATCGTCGAGCTGGCGAAACAGGGCGTCAGATCCGATCGCCTCGACGTGGTCGGTGCGCGGCTGACCGATGTTGATCTGGACCTGACCGAACGCCGCTCCACACTGGAATCGACCGATCTCGCGCAGGTCATATCTTCGGTTCAGGCCAAGCTGCTTCAGCTCAACGCCGCCCAGTCCGCATTCGCGCGCATCAACAAGCAGACGCTGTTCGACCTTATCGGCTGATCGGAAAAAAGGGCGCGCGCTCCTAAACCGAACGCTAACCAAACCGTATTAACCAATGAAACGGCATTGCACGGGATGCTGACGGGGTTGGCCCCTTCGGGCAAAATTTTCGGGGATTTTCATGTTCGCTATTATCGGCCTCGTCGTCCTGCTCGTCATGGTGTTTGGTGGGTTCATCTTCACCGGCGGCGACATCGGCCCGGTTCTGCACGCCCTTCCTCACGAAATGCTGATCATCGGCGGCGCAGCCGTCGGCGCGCTGATCATCGGTAATAGCGGCGCGGACCTCAAGGCGCTGGGCGGCGGCGTTGGGAAAGTATTCAAAGGCCCCAAATACAAGAAGCAGGATTTCCTAGACTGCATCTTCCTCGTCAGCCGCCTGATGAAGACGCTCCGCGTCGAAGGGCCGGTTGCGCTGGAACCGCATATCGAAGATCCGGGCAGTTCCACCATCTTCACCGAATATCCGCGCCTGATGGGCGACAAGACGCTGATCCACCTTATCAGCGACACGCTGCGGCTGGTTGTCGTGTCGTCCGGCACGCTCGATCCCCATGCGGTCGAGGAGGTTATGGATAATGCGCTCAAGACCCATCATCATGAGGCACTGAAACCCGCCGACAATCTTCAGGGACTGGCCGACGCCCTGCCTGCTCTGGGCATCGTCGCGGCGGTCCTCGGCGTGGTCAAGACCATGGGCGCTATCGACCAGCCGCCCGCCATCCTTGGCGCGATGATCGGTTCGGCGCTGGTGGGCACCTTCCTGGGCGTCTTGCTCGCCTATGGCATGGTCAATCCCTTCGCCAACCGCTGCCGGAGCGTGATCGAGGCGGACGGCTCCATGTATCATGTCGTGAAGCAGATCATCATAGCCTCGCTCCACGGCCATCCCCAGCCGCTCGTCATCGAAGCGGCGCGCTCCAGCCTCACTCATGCGAACCAGCCAGCCTTCGCCGAAGTGTTCGACGGCATGCGGGGCAAATAAGCCATGGCCGAAAAGAAGCGCGGCGCGAACGAGCCTGAACCAAGACCGATCATCGTCAAGAAGATCATCGTCGAAGGACATGGTGGCCATCATGGCGGCGCATGGAAGGTCGCCTATGCCGACTTCGTGACGGCAATGATGGCGTTCTTCCTACTGATGTGGCTGCTCGGCGCGACAACCGAAAAACAGCGCAAGGCGCTGGCCGACTATTTCACCCCGACCCTTATCGAAATGAAGATGGCATCGGCGGGCGCGAATGGCCTGCTGGGCGGCGACAGCATCAAGGGGAAGGAAAATTACCCGACCACCGGCGGTCAGGGCACCATGTCCATGACCATCCCCCGCGATGCGAGCGGAACGGCGGATCAGGGCGGCAAGGGGTTGCGGGCGGCCGACCGCGCCAAGTTCGAATCGATCAAGAAAGACCTTGAAGCACGCATGACGCGCCGGGGCATGCAGAATCTCCGCAAGAATGTGCGCTTCACCGAAACGCGCGAAGGGCTTCGCATCGACCTGATCGACGAAGCGGATTTCGCCATGTTCTCGATGGGCACCGACCGACTACTGCCGCAGGCGCGCGCGCTGGTGGGTGAAGTCGCCAACGTGCTCGAAACCATGCCCAATCCGCTGATCGTGCGCGGCCATACCGACGGCCTGCCCTATGCGGCAGGGCGGACGATGAACAACTGGATGCTGTCCTCCGCCCGCGCCGAAGCAACACGCAAGGCGCTGTCGGACGAAGGAATCGGCAATGCCCGCTTCGCCCGGATCGAAGGCGTGGCCGACCGCGAACCCTTCGTGAAGGACGATGCCTATGACCCGCGCAACCGGCGCATGTCGATCGTCCTGGGCTGGACGCGCGGCGCGGAAACGCCCGATGCCAATGCAGAGATGGATGCGGAAACCAGAGCTGAGATCAAGGAACGGGATAACCCCCTCCGCGTGGCCCGCGAACAGGCCCTGCGCCTCAACATGGGTGGCACGGGCCTTCCGGCGGGCGCGGAATTGATAAACCCGCCCGCGCCGGGCGCGTCCGGCAAACCTGGTAAGCATTGACGGGAAATACCGCACTTTTGCAGTGTTGCGCCGTGTACCGGTTCGGGGGGGGCGGAACGGCAGCGCGCCGTTCGTCCTGAGCAGCTCCTGAGCCTATCGAAGAGGCATATCGAAGGACATGTGGCGCGTCGGCCCCATACGGGTCTTCGACTTCGCTCAGCCCCTACTCAGGACGAACGGGGGTGAGGAGCGACAACCCGCCCATTCCTCAATCGCGCCAATCGCCCGCAAATACCTATGCAGGCAAAATCAAGCTCGCCTCCAACCCGCCTTCTGCGCGGTTGGCGAGGTGCAACGATCCGCCATGCTCGGCCATGATCGCTCGTACCAGCGCCAGACCCAAGCCCGCGCCGCCGGTATCGCGATTGCGCGATCCCTCCAACCGGGTGAACGGCTCCATCATCTCTTCCATGCGATCTTCAGCGATACCGGGGCCGTCATCTTCCACGATCAGGTGAATGGCGCCATCCCGGCGCGCCACCGAAACATGCGCCCGCTCGCCATAGACCGTGGCGTTTTCGATAAGGTTGCGGAGGGCCCGGCGAATCTGCTGCGGGCGCACATTGGCCACGGCGCGAGCGCTCTCGGCCATGTCGACCGGCGATCCCAGTTCCAGGAAATCCTCCACCACCGCATCCGCCAAAGCCGAAAGATCGACCTTCTGCGTGGACTCGCTGCTCCGCCCGGCCCGCGCGAGCGACAATATGTCCTCCAGCATCCGGTTCATCTCATCAATGGTTTCGGACATGCGGGCGCGCTCGCCTTCATCCTCCACCGATTCGGTGCGGACCCGCAGCGAGGCAAGCGGCGTACGCAGATCATGGCCGATCGCACCCAGCATCCGGTCCTTTTCATTCAGCATCAGGAAAATGCGCGCGCGCATCGCGTTGAAAGCGGTCGTGAGTTGGCGCACATCGCCCGGCCCGCGCTCATCCACCGGATCGGCGGCGCCGGTTCGCGCGAACTGCTCGGCGGACTCCGTCAATTGCCGCAACGGACGCGCCAGCCGGCGCCCTACCCACAATAACGGCAACAGCACGATGACATAAAGGATAGCAGTCTGTCCGATCAGCCAGCCGCCAAAACGTTGCGGCCGCTCACCCGTGCGCGTCTGCGTCACGACCCATTTGCCCGGCTCATATTCGGCCGCCATAACCAATCGGCCTACATTGTGCATAACCGGTTCTGCACCCGACGCCCGGGCTCGAAGGCGTTCCCAGCGACGCATGGGCAGGCTTTCGCTGTCCTGCACCGCCCGAATGGACCGCATCTGCAACCCGATATCCTCGAACATCGCCGCCGCCCGGCTTTCGACATCGGGACGCCGTTGTCCTTCGACACGCGGTGGCGCATCGGTAAAGCGCGCCCGCACCCGCCGGTCGTCGGCTCGCCGGTCGCCGCGACTGTCGAGCGCGTCCACGATGCGATAAACGGCAGGGGCGGTTTGCCCGGTCAGTTCCAGCCGGTTCCGTTCCCGCAGCAAGAGCGCAAAATTGATCGCCTGCGCCACGAACAGCGCGATGGCGACCAGCAGGATGACCTGCCCGACAAGGCTCTGGGGCCACAGTCGCAACCGCTTCACAGCCTGCGTACCTCCGCCGACAAGGTATAGCCGCCGCCCCAAACCGTCTTGATAAGCGTCGGGTTCTTGGGGTCCGGTTCGATCTTCTTGCGTAGGCGGCTGATCTGGTTGTCGATGGCGCGATCGAAGGCGTTGGCTTCGCGCCCTTGCGTGATGTCGAGCAACTGGTCGCGGCTCAACACCTGGTTGGGCCGGGTGGCGAAGGCCATCATCAGATTATACTCCGCCGTCGACAGCGGCAGCGCCACCCCCTCGGCGTCCACCAGCGTGCGTTCCTGCGTCTTGAGCAACCATCCGGCAAAAGCATAGGTCGCGCCGTCGGGAGCCGTCACCCGCTGGCCACCGGTGGCGACGCGGCGGAAGATCACCTTGATCCGCGCCACCAGTTCGCGCGGGGAGAAGGGCTTCAGCACATAGTCGTCCGCGCCCATTTCCAGCCCTACGATGCGATCCGTCTCCTCCGACCTGGCGGTCAGGAGGATCACGGGAATCTCGCTCGTCTCGCGGATATGGCGGCACAGCGACAGGCCGTCCTCGCCCGGCATCATGATGTCGAGCACCACCAGGTCGATCGCGTTGGCATTGAGCCGCACCCGCGCTTCCGCCGCGCTTTCGACGGCGGTGACGCGAAAACCGTTGCGCGTCAGATATTGCGCCAGCGGCTCGCGGATCGAACGCTCGTCATCGACGAGCAGCAAATGGGGTCGTTCGCTCATGTTTCAGGCTTCTGTCACGGCTGGGAAGAGAGGGGAAGGGTGAAGGCAAACTGCCCCCGCCCTTCCCATATTGTGCGTGTCAGTCGGCGAGCGTGTCTGCGGCAGGCGCAGAATCCGATCCCTTGCGGTCCTGCCACGCCTTCCGCATGGCCTGATGCGCGGCCTTCATCTCCTCGGCGGTGACAGTGCCGTCCTTGTTCGCGTCGGCCCGGTCGAACATCGCCACGCCGCGCGCCACGAACTGCTCACGCGTGACGGGACCAGCCTGCGCGCCGTCCGGTCCAGCTTTCATGCCCTTGCCGAAGCCGCGATGATGGCGGCCGCCCCAATGACGTCCATCCGGCCCGCCGGGCTTGCCCGCCTCGGCGCTGCGATCAGGCTTGGCGGTGAATTCGGCCTTGCTGATCTGGCCGTTCTTGTCGGTGTCAAGCTGCGCGAAGCGGGCTTCCTGCCGCTGCTGGCGGCGCAGTTCCCAGTCCTCCTTGCTCAGCTTGCCATCCTTGTTGGCGTCCATCTTCGCAAAGCGCGCTTCGAGAGAGGCGGTCAGTTCCGCCTTGGTGAGATTGCCGTCCTTATTGGCATCGGCCATCATCATCATGCCGCCGCGCGGACCGCCGCGACCGGGGCCGTCCTGCGCCGCAGCGATGTGCGAAGCGGCAAGGCCCCCTGTCAACAAAGCGCCAGCGGCCACCGTCATCATGAACTTGCGGATCATGTCAGTCTTCCTTCCAAATGTCTGTCACGAACGGCGAAGGCCGTCCCTGGAAACGCTTATCGGCAAGACTTGTCCCGCAACTGTGTCATGTCACGGAATAAAATGTCGCAATGTGTAACGGCGAGACGCCGAAATCTCAGCGATCCCGGCCGCCCAGCAGCCGCAGCCGCAGCGCATTGAGCTTGATGAAGCCCGCCGCGTCGCGCTGGTCATAGGCGCCCGCATCGTCCTCGAACGTCACGACCTTTTCGCTGTAGAGCGAATAAGGCGACTTGCGGCCCACGACATAGACCCCGCCCTTGTAGAGCTTGAGGCGGACGGTGCCCGTCACCTTCTCCTGGCTGTGGTCGATGGCGGCCTGCAGCATCTCCCGCTCCGGCGAGAACCAGAAGCCGTTATAGATCAGCTCGGCATATTTGGGCGCGAGTTCGTCCTTCAGATGCGCCGCGCCGCGATCCAGCGTCACCTGTTCGATGCCGCGATGGGCAAGGTGATAGATGGTGCCGCCCGGCGTTTCATACATGCCACGCGACTTCATACCGACGAAGCGGTTCTCGACCAGGTCGAGCCGCCCGATGCCATGCTTGCGGCCATATTCGTTAAGCGTTTCGAGCAAAGTCGCGGGCGTCATGCCCACGCCATTGATCGCCACGCCGTCGCCGCGCTCGAAATCAATGGTGATATATTCCGGCGCGTCGGGCGCGTCCTCCGGGTTCACCGTGCGCGAGTAGACATAATCGGGCGTTTCGTCCCACGGGTCTTCCAGAACCTTCCCTTCGGACGAGGTATGGAGCATGTTCGCGTCGGTCGAAAACGGGCTTTCCCCCCGCTTGTCGCGCGGGATTGGGATCTGGTGCTTTTCCGCGAACTCGATCAGCTTCGTGCGGCTGGTCAAATCCCATTCGCGCCACGGCGCGATCACTTTGATGTCCGGCTGCAACGCATAATAGCCCAGCTCGAAACGCACCTGATCATTGCCCTTGCCGGTCGCGCCGTGGGATACGGCGTCGGCGCCGACCTGCTTCGCGATCTCGATCTGCCGCTTGGCGATCAGCGGACGGGCGATGGAGGTGCCGAGCAGGTACAGCCCCTCATAAAGCGCATTGGCGCGCATCATCGGGAACACATAGTCCTTCACGAATTCTTCGCGCAGGTCGTCGATGAAGATATGCTCTTCCTTGACGCCCATCAGCCGAGCCTTGGCGCGCGCAGGCTCCAGTTCCTCGCCCTGCCCCAGATCGGCCGTGAAGGTCACGACTTCGCACTGATAGGTCTGTTGCAGCCATTTTAGGATCACGCTCGTATCCAGCCCGCCGGAAAAGGCGAGGACGATGCGATTGATCTTGTCGGGATTGGAAGCGGACATGGGCGAAGCAACCTTCCTTCGGAACTGGCGCGGATATTGGGCGCGCCGGTATCAGGCACGGACCTTGAGCGCAACCGCATCCATGCTGCATGGGCAGATTCGGCACGACACTATCCGATCAAGGCAAGTCTAGGATGCGTCCGACCCATCCTTCTCCCGCCGCGCCCCATCTAGAGCGCGAACCCGGCGGGCTTCCCCGGCTTCCGTTTCCAGCCGCTCCGCCTTGCTGCGGCCGAATTTCGCGCGATTAGCCTGCGCGAGCCGTTCCTTCTCGTCCCGCATCTTGGCCTTGCGCGCCTGCCGCAGGTTAATGACATTACCCATTGCATCGCTCTCCCTTCCCCGCGTCGAGTCGTCTGATTTTCAGGCGGCGGCCACTTCCGGCAAGGCCCAGTCGATCGCGCCGCGCCCCTTCTCCTCCAGAAACGCATTGGCGCGCGAGAAATGGCGGCAGCCCAGAAAGCCATTATGCGCCGACAACGGCGAGGGATGCGCGGCCTTCAACACCAGATGTTTCGATGGATCGACGAACCCGGCCTTGCGCTGGGCATAGGCGCCCCACAACAGGAACACGACGGGCTCCTCTTTTTGATTGACCAGCCGGATGATGGCGTCGGTGAACTGTTCCCATCCCTTGCCCTGATGCGAAGCGGCACGACCCATTTCGACGGTCAGCACGCTGTTGAGCAGCAGCACCCCCTGCCGTGCCCAATGCTCCAGGAATCCGTGGCGCGGCGGCGCGATGCCCAGATCGCTGTTCAATTCCTTGTAGATATTGACCAGCGAAGGCGGCGTCCGCACGCCCGGTCTCACGCTGAAGCACAGCCCATGCGCCTGCCCCTCGCCATGATAGGGGTCCTGCCCCAGGATCACGACCTTCACCCTGTCCAGCGGCGTCAGGTCGAGTGCGCGAAAATATTCGCTGCCCTTGGGGAACACCCGCTTCCCGCTGACCTTCTCCCCTTCCAGGAAGCGCTTGAGCGCCTGCATATAGGGACTCTGGAACTCGCCCAGCAGCGGCTCCCGCCAACTTTCGTCCAGCTTGATGGTGTCACTCATGTTTCGGGTGATGAACCGGACGGCAAACCCCTGTCAACCGGGCGACCCCAAAGCCTCTTGCCTCCTACGGCGGGATAGAGGAGAGAACGGCCATGCCGCTTTCTCGCACTTTTGGCGCTATCATTGCCGCCCTTGGCCTGTTCCTCGCCCCGCTGCCCGCGGCGGATGCTTTCGGCCCTGTCAAAAGCCTCCCGCAGCAAACCGCCGAAGCGCGGCTCCTTGCTCAGTTCCAGAGCTTCGCGGTGCTGACCGACGGCACCGTCGGCATCGCCGTGCAGGATCTGTCGACCGGGGAGGAGCAATCGCTGAACGGCGATACGCTGTTCCCCATGGCCAGCACATATAAGGTCGCTGTGGCGGGCAAGATTCTCTCGATGGTGGATGCGGGGGCGCTCAACCTTCAAGACTTGCTCGATCCGCCGTTGCCCGCGAAATCGCGGTCGGTACATGACCTCATCGACCTGATGCTGACCCATAGCGACAATGATGCGACCGATGCTCTGGTGGCGCGCGCAGGCGGCCCCGCCGCGATAGACGAATGGGTCGGCGCGCTGGGCGTCAAGGGGCTGCGCGTCGACAGCGACACCGCCCATCTGCTCTATCGCGCCATGGGCATCAGCCCGGCCGCGGGCAGCTTTCGTCGCAATGTCGCTGCGGCGCTGGAGGCGGATTCGTCACTACGCGAGCGCGACGCGCGCGACATGCCCAACATCGCCTTCACGCGCGATCCCCGCGACACCTCGACACCGCGCGCGATGAACGCACTGCTCGCCAATATCCAGCTGGGCAAAGCGCTCAAGCCTGCCAGCACCGCTTATCTGCTGGACATGATGGAACGTTGTCACACGGGCAAGGCGCGCCTGAAGGCCATGCTGCCGCCTGGCACCCGGATCGCGCACAAGACGGGGTCGCTGAACGGCTATGGGGGCGATGTCGGCATTGTCACCCTGCCCGACGGGCGAATGTTCACGATATCCGTTTTCGTGATGAAGGATTATAAGGGCCGGGAAACGCGGGACAGCATCATGGCCCATGCCGCCCGCGCCGCCTATGATTATTTCCTCTTCGCTCCCGCCAGGCGCACAGCCTGACGCATCCGGCTTAACAGGCTCCCTTACAGCGGTTATTCTCCTGCCGAGAGAGGAGCGACGTGGACAGGTTCACCTGCTTTCGGGAATTCTGGCCCTATTATCTTCAGGAACATGCGCGCCCAGGCACGCGTGCGCTGCATTATGTCGGCACGACGCTGGTAGTCGCATTGGCGACGGCGGCGCTACTGCTGGTTGAGGGCTGGTGGCTGCTGGCCGCCATTCCTTTTGCCGGTTACGGCTTCGCATGGGTCGGTCATAGCCTGATTGAACATAATAAGCCGGCGACCTTCCATTATCCCTTCTGGTCCCTGCGCGCCGATTTCCGTATGTGGTATCGCTTCCTTACGGGCCAGATGGGCCATGATCTGGCGGTGGCCGGTGTGCGGCCGGATGGCTCGATCGATCCGGTTCGGCGACTCCGCCCCTGATGTCGTCCTATCCGCTTGACCAGGGCCACGCCTTTGCCACAAGGGGACATGGCCCTTCGCGCGCATTTCTCTCCCCTTCCCGACAGGACAACGCTCGAAGCTCGTTGGCGAACGATGGAGGCGCAGTCGGACGCTTCCTTCTTTCTCGGCTGGACATGGATCGACGCTTGGCTTGATGCCTATGACGTGCGGCCCGAACTCCTGGCCGTTACCAACGATGAGGGGCATGATATCGCACTCGCGCTTGTCGGCCATGCGATGATGCCACGTCTGCTGGGCAGGGCCGCCACGCTCTGTCTCAATCAGGCGGGCGATGATGGCGCGGACCGCCCATTCATCGAATATAACGGCCTGCTCACCCTGACGGATCAGGAATTGCCGGTTGCCCGCACCGTTCTATCGGCAATCGGCACGCGCAAGGATTGGCGCGTGCTGCACCTTGCGGGCGTCGCGCCGGAATCGCCGCTGCTGGACTTCCCTGCCCACCGCAGGACGAAGCTCGATGAATCCCCGGTATATCAGATCGATCTTGAAGCCGTGCGCGCTGCCAAAGGGGATTATCTCTCGCTGCTCAGCGCCAACACGCGCAGTCAGATTCGTCGCGCAATGAAGGAACGTGGCGGCGCGCTTCCCACCGTCGCCCGGGCCAGCCGCGCCGATCTCGAACCATGGCTGGAGAAGATGCGGATGCTCAATCAGGGGCGTCATGCGGACAATGCCTGGGACGATGCCGCCTTCCGCAGGTTCGTCGCCATCATCGCCGAACGCGGACTGGAGGAGGGAAATGTCGAACTGCTGCGGTTCACAGACGGCGGCGATGACGATGCCGATCCAGTCGGACTGCTTCTCAACTTCATCCATCGCGGCGTGGCGATGAACTATCAGTCCGCCTTCACCGCGCCGCGCTCTGCCAAGGACAAGCCGGGCCTCCTGTGCCATGCGGCGGCTGTCGGCAATTATGCGACGCACGACCTCAACCTCTATTCGCTGCTGGCGGGCAAGGATCGATACAAGCAGAGTCTGGCCACTTGCGAGGACCGTCTGCAATGGTGGGCGCTGGAACGCTTCTCTCCCCGTCTGGAGGCCGAAGCCACGCTCCGACGGCTGCTCAGGCGCCCAATTTCCGCATGATGCGATAGACGAACCGGCGCCCGATCTGCTTTTCGGGCCATCGGGTGACTTTCCCGATCGGCATTTTCCAGCGCCGAAGCAGCCCGTTGAAGCTGTGCAACTCTCCCTCGGCCACGCTGCGTTCGGACCGCCATGTGATAGACAGGCTGATCGAAACGGCAGATCCATTCTGGACGAAATGCGGCGCCTTCACCGGCACATGTATCGCATCGCCCGGCTCCAGCAGAACAGGAATCCCGCGCGACAGGAATGCATCCCGCCATTCCAGATTGCGATGGCCGCCATTGTGGAAATCCTCGCTCTTGCATGGCGGCACCAATTCTTCGTCGCGCGCCGGAAAGACTGTCATTGTCTTGGTTCCGCGAATCTGGAGCAGGATATTATGCTCGGGGTCCATGTGAAAGGGCGTGACGCTGCCGGGAGAGGACAGGAAGATGAACGCTTCCCGATGCAACATCGGCCCTGTCCTGCGCGCCACCATGGGTTCCAATTCCGCCAACGCCTGATCCAGTAACGCGCCATAGATCGCGTCCCGCTCCACATTCTTCAGCACGGCCCAACTGCCGTTGGTCTCTATGGTCCGGATCGTCTCGCCCAGCGTCAGGCCGTTGGAGGGCGTTTCGTCCGGGCGAACGCCCAGCGGCAATGCTCCCAGATTATATTCGACGCTCCCCGCCGGCATACGCTCCGCCAGATCGGCCAGAGCCGCCAGCGTCAGCAGCGGATGATCGACAAGATCATGGGTAAGCGGCGCCGCCTGATCGGGATAGGCAGCGGTGAAAGCCACGCGCGCGCTATCGGAGAATATCCGGGTGGTCGTTTCCTTCCCCGGCGTGATCGAACCATGGGCGGTCATGCCTGTCCTTTCATGATCTGGCTTATCCGTTCGACGCCGTTGGCGAGCGTGAAGGCCGCTCCGCGAGCCAGGCGCCTGACGCCGCGCCCGTGCAAGGCGATGCGATATTGCACGATGGTCCGTCGCTCCGCCCACAGGCTGTCGATCATGGGATGATCGGCGGCGGCGCAGCTATCCATCCACGTCATGCCCGGGTCGCCCTGCACGGCATGGAGATTAGCGATCTCGATCAATACGCCGGGCGAAAAACGCCCCAACGCCTCGTCAAAGGCGATCTTGAAGGAAAAGGCGCCTTCGCCATGACGGAAATTGACGAGCATGGCGATGGCGCGACCGTCCAGATCCATCCGCAGGAAATGCAGCCGTCCGGCTTCAAGGGCCGCAGCGCAGGCCGTGCGGAAAAAGGCTTCGTCGCCCTTTTTGCACGCCAGTGCGGTTCCGTGCTGCCCCTTCCACCCGGATGCTTCCAGCGTCAGGAAATCCTGACACCATAGCGGCAGGTCCGCCGCGCTGGCCAAAAGCCGGGTCTCCATATGGCCCAATTCCGCCAGCCGCTTTTGCAGACGACGCAATTCCTTGCGTTTCTTGGCGCGGACGTGGGTTTCCCAATAATCATCGGCTGACAGGTCGGATCGCAGCATGGCGCGGTCATAGCGATGGATTTCCCGCCGCCCGCGCCGTTGCTCGACACAAAGCGCCTCCAGAGCTGCTGCATTGGCGCCCGCCGCATCCAGAGATTCCAGATGCAGGAAACCCGACGCCCAATCGGCATCGTCAAGCTGCGCCAGAAAACTGCGCCACGCGGCTAGCTCATGCCCCTGCCGGACAAGAGGCGCGCCGAAAAAGCAATGGTCGTGCATCCAGTTGACTACGCAGGGAACGGGCAGGCGCCCATGGTTCGGCGCCATGATGACCGGTAGAAGGCCTATGGAACGGCCTTCCTCCTGCGCCTCGATCAACCGCACGCCCTTATGGACTGCGAGATGGTCCAGAGCCGCCTCCAGCATGTCCGGCGCATAAAATGCGTTCGCCTCCGCCGCCGCGCTGGCCAGATCGGCCCAGCGAGCACGGCGCAAGCGCGCATGCGGATGACCCGCCGACGCGGAAGGATGCGTTGCCATATCCATATCATGCCCATAGGCAGGAAAGATTAGAGAATAGCTAAGCTTTGATCGTCATGGGGCTTTTCCCTGGACGACACCGGGTGCAGAACCCTTTACATCGTGCGCGGAGTGGGCTGGGAAAGTGGAAGGAACGTCGTCTTGACGGGCAAGCAGGGAGACAGCGTCGTGCAGCATGATTACGGCCTATTGCAGCATCGGATATCCGCATGACCATTCTTGTCACCGGCGTGGCCGGCTTTATCGGCATGCAGGTCGCCGACCGTCTGCTGGAAGACGGACGCGCGGTAATCGGCATCGATAATATGAACGATTATTATGCGGTGTCGCTCAAACAGGATCGCATAGCAGCCCTTTCCGAACGTCATGGCAAGCTATTCACCTTTGCCGAGCTGGATTTTGCCGACATGCCCGCCCTGCAAGGCGCCCTGGCCGATCATCCGGTGGAGGCGATCGTCCATTTGGGCGCGCAGGCGGGTGTTCGCTATTCGCTCGTCAATCCGCACGCCTATGTGCGTTCCAATCTGGCGGGGCATGTCAACATGCTGGAACTGGCGCGGGAACGGCGCGTGCGCCATCTGGTCTATGCATCGTCCTCATCCGTCTATGGCGGCAATGACACATTGCCGTTCCGAGTGGAGGATCGCGCCGATCATCCCGTATCCCTCTATGCCGCCACCAAGCGCGCCGACGAGTTGATGAGCGAAACCTATGCCCATCTTTTCCGGGTGCCGATGACCGGACTGCGGTTCTTCACAGTCTACGGCCCGTGGGGCAGGCCCGACATGGCCAT
>Ga0180219_1001356_pt1 | contig 16054 bp, 14 predicted proteins | sample eDN3rd30CBELigMG_FD_151338 | JGI IMG/M metagenome (GOLD analysis project Ga0180219, IMG submission 151338) | Enriched Miracle-Growth compost microbial communities from Emeryville, California, USA - eDNA 3rd pass 30_C BE-Lig MG (version 2)... ...
ATTGACCGGTACCGAGGGCCTCCCTATACTGCCGCGCCATTGCCTCGGTGGCGGAATGGTAGACGCGGCGGATTCAAAATCCGTTTCTGGCGACAGAGTGAGAGTTCGAGTCTCTCCCGGGGCACCATCACATAGTTTCAGGACTTCCCAAGAAGTCCCGAAACCCACGAAGAACCGGCCCCAGAGCCGGTTTTTTGTTGCCCAAAATTCCCGTACCCTGTCAGGGAAGCCTCACTTTTTAGGGGCATGCTTAGGGGCAAAGCGAGTTCGATCCTGCTTCATACCCCTACAAGGGTAGGGATATGCCGCGCAAGACCGCACCGCTTACAGACTCTGCACTGAAGGTGGCGAAGCCCAAGGACAGGCCGTACAAGCTGAGCGACGGTGAAGGGCTTTACCTGGAAATCATGCCCAATGGCTCCAAGCTGTGGCGCATGAAATTCCGCTTCAACGGCAAGGAAAACCGCCTCTCGTTAGGGGCATATTCGACCGTGCCCCTATCAGAAGCAAGACTTCCCAATGAGTGCCAGGCGATGCCAAGATATCCATGCCGCCGTATGTGAGAACTGGTTATTATTACAGTACTCGCACGGATCATTCGTAAATGGAAAGCGACCAAGAACAACAGGAACTAACTCGCTTCGGGCGCATCCCGCTTGGCCGGATTGCGGACGGGTGGGCAGAATCAAGTCCTTATAACCCCCGCCTTCTGGCTGAATGGGTCGCCGATACAGTGGCCAGCCTTGGACCGCTTGAGCATCCGGTAAACACCCTGCACGTTGCTGCGTACTCCGAAGGAAAGGCCATTCGAGGCGTCCTCTTCACGCATGGCGAGGTGTCCCAATACTTCTCCATGCTAAGCAAGGGAAGCAGTACCCATCCAATCCGGTCGGGCACTCAACAGTTCGCATCCAGCAACGTACTGGTGTGGCGGCAATGGATTGAGCAGGTGGAGCGCGAGGCGATAGCGCGGGCCGACATGGTGGCTCATCTTGCTATTCCGGCCGGAGCCACCGCCATAGCGGCAGCAGCAAACGACCCATCCCCTACCGCGCCAATCAACCACAGCATTCCATCAGGAAGCGCCCCGGGATATCTCGCTCTTCGCCAGGCGCGGCTGCGCCAGGATGGAGAAAAGACCGCAGGGGAGAAGCTCGACGATGCGAACGGTGAGACTGAGCGCCTGCGCCAGGAACTGGAAACAGTGCGCGCCAGACTGACCGCCAGCGATGCGTTGCTGCAGCAGGCTCGCGACGATGCCTGCGCACGTGAAAGAGATGTCGGCGAAGTCCGGAGGGAGATGCAGCGTCTCAGCGAAATACTGAGCGAGAACGCAGGCATTATCGCCTTCATGGATGAGGACAATCCCCTTTCTCCGGTGGAGGGACGCCGCATGCTCGCCCTTTGGTGTGACGTGACGGAGAACGGCCAAGAAGACCCAGTTACCCAGCGCGGCGTGGGCCTCAAAGAGCTATGCGCCAGGTGGTTGAGCCAGCACTTCGGCGCTGTGCCGGAATCCACAATCAGTCGCTACACCTGGGCGCTCGGCTGGCCAGCAAGGAAGAACGGCGGTGCCCCCGCGAGCCCGCGCAAGAAAAACCTGTAACACCGTTCAGAGCCAGTCGGCCCGGGCCTTAGCGAAAGTTATCAACAGCCCGGTGTCACACCTTTTCCGCATCGTGTTACCTGTTTCGCCTTCATCCGCCCCGCGACCATCCAGCCATCGTTACCAACAACGCCCAAGGAGGCGCAGACGATGGCATGCCCCACCAATAACACCCCGAGCAATGAAGCCGCGCCCGCCTGGCGCCGCTTCATCAAAATCGGCGAAGTCCTCAAGCTCACCACGCTCTCTACCTCGGAAATCTACCGCCGTATAGCAGCGGGCACATTTCCAGTTCAGGTCACGCTTGGTCCGAAGTCCGTGGTCTGGATTGAGTCCGAAGTGCTGGCCTGGTGCGATGCACGCATCTCCGAAAGCCGTGGGGAGGTCGCCTAAATGCAGACCTCCGACAGCGCGACCGAAGCGCAGCGCGCTCGACTTCTGGCTCGGGTCCAGGAAGCCCCCATCGACACCTTGAGCGCACGAACCGAGCTCAATATTCTCCATCCCGCCGCACGCATCCAGGAACTCCGCGACCGCGGCTATCCGATCAAGACCCACCTGATAACCAAGACCGACGACCACGGCCGCAAGCATCAGCGGGTGGCGCTGTACTACATCGGCACCCTGCCCCAGGGCGAAGGGAGGGCTGTCGCATGAGCATCTACGCCGGCCACCGCATCGAGGACCACGAGGACTTCATCTTCGAAACCCTCATGCCGGAGATCATCAACCAAGCCATCCGCAAGAGTGCCCCAACCGAAGTCGTTGCCTTCGCATGCTTCATGGCGCTGGCCACCATCCTCCAGCACAAGGGCATCGATCACGATTCCTTGGCCCGCCACATCAAGGCGGCTAACCCGGTCAGCATCGTCAATCAGGGGGCATTGCACTAATGGCCCTTGCACTCACCTATCGCCGGCGCTATGGTTTGCCTGTCACGGTAAATCCCGTGACCGACCTTGGCCGGTCGGACAACTTGGCGCGCAGGCGCCCCAACCCGATTGCAGGCGCTTTTTTTGCGTCTGCACATTCGTGCTATGGCGGCTGTGCGTGGGACACCTTCGGGTGTGCCGGGTGCCAAGTCCCGGTCGGCCAACCCGCGTACAGCTGCCACCCTAATTCGCTTGGCCGCGAACGGTGGCAGTTCCAACCCCAACTTGGAACGTCGCTCATGCACACTCGCAATCCGTCTGGACACGCCGCAGCCCTTCGGGCAATCGCCCTGGCTGCACTCCGCGCTGATTCCTCCCTCTCTGTTCGTCTCGCTCGCTACAACGCCGCCATGGCCAAAGTCCGCGCGCTCGAAGCGCAGGGGGTGGACCATGCAGCAAGTTAACCGCCTCGGCTTCATCGAACTGCTGGGCGATGCTCGCCTCAGCGACATGGACATGGCCTACATGAACGCCGCTCGCAGGGAGTTCGAACATCTGGCCAACCTGATCCGGCTTGTCGTCATTCCCGCCGTAGGCGGCTGCAGGCCTCGCTGCAGGCGCGTATTGAGCAGGCCGCAACACGAAGCCAGGGGATCGAGGAGGAAATCTCTTCGGCGCAGTCTGCGGCGGAGTCGGCCGAACAAGCTGCCGGCCAGGCACTCGCCCAGGCGGAGGATGCCAAAGCTGAGAAAGCAGCCCGCACGCAACTGGAGAAAGCTGTGGAGCTGGCGCTGGCGCTGGCGACCGAGGCCACCATCCGAGTGAAGCGCCGCACCATCGAGACCATGGAGGGCGAGGTGGCCAACATGAAGCAGCAGGCCGCCGACTCTCGGCAATGTGAGCAAGAAGCGAAGGCGGCGCTGTCCGAAGCGCTGTGGAGCAAGTACGCCGAGGAGTGGAACGCTGCAGCCAAGGCCTTGGCCAGCATCGGCGCTCACCTGGTAGCGGCGGATCGCGTCAACGGTGGTTGGGGCACGCACCTATCGAAGTTGCACATCCCTCTGTTCGGCACGCTGGACCGGGAAACCCTCACCCGTACTGAAGTGGAGGACGCCTCCGACGAGGTTTCGCTGGATGATCTGGTAAAGGGCGCGGCCTGATCGTCTGATAGCCGAGGTGTCTGGCGGCACCTCGGCTCCTTTGAAAAAGTTAACCGTCCATTCCGACAGCTTTAAGGCCCAAGCGCACTCCCGCACCCAGCACTTCCGTTGTAATGGTGCGCATCAGTTCCTTAGCGCCACTTTTCGACGCGGCCGCCAATTGCTCGCCCAAGGGCTCGCGCTTGGTGAGGTTCTCCGGTATCGCATTGAGCACCTCCAATCCCCTCGCGGTGAGTCGTGCCTCAGCGAAGAAGTGGCTGTCGTAGTCAGGCTTCTTCGCTGCAATGTAACCCGCCTGAATTAGCCAAGTGACGCTGTGTTTGAAGAGCACCTCTTCCGCTGATTGAGGCTCAACGCCCAGCACCTCCCCCACTTCCGGACTGTATTCGCCCCCTTCGTGCTCCTCGATCCCAAGCAGCTTCGGTCGAAGTACCATTGGCAGGGGGAACGACTCGTACAGGCAGGCAAACACCTGGCCTGTAATCTCATTGAATCGCTCAATGTTCTTAGCAGCCATACCCAATCTCTAAAGAAATGGTTCGGCGCATCATAGTGCAGGCAGGACATCGGCGGGGACCCTGAGCGTTCCCCACTACCGCGGGGAAGGCGTCGAGCCGCGCGGTAAGGCAGAAATTTTCGTTTTTTCGGATGCTCCACCACAGGTCTCCACTCAATTTGCTGCAAGCCCCGCCGCTTGTGGGCTGCGGCGTTTTCGAGGCGCTGCGCAGGGTGAGCATTTTCAGAAAACAGATCTACAGGGTTCCGGTGCGCTGAAAGCACATGGAAGCCTTACCACACGGGGCTTTCGGTAATGTTGGTTATCGCAATGGGTTGTACATTGCGTCCCTTTTGAGCTTCTCATCCTCTCCGGGCCGCCGATTTACTCAGTTCGCTGGGGCCCGAAGAGTTCTGCATCGCTGATAAGAGGTAGAACTGCAGTCACAGGTTAAGAACCTTGAGGAGGCAGGGAGGAGGCTGCCAAAAGGATTGCTGCATCGTCACCAATAGGCACACTGATGTATGGCTTCCCATCCTCCATGGGCCAAGGAAATATCTGGAGCGTCCAAAGTAGTCTCTCAACGTGGCGGGTGAGCTTAGAAAGCTGCTCGATTGTGAAGTGACCATCTAAATCATAGAGGTTACGGAGATCCCGTCCGAATAAGTCCAGCCATAGATGCAGGCCGAAGGGTTTCAGATGGTCAGGTAAATTCGAGCCCGGGAAGTCTTCTTGATCACCTAAGCCGTCTCGATGCCCCAGCCACTCGGCTGCGTGATTTAAAACAAACGAAATTCGTGAAAGTGCGACGTCAAGAAGTTCGTCGATATTATTGCTGTACCTGTACTGAATTCTCGCTTTGCCGATATCTTCTCGTGCGCTGGCGTAGCTCTCGATAACGAGCTCCGCGTATCGCTCCCCTGAGCCTGGATCAATAAAGGCACTTGTTCTTGCTCCGTAATAGCTGCCGGGCGCTGCCGATATGCTTGAATAGAGTATTCTTACAATCTCATCAGGGCCGAAGAGCTTGCCTGCCAAGCGAGCCTCGTAAAGTGATCTATGCGCTAGCCCCGCTAACATTGTGATTATCATATGGGCGGAAAAAATCCGATCTTCTTCATCATCAGAAAGAAGAGCCCCTGCTATGCTAGCCCCGATCACCAAGTGAGTCTTCTCCTCGCCACCACGAAGAACATGAACTAATTTTGCAACCGGCTGGCCATAACTTCTAGGCTGGCTTTTTTCTACGGGAAGCAGTGGGTCGCCGCGGTCAATCTGCTCTATTGCCGCAGCGTAGTCCTGTGCAAAGGTAATCCCGTCTAGAGTTGATATCGGAACAACTCGGCTCATTTCTTGAATGATGACCTTGATGATCCCATTGAGGCTTTCGGCCATTTTTTGGTCTGCAAAGCCTATGCAATTTAGAGAGTAAGAGAGTGCGGATTTTGAATCAGTTGCACTGATGCGAGGCTCAGTCATATCTGTTTTTGTGGCCGCCTCTTGAGCCCCCAATTTGTAATTTGCTAGCGCACCGGTGACGCTTTCTTGAATCGCCAGCGCGGATCTTTGCCCAATCAGATCTACTAACTCTTCTCCGTCCTCAGCATTGCGTGAGATGAAGAAGCTGTCGCTGCAGGCTGCACTTGCGCGATTGAGGGAATCTAATGCGACCTGGGTGTCCACACCTTTCGATCCAACCAGTACGCGATCATGCGCAAGGGGAATTACGACAAGATCCACTTTGGCGTGATCACTTAATAGAAAAGGCGTGAAGCCTTGATCAATCTCGTGGGCTAAGGCAATGCAGTCCGGCAACACTGCGCCTGCGGTCGGTTGAATACGCCAAGATAACTTAGACAACCTTTCTTCCCACTTGTTTTCCTGAGTTTTCTCAAGGGCTTTGTTGTGAGCATCACGAACTAGATTGGAAACCCTCTTTGTCATTTCATTGAGCGCTTGGATTAACTCGGGAGATAATTTGCTAAAGTGCGTTTCAAATTGCTCTCGGATAGTAAATTTCGCCAGCCGCTTCGCGAGCTCGCGTGGAATTTTGAGTGCGTCAAGAGGTGCTATTTGAAGGGCTTCTTCAATCGCCTTGCCAAGATGATTTGAATCTTGGAGTTCATCAACATCTAGATGGTCACGCAGTACGTCTGGGTCGGCGAAGATCTTTGCCGTTGCATCGAAAACTTGGATCGCACCTTGCTCAAAGACAGCTCGAACATGTGCTGTCCTCAACGTCAGATGGGTCGTTAAGCGCGCAGCGACTGACGGGTTAACTGAAGCATCAACAGCCATTTCTTTTAGCACTGAAAGTTCTCCGTCGATCTCACGCTCAATCGCAGTAATCATGTCATCCAGAGTTGCTGCCCCGTCTGCGCTCAGCCTCGAGTAAAAGTAGTCACCTACCCCGACATCCCGTATTCCAACTAGGCGAGCTTGCGCGTTGCGCCGGTGCAGCCATGTGCGATCAGCGTCGCCAGAGGTGTCTGCTAAGAAGCCGCGCTGGAGGAATCGTGGGACATAATGCTGACGTTTTCCGGCCATATCACTCTACTCACTCAGGTCTATACAGTGTCTGGCTACATACTCACTTGGTAGTTAAGTCAGTTCAACGGCTGTGCCACCAGTCTGCAGTGTGCAGCACTACCACCGCAGACAGGCAGCAGATCAACTGCCCACCTAAGGTCGCCAAGGCCTTTTCGGTGAGAAAAGGCTCAGAAGACATAACGACACTAGGTGGAACACATCGCTCAGGCGCTGAATCGGTGACGGGAAGGTCTGAAAGGCTCTCGGCCTGGCATGGATCAGATTTGAGCCATCGACTTCCTCAGTTTGAGGAAGTCGATGCTGGGACCAGGTTGCCACAAATTGTGGAGCCCTCCCTAGCCACCCCGGGCGATGCCCATAACGCGCCTCAAACCACCGGGGCTCCTAGAGAATCTGGAATCGCTGAGGATAATTTGAGCCCCGGCTTCCCACTATGTACGAGGTTTTTCCTAGGTTGGTTGTTGTGTTGTCGTCTGCCTGAAACGCCAAAACGTCGGGCCTCTCGGACAACTGACACACCAACCTGAGTCCTACCCAACCGCCTTTTTGCTGCCTTCCTGCATCAACCAATGCACGTGGTACAGCCGTGTCGTCCATGGCATATTTCCTGTCACTGCATCCATGCATCACGGGCCACGAATGACTGTCTTGAGAAGCGATATCGAGAGGGCGCTCAATGAGTTGGTCTCCCAAGAGGAGGGAATGCGCTTCCAAGGTCTGGCGGTCATTCTTGGCAAGAAGCGCTGGCCCGAACTCATTGCCCGTCAACGGAAAAAGGATTTCGGTCTCGATGCCTACGCACCGGCGAGCTTGGCATCAGATGGTATAGCGAAGGGGCTTGCTGCCTCGATCACTCCAACGCTGAAAAAGATCTCCGACGACGCGAAGACTGCCAAGGACAACTTTCCTGACCTCAGGAAGCTTCTTTTCGCGACGCCCGCCAAAGTTGGCAATGCTGATAGAAAGCGCTGGGAAGAGGTCATGCTAAGGGACTATGACCTTGAGCTTTATGTTTTGGAGCGAGAGGAAATCATCACCGAGATGATGTCTCCGGAGAACGCATCGCTATGTGCGAGCATCCTCAACCTCGACACAAAGGCCGAGCCACAAGTCGCAGATTTAGTTGTAAGAGTAAGGCGCGCAGCCGCGGTGGTTACGAGAGCCTGGCAATCTAAGACAAAGGGGCAGCCGCTTATCGAACTCAACGGTGTACGGCTGGCCTCGGATGGCGAGGAAGCTGCCGAAATTCTGTCACTGGAGCAAATGGACGAGGCGCTGTCTCAGGGTGGACGAATTGTTCTAGAGGGGCCAGCTGGACGCGGAAAAACCACAACACTGATACAACTCGCGCTGCGATCACGCACCGCTGGGACACCGTTCATTGTCGAGCTTCCGGCGTGGATATCGTCGCAGCGAGGAATTCTTGAGTTTATTGCAGGAATGCCCGCGTTTCAGGCCGAAGGACTTACAGCTGCGGATTTAGCGCGGGTGCAGCAAACCGAACCGCTCCTGTTCTTATTGAACGGGTGGAATGAAATTGCAGAGTCCAATTCAGCGCAATCGACCAATTCACTACGGGAGCTTGAGCGGGACTTCCCAAGCTCTGGGGTTATCGTCGCAACCCGCACACATCACTTGACGCCGCCACTACCTGGAGCAGTCCGGCTGCGCCTTTTGCGCCTTCAACGGGACCAGCGGGCCGGTTACCTGACTGCTCGCCTTGGAGCGAAAGCTGCCGAGCTTAGCCATCGCATTGAAGGTGACCCATCACTCGACGAGTTGACCCGGACTCCATTCATCCTTTCTGAAGTCGCGTCGCTTTTTGAAGCCGGCGCAGAAATCCCCTCCACGAAGATCGGGATTCTTACTCAAGTCCTTCGCCTGCATGAGCAACGCGACGAACACAAAAATGCGCTGCAGTCGGGCCCGATTTTCGACGAACAGACGGAGTATCTGAAAACTCTTGCAACCGAGATGACGAACTCTGGAACAGTGGTATTGCTGGAGCGTGAAGCACGAAGTCTTATTGCAGCTGCCGCAGGAGCGTTGTTGAGTCGTGGTCAGATCGAACCGGTAGGGGCGCCGGCGGTCTTGTCAGCACTCACCGCGCATCACATCTTGGAGCGAGTGGACTACCCGCAAACGGCGTATCAATTCGAGCACCAGCAACTTCAGGAGTATTACGCCGCGCTCGACCTGCTTGGCCTTCTTCTCGAGTTACAGGTGGATAACCGCGCTGCGACGGACAGTTTCAAGGCTGCCTACGTGAATAACCCAGCCTGGGCCGAACCTCTGCGGATGATCGCGGAGACGTTTGCGGAACAGAACATCGACGCTGACACGACTAAGAGAAACACCATGGCCGGAGTCATGCTGGTGACAATGGCACTTGGCGTTGATCCTGTCTTCGCCGGCGAACTCGCACAGCTCTGCGGTACAGCCGTCTGGATTGAAGTTCGCGCGACGGTCGGCGAGCGGCTCCGCGACATCTACACAACTCGTGATGGAAGCTTTCGACAGTATGCCATCGCAGCAATGCTCGCCACTGGTTCAGAGGACTTTAGCGACTTAATCGTGCCGATGTTGTCGGGAAATGACCGGCAAGCGCGATTTACTACTTACCGGCTCTGGCCAGACTTCCAGGTCTCATCGCTAGGTCGAAACTGGCGCGAGCAAGTTCGAATGTGGAGCGCTGAGGCGCGCGAAGATTTCGTTTCAGAACTCCTGCATCATCGTATTGACGAAGAGATTGCTGCCTTTGCTGCTGAGGACAAAAGCGGAGCGGTAAAGAAAGCAGCAGTCTCTGGTCTAATGTGGAACGGCGCCGAGGACGCGTTGACTTTGGTTCTCCATTCGATGGATGAACATACATTTGCAGAGGTCGCGTGCCAAAACGCCGATCGGATGCCTGCGGCTGTGAGGCCCATGACCATTGCTGCGATGCGAAAATTCGCCACGGGCACAGTGAGGCATCCCGCCCGACTGCGAACTGCTCTCGATTTAATAGGTTTTGGCGAGCCAGACATGGATCGCGTGATTAAGGACGCGTTGGCGGCAATGTCTGTCACCGATGTACGTGATCTAGGAGACGAATACGGCCAGTTAGCGCTCGAACACCTGCGCAAAACCGACCCCGCGTGGGTGAGCGAGTGGGTAACCACTCAGATCGTCGAGGGTGGCCTTTACGAGTATGAGTCTTGGCTGCCATTTGTTACCACAGTTTCCGATGCCTTCGTCGAAATGTGCTTGCAACGCGTCGAAACCGACGATATTGGAAGTCAGCGCACGAAGGGGATCATCTCTCTCATTGCCGGGCGAGCAGATGTCGACCTCGCAGCTCGTTTAGTTGAGAAGCTGCGCGAGTCACGAAGGCAGATGGGGGGAGCGCCCGGAGCAGAGCACGGGGTGCGCCAGCTGGAAGCTGTACTCCGCCAATTTCCCGGAGACATTGTCGCGGCTGCCATTCTCTCGTCCGTTACCCCTGGCGATCCGCTAGACATCAAAGTCGCAGCTAGCCTTTTGAGCCTCAGTACGAGACCTGATGAAGAACCGCTGCACATCTTGGACAACGACCTGAAGGCTCTCCTTCGCACCTACCTAAAGGAAAGCGTTGATGTTGTGTTGCACCAAGATGACTTTAGCGGCGAGGAAAAAGCCAATTTGGCTTCTTCGATCGCCCAGGTCGGAAGTGTCGAAGAGATGGCGGACCTAGTAACGCTAATTCGCGCGGACATCGAGAGAGTGCGTCGAGGGAGGGCAGCGTGCGCGGCCGGTAATCAAGGCCCTCTTTGCAATGGAGGGCGCATCACATGCGCCCACTGGCACCTCTCGGCCGTTATGCTCCTCGACTTCGCTAGTGCAGAGCAGGTGCTCATAGATCTACTTGCCGAGCCGGAGTACCTCTCGGAAGTTACGACGGCAATGGTGCGTATCTTTCGAGCGAACGCGAGGCCGTCTTTTAGTCGGGAGGTTCGCTATGACTTAATGTGGGCTGCTCGAGATGGCCAAGCTTCACCAGCCGGAGATAGACTGCTTCGCGAACGGTTTTCCGCAGCACTCAATGCCGAAATCAGCCGTTTAATAGAGCAGCACGAAAATGGAAGTCCTGCAGCGGGGGTGAAGGAGCTTGCTAGGGCGCTTGCGGCGATTGACGGTCGCAATTCTGCATCCGTCGTGCTCAACGCAATTGCCATTCCCTCAGAGTGGGACCAATACCTATGTCTCGAGTCGGCCGAAACACTGTTGGCCTCGGGCGTAATATTACCCATTACCACGACTCTCACTTTAGTTGACTCCATAATTGAACGCATTGAGCGATGGAAGCAGCAGGGTGACACCAGGCTGCTGTGCCGTGCGCTTGGGCTTTGTCCGTTTACGGACGATCCTGCCGTAGGTATCGCCAAAATTCGCGATGTAATTGCCATGCGGCGACTGCGAGGACACGATTTGCGTGAGCTTGTGACTGCTCTCGGCGAAAGCCGATCTGATCCTGCCTTAGATCTTCTGTACGAACTTTCTTCCGATCCATCAAACCTTGAGCAGTGCGAGGACAATTTCATCAATGCCTTCGCTGCACTCGACACGCCGCGCGCAAGCGAACTACTGCTGGGTTTTGTCGATCCCGATATTTGTGGAATCGCGTCGACACACCGTCTTCACTTCGATGACGTGCTGGTCGTTCGGCTCGTGGAGCAAGCCAGGCGCGACTCCGAGGCGACTGCGCGGCTGCTGGCTTTGTGCAAACGCGATCTGCCGGAGCTCAATAGACACGTGCTCTCAAAAGTAATGGACCGGCTAGGAACACCTGACGCTCTCGCCGCAAATTTGAGTCTCATCGATGACACCAAGCCCTCACCGGTACCTCGAGGTATTTGGGAACAGCTAGAAGGTGCTTTCATCGAGCGACGTCCCTATGGTCAACTTCACAATGTCTTCACGCGGCATGCACGTTCCTCAAATGACCTGCGCCTTCGATTGTTCAGGATGGCGATCGAGGACGAGAGACGACAGAAGACTGCTTCGATGCTTCTCGGCCAAATCGAGGAGTGGCGCTTGGAGCATGGCAGGCCGACAGATGAACCGCGACACCCAGATATTGCATCCGGTAAATCTTGGCCACCAGGGGATCGTTGACACTCAGGCACTCCTCCTCTGAGAGCGCCCATACCAGCACCACCGCAGGGTTCTGCAACGTGTCCCAGCTCTCTGTCCCCAGAAGAGCATCAAACGACCTATGCGACCGGCCCCCAAAATTACCGCAGCCCAGTGTCGATGGATCGGATGAGCTCCTACGAGTACCTACGTAAGGAGAGCGCATCACTACGCCTAATTCTGCCAGGGTCCCTAGCTGATTGGGATTACGTGCGGGTAATTCGAGCCCCGCGCGCCAACTATGTATGGCCAAAATTCGGAGATTGGCTGTTGTTTCTTCGTTAAGCTGAGACACCGTAACGACGTGCCCTGCAAGCAGCCAATACACCAACTTGAGCTTTGAATCCAACAATCCCCTCGTTGCCTCGACCCAGCATTTGCAACATGCCAGAAGCCTCCATGCGCGATCGGCCTTCGTCGAATGGCTCGCTCCTCCCTGTTACTCGAAACGATTACGCTGCGTGTGCTACTCACCCGAGTCATGCTCCGCTTCGGGATGAACCGCAAAAAATGTCTGCGTAGCTTGATGGCCACGTTCCCTTGGGTACCGTGTGCCGACTAGCAAGCCCCGCTGAAAAAAGACGAACCAGTGATAGCCTCGCTTACGATCGCATCCTGAAGGACTACTGAGCAGGGCGCGCTGCACAACAACTATCTGGGAGTTTTGGAACATGACACTCGACCGCCAGGGACGGATTCTGCTGTCCTATCTTGTTAGCAAGCTGCCGCAGATTGTGGCAGGTAGGCCGCAAACCTATGTGGGCTACAAACAAGTTCACGATGATCTAGGGCTTACGATGGAGCGCGGCACATTCGGCGAGAGCTTGCAGGTCCAAGGCCTAAACAGCTTGGCCGACTGGACAGCTGAATTGGCCCTGCCCGCAATCACAGGACTTATCATCGATCGCGACCCAGAAAAAATGCGGCCTGGTCGGGGCTACTTCAAGCTATTCGACCGGAGAGACGAAGACTACCCATGGTGGGAAAGTGAAATCAGAAAGGCAAAGGACTTCGACTGGACGCCTTTCATCGCGGATGAGCCGGCGCCGGCCGCGCCGCCAGCGAATGACCTATCTGACCCGCCAGACCGTGTGGAAACCACGGTTAGCAGGATCATCCGCGATAGCCTGCTCTCGCGGCGCATCAAACAATTACACGACTACGAATGCCAGCTTTGCCAGCATTCCATCGAGTTACCGACCGGATTGCGTTATGCCGAAGCGCATCATCTACAGCCACTCGGTTCTCCGCATGACGGACCAGATATCGAAGGGAACGTTATCTGCCTGTGTCCAAACTGCCACGTCGAGCTCGACTACGGTGTCCGTAGCCTGCGCATGGAAGACATCTCCATGGTCCCTGGCCACATCATTGATGAACGGTTCATCACATATCACAACGAAAAGTGCGTCAAACGATAGATCGACGCTCAACTCCTTGACGGCGCGCAGCAACGCGCGCGCCACGGTGAACTGCCGTCAGCTCACTTAATGGCAGTACGATATAACTATTGGCTGAAGTGACATCGAGTAAGACATCAAACCCAATTCCGTACGCGTCCTGAAACGCGATACCGATGTCCGACGAGCAGCCATTGGCTTAGCCATTCGCCTTGATTCACTCGCGCATCTCATAGGCAGTGTACTTCGAACTGGCTGTCTTGGTTACGGCGATAATAGGTCGTGTGCCCCCAACGCTGTACCATCACGTCGGAGAAGAGCGACCCAGCAGTTCGTTCGCAGCGTCCCTCAGGGAAGAAAAGGGAGTCAATGTATGGAAGCGTTACTTCAGCAGGCGCAGAGTGTTTTAGGCAGTGGCTACAGCGTGCTGGTAATAGCCGCGCTGATATTGGCCAGAACTATTTCGACGCTTGGCTCCGCCTTCGACTTTCACGACAAGAATTTCGTACAGAAGCGCTTCAAGCGGCTCAACGAGCTGCGTGCCGGTGTTAAGAAGGATGACCGCCCACTCGCCCAGTACCCGGATGACGCCATCGAGCTTGAGGCTTTCCGCGTCGCCTCAGGCGTAACAGTAAGCAAGCAGAAGATGGATTTCCTAGTAGAGATTACCTCACTAGGACTATGGAACCGCACGCAGCTACGTTGGGTGGCAAAGCACCTTGAGCAAGGGCCGCAAGATGCCACGCCTGTCATACGAATTAGTCGGTTCGATTGGGTGGGCGCGGCGATCGGCCTCCTGTCGATCTCCTATTGCATCATCGCCGGGATATCCTCCTTTGCGTACCTCTCCCTGACCATGCCGATGCCATACGGTGTGGCGCTTGGATTGCTTGCATTTGCCAGTTTGGCATTTCTTGGGGTTCTACTTGGCGAGGACTTCTACAGCGTCAAATTCGCGAATAGCGTTCGGAAGTACCTGGAAGGCAAGGAGGCATCCATGTTCAAGGAACCGAATGTCCCAGAACAACTTCCCCGCGAGAACCGCGACCCTACGCTGGCCACCGCTCCCGAACCTCAGTAGCCAGGGCACAATTCTCTTTGGGGGCACAATTGGGGGCACCTATCTGGCGCACTCTCAAAAATACCCAGATACCACGAGCCTTTCAGCGATAAGTTCGAGTCTCTCCCGGCACCATCCGATTATCCCAGGTGATTCCAGATCACCGCGGGAACCCAGCAAAGCCGGCCTTCAGAGCCGGCTTTGTTGTTTCAGCTCCCACCTCCGCTGCATCCCCATTCGTATCCTCGGAGTCCCGCCCGGGCGCAGGGATACACAGTGCTACGCCACCATCCAACAAGACCAAATTCATCGCGCAAGCGCTGGTTGCGTTTGCAGATGACGAGTAGCCGACGCAAAGCCAGCATTGATCCTGGCGCGACCATTCACTACAGTTCCACTACGCCAATGACGTACGAGATCACCGGATGATCTTCATCGAAACGCCGGTCTTCACTCGGCAGATTCTTGAGCTGGTGGACGACGAAACCTACCGCAGGCTGCAGGAAGACCTGACGCTCCACCCCGATGCAGGAGCGGTCATCGCGGGCACTGGCGGCGTGCGCAAGATACGTATTGCCGCGAATGGCCACGGGAAAAGAGGCGGCGCCCGGGTCATCTATTATCATTTTGTATCCGCCTCACACATTGCATTCCTGCTGGCCTATGACAAGGCCACGCAGGAAGACCTGACTGCCGATCAGAAGAAGGTGCTTCGGCAGATCATCGAGAACTGGAGGTAGCCATGGACAAAGAACTCTTCGCTGAACTGGTCGAAAGCGTGACCCAGATGGACGAGATCGTGCGTGGCGAGCGGCAGCCTTCCCGCGAGTTCCATGTGGATGCGGTGAAGGTCCGCGAAATCCGTCGCGCTACCGGTCTCTCCCAGGCGAAATTCGCCGAGAAGATCAATGTCGCCGTCGGCACCCTGCGCAACTGGGAGCAGGGGCGCCGTGATCCGGAAGGGCCTGCGCGGGCGCTACTCCAGGCCATCCACAACGATCCCGTCCACGTCCTCGCCGCATTGAATGGCGGGCCATCGAAGAACTGATTCTTCTCGCCCCTCCCCGAACCCGGCCTGGCGCCGGGTTTTATTTTCCCGCCCAGTCCAGGGGCCGACCGGGCGCCCCCGACAGGACATTCGACTGGCCCGGACACCACTGATTCCGTACCATGCGCGTCCTTTGTCCGCACCACCTACGGCCGGCCCCGCCGGTCCCGACCTCAGGAACACCATGAAACCCGCCCGTCTGCGCGCCGACATCCTGGCCGGCCTCACCACGTCCTTCGCCCTGGTGCCCGAGTGCATCGCCTTCGCCCTGGTGGCGCACCTCAACCCGCTGATGGGCCTGTACGGCGCCTTTTTCATCTGCACCCTCACCGCCCTGTTCGGCGGCCGGCCGGGCATGGTTTCCGGGGCCGCCGGCTCCATGGCTGTGGTGATAGTGGCGCTGGTGGTGCAGCACGGCGTGCAGTACCTGCTGGCCACCGTGCTGCTGGGCGGCCTGGTGATGATCGCCTTCGGCCTGCTGCGCCTGGGCAAGCTGGTACGCATGGTGCCGCACCCGGTGATGCTGGGCTTCGTCAACGGCCTGGCGATCGTCATCGCCCTGGCCCAACTGGAGCACTTCAAGGCCGGCGGGGCCTGGCTCGGCGGCGCGCCGCTGTACCTGATGCTGGGCCTGGTGGCGCTGACCATGGCCATCGTCTACCTGCTGCCGAAGCTGACCCGCGCGGTGCCGCCGGCGCTGGTGGCGATCCT
>Ga0180219_1001357_pt1 | contig 16054 bp, 20 predicted proteins | sample eDN3rd30CBELigMG_FD_151338 | JGI IMG/M metagenome (GOLD analysis project Ga0180219, IMG submission 151338) | Enriched Miracle-Growth compost microbial communities from Emeryville, California, USA - eDNA 3rd pass 30_C BE-Lig MG (version 2)... ...
TGCGTCCTCATTATAAAGATCCGCAGTCATACATGATGGTCCTGACGAACAACCATCCTGCGAAAGGAGTTTCAGCAATGCTTGAGAAGTTGGAAGAGTTTCTCCCGAAAGCCCTGATCGATAACGTCTGCGCGCTGTACGAACGCAACGACAAGGCGCACCGGCTGGATCACGTCATCCCGGTCCTGGAACATGCCGAGATGATCATCGGCCAATTCGGTGAACTCAAACCCCACCGTGAGCATATCCTGGCCGGAGCCTTCATGCACGACATGATGAGCTGGGCCAATCGGGAGCAGCACCATTACCTGGGCGCTGTAAAAGCCGCCTGGCTGTTGGGTCAGTACAACGTCTTCGTCTACGAGCCGCTGGCACCCTTGTGGGTGGCCAATGCGATCAACGAACACCGCGCCAGTTTCAAAGGCGAGCGCAGCCACAAGGTCTCGCACGCCGTCGCGGCCGCCGACCGCGGCCCGATAAACTTCGAAGGCTACTTCAAGCGGGCCATCAAGTTCCGCACCAAGAACTGCGATGTGTCGAACCTGACTACGTGTCAGATCACGCGCCTCGTCAACGATGCACTGGAACACCTGAATGACAAGTTCGGCATCCAGGGCTACGCCTGGGAACGGATGCCGAACTATACCCACCTGCTCTACGAGAAGGAGATCGAGCACATGAAAAACCTGCTGAACTTCCGGGAAACGCGCTCGCGGGATGAGTGCTGGTCCGTGGGGTTAGGCCTCCTGAAGAAGATGGGAGCTGACGTATGACAGCTGAAGCCATCGTTCAGGGTCGGCGGATTGTCTTCCGCCTGGATCACCCCAAGGTCCAGCGCCGGGGCCGCATCGGCGGCATCCGCGTGTTCACGGATGACGGTCCGATCATCATCCGGGTCTATGGGCCTGTGGGCGACATGCTCCACACCGAGACGTTCCAACGCTTCCAGGTGGAGTTGCGGCAGGTGGTCGACAAAGCCTTCGTGGAAGCCCTCACGGGCAAACCGACCAAGACGTTCATCTACAAGCGGTTCAACCCCAGCCTTGCGCTGACTGACACTGGAGCTCACGCATGAAATTCGTTCCCTACAGCATCACCCTGGGCGATGGCGAAACGCCCTTCGACACCAGCATCATGAAGAACATGGTCTTCTCGAACCAGATCGGCCTGTGCACCGAGGGCATCAGTCACCATCTCCTGGTGCTGTCGCCGGAGGATGACGTATCGGCGACCGAGACCCGTCTGAAGGCCCTCGACTCTGCCGCTCGCCTGGGCGCCTACCTGGGCTATCTGGATACGCTGTCCCGCATGCAATCGGTCGATCTGCGGATCACCGTGGACAAGACCGACCTCAGTGAGTACGAGATCGGCTGGATTCAGGGCAACATGGAGGTCTTGCTCGACAGCACGTTCCATGACCTGGTCAACGCGGTCTGGGATCCCGAGACCCTGACCTTCACCATCCGCAGCACCACGAGTGATGCAGCTGATCCCGCCGCCCCGGCCGCCGAGTAATCGGCACCCCACCTGATTAACACCACCAGCTGAACAAGCTACAGTCCGAGAGGGACCCTGAATGTCGTACGTGATGAAACTGAACAATGGCAACCTGATCCTGTCCGAAAATGGGAAGACCCGTGTGGTCAACCCGCCCGTGGGTGTACACTACGAAGTCGGGACTCGCCGCTTCGTCGTCTGCCGGTGGGTAGAGGGCGAGATGCTGCGGGCCACGTTCTCGATCAAGGACGGCATCTACGCCGCGTACTACAGCGCCATGGAGGCCCGCCGTGACAGCGTGGGCTGGCTGCTGACCCGTCGCGTCCTGAGCCATCAGGTGCGTGACGTCGAACCCACCAAGCGGGGTGACTTCTATCTGGTCCATGACCCGATCAAGCGCGTCACCTACCGTACGGCAGATCGGGACCGCGTGGACACCCTGCGTGAACTGGTCAGCGACAAGTGGATCGCCAAGTACCATCACATTGCCAAGGAACTGCCGGTATGAAAGAGCAAGCCGTTGAATCGCTGGACATGAGCTTCATGGCCAAGCGCCTGAAGATGGAACGCCGTGCACGCCGCATGGCGGCTTTCATGGACCGTACGGGTCCGGTCATCCTGTTCGTTGTGACCTTGACGTTCCTGGGTTACTGCATCTTCTTCAAGTAAGAGGTGTGTGATGGTTACTGAGTCTACTCCAACGCCCGCCATCCCGGCGAGTGCAGCCGATGAAGGGATCGTGGTTCTGGATTATCCAAACCTGATGGACTATTACGGCGTACCATGCGAAGAGTCGCAGGCCCTCTACCAGGACCTGCACGAATATACGCGTCGTCGGGAGAAGCAGCTGCGGGAGAAGGGCAATGGCTAGAAAAATGAACATGGATCTGCCGGCCGGCTACAACGGTAGTGCCCTGCCACCGGGTCGTCAATTGGATTCGATGGCTGTCTACCGCCAGCGCGGGGGTAAGTCCTCCGACTATCGGCTGGACCACCTCACAAAACAAGACGGCCCGGAAGATCCGACCCTGTCCGAGGAATACGTGCGCAACATCGGCAAGGTAAAGCTCTGGGCGCTGGTGATCTTCACCGCGCTCTTCTTTGCCTACACCTACATCCACTTCGATCGCCAGGACCGTCGCGGCAACACCTGCCCGACACCTGAAGAACGCGCAGCCGCCGGGATCATCGTCCGAACGGACGTCCCCTCGCATCGCTGCTAATCCCCACCCCACTCCCTTCGGGGAGTGGGCTTTATGCCATCCACAGGAGTACCCCCATGTCCGCGCTTTCCTTTATCGGGCGTGTCGCCCTGATTTCCGCCAGTCTGGGCGCTGCCTACTTCATCGGCCGCCACAATGGTGCCTACACCGTTCTCGACGACATCGCCTCGGGCCGTAAGTCCCAGAAGCAGGCCTTTGACGAGTACGACATCAAGGATACCCGTCCGCCGAAGACGGCACTGGAGATCTTCGACATCTACTACACCGGCATCACCAAGGAAGCCTCACCGGACCTGCTGTCCATCCGGGACGAGATGACCGCAGTGGATTTCGTCCAGGGCCTGAAGTTCGGCTTCAGTCGCTACCGCAACGAAGACGGCAGCCGCGGCTATTTCCAACGCTTCGAGGAGCGAACCGCCGTCCAGGTGGAAGTCTCGGCCGATAACAAGGTCTTTGACTTCACGGTCATCGGCGAACACGCCGAGCGATACGTCTCGCTCTGGAAGGGTAGCGACATCGCCAAGCTCGACCTCTCGGTCAGCCGGGCGTTCGCTGACCTGGCTGACACTTTCTCCCCGGCACCGGAGAGTTAAAACATTTACAGTAATACATAGTCACCCTGAACCTAAGCAGTACGAGGAAGACTAGCACATGCTTCACGCCACGGCTCTCAAGGTAAATCTCATGACCGAGGAAACCCCCAAACCAACGCTACGCCTGGTCGAAATGACCAAGTCGATCGAGGAGAGGGTCGATGGCATGGAGCTGGCTAGCGCGTACTTCATCAACGCTCTGCGCCTGCGCCGTTTGGCCAAGCGGGCGCCTGACGAGGAAACGCGAAAGCGCTACATGGAGGTTGCTGTCAAGGACCTCGAGCTCGCCATCGATCTGTTCAACCACGAGGAGTAACATCATGAAAGACGTCATCATGCTCGGCATCGGCATCGCTCTGGGCGCACTGCTCATGAAGATGAAACGTGACAAAGATGCAGCTGAAGCCAAAGTAGCCGCCTAAGGGCGGCTACACCCTTCTTCTTTCTTTACCTACACACCCGCACCAAAGCCGAGGAGGCTCCATGAAACACGTACTGTCGACCATGTCCCGTGAAATCGCCACCAACCAACTGCGCCATGCAGAAGGCCGCATCCAGCGGCTGAATGAAGACGAAGGCCTGTGGGAAGGTGATCCGGGCCTGCAGGCAGAGATCCGCCAGGGGCTGACCGAAGCCATCCAGGATCGCAACATCATGGCAGAAGTCCTGCGCCGTGATCAAGACGCCCTGCGCGAACAGCGCCAGGGCTGGGTGGATGAACTGGTAAATTCTGGCAAGCTGGGGAACTTCTGATGAACAAGCAACAAATTCAAGACAGCCTGGAAGTACTGGCCCTTTACACCGACCTCAACCTGGGCTCCGCCATCCTGCTGGTCATTGGCGAGGCCGCCAAGGTACTCCATGGTGGTACCACGGACTTCGATTGCGTGGACCTCATGGTCACCGATGGCGATTTCGATGACATCGTCAGCCGACTCGACGGTGCGGCCGATCACGTCACCGGCGGCAACCGCCTGGGGACGGTCATCGAGGTGAATGGCGTGGCTTACAAGTACCGCCTGTTCGCCTATGGGTCCGAGGTCATCACCAGTTTCTACAACGCCCATCATCGGGCGGAGGGCTGGGGTAATGTCCACTACAGCCTGGAGCTGGAGTTCGTGGAACAGAAGGCTGGTGTTCGGGTGGTCGATCAGCAGTTTACTGCGGACGCCCTCGCCCAGAAGCATGCGGGCGACTCCGACGGCAAGGTTCACGGGTCCAACCTGGAGCCGGGCATCATGTCCGAACACTTCCGCACCAAGTCGGAAGACGAAGGACACTAAGCGACATACAGCCCGGGCCATTAGGCCCGGGCTGTATGCTCTTTCTTTTTTTGTTTAGTCGTCGAAGTCGCGGTAGTCGTACCCGCCCTCTGCGGCCGTGGTCCGTGCACCAACCTTCTTGTACGACAGGTCAATGTCCAGGTCCACGTCCCACTTGTAACCGATCATCCCCTGTTCGCTGTGGAACTTCACGACGAAGTACTTGTCCACTTCCTGGGTCGCACCCATCTTCCGGTGCTTGGCCCATTGGAACTCTTGCCAGGTGATGCCATCCTTGAAGGTCTTGGCGACGATGTACTCGTAGTCGAACTCGGTGTCCAGCTTCTTACAGCCCTCGTAGTACCCCTTACCCGGAAGCTTCTTGATGTAGTCATCCGGGAATTGACGGGCGAGCGTCTTGGCATCCGTGGAGAGCTGGTGGGCGGTGTAGTGGTAAATGTCATTCACAGACGTGAACGAACGGATCTTCCGGTGGAGTAACTGCACCTCGTCCCCTGCCACTTGCGCCGGGATGCCTTGCTTACCGATCAGGTTGACGTAGTCACAGCCCGCGGAGACAATCTCGTAGCCCTGGTCCTGGAAGTCCCTAAGCATCGCGATGTAATCGTCGGAATGCCCACCGTTCGGGAATTGGGTGATGTGGACATTCCAGCCATTGCGTGTCAGGCGCTCCATGACGTACTGCGCCATCTCTTCCGGGTCAGCGCCCCGGACCACCACCGGCAACCCATGCTCGTGTTGCATCAGCAGCACGTAGAGCTTCTGGAAGACCAGCTCGATCTTGTCCTCGATGGTGGTGTAAATGTGCATCGGCTTCTTCGTTTCATCGAAGAGCTTGGGTTTGTTGAAGATGCACATGGCAATGAACTCATCCAGCAGCTGGCCGGACTTGTTCTGCCCCGGCAATGCCGAGACGTTCGACCACTCACCCCGACGGGCGCCGTCCTGCTCACCGGTCATGCGATTCAAGGCCTTCAGGGGCTTCTTGAGGATGGCATCGGGGTTCAGGGCAGTCTGGGCCATGCGGAAGACTTCCGCCACGCTGGTGGCGTCGGAGAAGTCGATGCAGCGAGCAATCGAGGACGCCCGGCGTTTGCCACCAATGTCAAGCGCCTGCAATTGAAGGACCAACTCGTTCCGCCAGGTGTTGATGTCCTCGATCTTCTCACGTTCGAAACCGATCTTGCGGGAGGCTTTGCGCAGGACGTGGTTGAGTTCTTCAACCGCGATGAACTCGTACAGTTCCCCGGAGATCTCCCGAACTTTGTCGTCCGCCGCATCGGCGTCGTCGACCAGTTTCAGGTTGTTGCAAAAGAGATCATATAGGCGATCGTTGTCCCCGACCGCTAGCCTTATGCGGGTCATCAGGTCTTGCAAGTCATAGGGTTCCGAACAACCCTTGCCGCTCATCCAGACCAAGACACTCCGCAGCTTCAGCAATGCCGACCGCTCCCGGGCCGAATCCAACGGATCCTCAGGGAGCGTCAGGTGCTCCATCACGCGCTCGATCAGCGTCGACACCGTTTCCGGGCTGGTCTGAGCGTAGCTGGCGTAATAGATGGTGCTGACAGCACGGAGCAGCAGAAGTTTGATTTCCATTAAGCGGGCTCTCTTCCAACGGCCACACAACTACGGTATGTGAGGCCTGTGATCAATTCGGTGAGGTATTTCGCATGAGCGCAGCACTGGACCTTCGGTATGTCCCAGCCTGGCTGAGCAACGTCTTCAAGCATTATGAGTGCGACGTTAATTCCTTCGATAGCATAGTATCGAAACACGACATGAAGTTGTACAATTTGGCCAACTACATGCTGCGTGCAAAGCTGCGGATGTTGGGCATCGACCAGGATTTCAACCTGCCGGCGGCCAACATCGACTTTACTTATGACGGCGCCGACACCCTCTTCGCGCTGTTCGGCCAGAACCCCAAGGACCTCAAGGTCCCGGACTTCGACCTCAAGTGCTTCCGCATCCAGCCGGACCTGCATGGCGGTATCTGGCTGATCGAGGACAGCGAACAAGCTGAACGCCGCCTGACTGGCGAGCTGCTGGAGGCCATTTCCCTCTACAAAGGGAACGACGTGGCCTACGGATCGGCGTGCTTCAAACAATTCCTGAAATTGGTGAAAAATAATCCGCCCGTTCCAGTGGCCGGTGAAGGTGCTGCGGCTGCGTAAGCATCCTATGCATTTCTGCGAGGCGGCGTCTTGCCAGTACTTATGTGAGCACTGGTCCGCCACTTGCTCGAATTACGCCTAGTTGGACGAAGGGTTGCTTCTGGTAGTCGACTACCGGGAGATAGGCGTCAGCCCTAAACGAAGCTTCGAACTTTACGAATAGCCAAATTGCAATTTGGAGCAACACATGTCTCAGATTTCTCTGAACAAAAAACGCCGCTTCGGCGGCATCGCCTCGGGTCTGAACCTGAGCGCGATCGATGAAGGCCGTCACGCGGCAGGCGCCTACTCGGTCGAGAGCAAGGACGTCATCAAGTCCATGGCTGCTGGCCGCTTCGGCGAGTTCGACCTGGAAAGCCTGGCCGACAGCCTGGCTGTGTCCTTCGAAGGCAAGAACGCCGACGGTTCCTACAAGAACCCGAATGGCCTGGCCGTCGCGGCGATGCTGATCGCCTCCGCCAGCAACAAGCCGTCCGAGTACCTGGACATGGTCACCTCGATGGAAAGCCGCCCGATGGCCGGCGACGTCCGTCTGGCCCTGGCCGATGGCTCCGACTTCGAGTGGGAATACGCCACCGAGTCCTTCGACAACCAGAACCTGCTCGACCACATGGGCATCTCGATCGGCCTGAACTACAAGATCGCTCGTCAAGGCCCGGCCATGGAAATGGTCTACCGCACCATTCCGCTGACCCCGGAAACCGGCGGTATCGACATCGAAGTGCCGAACCTGTACGTGCAGAACACCGTTCGCCACGCCGAAGACGGCAGCGAATCGGACTTCGGTCTGCGCCGCGTGATCGACAGCTCGATCGATTACCAGATCCTGAACGACCAGGGCACCCAGCTGCTGCCGCAGCACAACAGCACCACCCAGGCCATGTTCGTCGCCTCCGGCGTCGTGACCCCGTACCCCTACACCCTGGGTCGCCGCACCGTCGTCACCAGCGCCCTGCTGCCCGGCAAGACCATCAACCTGCTGGGCCTGTGCCAAGACCAGATCCAACGTGTAGGTCAGGCCGACTACACCGACGCCCTGGACCGCAACATCGGCATCGCCGAGGTCTTCCTGACCCTGGGTTCCACCACCCTGCGCCTGGATACCAAGGGCCTGCCGTACAGCCGCTTCGTCAAGTCGCCGGAACAAGGTTCCCGCCAGATGAAGCTGGACTTCCCGTTCACCACCATTATCCTGGACAAGGATACCGTGGATTACACCGGGGCCCCGGCTGCTGGCGCTGCCTTCGACGCCATCCGTACCAACGAGTACCAAGTGCGCCTGAAGGTCACCCTGAACGGCACCGCCGACGTCGAGCGCGGTACCATCAACATCAACCCGTCCTCGGTTGAGCTGGTCTCGATCAAGAACGCCGCTGGCGAAGCCGTACCGACCGGTTCGGGCGCGGGTCAGACCGTGGCCAACGGCCTGGCTACCATCGCCGTCTCCGGCTGGTGGCCGGACGCTCGCCTGACCAACAGCAACCACCGCTACCTGGGTCTGATGCTGAACGTCCGTTCGGTGAAAGAGCGCTTCCTGACTCGCACCCGCGCGCCGTTCTTCGTTCCGTACCCGCTGGGTGAAGACCGCGACCAGACCGTCATGGACTGGCTGACCTTCGCGGTGTCCACCTACATCAACAACGAAGGTGTCGGCACCCTGATCGGCTACCACGACCGCCTGATGCGCCTGACCGGCGGCCTGCGCGGCGAGCTGACCGTGGGTGACTTCGAGGAGAACGCGCTGCCCATCGAGGGCATCGGCCGTTACCTGATCAACCCCTACGTGCAGACCCTGTCGGTGAACCTGATCGATGCTCAGGCCACCCAGACCGTCAACAAGATCGAGAACGGCCAGGAAACCCTGGTCAACACCATCCGCTCGGTCGCGTTCGACATCCTGCAGAAAACCAACTACGAGAACGCCTGCCGTTACATGGACGGCGGCGAACTCACCAACAAGTGGAAGATCGCGCTGGTCACCAGCAAGAAGATCGAAACCTTCATGACCGTGAAGGGCGACAGCCGCACCCTGGGCGCCGCGCTGCCGTTCCAACTCGAAGCCGACGTGGACAAGCGTCTGGACAAGGTCATGTACATGACCCTGGTTCGCGATGGCGAAGGTGTTGATCCGCTCTCCGCTGGCATCATGCTGCTGACCCCGACCCTCGTGTCGACCATCAGCGTCACCCGCGACAACGCTCCGCGCAACGAAGCCGTGGTGCAGCCGCGCTTCCAGCACTACCACCTGCTCCCGATCGTCGTCAAGTTCGAGATCGAAGGCGTGGAAGAGCTGCTCGAGGAAGCGCTGCCGTTCAAGGTCGAGTCCGACGCCACCGTCACCATCGACGGCGTGGTCCAGACCGAAGAACAGGCACCGGTCGGTCCTTGACTGCCCATCACGGTGACGGTGCTCTCCGGGCTGAAAGGTCCGTGGGAGCCGTGACAGCCTGCTGAAAGGCGGGCCGGTACGGTCCCCTTGGGATCTCGCTGCTCGTCACCACAGGTGAGCCGTGAACACCATACACCGCCCTGGCGCAATGCCAGGGCGGTGTATGCCTTGTATGTCTCTTTATGCTGCAAGTTTTTACAACCATACATTATCATCCCGCGGAGATAGGAGGACGAAACCGTCCTTTAGTGAAATTTGACGTGGGATGCAAGCATTATGGGGCCTACACTGTACTCGCCCTACGCGGTCAAGCACTGCGTGGATACGCACGCCCATCGCGCCCCGATGGTACAGTCATCGGGAAAGGGTCTGGACAGCTACATCACCATCTATAATGACAGCCATCGGTCGATCCTCACCAAGGATCGCTTTGGTGTGACAACCTTCATGAAACCCCTGCGTCAGTATCCAGGTCGTGGGGAGATGGTGGTGATTCAGCTGCAGTGGCAGCTGGATGTCCAATCGATTAAGTACACGGCGGCGGATCTGGAGAAGCGGTATCCCAGGCCCACGCCACTGATCAGCTGTATGCTGCACGCCTTCCGGGATGCCCTGCAACAACCACCAGGCATCAGCAACACCGTGAAAACCACGCCGATCTGGATCGACGTGCCGTTGGTCGATATCCAGGATGGAGGTGGAAAGCTCTACATCGCTGAACTCGACATCACCCTGGCGTTTGAGGAGGGTGACAACTCTAAGGTCGACCATCCCCAGAGCCCGGCCATGCGGGCCCGGCAAACTGTTGGCGACCTGATCCCCGCCATGGGGCAGGACACCATGACCTTTGTGGTCAAGGCGGTGGACAATGCGCCCTGTAAGTCCCGGGAGGATCGGTTTATCTGGATTGGGAATGATGTCTATCACATCCCGGTCGAGTATGACCAGAGCATGCCCGAGGGGATCCACGTCATCTGCCAGCCTTCTGCCACGCGGAAGAATGAGCAGCGGACGGGGCAGATGGGGCCGTCGGTGATGCATTACAGCTTCGAGGAGGCTGACTTGATCCTGGGGCTGTCGACGACGGTCGAAGGGGCGAAGCACCGTGGGAATTCGAAAGAGGCCCTGACGGAGCAGCTGAACCGAGCCACGCTGGAAGGCAAGCTCGAGGAACTGCGCCGCATGGCAGAGCTCAACACCGAGAAGTACCGGCGGGAGACCGAACGCCTGGAGTTTGAAGCCAAGCAAACCCGGCTCAAGCACCAGCGGGAGATGGAAAAGGCGGGGATTGAACTGGATCGGCTGCGCTTTGAGCACAACCGTAGGGAGCAGGACTACCGGAAAGCAGAGCAGGACAGCAAGCGCGACGATGTACGAGGGTTTACGGAGTGGCTCAGGGTGATCGGTGGGGTGATCTCCGCGGGGGTCGCTCTGGCAGCCCTCGCTCAGAAAATCAAAACGGCGTAGGAACACGGAGTAAGAATGGACGTCGATCTATTCACCGAAGCACAGGAGGGAATTCCCTCCTTCAATCTTGAGTTACTTGAGGGGTTGGCGTATAGCTCGCTGAAAACGGCACAGCAAGACGTGGATCGTCTGATCCGCTGCGCCGAGGAAAGCTATCCAGAAGGATTCGAGTACCTGGGGTCTACCGTGTGTTCGCCACAGAAGGCGTTCAAGGTCATGAGCCGGTCCCTGGCCAGGGGCGACAGTAAGAACAGTGCCAGTGTGGACCTCGCGCCCAGCGATGTCCAGTTGGTGGAGTACCGCTTTGCCTTCAATGGGCAGCCGCTGCACCCGCGGTACTTCAACCTGCCGGCACCCCGTAAAGGCGGATTCATCCGCATTACCGGGAAGAACTTCTCCCTGGCCACGGTCCTGGCGGATCCGTGCTTCTCGGTCGGGCTGGACTACGTGTTCATTCGCCTGAACCGGGCACCGGTGACCTTCCGCCAGACTATCCTGCGGTTGAAGGTAGACGGCCTGGAGTTCTCCAAGCCTATCGCCTACTCTAAACTCCATCACAGAGGAGGAAATTCTGACCGGAAGAACGAGAGTGACAGTATCCACGTCGGACGGGTACCGACGACGTTGCCGCACTACCTCTTTGCGCGCTTTGGTGTCGTGGAGACCTTCGACAAGTTCTGCCGGGCGGATGTGATCCTCACCACGGCAGCCGAGCTGAAGGAGCGGCCCCTGGATGAGAAGCGGTTTGCTATCCTGTCCTCTTGCCAAACCCAACCGTCCACCAGCAAGTTCAAAGGCCAATATGCGGCCATTGCCACGGACGTGGTGATCGCCGTACCACGCGAGAAGATGTCGCCGCTGGTGATCTCGCTGGCCGCGGGCTTCTTCTACATCCTGGACCACTACCCGCAGCTGTCCGATCCGGTGGAGCTGTCCGACCCCTGGACCTGGAAAGTGTGGCTGGGCTACGTCCTGTGGGGCGATCAGCTGGGTCACAACAAGCTGGTGGAGAATGTCGAGTCGCACCTGAACAGCCTGGACGATTACATCGACATCGAAGCACGGCGTAACCTCATGGAAGAGGAAGGCGTACACGTCGACGACCTGTACCAGCTCTTCGTGTACATCCTGAACAACATGGACGAGATGATCTCCGCCAAGGAAGCGGACATCGGCAGCATGTACGGTAAGCGTCTGATGACCACGCCCTATGTCCTGCGCGATATCTACGAGCAGATCTTCCGCTGTCTGTTCGAGATCATCAACAACCGCAAGCGTAAGCACAAGACCGATGACCTGAACAAGATCCTCGGCAAGTTCTTCACCCCGGTGAAGATCTTTGATCTGCGTAACACCAATGCCAAGGCCTACGTGTCCAGCGTGAGCTCTCCCGGTGACAACATGTTCTTCAAAGCGACTTCCCGATTGGTCATGCAGGCGCAAACCAGCGCCGGGGCCAAGTCGCAGAACCTGAACGTGAACGACCCGAGCTCGCACCTCGACGCATCCTGGATAGAGGCAGGCAACTTGCTGGTGTTACTCAAGACCTGCCCGCTTGCCTGCAACACGGTCAATCCGACCGTGGCCCTGGATGCCAAGAAAACGATCCTGCGCAAGGAATCCATGCGCGCGACCGTAGCCCATGTCCACGAAGCGATTCGTCGCGATTGACCACCTGATTACTACTGGAGCGTGTGATGTCTAACCGAGACAGAGACTGGAACGATGTGGCCGATCTGTTGATCGACTACATTGAGAAACGGGCCCGCGATAACCGCATGCGGGAAGGGTACGCTGCGGCGCTCAGCGATAACCGCTGGCGCAACCGGACGTTCAACAACCTGGTCGATCTGATCATGGATGCCGATCGTGAGATCGAACGCCTGTACGCGCGCCGTAACGATGACTTCATCGACTACATGCGCGAGGCCATCCCTGACCTGGTCAACGGTCACTTCGCCATGAGCTGCCTGGCGGACCGCCAAGTGGCCGACGGCCTGGACAACAAGACCTACAACGAGATGCAAGATGCGCGTGAGCGCTTCGAGGACATCGTGGATCCGCCGAACCAACGGCGGGGCGGTCGCGATGACCGGGGGTCGGACCGGGGGCGTGGGCGGAATGACCGCGGCGGCAGTGCCGACAGCTATCGCCGCAACTGGGGTCGGGACGACGACCGGGATGACCGTCGGGGCGGCTACCGTGACGATTACCGCGATCGCCGCAGTAGCAACAACGACCGGCCGGCGGCCAAGGACACCCGTAACGCCTGGGATCTGGTCAGTAAGACGCAGAGCGAGGAGCGTGAGGAACGCGCCCCGGTCCGTGAGGAACGTCGCGAGGAGCGCCGGGAAGAAGTGCGCCCGGCGCCCGCACCGCGTCAGGAAGAAGCCCCGGCGCCCGTACGCCGGATCAATGGGCCGAACTACACCCAAGCGCGCCCGTACGACGACTTCTGGCAGGAAGACGAACACTGGCAGGCTGCGGTGGTGAGCAACTGGACGCTGACGGAAGACCCGGAAGAAATCGGGTTCAACAAGCACCTGAGTGCCACCCCCAGTTTCTACGACGTCAACGAATACGTAAAGTTCTACGCCCGCGATGCCAAGGGCAATGTGCGAGAGGAGCTGCAAGAAGTGACCGACGAAAACCGTTATCTCCAACATCAACTGGTCGAGAACCCGGAAGTCCGCAAACCGGCGCAAAGCTCGGCTGCCATCAGCATTCGCCAACTGGAAGCCGAACCCGCCGGCTTCCATCAGGACGAAAGCCAAACCCAGAGCCTCCAGCTGGCTGGCCTGCTGGAACACGTCCAGGTGCCCAAGCCGGAGTTCAACGTCGAAACCGGCTTGATCGGCTGTATCTACAACTCCCGCAGCAAGCTGGCGGCGGATCCGGACGAGGTGGTCCGGGCCGACTGGCACCTGGTGCGCACCCCGCTGGTGGCCAGTAGCTGGAACCAGCTGGAGCTGATCCAGCAGGTCCACAACGCCGGTACCCTCACCGGGGCCATGGAGAAGATGAAGGACCTCAAGTCCGCCATCGACGAACCGATCTGGAACGAACTGAACAAGCGCTTCAGCAACCTGGTGCTGCGCGCGGTGACCTTCCAGTTCCAGTTGCCGGGCATCAAGAACTTCTCCTTCGTCGATCACTGGCCGAAACTGCTGGAGTGGTACGACAAGAAACGCGGGGCTACCGAGACCGCCGAGTTCGCCAAGCGTGCCAGCTATATCGTCGCCCTGGCGTGCCAGCACATCGCCCGCGACGAGATCGCCGACCTGATGGCCGACATCGCCCCGCAGAACGCCAACATCCCGACCGTGGTCTTCGTCGACTTCCTGCTTCTCTCCAGCATCAAGGCCACCGCCGATGAAGTCGGCATCGGCCTGCAGCTGACCCAGACGGCTTCCGGCGCCAAGGTCACCGAACAGACCTGCCGCACGCTGCGCAGTACCCTGGTCAACCTCTTCCACCAGGCGGATGTGCAACTTCCGCCGCCCCAGCGCATGCGCGTCTACATCACCACGTCCGACTGCCGTCTGATCGAAGTCGTGCCGTTCGCCGCCCGCCAGGAGAACTTCATCCTGGCCAGCGTCACGGTCTGACGATCCGCCGTCCTCATCTCCGCAAAGCTGAGGAACGTGGTGATGTAGCGTTTTCCCATTAACCCTTCTACTGCCGGGGAGTCTTCGGACTCCCCATCCTTGTATGTCGAATCCACTGGGCCGCAAGGCCCTCTGGTAACTCTTTTTATTTTGTCTTGGAGGCACCCATGTCGAAGGTTTCGCTGATCGAACAGATGGCGTTCTACCGCGAAAGTACCCCCAGCTTCGAATCCAGTCAGCAGGAGTACGAGATCGAGATCTACCTCAAGGGTTATGACATCGACGAGGTGCGGTCTAAATCGACGTATAACGAGCTTCAGGAACAATGGGGTGTCTATGTACCCAAGACGGCTGAAAACGCAGCAGCGGGCTCTATGAGGGCGCGCAGCACCATCCTGCCGGGGGAGGATGAACCCAAGTACGAATTCGCCGTGAAAATCGACGAAGGCGAGAAGGGTAAGGAGGAGGACGAGAACGACTGCAGTGCCGCCCGCTTCCTCATGATGAAGAAGCTCGCCGACCAGGGCCTGATCAAGAATCGCTTCAAGATTCCCTCCACGCTGGAGAACGGCACCCACTACACCCTGGAGTGCGATGCCTTCACCAACGCCCGCGGCGAATTGGTGCCCTGGCTCAAGATCGACGCCGAAGTGCCGGAAGGCTCCGAACTCAAGCCCACTGACATTCCCCTGACGTACGACGAGATCATCATCGTCACCCCGGGTGAGAAAGCCGACAACCCGGAGCTGGGTAAGAAGATCGGTGCACTCTACACCGAGTTCTTCCGCAGCAAGAATCCCCTGGTCAACCAGGACTGACAACATACAGCCATACAGCCCACCTACCCTTGGCGGGGTAGGTGGGCTGTATGTCGTCTTGCAGTGTTTAGCTACCTGCGTCGGGGACAGTCCCTGTCACCACGGCTTGCAGGACAATTCGGACAAGCTCCACGATGTCCTTGGAATCCAATCCACTGGTACCGCCCGCACCCTTGTAGATCAGGGCCGCCAGCACGCTCACCGTAATCCCGAACAACAGGAAGAACCGCATGGAGCGGGGATCCGACTGACCGGTCTGGTGCGCATCAATGGCAATCGCCTGCGTACCGAGGCTGGAATCGTAGAGCATTTGTTGGGTCGAGGCTTCCAGGCCATCAATGGCCTTTTGGATTTCCGGTGCCTCTGCGGTGCAGGGGTCCAACTGACCCTCCGCCGGCAGGAAACTATTCACCAAACCGCACAGTGCTGCCTGCCAGGGAAAGTCCACCGCCGGGTTCTTGGCCATCAGCGAGATGGCATCCTTTACTTTCATAAGAACCCCACTTGTTGAGCCGACCTCGATGTGGGCCGGGCCTCAGATTATTTCCCTCACATCAAGGGTCTATCTTCCTCCAAGTCTTCGAGGGAAGCAATATAGCGGCCAACGGCCACGCTGTCAAGGGCGTCCGGCCCCATCAGGTCCGGGTTGATCCCATTCGCCCAATGGATACGGGGATCGGTTTTCAGGCAGTGCGCGATCCACTCCTTGTCATCCTTGTACTGCCCTGGTGGGCAGGCAGCCTTCTTCCCCTTGCCAGGCGGGACCTTGACAAAGGGCAGGTTCGGGCGGAAGCGGTAGCAGGCATTGTCGAAGACGTTCATCGACGTGATCAGGGATGCGTACGTCTTGGCGTTCAGGTGCTGGAAGGGGGATTCACAACCCACGACATCCGGGTCGAACTCCTCCAGGACATCGTCAAAGAAGGACGCGATCACCTCCAGCCGGGCCTGGTATTCGCCGCGTAGCAGGATCTTACCGGGAGAGCGGTCTTCCACGAT
>Ga0180219_1001358_pt1 | contig 16024 bp, 12 predicted proteins | sample eDN3rd30CBELigMG_FD_151338 | JGI IMG/M metagenome (GOLD analysis project Ga0180219, IMG submission 151338) | Enriched Miracle-Growth compost microbial communities from Emeryville, California, USA - eDNA 3rd pass 30_C BE-Lig MG (version 2)... ...
GACCCCGCCCGTCACCCGGCTGCATGAGCTGCTCGCGGAGTTCCGCGGCCGCGGCGCGACTCACCTCGCGCTCGAGGTGTCCTCGCACGCGCTCGAGGAGCGGCGGGCCGACGGCGTGGCCTTCGACGCGGTCCACTATGCGAACCTCACCCGCGATCACCTCGACTACCACGGCTCGATGGAGCACTACGCCGCCCAGAAGGCCAAGATTTACGCGCTCCCCGGCAAGCCCGCCGCCAGATGGGCGTCGTGTGCTGAGACGGGCGCGCAGGGCGGCCCGTCTCAGCACACGACGCCCATGTCGGCGGGAGCGGGCGCGGGCCCCGACGCGCTCGCGATCGGCAACCTCGACGACGAGCACGTCCGCGCCGCCTGGTCGGCGCTCGACCCGGACCGGGAGCGCGTCGGGCTCAGCTCCCGCGGCGCCGCGGACGCGACGATCCGAGCCGAGCGGCTGCGGTTCGAGATCGCCGGCACGACGTTCGACCTCGTCGACGAGGGCCCGGGCGGCGGTACCGTGACCGTCACCTCGCCGCTCATCGGACGGTTCAACGTCGACAACCTCCTCGCCGTCGTCGCCGTGCTGCGCCGCGTCGACCGCGTGCCGCTCGCGGACGTCGCCGCGATCATCCCGGCGCTCCGCGCCCCCAACGGCCGGATGTGGCGCATCCGCCCCGACGACTCGCTGCCGACCGTCATCGTCGACGCCGGCCACACCCCCGACGCGATGCGCCAGGCCGTCACCGCCCTCGGCGAGTACGGCTTCGGGCGCATCATCACCGTCTTCGGCGCGACCGGCGACCGCGACCCCGGCAAGCGTCCCGAGATGGCGCGGGCGATCGAGGACGGCTCCGACGTGGTCATCGTCACCGACGACGACGTCCACGACGAGGACGGCGACCAGATCGTCGCGCAGCTACTCGCCGCCATGCGCGACCCGGCCGCCGTGACGGTGATCCGCGACCGCACCTCGGCCGTCGACCACGCGATCCGTCTCGCCGGTCCGGAGGATGTCGTTCTGCTCGCCGGCAAGGGCCACGAGCCGATGCAGATCGTCGCGGACCACGTCGAGATCCCGTACTCGGACATCGAGACCGCCGAGCGGGTGCTCGCGACGCTCCTCGCCGAGCGCCCCTGAGCCGGGCGGCGCGCGCCCCGCGGCGTGTCGTGAGCACGTTTCTCGGGTGTGAGCGCCGAGTTCGACACGCTCGCCCGACAAACGTGCTCATTGCCGGCTTCCCCGGCTCCGACGGCATCGCCGAAGGCGGCTCAGAGCGGGATCTCGTATTGGATGAAGCCGCTGCGCTTCGCGACCCGGTCGTAGAGGGCGCGGGCGGTCGCGTTCGTCTCCGCCGTGAGCCAGTAGACCTTCGCCGAGCCCTGCCGCGCGGCCCACTCGCGGACGTGCTCGATGAGCGCCCGCCCGGCGCCGCTGCCACGCGCGTCCGGCGCGACGAAGAGGTCCTCGAGGTAGCAGTAGTCGGTCGTCGTCCACGTCGCCGGATGCGTGAGCCAGTGCACGAGACCGATCGCCCGCCCGTCCGCGTCGCGCGCGAGGGCGCCGTGGATCCCCGAGTCGCCGGCGATCATCCGCGCGAACGTCGCCTCGGTCGTCGCCGGATCGACCTCGCTCTCGTAGAACGCGATGTACCCGTCCCAGAGGACCTGCCATTCCGCGCGGTCGGCCGACTGCAGCAGGTTGATGGTCACCATCGGCCCAGCGTAGGGGGCGCGCCGCGGCAGCTTCGGTGTCGCCCGACCGGGAAATAGGCATTTCTCTCGATCAGGGGCGGCGCGGACCGGAGGAGTATTGGGGCACGACCGGGTCGAGGGTCGACGGGTCGACGCTCGAGGAGCAAGGAGGATGCATGCGCCCCAGGAACGCCATCCTCCGGGTCGTCCCCGGCCGCGTGTCCATCGTGGCGGCAGCGCTCGCGGTGCTGATGCTGGCGGGGTGCGCCGTCTCGCCGGACGGTGATGCGGCTCATCCGATCGAGGGGGAGGGCAGCCTCGGGCTCGGCGAATCGGACGGCATCGTCACCGACGCGGACCCCGACACCGCCACCGACGCGGACCCGTGGCCGCTCGATGGCTCCGCGGGTGAGTCCGCCGATGGGGACGCGGGCGTCTCAGCCGGCCTCGAGCCGCGGCGAGCGTCGGAGACGATCTCCTTCGTCATTGACGACTCGGCGCTCGGTCCGGGCGTGACGTGGCGGGCGAAGCTCGTCGAGGCGAACTGCATCGGCGGCGCGAGCGATTTCCCCGAGCCGGGCAGCACCGAGCTGACGCAGCACCTCGTGGGCCTCGTGGAAGGCGACTGCTGGTTCGCGGAGGGGTGGGCGTCGTGGGACGCCGTCGCGACGCTCCCCGACGGGCGGACGGCGAGCACGACGTTCGGCGTGTTCTGGGGCGAAGGACGCTCGGGCACGACGTTCTTCTGCGAGGGCCTCGGCGCCTTGACCTGTCGGGCCTATGAGTCCCCGGACGGGCCGGAGCACTCGCTTCGCCCCCGGCTCAACCCGCTGCCGACGAGCCCCGGCATGGTCTACTGCGCCGAGCAGGGCAACCCCTGCGTCAACGCCTCGAGCAATGCGGCGCGGGTCCAGTACCAGGGCGACGAGTGGAAGATCCGCACGGTCGCGGCGGGCGACTCGATCCCCTGCACGCCGCAGGCCTTCGGCGTCTATTTCCCGAGCAGCCGCAAGGGCAAGTGCATGCGCGTCATCGAGTAGGTGGCTCGAGTAATCGGTTCGAGTAGTCGGTTCGGGTAGCCCGCTCGAGTAATCGGCTCGGGCACCTCGGAGGCGCACGCTCCCCAGCGGCGCGACGACGCGCCTACTTCTTGCCGAGCTTCTTGGCGACCGAGAACGACTGCGTCGCAGGCGACCCGCTCATGTCCTCGATGAGCTTCATGACCGCGGGGTCGGCGAGTGTCGTGGTGTCGCCGATGGGGCGGCCCTCGGCGACGTCGCGCAGCAGGCGGCGCATGATCTTGCCGGAGCGGGTCTTGGGCAGCTCGCTGACGATGTACACCTGGCGGGGTCGGGCGATCGCGCCGATCTCCTTCGCGACGTGGGCACGCAGCAGCTCGGAGAACTCCGCGTCGCTGTGCTCGGCGCGGCGCGACTCCTTGACGATGACGTAGGCGACGACCGCCTGGCCGGTCGTCTCGTCGGAGGCGCCGACGACCGCGGCCTCGGCGACGACGGGGTTGGCGACGAGCGTCGACTCGATCTCGGTCGTGGACAGCCGGTGACCGGAGACGTTCATGACGTCGTCGACGCGGCCGAGGAGCCAGATGTCGCCGTCGGCGTCCACGTGCGCGCCGTCGCCGGCGAAGTAGACCCACTTGCCCGCGTCGGGGTCGGAGAACTTCGACCAGTACGTCTCGCGGTAGCGCTCGGGGTCGCCCCAGATGCCGCGCAGCATCGACGGCCACGGCTCGGTGATGGCGAGCAGGCCGCCGTTGGGCGGGTCGACGCGCACGCCCTCCTCGGTGAGGATGTCGATGCGCACGCCGGGGACGGGCACCTGCGCGCTGCCGGGCTTCAGGGTCGTCAGGCCCGGCATCGCGGAGACCATGATCGCGCCGGTCTCCGTCTGCCACCAGGTGTCCACGATGGGTGCCTGCCCGCCGCCGATGACGTCGCGGTACCAGACCCACGCCTCGGGGTTGATGGGCTCGCCGACGCTGCCGAGGATGCGCAGGCTCGAGAGGTCGAAGCCCTCCGGGATCTGGCGGCCGAGCTTCATGAAGCTGCGGATCGCCGTCGGCGCGGTGTAGAGGATCGTGACCCTGTGGCGCTCGATCAGCTCCCACCAGCGGCCCGGGTGCGGGGTGTCGGGCGTGCCCTCGTAGAGGAACACGGTCGACGCGTTCGCGAGCGGCCCGTACACGACGTAGGAGTGGCCCGTGACCCAGCCGATGTCGGCCGTGCACCAGTAGACGTCCGACTCGGGGTGCAGGTCGAACACGTTCTTGTGCGTGAACGCCGTCTGCACGAGGAACCCGCCCGAGGTGTGCAGGATGCCCTTCGGGCGTCCCGTCGTGCCGGACGTGTAGAGGATGAAGAGCGGGTTCTCCGCCTCGAAGCCCTGCGCCTCGTGCTCCGGCGCAGCTGCGTTCAGCGCCTCGTGCCACCACAGATCGCGTTCTGCATCCCAGGCGATGTCGTTCTCCCCGCGACGCACGACGAGCACTCGCTCGACCGTGCTGTCCTCGCCGAGGAGCTCGAGCGCCTCGTCGACGGCGGGCTTGAGCGCGAACACCTTGCCCTTGCGCCAGCCGCCATCGGCCGTGATGACGAGCTTCGCGCCCGCGTCCTCGATCCGGTCGCGCAGGCTGTGCGCGGAGAAGCCGCCGAACACGATCGAGTGGACCGCGCCGAGCCGCGCGACCGCGAGCATCGCGACGACGGCCTCGGGGATGAGCGGCAGGTAGATCGCGACCCGGTCGCCCTGGCCGACGCCGAGGTCCGCGAGCGCGTTCGCGGCCCGCTTGACGTCCGCGGTGAGCTCCGCGTACGTGATCATGCGCACGTCGCCCGGCTCGCCCTCCCAGCGGATCGCGATGCGGTCGCCGAGGCCCGCCTCGACGTGCCGGTCGAGGCAGTTCGCGGCGACGTTGAGCTCGCCGTCGGCGAACCAGCGCGCGACGGGCGCCTGCGACCAGTCGAGGGTCTGCTCCGGCGAGAACGGCTTCGTCCAGGTCACGTACTCCCGGGCGCGGTCGCCCCAGAACGCGATCGGGTGGGCCTTCGCCTGCACGTACAGATCGGGCTGGGCGACGCTGCCTGCCGCGACGCTCGCGGGCGGCGGGAACCGCCGCTCCTCGGTGAGCAGGGACTCGATCTCGTAGTCGGCCACCGGCTCATCCTAGGACGGCTCCGCGCGGCGGTTCGAGTCGGGTCCGTAACTTCACGCACCGGGCGGCGCGCCTCGCGACGAGTCTCCCGCGCGTCGCCGAGTGCATCTCTGGCGCGTCACTGGACGCATTGAAAGCCTCAAGCAGGCGTTCAGCGAATCCCCTGGTCGCGCTCGGGCGACCGGCGTACCATCTGAGCTACCGGTTCCCCCCGGGATCGCGGCCGGGCATCCCCCGCACTGGCCGCGCAGGCGCCGTCTCCTACATCCCCCCTTGGAGGCGGCGCCCCTCTGTCCGGCTCCCATCGCCCCCGTCGCACGGCGGCGCATAGGCTGGGCCGCGGAGGTGGTCGCATGCCGCTCGAAGGGGAGTACGGTCCGAGCACGTCGGAGTGGGCGCGGGTCCAGGCCGAGCAGTATGAGGCGTCGGGTGGGAGGGACGCCGCGACGCTCGGCGATTCGGACATGGCGATCATCGTGCTGACGACGCTCGGCGCGAAGTCGGGGCTGCTGCGCAAGACGGCGCTCATGCGCGTCACGGACGGCACGAACTACGCCGTCGTCGCCTCGCGCGGCGGCGCGCCCGAGCACCCGCAGTGGTACTGGAATCTCCTCGCGAATCCGCTCGTCGAGCTGCAGGACGGCGAGGAGCCGCGCGACTACCGGGCGCGTGAGCTCGCCGGCGAGGAGCGCGCGCAGTGGTGGGCGCGCTCGGTCGAGGCGTACCCGCCGTATGCGGAGTATCAGGAGAAGACCTCGCGGGTCATCCCGGTCGTCCTGCTGGAGCCGGTCGCGGACTGATCCGACCCCTCACAGCGTGAGGGTCGCGGTCGTTGTCCACGCTGGACGGCGGTCGCAGAACGCGATGTCGGCGCCCGCGCATAACGTGCGGGCATGACCTCGATCGTCCCCTTCCTACCGCGCGGCGCGACCGCCGCCGCGGGTGGCCGGCGACGGCGCGATGCGGCCGAGTTCGGACTGCTCGCACCGCTCGTCGCCGACCCGCTCGTCGCCGACGTCCTCGTCAACGGCGGGGAGGTGTGGGCGGATCGGGGCGCGGGGCTGGAGCGGCAGTCGGCGTTCGCGCTCGGGCCCGAGGATGCGCGGGCGCTCGCCGTGCGGCTCATCGGGCGCGCCGGTCGGCACGTCGATGAGAGCTCGCCCTGCGTCGATGCCCGTCTCGGCGACGGGATGCGGGTGCACGTCGTGCTGCCGCCCGTCGCGCCACACGGTCCGCTCGTCTCGATCCGATTGCCCGCGCCCGAGCCGTGGAGCCTCGAGGCGCTCGCCGCCACCGGGTTCCTACCGGGCCGCACGCGCGTGCGGATCGCGGCGCTCGTCGCCGAGCGGCGGAACGTCCTCATCAGTGGCGCCGCGGGCTCGGGCAAGACGACGCTGCTGTCCGCGATGCTCGGGCTCGCCGCTCCCGGCGAGCGCATCGTCGTGATCGAGGACGTCGGCGAGATCCGAGTCGACCATCCGCACGTCGTGTCGCTCGAGACGCGCCAGGCGAACCTCGAGGGCGCCGGCGAGATCGGGCTCGCCCGGCTCGTGCGCGAGGCGCTGCGCATGCGGCCGGATCGGCTCGTGCTCGGCGAGTGCCGCGGCGAGGAGATCCGCGAGCTCCTGACCGCGCTCAACACCGGCCACGACGGCGGCGCGGGCACGATCCACGCGAACTCCCTCGCCGACGTGCCGGCGCGGCTCGAGGCGCTCGGCGCGCTCGCGGGCCTCGGGCCCGAGGCGACCGGGCGGCTCGCCTCGAGCGCGCTCGACGCGGTCGTCCACGTCGAGCGGAGTCCCGCCGGCCGACGCGTCGCGGCGATCGGCCGGCCGGCGCTCGATCCCGCCGGGCGGCTCACGATCGTGTCGGGGGCGGGAGGCGCGTCGTGAGGATGCCGTGGCATCGTAATCCGCCGCCGACGCTCGGCGAGATCGCCGCGCTCGTCCACCGGCTCGCGGTCCTGCTCGCCGCCGGCCTCGCGCCGGCCGGGGCATGGCGGCATGCGGCGAACGGCCGATTCGAAGCCGCGGGCGCCGTGGTCGCCGCCGCGGCGGCGCGGGCGGGTCCGATCGCGATCCCGGACGCGATCGCAGCGCTCGCGTCCGACCCGGAGCCGAGGGCTCGTCCGGGTCCGGGTCCGAGCGGCGTCTCCGCCGCGTGGCTCGGGCTCGCGACCACCTGGTCGGTCGCGGCGGCGGCGGGGGCGCCGCTGGCCGCGACCCTGCGTGCGCACGCGGAGCTGCTCCGTGGCTTCGCCGTGGCCGAACGGGACACCGGGATCGCGCTCGCCGGCCCCCGGACGACCTCCCGACTCGTGCTCGTGCTGCCCGTCGTCGCGATCGCGTTCGGCGCCCTGCTCGGTCAGGACACCCTCGGGGTGCTCCTCGGCACGCCGATCGGATGGGCGTGCCTCGTCGTCGGGATGGTGCTCGGCGCCGCCGGATGGTGGTGGACGCGGTGGCTGCTGCGCCGAGCCGCCGCGGGCGATCCGATGCCGGGCCTCGCCGAGGAGCTCACGGCGGTGGCGATGAGCGGCGGTTCGTCGGTCGCGCGGTCGCGCGAACTCGTCGATCGTGCCTTCGCCCGACACGGCTTGGACGCCGATCGCTCGCGCGTCGACACGGCGCTCGAGCTTGCGGCCGCATCGGGCGCACCGGCCGGGGAGCTGCTGCGCGCGGAGGCCGAGGAGTGTCGCCGAGCCGCCGTCGCCGATGCCAGGGAGCGCGCCGAGCGCCTGTCGGTGTCGCTCATGCTGCCGCTCGGCGTGTGCGTGCTGCCCGCGTTCGTCGCGGTCGGCGTCGTCCCACTCATGGCGGCCGTCATCGGCTCGACACTTGAAGTTGTATGACGATCATCTAACCTGAGGAGGCCGAGATGTCCGCTCGATGACGAGATGAGGACCCTGTCGATGGTCGACGCCAAGCCGTACGTCCTGCCCGCCGAAGCGCTCGCGAGATTTCGCGAGATCCTGCCAGCCGATGCCGTCGACGTCGACGAGGCGGACCGGGATCAGCTGCGCGATCCCTACTGGTTCCAGGAGGACCGCTCCTACGACTCCTCCGCGGTGCTCTACCCGACGAAGGTCGAGGAGATCCAGGCGATCGTGCGCGCCGCGAACGAGTTCGGAGTCCCGGTCTGGACGAGCTCGCAGGGCCGCAATAACGGCTACGGCGGACCCTCGCCGCGCGTCAAGGGCTCGGTGCTCATCTCGCTGCGCCGGATGAATCGCGTTCTGGAGATCAACCGCGAGCTCGCCTACGCGGTCGTCGAGCCCGGTGTGCGGTGGATGGACCTCGCCGACGCGCTCATCGAGGCGGGCGCGGACGATCTGCTGCTGTCGACGCCCGACGTCGGCTGGGGGAGCATCGTCGGCAACTCGATGGACAACGGCGTCTCCTACCTGCCGAACGGCGCCGACTTCATGGCCCCGACCGGCCTCGAGGTCGTGCTCCCCGACGGCGAGCTGCTGCGCACCGGCCTCGGCGCCGCCCCGGACAACAAGGCATGGCACCTCTACAAGCGCGGCCTAGGGCCGACGCTCGACCCGTTCTTCGCCCAGTCGAACTTCGGCATCGTGACCCGGATGGGCGTCTGGCTCATGCGCAAGCCCGAGGCGATGGTCTCGCTGCAGCTCGCGATCCCGCGCAACGACCAGCTCGGCCAGGCGATCGACATCATCCGCGAGCTGCGGATGAGCGGCGCGATCCGCGGCGTCCCGGGGGTGTACTCGTTCCCCGTTATGGCGTGGCAGGTCCCCGAGCTCGGCGAGTACATGGGCGGCAAGGGCGCGCTGCCGGAGGAGGAGCTGCAGCGCCTCGCCGAGGAGTCGGGGCTCGGCCGCTGGAGCGTCGGTGTCGGCGTGTGGGGCGACGCGCCCGTCGTCGAGCACCACGTCAACCGCATCAAGGAGCGCTGGGCGGAGATCGAGGGCTCGCGCGTCAGCCACGAGGGACGCTACACGCGCGACGAGTGGGGGCCGTTCGACGTCTTCCGCGACAAGATCAACGGCGGCCATCCGACCCTGGAGATGCTCGACCTCGTCCCCGACGGGATCGGCCACCTCGCGTTCTCCCCGGTCATCCCGCTCGTCGGTGAGGAGATCGAGAAGTTCGAGCGGCTCATCAGCGCCTACATGCTCGAGCACATGAACGCGAACCTGTCCGCGGGCATGACGATCATCAACGACCGCTCGCTCATCATCGTCGTGAACCTCGACCTAGTCCTCGACGACGAGGAGCAGGTCAAGAACGCCTACAAGACGATCAAGCACATGGTCGAGCACTTCGGGAAGCTCGGCTACACGGAGTATCGGGCGCACCTGGAGATCATGGACATCGCCTCGGCGCAGTACTCGTTCAACAACCACTCCTACCGGCGCTTCGTCGAGACGATCAAGGACGCGGTCGACCCGAACGGCATCATCTCGCCCGGTCGCCACGGCATCTGGCCCGCGCGCTACCGCGGAGGCCTGCCGCCCGGACAGCGCTGAGCTCGGCCGGGCTCGCTGCGCATTCCACATCCTGTCCGGGACCCGATCCGTTCACAATTCCCCCGTTGCGCGCGGCGGGCTTCCTCGAGACGTGCGAGGCTCGACCCGCTCGTGCCAGCGAGCGATCGCGATGCGATCGCCGGAGCGGAAGGAAGAGGTACGAGCTATGCGCAGAGTTCTTCGACACAGTGTTTTGAGCGTCGGTTTGGCGCGCGGCGCCGGCCCGCGTCGGGGTCGGCGCCGGGAGCGCGGGCTGCGACTGCGCGGCTGGATCGGCGATCCGGGCGGCAGAACGCCAGGTGCGCGCCTCACGCGGGCGCTCTCCGGCGAGGTCGGCGCGACGACGGCCGAGTTCGCGATCGTCACCATGGCCGCGGTCGGGTTCGCGGGGCTCCTTGTCGTCATTCTGCGCTCCGACGGAGTGCGGGCGACGCTCGAGGGCCTCGTCGCCCGAGCCCTCGGCTCGGCCGGGTGATCGGTCGGGATCCGGCTCGGCTGGGTCGCCGACGGCGCGACGAGGGCAGTGCGACGGCGGAGCTCGCTGTCGCACTGCCGGCGGTCGTGCTCGTGCTCGCCGCCTGCGCGGGCGCCCTGCAGGTCGCTTCGGCCCAGGTGCGCCTCCAGGACGCCGTCGCGCTCGCGGCACGGGCCGCCGCCCGCGGCGACGACCCGGTAGCGGCGGCTGCGGCCGCATCGGGATCGGGGTCAGGACCAGAGTCGGGGTCGAGCCTTCGCACCTGGCGGGACGGCGCACTCGTCTGCGCCGCCGCATCCGCCGCGGTGCGCTGGGCTCCCGGGCTCCCGCCCGCGTCGCTGGCAGCCGAGTCATGCGCACTTGCGAACACCTGAGCGATCGCGGCTCCGGCACCGTAGCGGCGATCGGGCTTGCCGCCGCGGTCGTGGCCATCGCAGCCCTCCTCGCGCCGGTCGCGGGCGTCGCGACCGCACGCCACCGCGCCGCGTCCGCCGCCGATGCCGCAGCGCTCGCGGGGGCGGCGGTCGTCGCCGGAATCGGCCCCGACTCCCACCTCGGCACGGGCTCGGGCGACGACCCCTGTGCCGTGGCCGCAGCCCTCGCCGCACGGCACGGTGCCGCGATCGACTCGTGCGCGATCGACGGTCTCATCGTCACGGTCCGGGTCGTCGTCGGCACCGCGTTCGGCCCCGTCGCGGCGGCCGCGACAGCGGGACCACCGGACAGTCGCTGAACGTGGCTTGACAGCCGGAGGGGAAACGGTGTGTATGGTTTCTGCTCGCAAGCAGTCAGCGTTCAGAAGCACGGGATGGGAGCGCAGTGCCCGGCAAGAAGCTCGTCATCGTCGAGTCGCCAGCCAAGGCGAAGACGATCGGCCAGTACCTCGGCGACGAGTACGAGGTGCTCGCCTCCGTCGGGCACATCCGCGACATCCCGAAGCCCTCCGAGCTCCCGCAGGAGCTCAAGAAGGGGCCGTTCGGCGAGTTCGCGGTCGACGTCGAGCACGGCTTCACCCCGTACTACGCGATCTCCCCGCGCAGCTCCAAGACGGTGACGGATCTCAAGCGCGCGCTCAAGGACGCCTCCGAACTCTACCTCGCGACGGATGAGGACCGCGAGGGCGAGGCGATCGCCTGGCACCTGCTCGAGGTGCTCAAGCCCAAGGTCCCGGTGCGCCGCATGGTGTTCAACGAGATCACCAAGGAGGCGATCGCGAGGGCGAAGGAGACGACGCGCGACATCGACACGGCGCTCGTCGATGCTCAGGAGACGCGCCGCATCATGGACCGGCTGTTCGGCTGGAAGGCCTCCGATGTCGTTCGCCGCAAGGTCGGTCAGGCGGCGCAGTCGGCCGGACGCGTCCAGTCGCCGGCCGTGCGGCTCGTCGTCGAGCGCGAGTGGGAGCGCATCCGCTTCCGCACCGCCGAGTACTGGGATCTGCTGGCTCACCTCGACCCCGGCTTCGAGGCGGGCCTCCAGCGCCTCGGCGGCGACCGGGTCGCCGGCGGCAGCGACTTCGATCAGCGCGGCGAGCTCGTCAAGCATGCGCGGGTCGTCGGTGAGGAGGAGGCGAACCGGCTCGCGGCGGCGCTCGGCGCCCCCGGCACCGAGTTCGAGGTCGTCAGCGTCGAGTCGAAGCCGTTCACGGCCCGCCCGGGCAAGCCCTTCACGACGTCGAGCCTGCAGCAGGAGGCGGGGCGCAAGCTCAAGTGGTCCTCCAAGCACGTCATGGACGTCGCCCAGTCGCTCTACCAGAACGGCTACATCACCTATATGCGGACCGACTCGGTCGCGTTGTCCGGTCAGGCGATCGCCGCGGCACGCGCCCAGGCGACGGCGCTGTACGGGCCGGCGAGCGTCCCCGACAAGCCTCGCCTCTACTCGCAGAATGCGAAGAACGCCCAGGAGGCGCACGAGGCGATCCGGCCGTCGGGCGAGAGCTTCCGCACGCCGTCGTCGCTGAACGGCGAGCTGCGCGGCGACGAGTTCCGCCTCTACGAGCTCATCTGGAAGCGCACGGTCGCCTCGCAGATGATCGACGCGACGAAGTCGACGACGACGATCACGCTCGTCGCCGACGCGGCGGGCGAGTCGGCCGAGTTCACCGCGAGCGGCACCGTCGTCCTCGTGCCCGGCTACCTGCAGGCCTACGAGGAGACCCGCGAGTCGGACGACGACGGCGCGGAGGGTCGCGACGACGCGGAGCGCCGGCTGCCCGACGTCGCGGTCGGTGCGCGCCTCGCGGTCCGCGGCGTTGAGCCCAAGGGGCACTCGACGAAGCCGCCTGCGCGCTACACGGAGGCGAGCCTCGTCGCGAAGCTCGAGGAGCTTGGCATCGGCCGTCCCTCGACCTATGCGAGCACGATCCAGACCATCCAGAACCGGGCCTACGTCAAGAAGCAGGGCCAGGCGCTCGTGCCCGAGTGGGTCGCGTTCCCGCTCGTCGCACTCCTCGAGGAGGGCTTCGGCGAGTTCGTCTCGTATGACTACACGAAGGACCTCGAGGACGACCTCGACCGGGTCGCGCGCGGCGAGCTCGCCCGGGTCGACTGGCTGACGAAGTTCTATTTCGGCGAGGAGGGCCGCGAGGGTCTCGTCGAGGCGATCGACGGTGCGCTCGAGACGGTCGACCCGCGGGTGCTCAACGGCTATCCGATCACCGACACGATCAGCGTGCGGGTCGGCAAGTACGGGCCGTTCCTCGCGGTCGACGAGGGCGGCGAGAAGCCCCGTGCGGTGAACATCCCGTCCGACCTCGCGCCCGACCAGCTCACGGTCCAGAAGGCGATCGAGCTCGCCTCGGCGCCCGTCGTCGGCGATCGGGTGCTCGGGCAGGATCCTGCCACGGGATACGACATCGTCGTCAAGGGCGGCCGGTTCGGCCCGTACGTGACCGAGGTGCTGCCGGATGAGCTGACGCTCACGAAGTCGGGGAACAAGAAGGCGGGCGCGTCGAAGCCGCGCACCGGCTCGCTCTTCAAGGACATGAGCGCCGAGACGATCGACCTCGAGACCGCCCTGCGACTGCTGAGCCTGCCGCGCACGGTCGGTGAGGACCCGGAGTCGGGCGAGACGATCACCGTGCAGAACGGCCCGTATGGCCCGTATCTCAAGCGCGGCACCGACTCGCGCTCGATCGAGTCTGAGGCGCAGATCTTCGAGATCACGCTCGAGGAGGCGCTCGCGATCTACGCGCAGCCGAAGACGTTCGGGCGCCGCACCGCCTCGTCGGCGCTCGCCGAGTATGGGCCGGATCCGGTCAGCGGCAAGGTCATCAAGCTCAAGGACGGCCGGTTCGGCCCCTACGTCACGGACGGCGAGACGAACGCGACCATCCCGCGCGGCGAGGACCTCGCCTCGATCGATCACGAGCGGGCGGTTGCGCTGCTGCAGGCCCGCCGCGATCGGGGTCCGGCGACGCCGCGTGGCAAGGCGAAGCCGAAGGCGGGCGGCAAGTCGTCGAAGACCAGGGCGAAGGCTTGACCGGGCTCTTCATCACCCTCGAGGGCGGCGACGGCTCCGGCAAGTCGACCCAGTCGCGGCTGTTGGCCGAGTGGCTCGTGGGCCTCGGGCGCGAGGTCGTCACGACGCGCGAGCCCGGCGGGACGGAGCTCGGCGTCGAGATCCGCCACCTCGTGCTGCACCGGCGCGGGCACGTGGCGCCGCGCGCCGAGGCGCTGCTCTACGCCGCTGATCGGGCGCACCACATCGCGACGGTCGTGCGTCCCGCGCTCGAGCGCGGAGCCGTCGTCGTGCAGGACCGCTACCTCGACTCCTCGGTCGCCTATCAGGGCGCGGGCCGCGAGCTGCCGCAGGTCCGCGAGCTGTCGCTGTGGGCGGCGGAGGGGCTGCTGCCGGACGTGACGTTCCTGCTCGACCTCGACCCGGCGGTGAGCCGCGAGCGCCTCGGCCGGACGGAGCGGGTGTACGACCGGCTGGAGGAGGAGGGCGGGGACTTCCCGGCCCGCGTCCGCGCGAAGTATCTCGAGCTCGCCGCGGCGGAGCCGGACCGCTTCGTCGTCCTCGACGCGACGCTCCCGCCCGCCGACCTCGCCGCCACCATCCGCACCCGCCTCGAGCCGCTCCTTTTTCAGGAGTAGGCGGGGGTCGGCGTGCAATACGCACGCCTGCCCCGCCGTACTCCTGAAAAGCGGAAGGGGACGTCGGGGGAGGCGGGTAGCGTGTCTCGCGTGACGCCCGCACAGGATCCGAAGCTCGACGAGCTGACCGGCCAGGACGACGCCGTGCGCGTCGTCGAGGCGGCGGCCGCCTCGGACCAGCTCGCGCACTCCTGGCTCATCACGGGGCCGCCCGGCTCCGGCCGCTCGACGCTCGCGTACGCGTTCGCGGCGATGCTCCTGTCGCAGGGCGAGGAGGACGGCGGCGCGCGGGCGCGCGCGATGGTCGACGCGCGCACGCACCCCGACCTCTCGGCGCTCGCGACCGACCGCGTCGTCATCACGATGGACGAGGTGCGCCGGCTCGTCGCCGCGAGCCAGTACTCGCCGTCGGTCGCCCGCTGGCGGGTCGTCGTCATCGAGGACGCCGACCGGATGGCCGAGCGCACGTCGAACGTCCTGCTCAAGGCCCTCGAGGAGCCGCCGCCGCGCACCGTGTGGATCCTCTGCGCGCCGAGCGAGGCGGACCTGCTGCCGACGATCCGCTCGCGCGTGCGTACGCTGCGGCTGCGCGTGCCCGCCGTCGAGGACGTCGCGCGGCTGCTCGTCGAGCGCGACGGCATCGAGCCGGCGCTCGCGGAGCGCGCCGCCCGCGAGGCGCAGTCGCACATCGGCATGGCGCTGCGGCTCGCGAAGGATCCCGGGGCCAGAGAACGCCGTGAGCGCACCGTCGACCTCGCGCTGCGGATCCGGGATGCGGGCGATGCCGCTCGCACCGCCGCCGAGCTCCTCGAGATCGCGAAGTCGGATGCGGAGGCGTACGGCGCGCAGCAGGAGGAGGCGGAGCGCGACGCGCTGCTGCGCACGCTCGGCGTCGAGCCGGGCGGGACGGTCCCGCCGCAGCTGCGCTCCCAGGTGCGCCAGCTCGAGGAGGACCAGAAGCGCAGGGCGACGCGCAGCCTGCGCGACGGCGTCGATCGCGTTCTCGTCGACCTGCTCTCGGTAGAACGCGATGTCCTGCTGCTCGGTCTCGGGGTCCCCGACGACCTGGTCAACCGAGCGGCGGAGGCGGCGATCGTCTCCACGGCGCGTGCCACGACGCCGGCGGCGACCCTGCGGGCGCTCGACGCGATCGCGACCGCCCGCCGGCGCATCGAGGGCAATGTCCCGCCGCTGCTCGCCCTCGAGGCGATGCTCATGTCGTTCCGAAGTTCGAATCGTTAGGCTCACCGCCATGTCGTCACATCGCCGCGCGCTCCCGTCCCGCCTGCTCGGCGTCGCCGCTGCGGCGGTCGCCGCCCTGACGCTCCTCGCGGGCTGCTACAACGGCGGCTCGCCGTTCCCCGTGATCCAGAGCACGCCGACGCCGACCCCGACGGCATCCAGCGGGCCGTTCGCCGCGTTCTTCGACCAGACGGTCCAGTGGAGCGCCTGCGGCACCGGCTTCGAGTGCGCGACGATCGTCGCGCCGCTGGACTGGGAGGACGAGAGCGACACCCGGACCGTCGACATCGCGGTCGTCCGGCATCGGGCGACGGGCTCGAACCGAATCGGCACCCTCTTCGTGAACCCGGGCGGACCGGGGGCCTCGGGCGTCGACTTCGTCCGCGACAACGGACTGTGGTTCGTCAGCCCCGAGATCGCCGAGAGCTACGACATCGTCGGCTGGGACCCGCGCGGCGCCGGGCGCACCGCGACCGTGACGTGCTTCACGGACCCCGACGACGTGTCCGAGTTCCTCTACTTCGTGCCGAGCGTCGACCCCGCGGTCGACCCCGACGGCTGGATCCAGGAGCAGCTCGACGAAGGCAGGAAGTACGCCGACGCGTGCCTGGAAAACACTGGGGACGTCCTCGAGTTCATCGACACGCTCTCGACGGTCCGCGACCTCGAGCTGATGCGTGCGCTGTCCGGCGACGAGCAGCTCAACTACCTCGGCTACTCGTATGGGACGGCGATCGGATCCGTCTACGTCGACGAGTATCCCGAGAAGGTCGGCCGCGTCGTCCTCGACGGCGTGATGGACCGCGAGTCGGAGCTCAGCGAGCTCGCGATCTCGCAGCAGGCGGGCTTCG
>Ga0180219_1001361_pt1 | contig 16005 bp, 16 predicted proteins | sample eDN3rd30CBELigMG_FD_151338 | JGI IMG/M metagenome (GOLD analysis project Ga0180219, IMG submission 151338) | Enriched Miracle-Growth compost microbial communities from Emeryville, California, USA - eDNA 3rd pass 30_C BE-Lig MG (version 2)... ...
TGGTAAGCGTAGCACCCCAAAAAGTAGCCAATAGCCCGAGCGCGACACTTAAAAAAATGTAAAGAGCAAAATACAGGTAATTACCTTGGCGAATCAGGCTCATACTCTCATAAGAGAAACTGGAAAATGTAGTATATCCACCGCAAAAGCCTGTGATGAAAAAAAGACGCCATTCTATACTCATCCAAGCTTGTTTTTCGGCAATACCGTATAATAAGCCAATTAAAAAACAGCCGGAGATGTTCACGAGAAATGTCCCGATAGGAAAAGTGGCCGTCAGATAACGACTTACATAAAGCTGGGCCAGGTAACGGCAAATGCTACCCAACCCACCTCCAATCCATATATAAAACAATGTCTTTATCATCAATCTTTAACCCTTTTATGCCACATCCCAAAATTCAACTTCTTTGTAAATTACAACTTTTGATCGTAATAATTCGGTATGTCTCAAGAAAAAAGCTTCCAATTTTTCCCTTGTATCAATTAATTCAACACAGAGCGTCAATTTTGAATTATCCCCTTCGGCACTAAATAATTGTACGGGCCCCTGATTGCTATAGCCCGAGTGCGTCTGGTATACCGAAGCCTTCATGATACCTTCTTTTTTCGCTTCAGACACGATATGAAGATAAGCTGATTTTGGAAAAAGTTTTCTAAAGAGTGAGCGCTCACCATGCCTGACCTTATGGGTTGGTTCGATATATATCCTTAACTTTCCCAACGCATGGGTTTTTAATTTACTTTTCATGTTTATCAGACAACTTAAATTCAACCTTTTTAGTACGCATCATGAGCTTTTCTTTTTATGTGCAATCCGGTATTTCGTCAACCGTCGGCTCAGGTAATGTTCCCTTCTTTTATTGGCATCGGCCAATGAGCCATCTTCCGAAAAATAGGCATCAAATATCTTGGGTACCTCAATCCGTTGTGCTGTATAAATCCCAGAATGGCCACTGAAGAAATAAGCAGTAAAGCAGGCAACAGCAAAAAACAGTGTATATTCGCCACCAAACAACTCAATACCCATGAGCGTACAGGCCAATGGCGTATTAGTAGCCCCCGAAAACACCGCAATGAAGCCAAGAGCCGCGAAAAGACTGACAGGAGCGCTCATTAAGCTCGACAGCGTATTGCCCAGCGTAGCACCAATGTAAAAGAGCGGTGTAACCTCTCCTCCTTTAAATCCCGTTCCTAACGTAATGGTCGTATAGATGGTTTTCCATAGCCAACTCCAGCCCTCAGCTCCTCCCTGATGAAAGGCCGATTGCACAGTCACAGCTCCCGGATATTCCGCATCTACCCCTAGGCTTAAATAATCAGGCCTACCATTGATCTGGCTGAGCAGAATAATGACTATCCCCCCAATAACGGGAATCATCCACTTAATGGATATCATCTTTAACATAAATGCTTTGATCCGGTGGGCCATCTCGGCGAAGAGGTAACTGGCAAGTCCAAAAGCAATCGAAGCGATGATTACCTTCAGTAACAATAGCAAATCGATGCTCAGATATTCCGAAAGCCAATATCCAGACGTACCCTGTACATAATCGATATGGTAATGGGTATGATGCACCTGCCAGGCCGATACGGTCAGATCACCTACAACACCGGCTATCAGACAGGGCAACAGGGCATCGTACCTAACACGGCCAATAGTCAGTACTTCCAGCGCAAAAACAGCACCGGTAAGCGGCGTACCGAATACTGCTCCAAAACCGGCAGCAACGCCAGAAGTCAATACAATAGCCATATCACGGCCATTCAAGTGGAACCACTTACCAAACATCTGGGCAATGCTCCCACCAATCTGTACAGCTGTACCTTCTCGTCCTGCCGAACCTCCGAAAAGATGGGTAATAACGGTAGCGAACAATACAATGGGAGCCATCCGTTTGGGTATTCCGCCTCCGGGTTGATGAATCTCGTCCATGATGAGGTTGTTACCTTTTTCAGAGGACTTTCCGATCGACTTATAAAGTACATGGATAACAACACCGGCGAACGGCAAAAAAAGCAATAACACAGGATGGTTAAACCGGAAATGAATCGCTAGGTTCAGCGACCATAAAAAAAATGCCACCATGCTCCCAATGACGATGGCAATGGGTATCACAATGAACGACCATTTTAAAAGCTGCCTGAATATCGATACGTGTTCGATTCTGATTTTATCCATTTACTTATCTTTAACTGTTAACTTCAATTTTCTTTTATACTTCTAAATTCCCTTATGCTACTTACTGTTCTTAAACGTCGATTTACCCACAAAGGATGCCTTGCTACCCAGTTGTTGTTCAATGCGTAGCAAGCGATTAAATTTGGCGATACGCTCCGAGCGGCAACCACTTCCCGTCTTGATGTGACCAGCGGCCGTTGCCACCACCAAGTCGGCTATGGTCGTATCTTCCGTCTCTCCACTACGATGCGAAATAAAACAAGCATAGCCATTATCTTGCGCCAGTTTTACCGCATCCAGTGTTTCCGTTACCGTGCCAATCTGGTTCAGTTTAATCAGCACACTATTACCAATTCCCTGATTAATCCCTTCCCAAATAATGGCCGGATTGGTACAAAAAATATCGTCGCCTACCAACTCGATACGGCCACCCAGTTGCTGTGTCAGCTTCTTCCACCCCTGCCAATCGTTTTCGCCCAAGCCGTCTTCCAGCAGGACAATGGGATACTCCGTAATCCATTGTTCCCAGAGATCTATCATTTCATCGGAGGTCAAATAGCGGCCGCCGCTTTTAAAAAAATGATACCGACCAGCCTCCCATAGCTCACTGGTTGCCGGATCGATACAGATCGAAACATCGTCTCCCGGACGGTAGCCCGCCTTTTCTATCGCTACAAGAATGAGTTCGATGGCTTCCTCATTACTGCGTAAATCAGGCGCAAAGCCTCCTTCATCCCCTACTCCAGTAAAAAGGCCCCGTTGATGAAGTTCAGCCTTCAACGTATGAAAAACTTCTTCACCTATACGAATGCTTTCTGCAAAGGATGGTGCATAATGAGGAGCGATCATGAATTCCTGAAAATCAACCGTATTATCTGCATGTCTACCTCCATTGATGACATTCATGCAGGGAACAGGAAGTATATACTTTTCCCTAGGCCAGAGTTGCTGGTAAAGTTCAACGCCATTTACCTGTGCTGAAGCGCGAGCAAAGGCGATAGATAAGGCCAGTATAGCATTGGCTCCCAACCTTGATTTATTCGGCGTGCCATCCAGCGCAATAAGAAACTCATCAAAAGCCCGCTGGTCCGGAAAATATCGGTCGGTAACCACTTTGGCAACTTCGTCGTTTATTTGTCCAACGGCCGAGAGCACTCCTTTGCCGTGATAGCGCTTTTGAGTACTATCGCGTAATTCTACGGCCTCTTTCTCGCCCGTACTAGCTCCTGAGGGAGCAATTCCACTACCCATAAACCCGTCTATAGTAACCTCTGCTTCTACAGTAGGATTACCACGTGAATCCAGCACTTCACGTGCAAAAATTTTTGTTAGCTTCATTGAAAATAAAATTGAGGGTATAAGAAATCGTTCTTTTTATTTTATTGCGGCAAACGTTTAGGAAAAGGCAAAAGGAGGTCACTAACCATACATGATGATCTGGTGTAAAGGTCATTCGGAAAAAATTATCCGAGACTAAATACAGTAAAAAATGAATATTAAATTTAAAAAGAGTGCTGAAATACTTGCTGACTACGTCCATCTACAAATTTTAATAAAGACCTATAGGGTCATCAACCAATTCGTAGACGCCATCAGCTTTTTAGGGCGGTTTAATAGGAAGGCATCATTTCCTTCTCCAAAGGTAGATTATTTTTTTATAATTCAAAAATAATTCGCTTACACAGTATTTTATGTATACTCATGCAGAAAGCATAGAAACATTCCACGAGCTGTGCAAGCGAAAGATTCATTTTAACTTTTTGGAAATCCAGGGGCGGCCTTCACCTCATCGATCTGCAAAGTATGTCGTGCGCAATGAGCAGCGATAAACAATAGGTTTTGATAACCATCGGATAGTCCACCTGGAGATTCACTAATATGACTTCTAAGGTTCTCCAAATCTGCTTGCTGAATAAAAGCCAGCACCGATGCACGGGTAGCCTCCAAATCTTTCAAAGCTACATCAACATGACTGTACGCGCCTTTCGGCTGCAATGCCTCCGGTGCTTTATATTTTTGACTACGATCGGTCAATCCAGCAATGAGTTGTGCATCTGTAGTGGTTACATCCGATTTACGTTCCGGTTGGCTTGGCTTTTCCAGTTCAGCTTTTGCCCTGTCGAATAACATTTTCTCGGATGCCACGATGTGTTCCAAGCATTGACTGATGGACCAGCGATCCTCCGAAGGCTTAAACTGCAGTTGTGCTGTACTTAGACCTGCCAAGCTACTTTTGAGCCGTTCAGTAGTTTGACGAAAATAATCCAGTAGATACGCTTTACTACCTACTGCCGGACGCGCTTCCAAGATATTTTTTAGATTTCGAAGGCCTTCTTCAAAATCCTTGTCCATATCCACAAACCAGTTCATTAAATTGAACGGATAAGGAGTTTCTCCGACGATACCCCAATTCAATTCTGTACGGCTTGGACCTTCTTCTTCGACGGTAAATAAAACCTTAGCTGGTTCATCGCTCCCCATGAAAAAGAGATCCGATTCGATCTGTTTTCCTTCAACAATACGAGTAACCACTTGCTTACCTTGCCCAGTCTTCTCGCCATCCCACTCCACAGTCGCACCAACTGCACCGTCGGTACCTGAATAATTTCGTGTTGCCTTCGGATCCATTTTGTACCAAACAGCGTAATTTTCTTGATTTTTCAAATACTTGATATAATCAAAAACTTCCTGCGCGGGCCGGTTAATAACCATGTCAGCATCGGCATCGAATTTCTTCGGTGCAAACAATGCAAGGACCAAGACAAGGGCCACTAAAGCCAAGATGCCTAGTAAAATTCTTTTGATAATTTTCATTCGAATAATTTGTTTTTTTAATGGCAATGAAGCTTGCATAAATTATTCATTTTCCTTTTGTATATGGCAATTTATGCAGGTTTCATCTCTATAAATTTAATTTCAATGGTGATGAAGCTATCAGATTTTTCATTCTTGTTTTGTTTTCAGGGGTATTCAAGAAGGCCTAAGCCTTTTATTTATTCCCCTATGTCGTCTGAATAAATCATGATGGTTTCATAATTAATAGGTATTAATTTCTATAAAAGTATACATTTTCTATCTATTGATCATACAAACATACACCGATATAACGAATAACAAGAAGTGTGAACAGGCCAATTTAGATGGGGATTTGCGCAAAATTTTGACAATCACACGCAATAAAAAAAGCCCCCACAATCATGGAGGGCTTTCTGTGGTACCAACTGGATTCGAACCAGTGACACAAGGATTTTCAGTCCTTTGCTCTACCAACTGAGCTATGGTACCTTTTACAAACATCAAGCTATCATGCTTGTTCGTTCGTTTTGGGATTGCAAATGTAGCGTCTTTTTTGAAATCACCAAAGTTTTATGCAAAAAATAATTACGTTTTATTGTTGTTTACAGCCACAAACCTGATTTACAGGCAAAAAGAATTCATACAATTGGTATACTAACCAACCAACTAGCTACTTTGATACTTGCTGCTATTTTTTCGATATTATTTCAAGATAATAACTTCTACTCTTCTATTTTTTTGTCTACCTTCTTTAGTGCTATTAGTGGCCACTGGTTTGGTTTTCCCATAGCCTTTTGTGGTGATATTACTTTCATTCAATCCCAAGCTCACAGCAAAAGCTTTTACAGAAGCTGCACGTTTCTCAGATAACCATTGATTGTAATCCGCCTCTCCTGTCGAGTCAGTATGACCATTAATTTGAATACGGGCATTGGGATAATTCTTATTAATATAAGTCACCATATTTTTCATTGTTCCTTTTGCCTTTTCAGAGAGATAGGATGAGTTCGTTGCAAACAAAACATCCGATTCAAAGGTAAGTACCACCCCTTCGTTCGTTTTAGAAACTGTTCCCCCGTCGATATGTTCTTCCGTATGAGAAGAAGAAACCACTTCAGCCCCATCATTCACAATCATCTTTTTGCTTTTACAACCAACAAAAACAACGGATGCACCTAATGTAATAACAAAAGAAATCTTTTTTAGTAAATTCATGCCCATGCTAGTTAATTCTATTTATTAATCAGGCGTAAAATAACTCAAAAGTCGCCTGAAAAACAAACTTTTCAACAAACATTATTCTGCAATTTTACTGATCACAATCATGTACAACCGCAGAGAGTTTGCCCATCATGTTTATCCAACAAACCTATCCTTGCTGGGCAAAAACGCCCAAGGGCAAACCTATTTTCGAAGTAAATGTTATTTAAATAAAGTATTTTGATTAAAATGATATATCGTTATGAATAAGGATAAACCCAATATCAGGAAGAATGAAGAAATTCCGAATGAGCAGGCAGACAGAGGTAATATTGAAAATCTAAAATACAATCGAGACGAAGATAGTTTCGAGTACGATATCGATCCAGAGAGTAAGGGATATCCCAATGAGGAGCGGGAGTATCAGCATGACGACCCTTATGACACTGCTGCTCCGAGAGGAGAAGATGATAATTCCGACTGGGATGAAGCAAACCAATATGTAGGTGATGAATATGATAAAAATCGTTCTTTAGAAACAGATGTGGAAGATTTGGGTATGCATATAGATAAAGGACAAATTACCCGTCTAAGTAAAAAGGATGAAAAGTTAGCAGAAACACCAGAAGATGAACGAGATGATTTAGATGAGGAAGGTTACCCAAAACGTGAACCTTAATTTAGTTAATCAAACCCTAAATTAAAGGTCTGTCTCAACTTATCAACCAATGGATTTTTGTTTACCATGGCTTGATATTTTTCCTGATTGGTATACGGTTTTCTCACCACGTTGGATACTACCTGCACGGGTAATAAATCAATAGCAAAGTTTTTTAATTTTACGCGTAAATCGTTCAATATATCTATTTTAGAAAGGGCCAAAAGGTTTTCCTGTATCGCATTTTCAACAATAATTTCTATCTTATAATCGTCTCGCAACTTGGGGGCATTGGCAGTCATTAGCGTAAATAAGCTGATTTTACTTTCTGTCTTAGCTTGGTCAGCTAAGGCATGCCACAAAGGTAAAAAGTCATCGTACGTAAAAGGTTTTTGTTCTGATCCAGTAATATATTCCGGTTCAGCCTGAGTATCTGTATCCGTTTTTTCTTTAAATACATCTGTTAAGCTTGGAACAGCTGAAGAAAGCTTCATGCCTTTAAAACTGGGAATTTTAAGCTTGGCAGGTTCTGCATCTACTTCAGCAACCGCTTTTGCATATTCCTTTACAGGCGGTACAGACGACGCCGGTGTAGCACTAAGCGAAGCGGGAGGCGAGGTAACAGGTTGTACCGGCTGGGGCGGTATTACTGTATCAGGTTTTTTTTTTACCAACTCTTGTTGGTTGGTTGGCTCCATTGGCACTGAACTCATCTGGACCGCCGCTTTTATATGGCACATTTTCAATAGCGCCAGTTCAACCTGTAAGCGTTGGTTTTTACTTGTACGATAATTAATTTCACATTGATTAGCAATATTCATGACCGACAGTAGCAGTCCCACCTCTGCCTGCTGTGCTTGTTCTAAATATCGTTGCCGTATATTTTCACTTACTTCCAGCAGCTTTAGGGTGTTCGCATCTTTACCAACCAATAAGTTCCTAAAATGTGAGGCCAATCCAGCAATAAAATGACTCCCATCAAAACCGTTCGAAAGCACTTCATTAAACACCAGCAGCGCACTAACCGAATCTTCGGCGAGAATGGCATCAGTTAGTTTGAAATAATAATCATAATCCAGAATGTTTAAGTTATCAATCACTGCTTGATAACTGACGTTTTTGTTCGAGAAACTAACAATCTGATCGAACATGGATAGCGCATCACGCAACCCACCATCTGCTTTTTGTGCAATGAGGTGCAAACCATCCGCATCGTAGACCACACTCTCTTGTTGGGCAATATGCGCCAAATGGCCTGCAATATGTTCTACTTTAATCCGGTTAAAATCAAAGATCTGGCAACGGGACAAGATCGTAGGTAGAATTTTATGCTTTTCTGTAGTAGCCAGAATAAAGATGGCATACGAAGGAGGTTCTTCTAGGGTCTTCAAAAAAGCATTGAAGGCTTGGGTAGATAACATATGCACTTCATCGATGATATAGATTTTATATTTTCCTGTTTGAGGTGGAATACGTACCTGTTCAATCAGGCTACGAATATCATCTACCGAATTATTAGAAGCGGCATCCAACTCATGAATACTAAATGAGTTTCCGTTCTGGAAGGATTTACATGAATCACACGTCCCACAAGCTTCCACTTCTGGTGTTAAATGCTGGCAATTAATTGTTTTGGCCAAAATACGTGCACAGGTTGTTTTTCCTACTCCCCTTGGCCCACAGAATAAGAATGCCTGTGCTAACTGGCTGTTTTTAATTGCATTTTTTAGGGTTCCGGTAATATGCTGCTGCCCGACTACCGTATCAAAAGTAGCGGGGCGATATTTACGTGCAGAAACAATGAAATTATCCATCGGCACGAAGGTACAAATTTTGGGAGAAAATAGCCAATGGGACACGTGGTTAATTAGCGTAACTGCATTCAATATGTAGTTTACTTGATGGTATTATAAGGAACCTTTTTCTTAGATAAGAAATATCTTTTTGCCTTACCCTTTAGGCTTTCCGTGCAGAACCGCACGGGGGTGTTCTTACTTTGTCCGCAACAAAGTAAGCAAAATGCTTGGCTGGTCTGTTCCGTTGCCATTCGTTGCCAGCATACCCGGCCGCAAAAGGAGCCACCCTACCACACTAGCCAACCCTTCGTTTCCTCTTTTGCTAGCTGTCTGCAAGCTTCGCTGAACATTATCCTAAGGCATGCCACCTGCCGATGGCTGTCTCCACAGACCGAGGCCATTTTCGCGCTTCGGAATGGTTTGTGTGGTGGCTGAATGGCCTCATGAGATAAGCGTTAAGAAAAATTGGTGGTGGGATAGGCAAGAAAATGAAGTGAAGAAGTGAAGTGAAACGAACGGCTCCACTTCATTGCGGGTGGTACCAATTTTTTAGCGAAGATCGTGAAGCCTTGATTTTGCTCAACTTTTATCAAGAAAAGTTGATTAAGAAAAAGGTTCTATAAATTATCTTAATACACGGTTATTATGTAAACAACTAGAGGTGTTTGCAATTATAAAAACATATTTCTATCTTTGCGCTCCGCTTTGTGCGGATAATAATTTAACAAATTTTTTTAACAAATGCAACAATACGAAACCGTAATCATTCTTACCCCGTTGTTGTCAGAAGAAGTTGCGAAAGAGGCTATTGCCAAATTCAAGAGTATTCTTACTGAGAACGGAGCCGAGATTATCCAAGAGGATAATTGGGGTTTGAAAAAATTAGCGTACCCTATTGAAAAGAAAACAACAGGGTTCTATCACCTAACAGAATTCAAGGCTCCGGGTGAATTAATCAGCAAGCTGGAACTTGAGTATAAACGTGATGAACGCGTTATGCGGTTCCTAACCATTTCCTTAGATAAGCACGCCATTGCTTACAATGAGAAAAAACGCAGTGGTGCTTTCAACAAGAAACCAGAAACCAAAACTGAGGAGGTAGCAAAATAATGGCAAAAGAGCAAATTCAATACGTTACTGCCCCTAAAGTAGAGGATAATCGTAAAAAATATTGCCGCTTCAAAAAGAACGGTATCAAATATATTGATTACAAGGATGCGAACTTTTTGTTGAAGTTTGTGAATGACCAAGGTAAAATTTTACCTCGCCGCTTAACTGGAACTTCGTTGAAATTCCAACGCAAAGTAGCACAAGCGGTAAAACGCGCACGCCACATTGGTCTATTACCTTACGTAACTGATTCATTAAAATAATCTGGAGGTAAGAACGACATGGAAATTATTTTAAAACAAGATATTAAGAAACTTGGCGAGAAAGATGATATCGTAACCGTAAAGAACGGTTATGGTCGTAACTACCTTATCCCACAAGGCTTAGCTACCTTAGCTACACCTTCGGCCAAGAAAGTGCTTGCAGAAAATATCAAACAAGCACAATTCAAACAAGAAAAAATCAAGAAAGATGCTACCGATCTGGCAGCCAAATTAGAGTCGGTTAAATTAACCATTGGCGCTAAAGCAGGTGAAACCGGTAAAATCTTCGGTTCGGTAAATACCATTCAAATTGCAGATGCATTGAAAAAAGAAGGCTTCGAAGTAGATCGTCGCCGTATCACTTTTGATGTAGAGCCAAAAGAACTAGGCGAATATACTGCTAACTTAAACTTACATAAAGAAGTGAAAGTGCAAGTTCCATTTGTGGTAGTAGCTGAATAATTTTTTTAAAAATATAAACAAGGCCTTCCAGTACTGGGAGGCCTTGTTTATTTACAGGCAAAGCTACCGCTTAGTCAACAAAAACACTTGCAAAAAGGCTTCTTCTCCTTTTGTTACATAACGATTATAGGCAATCATGTGGCCATTGGCCGACCAGCTGGGTGCCCCAATAGGCTTTTCCTTGTCGCTAAATCTGGAGGTAATCCGTTGGCTTTCACCCGTTGCGAGCGACGTGATAAAAACACTATTATCCGCCGGATAGGCGATATATTTTCCATCCGGACTAAAATTAAATGGGCCTTGAACAGCAAAAGGATGATGCGTCAATTGCTTAACCTTTCCCCCATTAGGAGATACCCCAAATAGTTGTACCACCCCTTTTTCATCTGTACTTAAAAAGGCAATCAAATTTCCATCGGATGTGCTACGCAACCAATGACGTGGGCCGACGATTCCTTTTTCGCTATGGGTTAATCGCCTTTGTATAACGCCTTTTGGCACACCTGGCCTTTTGTGAAGCGAACCCTCCAAAGGTTCATCAACCGATGCAGGCTCGTATATATCATCTGGAAGATCCAACACAAAAACCTCCGTAATAACTTCATTTCGTTCATTACGTGTATCACCTTGAAAAGCAATTGCTCGCTGCTGCCTACTGTCCTCTTCCCGAAAGTACCCCTCTCGGCCTATCCACCCTTCATCATATGCCTTATCAATCTCATCTGTTCCCGGTTTGGGATGATCAACGACCTTTGCGACAACAGCAGAGAACCACTGTCCACTATTATTTTCGCCTGCTGTATCCGCTTCTACTTGCACCACACCTGGAACCATGACCCCTACGGTACGCAAGTCTCGCACCGAGCTATCTGTTTTGGACAGTTGCTCCATGACATAATCATTATAGGTAAAACTAATCCATTGTCCATCTCCGCTCCAGGAGTGCGCATGGGTTCCACCACGCAACGCACCTTTAGTAAAAGGCGGTACAATATCCCGGGCATCCATAAAGATTGGCTTTAAAGGATGATTGATGGCCACAGCTACTCCTGTCCGACGAGTGGCACTATAAGGTTTAGCGCTATTTGCATTTCGGATACCATGAATAAAAATGACCGTATCAGCAACAGGAGAAAAGGTTGCAGCACCAACACCCGGCCCATATTCACTTGGATGATCTGTTCGATACAAAACCCGACATGCTCCTGTTCGTGTATGAACTAGCTCAATGCTACCGGTACGACCAATCTGTGTATCGTCATTGCGTGTGTCGTAAACAATCCATTGCCCATCTTTTGAAAAAACTTGTGTATTATGAATGGTATGTCCGTTATCAGAGAAGGTAAGTTGTTTTTCTGTAAATTTCATCATGGGATTATCCTGACAGGCCATACCTAGCATGACGTACATGCAACACATGAATACGGTATGATATCTCCTGTTCATTTCTTGCTGTTATTGAATCGTCTTGCTTGCTTTCGTTCTGAAATTTTTAATACGATGGAAGGTTAAAAAATTAGCATCATGGTTATTGTGTGCACCACCTTCGTCATCGTCATAAGCTGTTCTACAAGCCACAATCATATCTTTTCCTTCGAAGAGCCAGTCAACGTATTGAAAACCATGTTTTGACACATCTGGATGTTGTAAAATGATCTCATGCACTTGCCAGTGTTTTAAATCAGCGGAACTCATCAGCGCCAAGGTGTTTCGAATACTGGCTGGATTTTTATCCTTATTTGCTCTTTTCGCCTCTTCAGGAATATAATTGCTTAATGTCCAATATCGATTCGACTTTGTATCAAAACGGATGGCAAATTTCTTACTACCTCCCGGAAAAGAGATAAATCCAATTTGCGGATCAAAACGCGCCGTTTTTCCATTTGGACTAATATGGACAATGGCCGCTTTCTCGTTCAGTGTAGTCTTATCATCTACCCGCAAAACATCAACAATTCCTCCATCCGGTGCAACTACAGCATTTCCTTCTAGCCATCCGGTAAAGTGACCGTCTAAATAGGTAGAATCATACGTTAAGAAGTTGCTCGTTGTCCAACTCTTTGCGTTCAGCAAGTCTGCATCTACTGGAGCTGACATCATCATCGCACCGTAACGTTTCCCCCATTCCAATATGGGGCCGTGAGCGGTTTCCATAGCACGCCAAATACGGCCGTTGTGTTCGATCACTGGCATCGGTGCACAATGGAACATGCCCTTTAACAACAATCCATTCTCCGTACCCGTAGGTTGCGTCCATGTTTCTCCGCCATCCGTTGATTTACGAATCAAGACCGTGCCATGATGTCTATCGGGACCCAACAGGTAAAGTGCACCATGGTGCACAAACAAACTTGACCAAAAGGCTCCACGAATTTCGCTGACTTTCTTCCAACGCCTTCCCTGATCAGACGATCGATATACGGTGGTTATCGCTTGAACAAATTCCGAGCTAGCCGGGCCAAAAAAATCATGTGACGCCACGTAATCACCATTCGGTAGTATCGCGATACTCGGCGAGCCAATATACTGTCCAGAGGAGGCGGGTTGGTGCGCAATGACAACGCCAGGGACTTCATCAAAATGATTGCTTTGTGCTTTGGAGAAAACTGCTTGACAAACCAATACAGCCCATAGCATGTAGTTTATTATTCGATTCATACTTTACTCATTTAGTTTATTTGGATCCAACACGACATGTTTAATAGATCGCCGATTAAAAGTATAGGTAATATGTACCAAACCATCTTTAGATTGAATAACCGCAGGATATGCATATCCATCTTCTACCGGCTCATTTTCTAAGGTAAGAACAAGCTTCCAATCTTTACCATCAGAAGAGACGGCTACATTAAGCATATTTCTGCCTTTTGGTTCTACTCCTTTTTTCGTGGTATGGTTATACACCAATAGTTGCCTTCCATCTTGCAGAGTAACCGCATCTGTGCCCGAGTTTGGATTAGGTAAGGGTAAAGCGGTTAACTCACTCCACGTTTTTCCGCTGTCGGTTGACCAGCTTTGCACCAGCACATCCTGAGCAGTACGACAAACAACTTGCAATCTCCCAGCCGGATAGGTCAGTATACTTGGCTGGATAGCATCAAATTCCTTCCCATCATTAATCGGGCCAACCACTCGCCAAGTTTTGCCTAAATCCTTACTCATTTCAAAATACACCTGCCATTTAATTCCGTTTGCGGTACCAGGGCTCTCCATGCTCGTGGGATTCATGATCGTACCATCACTTAGTTGAACGGGCTTATTCTTAACTGGGCCTAACAAGTGGCCGATTTTAGGATCATCTCCTAATTTTCTAGGTACAGACCATGAGCGCCCATCATCAGTAGATGTCATCACCATCCCCCACCACTTTTGTGGGCTAGGCCCAACCTTATAAAATAACATGAGGGGGCCTCCTTTGGGCTGAAATAATACCGGGTTCCAACAAGGATAGCGTAATGAGTCATTGATATAACCATTAGCTACTTCAACTGGCCAGCTCCATTTTCCATTGCTCCAGTGCGCAATCCGTATACCTACGTCTGGATCTCCCTCTCGTGTTCCAGCAAAGAAAGCCGCAATCATACCTGAAGGCGTTTCAATAATCGTAGATGCATGGCATTGCGGGGTGGGCTTATGATCTAAAGGGTAAATTAATTCCCCTTTAAGGTAAGCTCCTTGACCAGCTTGAGCTAATTGCGGCATGCTTTCATTCGTATGCTCCTTCCTGGGCGTCTGTGCATATATAGGTAAATAAACAAGTCTGGCCATGAGTCCTATTATCAAAAATCGCTTTATCATATTATTGTATGCATGATTAGGTGTTAAAATTATAGTTCCACTAATTTAGGTTAATATCCTTCATTTTGAACCATTAACGGATCAGCATCCATCACAACCTGCGGGATAGGGAATAATGCGTGATAAGCCTTTGCATTTTTACCACGTTTTTGCTCATTCTATTGGATTTAAGCCAATTGTTCTAAACAATTGTTCATACGCCATTTTCAACTTTTCCATATCGGCTTTCAGTTCCCTTGTCAATGGTTCTGCCGTTTTTCTGGTGAAACTCAGTATGGGCAACCCTCTCTTATGGAGAAAATACTTAGCCACTAGGGGGTAGTTCGTATGCATAACATCCATCTGGTCTATAAAAAATTGCTGCACGTCAGCCACCTGTTCCGCAAGAGCCGGATTGTTGTAATTTTCACAGAGCCAAACCACTAACTCAGGATAATAATTACCCTGTATGCAGGAAAGCCCGGCAGACCCGGCCTTTAACGATTCCACCGCATGTACCATGTAAGCATCATACAAACCGAAATCCGATGCATTTTGGGTTAATGTCAATTTTGCTTTCACCTGTTCAATATCCAGACAGGTGTCTTTGTGATAAATGACGCGATCGGTATCTACGAAGCGTTTCAATTGTTGTGCGCTCAGCACCTGCTTAAACGGTTCGGGACACTCGTAAAACCCTAAAGGAATGGCTTCAGTGGTGTTTAGTAACTGGCCAAAACGTTCATCAAAGACCTCTGCTGTTTCTTTTTCGCCAGCCAGCATATTGGTAATTACAATGACCGCTTCTATGCCGGTATCATACATCCGTTTTACAAAATCTCCCTGTTCCTGAATGGGGCCGCCAAAAGTTCCGGTAGCTACTACAGGTACCGCGCCGTTGGCCACACGAACTACATGGGCAGTCACAGCCAACCGCTCGTCGCTCGTTAGATGAAACATTTCGCTCGATTGGCAATTGGCAAACAAACCGGAAGCACCTGCCTTTATATAAAATTCCGTTAACACGGTCAGTCCGTCATAATCCACTGCTCCGTTTTCCTTGAACGGAGTCAGCATTACGGGTATAAAACCTTTTGATGTTTTGCTCATTGATGATAGGGTAAATCCTTTTATATATTGGTAAACACAAAGATATACCCCTAACATGCAGCTACACTATACCAAATTGGCGTGGTATTATAGGATATTAGCGAATTGAGGCTCAGGCCCAGCATACCGTTAAGGGAATGGTTGGAGTCCAACGGCTTTTGCCAGGCTGGATGCTGGCCCTGACACGGAAGAACACATGAATACCGGATAAAGTTACTCCTTTAGGCAAATGTTACGTAACATTCGTTATACGATAAAAAGAACACCTATAAAACAATATTATTTTGCCGTAAATCAACATTGCATGATTTAAAATCTGAATGAAACTGACTTAAAAGTAATTTACATCGCTAGAAAGTTAAACTGCATTACTGAAAACCCAAAGGTTTTTGACACATTTACATCCGGAAATGCCACTAGGACAAGTATAAATGGCCAAAAGATGACCTGTACGGCCTTAAAGAAAGTTACCGATAGTAAACCTTCGTTTATTATTAACCAAAAAGAAATCATATTTTATTAAAAAGAAAACAGAGTTGACTTAAAACTGAACGCTTTTGCTCCAAAACCGTTTGTCTGTCGAGTAGAAGCATTTGCCAAAACCTTATAGAATACTGGTTCTATCCTAAAGCAAGATGGTTTTTCCGTATT
>Ga0180219_1001362_pt1 | contig 15988 bp, 16 predicted proteins | sample eDN3rd30CBELigMG_FD_151338 | JGI IMG/M metagenome (GOLD analysis project Ga0180219, IMG submission 151338) | Enriched Miracle-Growth compost microbial communities from Emeryville, California, USA - eDNA 3rd pass 30_C BE-Lig MG (version 2)... ...
GCCGTGATTCCCCAAGCCAAGGTGGTTATCGACAAATTCCACGTCGTCCGCATGGCCAACGACGCCCTGGAGCGTGTACGCAAGAGCCTGCGGGAGTCGCTGACGCCCAAGCAGCGCCGGGGGCTAACGTAAGCTCCCCCTGCGCGTAGACATCAGCCAGTAGAATTTCGGGGCCTCCACGAGTCGGAGACTCCCTTGAAGAAAAGTAGGTTCACGGAAAGCCAGATCGTTGCGGTGCTGAAGGAAGGCGAGACCGGTATGCCGGTTGCCGAACTGTGTCGCAAGCACGGCATCAGCAGCGCCACGTACTACCAGTGGAAGAGCAAGTACTCGGGCGTGCAGGTGTCCGAATTGCAGCGACTGCGCGAGCTGGAGGCCGAGAACGCCAAGCTCAAGCGCATGTACGCGGATCTGGCCCTGGAGAATTCGGCGATCAAGGATGTTCTGAACCGAAAATCCTGACGCCGTCGGCCAGGCGCGAGGTGGTCGAACAGTTGGTGCAAGCACGACTGTCGATCGCCCGTGCCTGTCGAATCGCAGGCCTGTCGCGGGCGGCGTACTACAAGAGGCCAGCATCGGCGTCCGAGCGAGACGCCGAGGTGATCGAAGCGCTCAATGCCATCGTCAGCCGCCACGGGCGCTGGGGGTTCTGGAAGTGCTTTACCCGGCTGCGGCTTGATGGCCGCTGCTGGAACAAAAAGCGTGTACATCGGGTGTACTGCGATATGGGTTTGAATTTGCCTCGGCGTTGCAAGAAGCGGTTGCCAGATCGGCCTCGCCAGCCGTTGGACCTGGCGAGCGAGCCAAACCGTTGCTGGGCCTTGGACTTCATGCACGACGCCTTGTATTGCGGTCGGCGGTTCCGGACATTGAACGTCATCGACGAAGCGAATCGAGAATGCCTAGCTATCGAAGTCGGCACCTCCATTCCGTCTGCAAGGCTGATTCGCGTCTTGAGTCGTCTGATCGACTGTTATGGGACGCCAGACGCAATTCGTTTGGACAACGGCCCGGAGATGGTCTCCGAAGCCTTCACCGAGTGGGCAGCGGCCAAGGGGATCGCCGTGCGCTACATCCAGCCGGGCAAGCCGAATCAGAATGCCTTCATTGAACGCTTCAACCGGACTTACCGCACGGAAGTGCTCGATGCGCATCTCTTCGCGAACCTAGAACAGGTCCAGGCCATTACTGAGCAGTGGCTGGTCGACTACAACGAATACCGCCCGCACGAAGCCTTGGGCGGCATCCCGCCGGTGCAATTCATGCCCCGGCTAACCCACGCTCCGAATCTCTATCGGCCGCTGTCTACTTGACAGGGGTGGCTACGGGCCTATCTGGGGACCTAAAAATGGTTATTCAGCAACTGTTGAGCGGAGCGCTCGCCAGCGGAATCTATGCGCTATTCGCTGTCGGCTTCGCGATGATCTTCGGCGTCATGGGCGTCTTGAACATGGCTCACGCCGATCTGGCAATGGTGGCCGCACTTGTTGTCGTTGGAGCGGTGGCTGCCGGCTACGGGCCATTGGCCGGCATCCTGCTCGCAGCGGTGCTCACCATCGCGGTCGCCCTGCTTATCGAGCGCTTAGCCATGCGTCCGGGGCGCCGCTTCAAAGGGGACGCGTCGATCGAAATGCCCTTGATCGGCACTCTGGGGGCGGGTCTGGTCCTACAAAATACCGCCGCCCTTATTTTTGGCAATAAAGCGGTGGGGTTTCCCATCAAGGCGACAGGTATTTGGCGCTATGGCGGATACTTCTTCACTCAGGGCCTGGTATACAGCATGGCAATCTCCGTCGTGCTGCTCGCCCTGCTCGAATTCATAGTCAGCCATACCAGCTTTGGCCGTGCCATAAGGGCTGTGGCGATGAATCCAACCGCGGCCAAGGTCATGGGCATCGATACAGACCGCGTGATCGTCGGCACTGTCGCGCTGACATCGTTTCTGGCGGCGATCGCCGGCTTTCTGGCGGGTTTCAGCTACGGCCTAGCGGCTCCCCTCATGGGAATTCCCTATGCGGTCAAAGGATTGGTCGCGATGATCATCGGCGGAGTTGGAAGCCTGCGCGGTGCAATGGCCGGTGCCCTGCTCATAGGCATCACCGAGGCGCTGGCGACCAATTACCTGGGCTCTCAGGCTCGCGACATGAGCGTATTGATCGTCTTGATACTGGTCTTAATAATCTGGCCCAATGGTCTGGCCAACATTTTTAGCAAGAAATGAGGCGTCAATGGCATTCTGGACAACTATCCTGCTTTCCGCGGCAATCGTATCGATCGCCTCGATGGGGCTATTTCTTCAAATCAGAAGCGGCCAGCTCAATCCGGGAATGGCGCCCTTCGTTGGCGTGGGCGGCTACGTGTCCGGCGCATTGTGCGTAAACATGGGCCTGTCCCCCTGGCTGTCGATCCCATTGGCGATAGCCGCCGGCTTTGTCTTCGGCTCCTTGTTCGCAATCCTGACACTGCGGCTCCATCACTGGTTCTTTGCCGTCACGACCTTGACCCTATCGGTCGCCGCGGTGTCGGGCGTCGGCTTCATCGGATATTTTGGCGGCCCGGTGGGCCTGATGAATATCCCTTTGATAACCAGCCCGGCTCCGATAGTCGTGCTGTTCATCATGGTATTCGCCGTTACTTTTGCCGTGGATCGCTCCGGTGTGGGCCTGCAGATCCGGGCCATGGGAGACGATGAAATTCTGTCGCAGGCATTCGGCGTGCGCGTGAAGACCCTGAGGACGCTCGTCTTCGGGCTGGGCTCGGCCATGGCCGCCATCTCGGGCGCCCTTCAGGCGCATCGCTTCGGAATCTATCAGCCTTCCGACCTTGGCTTCATGAATTCTCTTCTCATCTTCATCTACGTTATTGTCGGCGGCAAGCGCAACGTCTTCGGTCCCGTGCTGGGAACGTTCTTTCTTTTCGCCATGCCGGAGCTGATAAAAATCACGGCCCAGACGCAATTGATCGTCTTTGGCCTGTTGATGATGATCGTCGCCACGTGGATGCCTGAAGGCCTGACGGGCGCCATCGGTTCGCTCTTTCGCTGGTGCAGATCACAAAGAATGCGCCACGCGCTGAAGTAGTTTGTATGGCCGGCAGACCAGATGAATCCTTGCGGGGACGAGTCTTATATGGATTAATGCCCTATGGGGCCTTTTTCCCCAATAACTGAAGGCTCATCGCTCCGTGGAATTAACCGATGAACGAAAATACCGCAACGGCTTCCCGCAAGCTCGCGATCTGGTCCGCCGGATTGCGCTACGAAGACATTCCCGCCGATGTCATGGATCTGGCCAAGCTGCGATTCCTGGATGCCATTGGAGTACGGATTGCCGCTCAGAGGACCGGCGCCGGTGTGGCGTTGCGGCGAGTCCTGATGAACTCCTTCTTGCCGGCTCATATGCAAGGACCCGGAAGGGCAGTTTTTCCGCCTTTTGACGCCTTTCTGAATGGAACGATGACGGCATGTCTCGATTTCGATGATACGCATGATGAAACGTTGATACATCCATCGAGCGCTATTGTCCCAGCCCTCTTCTCGTCGGCGCAGCGCAGCGCGATCAAGGGCAAGGATTTCCTGACGGCGCTGGTGGCGGGCTACGAGGTCTGCTGCCGCATAGGAACCGCGGCGCCAGGCCAGTTCCATAAAAAGGGTTTTCATCCTACCGGGATCATCGGGGCGGTCGGGGCCGCGGCCGCCGTGGCCAGGGCCTTCGATTATGATGCGCTGCGCACGGAACACGCGCTGGGCCTTGCGGCCAGCGTTGGCGGCGGACTGCTTCAAGCCATCGTCGACGGCACCGATGCGCGCTATGTGAATTCCGGCAGCGCGGCAATGAACGGGATATTGGCCTGCAATCTCGCGGCAGAAGGATTTACGGCCGCTGGCGGACAGCTCGACGGAAAATTCGGGCTGTTGCGGGCGCATGTACAGACCGAAGCCGACTTGCGCATAGACCGGGCCACAGAGCAGTTGGGCGACAGGTGGGAGACTCGCGGGATTACCCCCAAGCCTTATCCCACCGGATACGTCACCCATGAATTCATCGACGCTATCCTGCGCCTCGCCGAACAACACGATCTTCACGCCGATCAGATCGAAAAGATCGAGTGCACAGTGGTCGAGGCCGCCGCGCGGCTCACCTTCATCCCCCTCGAGCAGAAGCGCTCGCCCCACTGCACGGCGGCGGCGCGGGTCGCTATGCCTCACATTCTTGCTGAAGCGCTCGTCTTTCGCGAGATAGGTCCTGATAGTTTCAGCGGCGACCGTATGCAAAACCCGCTGGTAAAGGCGCTGGCCCTTAAGACGCACTACCGCCTTGGCGAAAGCCAGAACGAGAATGAGCTGAGGATTACCGCACAGGGACGCCAGATTGGCTGCAAGACCTCCCGCAGAGCGATGAGCGGCGCCGACATCATCCATAAATTCATCGCCAATGTCCAGCCCGCCCTCGGCCTGACGGAAAGCCAGGCGGTCGTGGATGCCGTACTCAACGCGGAGGAGTCGGCGGATTTCGGGACCATCCTGAGTCCCGGCCTGGAGCCGGGAATGCCGCCGGCCGATCGGGCTGACTAGGCATAGCCCGATATACCTCGATCCGGATCCCGGGCTAATTCCGATCAATGAAATGGAATCGCGGCCCGCTTTGAGAAGACACGATATAGCCAGCCGTTGGCGCCGGAAAATGTGCCGTAAGCAATGCGCAATCCCTGTCGACCAACGCGTCGATAATGGCCTGACGGGTTTCCGCCGCCTGCTGCGGGTCGAGGTCGCCCACACACACGAGGTCGGGTTCATGCAACTGGATCGGATGGTGGAGGGCATCGCCCGTCATCAGGCACTCGCGCGCGCCCGACTGCACCTTGACGCAAACATGGCCAGGCGTATGGCCAGGCGATGGCTCCAGCCAGACGCCATCATCGAGGTGATTGAGGACGCGGTGGTCGTTCTCGACGATATCGGCCAGGCCCGCTTCCACGATAGGCAGAACACTATCGCGGAATGCCGCATGATTTCCGGACGCCTGCGGCTGTTCAGCATGAAACTGCGCGTTCCGCTCATAATCGATACGAGAGAAGACGTATTTCGCGTTGGGAAATGTTGGCACCCAGCGCCCGTCCGCCAATCGCGTGTTCCAGCCCACATGGTCGGCATGAAGATGAGTGCAAAGCACCATGTCGATGTCTTCCGGACGCAAGCCGAGGCGCGCCAGATTGCTCAAATAGGTATCGTGGCTGAGCATATGCTGCCATGCCTGCGATCGTGGCTTGTGATTGCCGTTACAGGTATCGACCAGTATCGTTCTGCTCCCCGTCCTTATCACATAGCTATGGAAGCTGAGGCACAATTTTTGTCCAACTATCAGGCCAGGCCCCATCTGGCTGGCATGACGGGCAAGCGTTTCGAGATCAATATTGGGAAATAGCCAAGTGGCTTCGACGGGCTGCCTTTCAATTTCGACGACTTTGTCGATTTTGATCTTTCCCAGGGTAAGAAGATGAGGAGACATGCTGGCGTATTCCTTGTGGACAATAGAGTGTGGCTTACTCGGACTCCGCCCGCCTGAAGCCGCCAGCCGGAGCGGGAGAAATGACAGATAGCCCGGACATTGCGCCGCCGTCGACAGGCAATACTATGCCGGTGATCCATCGCGCCTCGTCGCTGGAGAGGAATCGTACTGCGTTTCCCACATCCCACCCGGTGCCCTCGGTCTTCAGCAGCGAACGGTTCTTCCTTGTTTCCCGCGTGGCATCGGACATGCCGTGATGAGCCACCATGGGCGTATAGACCGTTCCGGGCGCGACGCAGTTTACGCGGATGCCCGCCGGACCGTGATGAGCCGCCATGGCCCGCGTCATGTTGACGACGGCGCCCTTCGACGCGGGATACAGCAGTGCGGGGTGCCCGCCCACGAGACCGGAGGTCGACGCGATATTGGTAATGGCACCGCCCTGCTGCCGTGCCAACATGGCAGGGATCGCGTGCTTGCTCATAAGCATCATGGAGGTCAGGTTGACACGCAAGGCGCTGTCCCATTCCTCCATATCGACATCGATTGCGGTGCCCTTGGGGCCGTCTATGCCAACATTATTGACGAGCACATCAAGCCGGCCCCAGCTCGAAACGGCCTGCGCAACAATGCTTGCGCATTCCTCCGGCTTCGTGACGTCGCCTACCGCTACGGCGCACGTCCCTCCTTCTTCCGCTATCATCCTCGCTGTAACGTTTGCCCATTCCTCGACGGCATCGACGAGCAGTACGTTCGCGCCGCTACGTGCAAGGAGTATGGATATGGCCCGGCCATTGCCGATTCCGTCTCCCCGCGATCCTGCTCCCGTAACGATGGCAACCTTGCCAGCCAGTCGGGTATCGTTTCCCTCGTCCATTTCATCTTGCCTCTTATGTCTATGTATGAACAGTCAATGAAAGTAAGTGCCGCCATTGATGTCTATGATGGCGCCCGAAATGAAGCCGGCCGCCGGACTGCACAGGAATGCGAGAGTGGCGGCAATTTCATCGGCATAGGCAAAGCGCTTCTGGGGATAATAGGAAGGATCATAGCCCTGTCCCCGCGTCATTGGCGTGTCGGTTGTTCCGGGCGCCACCGCATTGACGTTGATCAGGTCTCGGGCCACGTGCTGTGCGAGCCAGCGCAGGAAAGCATGTACGCCGCCTTTCGCGGCGGCATAATGCGGCCCGCCCCTGACGCCGCCGGTAAATCCCGCCACCGAACCGCAGAAGGCGATCTGGCCGCCGCCGCGCAAACGCATACCCGGAACGACCGCCCGCGCAAGATTGATGGGGCCGCGCAGATTGACATCGATCACTTTATCGAAAGACGTATCCCAATCATCGTTCGTCCAGTCCTCGAAGGGACATATCCCGGCGGCTTCGATCAATGAATCCACCGGGCCGATGCGGGCCATCAGCGCTTCCACCTGGCGGCGATCTGTCGTGTCGCACTGATGGTATGCGGGCGCGGCGGCAGCGCTGCCGTCCCGGCGGGACATCTCGCCGGCATCGAGGATATCCAGGCGTATGACTTCAGCGCCCATTTGCGTGCAGATGCGCACGGCAGCGCTGCCAATGCCGCCGGCCGCGCCCGTGATGAGCACCCGCTTTCCTTTCATGCCGAAAGGTTCGGGCAGATTGACGGGTTCTTGCGTAGCTGTCATTTTTTTTCCTTTGGTTGGATCGCGTTCTCGAATCTAGGCTGCCGTTTTTCCCGGAAGGCGTGGACGGCTTCCTGATGATCGGCAGTCATATTGGTCAGGGCTTCGTACGCAAGGCCCGCGTCCATCGTGGCGTGCGCAATGCGTTTCAATTCCAGGTTCACCGCAACCTTGGTCCATCGGATCGCCCGCGTGGCGCCATTCAGCAGCCGGTCGCAAAATTCCGCGACTCTGGCATCGAGCTCGTCCGGCGCCACCACGTGATTGATGAGACCGATGTTGCAGGCCTCGCGCGCGGGCAGCAATTCGCCCGTCATCAGGTATTCCTTGGCCCGCGCGAAGCCGATCAGCTGCGGCCAGATGACAGCGCCTCCGTCCGCGGCGGCGAACCCTATCGATACGTGCGGGTCGCCGATCTTTGCGGTTTCCGATGCAAAGACGACATCGCACATCAATGCAAGCGACGCCCCGAGCCCGGTGGCGTGCCCATTGACTTTGGCGATCACCGGCTTTTCGCAATCGAGCAGCGCGAAAATAATGCGCTTTGCTTCCCGTATTGTCTTCTCGAACGTTTCGGGCTGGTCTATCGCGTCCTGCATCCAGCTTATGTCTCCGCCGGCCGAGAACGCGCGGCCCGCGCCGGTCAGGACAATGACATCGCTGTCGGGATCGCTGGCGACATCAAGAAATACCTCCGCCAGCTCTTCATGCAGCAGCGCATTGGCCGCATTCAATGAATCGGGCCGGTTCATCGTGATAGTCAGCAGCCGCCCTTCGCGGGAGATGCTCAAGGCTTCATATTTGTTTTCAAGGGGTATACGCTTCATCTTGTTCTTCCTCTTTCAATTGCCGACGAATTCCCGCATCGATCGTATGCCGGTATGCTTGCGTCGTGCCGTGCAGGCTGCAGCTTGCGAGCACCCGCTTGTAGTAATGGCCAAGGCGGTACTCGTCGGATACCCCCACGCCTCCAGACACCTGTATGCATTTTTCCAGCAGCGACACTCCCGCCGAAGCGAGGTAGACTCTTGCCGAAGCAATCGAATAGCCACGTAGCGCAGCGGACGCATCCAGACAGCTGGCACATAACATAACCATGGAACGCAATTGCTCGAGCTGCGCATAGGCACAGGCCATGGTGTGCTGAATCGCCTGGAAGCTGGACAAGGGACGGCCGAACTGGTGGCGCTGCAGCAAGTACTCGCGCGTAAGGTCAAACCCGGCGGTGGCGGCGCCAAGCGCATCCGCCACCGCGGCCGCGGCCGCCCAGTCTTCCGCGTCGTCCAGGATGCGCGCGGCGTCGGCGCCGCGTTCGAGAATTTCACCGGGGAGGATATGCGCAGGCAGCTGCAGCAGCCCTGCGGCGGGCGTGCCGTCTACCAGCCAAACCGGGCGCAGGCGGGACGCCAGCCCTGCGGCGTCGAGACACAGCACCTGGCTCAGGCTCGGGTCCTGTGGCCGGATGCCGATCAGCCAGTGCGTTGCGTCTGGAGGCGGCGCGGACAGGCCGTCCTGCCGATCCAGCGCTATCCTTCCTGCGCGGTCGTCTTCCGGGGGCGTATCCCCTGGGTATCGCACCTGTGCATAGGCAAAGCGCATCTCGCCCGACATATATCCCCGCGCCAGATCGCCGTTCCCGCAAGACCGAAGGATGCGCGGGATGGCCGAGACGCCCGCAATCAGGGCGCGCGGCGCCAGCGCCGCCCCCGATTCGCCCAACAAAGCCAGCACGCCGGCGGCCCTTCCATCCAGGCCATCCAGGGCGCCGGGCATGGGATAACTGAAAATCCCCAGCTCCGCCATCCCCCGCCAGGCGTCCAGCAAGCGCGCGGGCCTTCCATAGTCGAAATCTCCTTTTCCAAGGAGATCCTGCAGCAGCCGCCGGACCGACGCGCGCAGGTCGAGTTCCTCGGGGGTTTCAATGGCCAGGCTCATGATCGTCAGTTCCTTTGCTATCGGAGGCCCAGTATCGTTCTGGCGATAATGTCTTTCTGAATTTCATTGGCGCCGCCATAAATGGTTACGGCCCTGCGAAAGAGGTGGCGTTCCATCCATCCGCCCAGTTCGTCCATCCACGTGCTTCCATCGGGCTGATGCGGCGCAAGCGCCGCTGCCCGGCCCAATACGGCAAGAGAAAGCCTGGACAGGCGTTGCTGCAATTCGGATCCCACCATCTTGAGTATGGCGGCCTCTCCACCCGTCGCCCCGCCGCCCGATTCCGCATGCAGGGTGCGCAGCACGGATACTTCCAGGGCGGTCAGCTCGACGTCCAGGTCGACCAGCTCGGCGCGCACCTGGGGGTCGTCGAGCATGCTTGCGCCCGAGGACGACGCAGTGGATTGTGCAAGACGCAGCAAACGATGGTATTCGCGGCGCGAACGGTAGACCTGCGCGTTGTTGCTGCGCTCATGATTGAGCAGGAATTTTGCATAGTCCCAGCCCTTGTTCGGCTCGCCGATCAACGCATCGTCCGGCACACTGACATCGTCGATGAAGACCGCGTTGACGCTATGTCCCTGGTCTATCGTCAGAATGGGCGTCCAGGAGATGCCTGGCGACTTCATGTCCAATATGAAAAGTGAAAGGCCGGCTTGAGGCTTGGCCGACCGGTCCGTTCGCGCCAGGCAAATCATGAGGTCGGCCATGTGCGCTTCGCTGGTCCAGGTTTTCTGGCCGCCGAGCCGCCAGCCGTCCTCGGTTTTATGCGCGACAGTCCGCAGCGCGGCCAGGTCGGACCCGGCCTCCGGCTCGGAATACCCCTGGCACCATTGCTCTTCGCCCGACAATATCTTCGGAAGATAGCGCGCTTTCTGCGCCTGGGTGCCGAATGTATAAAGCGTGGGACCCACCAGATTCAGCCCGAAGACGCTAAGCGGCGGCGCATCGGCGCGTGCGCACTCATTTTCGAAGATGAACCGTTGCATGGGGGTCCAGCCCGTTCCGCCATATTCCTTGGGCCAATGCGGCGCCGCCCAGCCGCGCTGGTGCAGCGCATGGTGCCATGGACGCAGCACGTCCCGCTCCAGGTGCACAGTCGAGCGCGTCTGCCGTGCGGCACCCGGCGGCAGTGTTTGATGTATGAAACGGCGAACTTCCTGGCGAAAGCCCTGTTCCTCGGAAGATAAGGGGATGCTCATCCGCTTATTAAGTCACAAGCCGTTCGTCCTTGACAAGAAAATATCTGGCCTGCCAACCAGACAACTGGCCGGTGTCCATGGCTGTCCGGTAAGCGGCCGCGACTTGTATGGGAAACAGGCCAGATTTGGGCTTGCTGCCGGTTTTCACGTGCCGCATCATGGCCGCTTGATCATGAATGGCGATTATGCGCATTTCCGGAAAATGGAAACATCCCCTGAAAGATTACTGTCGATGACGCTGCCGCAGCTGCTGCGCGATCGCGCCGAGCATGCTCCCGGCCAGACAGCGCTGTCCGCCCACTCCGCACTGGGGGGGCGGCAAAAGCTTACCTATGTCGACCTGGTGGCTCGGTCCAGGGTCGTGGGCGCGCAATTGCAGGCCGCCGGCGTGTCCGTGGGTGATCGCGTCGCCGTGTTCCTGACCAATGATGCGGGGCTCGAATGCTTTCTGGTTGCGCTCGGTGCGGCCTTCATCGGTGCGGCCGCCGCCCCCTTGAACACCCGATATGCCGAGCCCGAGCTGTCGCATGCCCTGGATCTGGTGGAGCCGGCAGTCGTCGTCTGCATGGCTGCGGATACCGAAAAATTGCGGCGCCTCGGCGCCGGCAAGCAAATCCTGACCGTCGATACCGGTACCGCGCTGGCGGATGGCCAGCTCGCCACCCATGGTCCCGATCCCGGGGCGCTGCGGGAAGCGACCGATGCGGATCTGCTCGGATGCCTGCTTTTCACCTCGGGCACCACCGCCAGGGCAAAGGCGGTCATGCACAGTCACAGTACCATGATAGGCGCGGGGCTTTGCTGCGGGCGCGCGCTGCAGCTTCGGCCGGGCGACCTGTATCAGGGCGGCTGGCCGTTTTTCACGAGTTCGGCCTTGAACCTGGGGGGCATGTCCAGTTGGGTGCAAGGCGGCGGGTTCGTGTTCGAGCAATTGCTGGACAATGCGGGCAGGCTGCGATTGATTGCCGAGGAACAGAGTACGTTCTACCATGGTGTGCCGTCTGTCGTCCATTTCATGCTTGAAGAGGCGGAAAAAGGCCTTGCCCACTACGATCTCTCGACCGTGCGCCGCATCGGCTACGGCGGCTCCGCCATGCCGCCCGAAGTCATTCGCCGCATCGCCGCGCAGTGGCCGGAAATAGAACAGGTTCAGATATACGGCCTGACGGAAAGCGGTCCTACCGGTGTCGTGCTGCCGCCGGAGGCCATGCTCGAGAAAATGGGCGCCACAGGCCGGGCGATGCCGTATTGCGACATACGGGTGGTGGACGACGCGGGCGCCCGCGTTCCCTGCGGCGAAGAGGGCGAGATTGTCATAGAAAGCCCTGGCGTGGCGGTGGGCTATTTTCGCAATGCCGAGGCGTCCGCGCTCGCCTTTTCCGGGCGCGCCGTCCGGACGGGCGATGTGGGACGGCTGGATGGCGACGGGTATCTGACATTCACCGACCGCAAGAAAGACATCATCAACAGAGGGGGCCTGAAAATATCCTCTGTTGCCGTCGAGTCGGTCTTGTATCAGTTCCCGACCGTCAAAGAAGCGGCCGTTTTCGCGGTGCCTCACAACCGGCTGGGCGAGGACGTGGCCGCCGCAGTGGTGCCCAAGGCGGGCGAGGCAGTGGACTTCCAGAAGCTTGCGGAGTTCTGCCGCGACAGGCTTGCCGATTACGCCCAGCCCAGACACTGGTTCCCGGTGGATGCATTGCCCCGCAACCCGATGGGGAAGGTGCTGAAGGTTCAACTGCGGGAGCAATTCCGCAATAAAAATCAAGATGCTCTACTGAGCAGAAAGGAGACGACATGAAAAAGCAACTACTCGCGGGCCTCGTTCTAGCCGGAATGACAGCGGCTTCCATGGCCCAGGAAACAATCAAAGTGGGCGCCATCTACCCGCTGAGCGGCAGCAATGGCCCCCAGGGGCAGAGCGTGGTCAAGGCCATAGAAGCCATGGCGGGCATCATCAATGCCGAGGGCGGCGTACTCGGCCGCAAGATCGCCGTCGTACCGCTGGATGACTCGTCGGTGCCGGCGGTGGGCGTCTCTCGGGCCAACGAGGCTATCGCGCAGAAGGTATCCGTAATCTTCGAGGGCTGGAACAGTCCGGTCACATTGGCCATGCAACCAGTTATCAATCGTGCGGGTATCTTGGACATCACCACCAATTCCCAGGCCGATGCCATTGTTTCCGGCGAGGGCAATCCATTGGCCATCCGCATGAATACGTCCAATACCCAGACGGCGAATGTCATGGCCGACATTCTGGCGCAGGATCTCAAGGCAAAGAAAATCGCCTGGATGGCGCAGGACGATTCCTTCGGCATCGGCGCCCAGCAGGCCCACGAGGCGGGACTGGCAAAGCTGGGCTACAAATACGACAAGGTCGCCAGCGAACGCTTTCCGTTCGCCCAGCTGGATTTCCGTATCCCATTGACCACCGTAAGGGCAAGCAATCCCGACGCCACCGTTCTGATCAGTGCGAACCAGGGTCAGGGTTTGCCTGCCTTGATCCGCCAGGCGCGCCAGGTCAGAATACCCGGCACGCTGGTCGCATCAGTCGGCATTCTGACGCCGGATGTCGTCAAGCTGGCAGGGGAGCGTGCAAATGGCATTCTGGGCGCCGATGTCTATTTTCCGGAAGTCGCGCCCTTCAGCACCTTCCAGACCAACCAGAAATTCGTAAAAGCCTTCAAGGAGAGCACCGGAACCCTGCCTGATAAAAACTCGGCGCTTGCCGCCGCTGCCGTACAGGTCTGGGCGAAGACCGCCAACGACCTCAAGACGCTGGACAAGGAACCTCTCGCCAAGCACATAAGAGGCGGAGCATTCACGGACACCGTCATGGGAGACATCTCTTTCGAAGCCAACGGGCAGTCCAAGCTGAACATATACAAGTTCCGCGTAGAAGACCAACAGATCAAGATCAAAACCGGGAGCTGAGCCCGGCAAGGGCAAGGAAAACGCATTATGGTCATGCCGGCATTGCGAGTCGAGGATCTCGGCGTCAGGTACGGAGCGCTCGTTGCGCTGGACGGCGTAAGCTGGGAGGTGGCGCCCGGAGAGGTCCTGGGCATTATCGGCCCGAACGGCGCGGGGAAAAGCACTTGCTACGATGCGAGCACCAATCTCGTGTCCCACGGCGGCAGGGTATTTCTCGATGGCAAAGACGTGACCTCGCTGCCTCCCTATCGATTGGCGTCCAGGGGTTTGCGCCGTGCGTTCCAGCAAAATGCCTTCTTCGGCGATCTTACCGTACTCGAAAACATGATAAATGTCCTGCGAGACGACTACGGAAACAAGCTGATGTCCGCCGTTTTCCTGCCGGCGCGCACTTCGGCGCGCCATCGCGCCGCGGTGCAGCAGGCCGGCGCGTGCCTGGAACGGTTCGGCATCGACCGCAGCCTGCACATGCTCAAGCCGACCGACATTTCGTATGGCACCCAGCGCATGCTGTCCATCGCCCTGGCATACGGAAACAGGCCGCGCGTGCTGATGCTCGACGAACCGGCCGCGGGCCTCGGGGGGGCGGACATGAACCGGCTTATCGACACCCTGCATCTCCTGAAGGCCGAATCGATAGCAATGGTCATTATTGAGCATCACATGGACCTCATCATGAGCGTTGCCGACCATATAGTGGTGCTGGACCAGGGCCGGGTCCTGGCGAATGGCACGCCGGATGAAATACGGGCGAATCCCCGTGTGCTCGAAGCCTATCTGGGGAGGGAGGAATGACGGCACCCGTACTGCGAGTCAGCGGCCTGCAGGTGAATTATGGCGGCAACACAGCGCTTTCCATTGAGTCGTTTCACGTCGGCAAGGGCGAATTGGTAGGCGTGGTGGGGGCGAACGGCGCCGGAAAATCGACACTGGTCAATGGCGTGCTTGGCTGGTCGCGCGGTCCGGCCCAGGCCAGGGGCGACATATTTCTCGATGGAGAAAACCTCAGCAAGCTGCCGACGCACGAGCGCGTGCGCAAGGGTTTGCTGCTCATTCCCGAAAGCAAGCTGGTCTTCGGAAACCTGACTGTCCAGGACAATCTTCAGGCTGCCAGCAGAGGGGGCGTAGCCACGGACCGGCGCAGGTACTCGGTCGAGGAAGTCTACGGGCTCTTTCCGTCACTGGACAAGCGCAAGAATAGTCTTGGCGCCCAGCTGTCGGGGGGAGAAAGACAGATGCTCGGTATTGCCCGGGCCTTGTGCCTGGGCCCGCGCGTGCTGCTGCTCGACGAGCCTTCGATTGGCCTGGCGCCGCTGTTGATTTCGAAAATGCTGCATACGATACGCAGCCTGGTCGACGAAGGGCTGTCGGTTCTGCTGGTAGAGCAGAATGTCCGCGCGGCCTTGCAGGTCGTCGACCGGCTGGTGCTCCTGGAGCGCGGCAGCATAGTGGCCGACGGCCCCGTCGATCAGATGCGCGGCGACCCGCGCATTATTGATGCTTACCTGGGAAAGCAGGCAAAATGAATTTTCTCCAGCAATTGATCAACGGACTCGTCCTCGGCCATGCCTATGCCTTGCTTGCCGTGGGCTGGACAGTCCTGCTCGGCGTCGCCCGGCTGGTCAACTTCGGCCACGGCCAGATATACATGCTTTGTGCGTTCACCACATGGTTCATCGTGTCGCGCCTGGGCATTCCATACCCGCTTGCAATCGTGGCGGCCGTCGCCGTCGGCGCGGCGGTCGGCGCCATCATGCAGAAGATCATGATGGGTTTGACGCTGAAACAGGATCTGGTTCGCATCATGATCGTCACACTGGGCTTCGGCTATGTGCTCGAGGGCGCCGCGGCGCTGTTCTTCGGCTCGTCCGCCCAGATACTCGAGACGCCATTGACCGCCCATGATTTCTATATCAAGGATCTCTGGTTCAATGGACAGGACTTCGCCATCATCATCATGGCAATGGTATTTTTCGTGGCGCTCAAACTGATAGTCGAAAATACGCAATTGGGCAGGCTGGTGCGCATGGTCGCCGAAGACCCGCCGCTGGCCCAGCTCGCCGGCATCAATGTCAGGCGGGTCTATATCGGGGTATTCGCCTTCGAAGGCGCGGCGGTCGCGCTCGCCGCCGCACTGGTGGCTCCGCGCACACCCATACTGACCTCGATGGGGTTCGAAGAAGTCATCATTACCTTCGTGGTCGTGGTGCTGGGCGGAATCGGCAGCATAGCCGGATCCTATGTCGCCGGCCTGCTGCTGGGTCTGTTTTCGGCCATGTTCGGCTGGCTGGCCGATCCTTCCTACACCATGACCGCGGCGTTCTGCGTGCTGATCGCCATCCTGGCCATACGGCCCGGCGGCTTTGCGGCAAAGCGCGGGGGTAACTGAGATGAGCGCCAACATGTTGTTTCGCGGGCTATTGGCGGCACTGGTCGTCGTGGCCGGCTTTTTCTTGCCAAGGCTGCTTGGCGGAGGGGGCGAGCTGTACAGTGCCTTCGTCCTGATCGCCATCTTCGCAGTGATGGCGTATGGGCTGGATCTGATCGTGTCCGACCTCGGAGAAGTGAGTCTGTGCCACACGGTATTCTTCGCTGTCGGCGCGTACACGACCGCGCTGATGTCGACCGGCCTGGGCTCCGGGCCCATCATGACCTTCCTGGGGGCCAGTCTCGCCTCGCTATGCGTGGCGGCGCTGATAGGCCTGATCACGCTCAAATTGCGGGAATTCGTTTTTTCCCTGGTGACG
>Ga0180219_1001365_pt1 | contig 15949 bp, 9 predicted proteins | sample eDN3rd30CBELigMG_FD_151338 | JGI IMG/M metagenome (GOLD analysis project Ga0180219, IMG submission 151338) | Enriched Miracle-Growth compost microbial communities from Emeryville, California, USA - eDNA 3rd pass 30_C BE-Lig MG (version 2)... ...
GCCAAGGAAGCCGGCAAATGGCGCCTGGAAGGCAAGGACTACATCGTCAAGGACGGCGACGTGATGCACTTCCGCTTCAACGTCTGACGATTTTTGCTGGATCTCGGTGGCGCTCAATAGCGCTTGGTGGACAGGTTGGCCCATTTGAAATCAATGGGTCGCGTAAACAATACGGTCTGCTGAGCGTTCCTATTGTTCATCGAGGTCCAGAAAATTCGGGGGTAGCGTTGGGGGTACTCGTGTTCAACCGTGGGGGTACATCTCCCCACAGTGGAGTCCAACGATGCCCGAGAATCTACTCACCGGCCTCAAGGTTAGGTCGGCCAAATCGACTGATCGAGACTGGAAACTTTCAGACGGCGGGGGCTTGTTCCTGCTGATCAAGCCCACCGGCGGCAAGCTCTGGCGGTGGAAGTACCGCCTGCAAGGCAAGGAGAACCTCTTTGCCATTGGCGGCTTTCCTCAAGTAGGCCTTGCGGAGGCGCGTGCGGCCCGTGAGAAGGCCCGCGCCTTGGTCAAGCAAGGCATTCACCCTGCCCATGAGCGGCAGCAGGTCAAGCAGCGCAACCTCGAAGCGCTGGAGGAACGCAAGCGCGCAAAGGAAAGCTCGTTCGCCAAGGTGGCGCAGGCGTACCTGGCCGAGATCAAGCCAGTCTTTGCGCTCAGTTCCTACCGCACGAAAGAATCCCGCATCAGGAAGTACCTGTCGCCCAAATTCGGTGGGATGCCGATGAGCGACATTGGCGTCAAACAGATCCGACCACTTCTGGAAGAGTGCAAGACTCATGGTGCATGGGCGGCCATTCACGTCAAAGGCGATCTTTCGGCCATCTTTGAATTCACGGTCGTGCGTGGCCTGGTTGAGGCCAACCCGATCCCGAGCCTGCGCGGGCTGCTTCGCGTGCCTGCCAGCGAAAGCAAGGCAGCGATGACGCGTGAGCAGATCCAGAAGTTCTATCAGGAACTTGCACGGCTACAGAGGCTATCCAGAAACCGCGCTGTGCCTGCGGTTGATTGCGCTGACCGCCTGCCGCCCCGGGGAACCTGCCGATGCCGAATGGGAAGAGTTCGATTTTGAGGACGCCGTGTGGCGTCGACCTGCGGCCAAGATGAAGACACGCCGTGACCACATCAGCCTGCTGTCCATGCAGGCTATCGCTGTACTGAAAGACTTGCAGCGCATCACCGGGAGCGGACGTTACTTGTTCCCGCACCGGAGCGGAAAAGGCTTCACCACGACCTACGCCATGCGCGATATGAACCTGGGCCGGGGAACGATGCCCCATTGCTGGCGCACCATCTTTTCGACCTGGACAAACGAAAACGGGTTCCGACCCGACGCGATCGAGCGGCAGCTTGCTCATGTGAAAAGCAACAAGGTGCGGGCGACCTACAACAAGGCGTTGCTGCTGGATCAGAGAAGGTTGCTGCTACAGGCTTGGGCGGGCTACCTGAGTGCAACAGAGCACAGCGGCACCGAATAATGCTGTTCGCCTTTGAGAGGACTTGAGGCTATAAACAGGGCAATCCAATGATTAAACAGGGTAATTTAGGCCGCTAATGCCCCCTTACAGGCCGTGATTCACGTGGTCGCACCTTGACAGACAGGTCGACCTCCCTCTCCGCAAGGCCCACGGTCGTGAAAACAGGGTAACCAAACGACTTTAACGAGGCATTATAAAAGACAATACCCCATTTAACGACTATGATTTGCCCCATTTAGACAGCTTGAGCTTACATTTCCATGCACTCGCTTACCCCCGAGTACCTCACCGCGCTTCGCTTCGATGGTACCCAGGCCGCCACACTGCGCGCATTGGGCGAGTATCAGGGCAAGCAACAGCTCTACGCCGCCCAGTCTCCGGAAGCCCTCAAGGGCCTGCGCCAGATCGCGGTGGTCGAATCCACCGAATCATCCAACCGCCTGGAAGGTGTTGTCGTCGCCCCCTCACGACTGAAGTCTCTGGTCATCCGCAATGCAGCACCGAAGAGTCGCTCCGAGCAAGAGATCGCCGGCTACCGCGATGCCCTGGCGTTGATCCACGAATCGGCCGCACATATGACCTTCAACGAAGGTGTGGTGCTGCAATTGCACGCCATGCTGTATCGCTACATGCCGCAGGCCGGCGGACGCTGGAAAGCCACCAACAACGACATCATCGAACGCCATCCGGACGGCACGTCACGGCTGCGCTTCCAACCGGTCGCCGCACATCTGGCGCCGATGGCAATGGCCGATATGACCCGGCACTACGCCACCGCACTGGACCAACATCTGGCCGATCCGCTGGTGTTGGTACCCCTGGCGATGCTCGACTTCCTATGCATCCACCCCTTCCCCGACGGCAATGGTCGCATGTCGCGTTTGCTAACCCTGTTGCTGCTCTACCACTTCGACTACGCCGTGGGCCGCTACATCAGCCTAGAGCGCATCTTCGAGGAAACCAAGGAAGGCTATTACGAGACGCTGGAAGCCAGTTCGCAGGGCTGGCATCAAGGGCAGCACGACGTCAAACCCTGGCTTGACTACTTCTGGGGGGCCTTGCTGCGGGCCTACCGCGAGTTCGAGGAGCGTGTCGGCACCATCGAGCGTGGCCGCGGCAGCAAAGGCGATCGGGTGCGCGCGGAAGTCCTGGGGCGCACCCTGCCGTTTTCCATCTCCGAGATTGAAGAAGCCTGCCCGGGCGTGAGTCGGGACATGGTGCGGCTAGTACTGCGGGCGATGAAGTCAGAGGGTTTGATCGAGTCAACAGGCAAAGGACGGGGAGCGAAATGGATCAAGCAAGCGTAAGGGGATCATGATGAAATTGATCGGCAACATCAGTCGCTTGCCGGGGGCCAACCTCAAACAAGCCATCTGCCCAGGAGCGCGCCTAGAGGTCGGAGCCTTGTGGTTTGAATTGCCCCGAAACAGCCCAAAAGATCAGGGGACTAAGAAGTGAGTGACCAGTTTTTCAACCAGCCAATCCTCAATTCGCCTTACGACTACCCGTCGCGGCACTGGGAACTGGACGACAGTGGACAACCTACACAGCAAATCGTCGAGTCACGTCGAGCTTCCAGTTTCATCAGTCCGATTCCAAAACCCCGCCGGCACCGCGGCGAGCAGACTACTCTGGCGCTGGATGAAGTCGAGAACCTGGCTGACGATGGGCAGCGTTACCGCTACTCTGAGCTGATCAATTCGGTGCGGCGCGAGGTCGATGCCTGGCGTCGCTTGCCGCCGTCGCAGTGGCGCGTCACCCCCGAAACGGCCCGTCTGCTGGAGCACTGGCGCAACCACAAGTTCGCTGGGGTGCGCCCCTTCTTCTGCCAGGTAGAAGCAGCCGAAACCGCGATCTGGCTGACCGAGGTCGTCCCGCAGCTCGGCAAAAGCGGGGAACGCTTTCTCGATCACCTGAAGAAAGTCAGCAACGACGCCAACCCCGGCCTGATGCGTCTGGCGCTGAAGCTGGCCACCGGTGCTGGCAAGACCACGGTCATGGCCATGCTCATTGCGTGGCAGACCGTCAATGCAGTGCGCCATCCACAGAGCAAGAAATTCACCCGTGGTTTCCTGCTGGTTGCACCTGGCCTGACCATCAAGGATCGTTTGCGTGTGCTGTTGCCCAATGATGCAGACAGCTACTACGCCAGCCGTGAGATCGTGCCGCGCGACATGCTGGCCGATTTGGACAAGGCCAAGATCGTCATCACCAACTACCACGCCTTCAAGTTGCGCGAGCGCATGGAGTTGTCCAAGGGCGGTCGCCGTTTGCTGCAAGGCCGCACCGGCAGCGAGCTGGACACGCAAGAAACCGAAGGCCAGATGCTTCAGCGGGTCATGCCGGAATTGATGGGGCTGAAGAACATCCTCGTCATCAACGACGAGGCGCACCATTGCTATCGCGAAAAACCCGCTTCTGACGACGACTTCGTTGACGACAAGGGCAATCCGCTGACCGGCGATGACCTCAAGGCCGCCAAGGAACACGTCAAGGACGAGAACGAAGCCGCGCGCCTGTGGATTTCCGGCCTAGAAGCCGTGAACCGCAAGCTGGGCCTGCAACAGGTAATCGATCTCTCGGCCACGCCATTCTTCCTGGCCGGTTCCGGCTACGTGGAAGGCACGCTGTTCCCCTGGACGATGAGCGACTTCTCATTGATGGACGCCATCGAGTGCGGCATCGTCAAATTGCCGCGCGTGCCGGTGGCCGACAACATTCCCGGCGCGGACATGCCCATCTACCGTGACCTTTGGAAGCACATCGGCAAAGCAATGCCGAAGAAGGGCCGAGGCAAGAACGCCCAGATCGACCCATCGACCATTCCTAGAACCCTGGAGACCGCGCTCGAAGCCCTCTACGGCCACTACGTCAAAACCTACGAAGCCTGGCAGCAAGCCGGCATCAAGGTGCCGCCATGCTTCATCTTGGTGTGCAACAACACCGCCACTTCCAAGTTGGTGTTCGATTACATCTCCGGTTTCGAGCGTCGCAATGACGATGGCAGTGTCAGCTACCAGGCCGGTCGATTGGAGCTGTTCCGCAACTTCGACGAGCATGGCAATCCACTGGCACGCCCGAACACCTTGCTGATCGACAGCGAGCAGCTCGAATCCGGAGAGGCACTGGACGATAATTTCCGGGGCATGGCTGCCGACGAGATCGAACGCTTCAAGCGCGAGATCATCGAGCGCACCGGCGACCGCCGCCAGGCCGAAAACCTCAGCGACAGCGAACTGCTGCGCGAGGTGATGAACACCGTTGGCAAGCAGGGCCGCCTGGGCGAGCAAATCCGCTGTGTGGTGTCGGTATCCATGCTCACCGAAGGCTGGGATGCTAACACTGTCACCCATATCCTCGGGGTACGTGCCTTCGGTACCCAGTTGCTGTGCGAGCAGGTGATAGGCCGGGCCTTGCGCCGCCAGTCCTATGAGTTGAACGAGCAAGGCCTGTTCGACGTGGAGTACGCCGACGTATTCGGCATTCCCTTCGACTTCACCGCCAAGCCGGTCGTTGCCACTCCGCCTAAGCCCCGCGAAACCGTCACAGTCAAGGCGCTGCGTCCGCAGCGCGACCATCTGGAAATCCGTTTCCCGCGCGTGCAGGGCTATCGCGTGGAACTGCCGGAGGAACGGCTGGAGGCTGCCTTCGGCACCGACGATCACCTGACGCTGACGCCGGATGAAGTGCCAACCAAGACCCACAACGCCGGCATCATCGGCGAAACCGTGGAACTGGACATCAAACGCCTGAGCGACGTGCGCCAGTCCACCCTGCTGATGGAATTGACCACGCATCTGCTGTTCAGACATTGGCGCGAGCCAGGCCAGGATGCGCCCATTGCTTTGTTTGGCCAGCTCAAACGCATCGTGCGCCAATGGTTGGACGAATGCCTGGATTGCAAGGGCGGCACCTACCCGGCACAGTTGATGCATCGCCAACTGGCAGACTTGGCCTGCCAGAAGATCACCCGCGGCATCGTCAAGCACGAGCTGGAAAAGGGCCGACAGATCAAGGCAGTCCTTGACCCGTTCAACCCGACCGGCAGCACCGCGCATGTGCGCTTCAACACCTCCCGCCCGGGCAGCGAACGCTGGGAAACCCTCGGGGTGGAAAACCAGCCAAAGAACCAGGTCAACTGGGTCATTCTGGACAGCGGCTGGGAAGGTGAATTCTGCCGCGTCGCCGAGTCGCACCCCAAGGTGCTGGCCTACACCAAGAACCACAACCTCGGTCTGGAAGTGCCGTACCGCTTCGGCTCGGCCAACCGTATCTACATCCCGGACTTCATCGTGCAAGTGGACGACGGTGGCGGCAAGAACGACCCGCTGAACCTGATCGTCGAGATCAAGGGCTACCGGCGCGAGGATGCGAAGGAAAAGAAGTCCACCATGGAGACCTATTGGATTCCCGGCGTGAACTACCTCGGCACGCACGGCCGCTGGGCCTTTGCCGAGTTCGGCGACGTGTACGAAATGCAGGAAGACTTTGCCAAAGAGGTCGAAGCGAAGTTCAACCAAATGATTGAAGCGGCTGCGCCGGGAAACAAGGAATACTGAGATGGCAACCAAGAAAACACAGAAGCCCGGCAAGAGCATCGAGCAGATCACGCATACCGAGGCCAAACGCAGGAACATCCCGACGGTGGAGCATCAGTCGGTGATGCAACACCATGAGCAAGCGCCGGTGAAGGTGGCGTACCCACGCGCTAATCGGCAATGGCTGGAGGAACTGTGCGCTCTGCACGACGCGGGCAAGGCATCCCCGGAATTCCAGCAGCGGCTGAACCGCGACCTCGACCCGCAACTCATCTGGCGCGGCAAAGATCAGCAGGATTGGTCAGATCTCGTCGTCAACGCGCCGCCACTGTACATCCAGGAAAAGATCAAACCCAAGGCACTGATCGACGACCTACGCCGCCAGAGCGAAGCCCGACGCGAGGCCGCCGCGCCGCAACAGGACACGCTGGACCTGTTCGGCGACTTCAACGGCCTGCCCGAAGGAGCGGACCGCACCGAGTTCTACCAGCACGAAGGCCACTGGCAGAACCGGATGATCCTGGGCGACAGCTTGCAGGTGATGGCCTCTCTGGCCGAGCGCGAGGGGCTGCGCGGCAAGGTGCAGTGCATTTATTTTGATCCGCCGTATGGGATCAAATTCAACAGCAATTTCCAGTGGTCAACCACCAGCCGCGATGTGAAGGACGGCAACACCGCGCACATTACCCGCGAGCCAGAGCAGGTGAAGGCGTTTCGGGATACGTGGCGCGACGGCATCCATTCGTATCTGACTTATCTGCGCGACCGATTGATGGTGGCGCGGGATTTGTTGACCGAGTCCGGATCGATTTTCGTCCAGATTGGGGATGAGAATGTGCATCGCGTGCGGGCTTTGATGGATGAAGTGTTTGGGGATGAGAATTTTATTGTTCTCATATCATTCCAAAAGACTGGTGGAATTGAGAGTAATTATCTATCGAATACAGTGGATTTTGTGCTTTGGTATGCAAAGCATCGTGAATCCGGGAAGTTCCGCAAGTTGATGGTGCCTCGCAAGGCTGGTGAAACCTCTCTTGATAGGTATGATCAGTATCAAGAAGCAGAGTTCATAACACGCCCTCTCACGTCGGACGAGAAGAAAGATGACTCTTTACTCAATCCATTTCTTCGTTTCCAGCTATTCCCTCTCTACTCGGACGGTGAATCTGAAAGCGCAAGTCGTGAGTTTAATTATGCTGGCACAACGTTTTCGATCCGAAAGGGAACGCATTGGAAAACGACACAGTTTGGATTGAAAAGAATTGCCTACGCCAATCGAATCGAAAGAACAACGAACACGATTCGGTATAAGCGGTTCGTGGGCGACGTTCCTATGCTGCCGCTTACGGATAGGTGGGAATCAACGCAGATCGGTACTGAACGAACATACATAGTTCAAACCGCGTCTGAAGTTGTGAAGCGTTGTGTTTTGATGACGACCGATCCGGGCGACTTAGTGCTCGACCCGACTTGCGGCTCCGGCACTACCTCCTATGTTGCCGAACAATGGGGCCGCCGCTGGATCACTATCGACACCTCGCGTGTTGCGCTGGCGCTCGCCCGTGCCCGTATCATGGGCGCACGCTATCCGTTCTATCTGCTCGCCGACTCCCGAGAAGGCCAGTTTAAGGAAGCCGAAATCACCCGTAGTGCACCGTCCGGCCAACCCACCTACGGCAACATCGCTCACGGCTTCGTCTATGAGCGCGTGCCGCACATCACGCTCAAATCCATCGCCAACAACGCTGAAATCGACGTCATCTGGGACAAGTTCCAGACCGTGCTGGAGCCGTTGCGCGAAGCAATGAACAAGGCGCTCGGCAAACAATGGCAGGAATGGGAAATCCCGCGTGAAGCCAATGCCAAATGGAGCGAGGAAGCCAAGAAGCTGCATGCCGACTGGTGGCAGCAACGCATCGCCCGACAAAAGGAAATCGACGCCTCCATCGCCGCCAAGGCCGAGTTCGAGTACCTCTACGACAAACCCTACGAGGACAAAAAGCGCGTGCGCGTGGCCGGCCCCTTCACCGTGGAATCGCTGTCGCCGCATCGCGTGCTGGGCGTGGATGAGGAAGACAACCTGATCGACCACGTCGCCGAGACTCAAGCGGAGTACGGCCAGGACTTCGCCAGCCTGATCCTGGCCAACCTGCGCACCGCTGGTGTGCAGCAGGCGCACAAGGCCGACAAGATCGAATTCACCTCACTGGAGCCATGGCCGGGCGAACTGGTCTGCGCCGAAGGCCGCTATCTGGAAAACGGACAGGTGAAGCGCGCCGGCATCCTGGTCGGCCCGGAGTTCGGCACCGTCACCCGAGCGGACCTGGTCGATGCAGCCCGCGAAGCCGGCGACGCCAACTTCGATGTGCTCATTGCCTGCGCCTTCAATTATGACGCACCGGCCAGCGAGTTCAGCAAGCTGGGCCGCATCAACGTGCTCAAGGCACGCATGAACGCCGACCTGCATATGGCCGAAGACCTGAAGAACACCGGCAAGGGCAACCTGTTCGTGATCTTCGGCGAGCCGGATGTGGATGTGCTGGACACACGGGGCTGCAGCATCCGTCGATACGACGGCAAGCGCGACGTCATCGACGTGCCTGCCGATGGGCAGTTGGTGGTGCGCATCAACGGCGTGGACGTGTTCCACCCCAGCACTGGCGAAGTGCGTAGCGACAGCGCGGACGGCATCGCCTGCTGGTTCCTGGATACCGACTACAACGAGGAGTCCTTTTTTGTCCGCCACGCCTACTTTCTCGGCGCGAACGACCCGTACAAGGCACTGAAGACCACCCTCAAGGCTGAAATCGACCCCGACGCTTGGGCGACACTCAACTCCGACACCTCGCGCCCGTTCCCGAAGCCGAGCAACGGGCGGTTTGCAGTAAAGGTCATCAATCATCTGGGAGATGAGGTGATGAAGGTGTTTAAGGTTTGATGCGGAGAAAACAGCATGACACAGACTCCTTTCATTAGCCGCGTCGCCGTTCGCAACTACAAGAGCATCGGCTACTGTGACGTGAGTTTGCGCCCGCTGACCTATCTGGTGGGGCACAACGGCGCAGGCAAGAGCAATTTCATGGATGCACTGCATTTCGTGCGCGACGCGCTTTCCAATTCACTGGATAGCGCTCTGAACGAACGGGGCGGCATCAACGAGGTGCGCCGGCGCAGCGGAGGTCATCCTACGCATTTCGCGCTTCGTATCGAGTTTGTCATGCAAAGCGGCCAAACCGGACGCTATGGCTTCGTTATCGGGGCGCTGAAGAATGGCGGCTACGAAGTACAGCGAGAGGAATGCGTTGTCGCTGGCATCGGCAAGGGCCCATTCTTCCGCATCGAGAAAGGCAAGCTTCGTGACAGCAGCGAAACCACCTTCCCCTCGGTCACGGCGGACAGGCTGGCATTGGTGGCCGCTTCGGGCCTGACGGCCTTCCGCCCGGTGTTCGATGCGTTGACGGCGATGGGCTTCTATAACCTCAACCCAAAACTGATGCGCGAATTGCAGAAGCCACAAGATGGCCGACTGCTGCGACCGGCCGGAGAGAACATCGCCAGCGTGATCGGACATTTGGAAAAGGTAGCGCCTGCCCAGATGGCTCTGATACAGGAATATCTGCACTCTGTAGCCCCGATGGTGCATGGCGTGGAGCGCAAACCCATTGGGCCTATGGAGACTCTGGAGTTTCGCCAAGACATGGCTGGCTCCAAACATCCTTGGCGTTTCCTTGCTCAGAACATGTCCGATGGCACCTTGCGTGCGTTGGGTGTTCTGGCCGCGTTGTTACAGGGCAATGTGGATTATTCACCGACGTTGATCGGCGTCGAGGAGCCTGAAACCGCCCTGCATCCGGCAGCCAGCGCCGCGTTGCGCGAGGCATTGGTGCGTGCTTCCGAAATCACACAAGTTCTGGTAACCAGTCACAGTCCAGACCTGCTGGATGACCGCAGCATCGACGCGGATGCCGTACTGGCAGTGGTGTCAGAGGCGGGTGAAACCAAGATTGCGCCGCTTGATGAAGGCTCGCGCCAAGTTATGCGGGATCATCTGTTCTCAGCTGGTGAACTGTTGCGCATGAACCAGCTTGAGCCTGATCGCGTCAGCATAGAACAGCAGGATAAGGCTGCCTCTGGCGACCTTTTCAGCGAGATGGATTTCGTATGATTCCAATAGCCAGCATTGTAGAAGGTGATGGTGAGGTGGCCGCCTTGCCAGTGTTGCTGCGTCGCCTGAACGAGTGGTGCCCTGGGCATGGCTACGCACAAGTGCTGCCGCCCATTCGCGTGCATCGAGATCGCTTCCTTAATCGCGAAGAGGAATTCCGCAAGCAACTGTTGCTGGCGGCCGCCAAATGTGGCGAACAGGGATGGATTCTGGTGGTGTTGGACGCCGATGATGACTGTCCGGCCACCTTGGCGGCCGAGATCTATCAGCGTGCAAAGCAGCATGTGCCGCACCGGCGATTGTCAGTGGTGTTGGCAAAGCGAGAATACGAAGCTTGGTTTATTGCGGCGGCCCAGTCACTTGACGGGCGACGGGGATTCCGTTGTCCAAACGGCGCCCCATTCGATGCAGAGACGCCGCGAGACGCTAAAGGCTGGTTACGCCGGAACATGGAAGGCAGAACCTACAGTGAAGTGCTCGATCAACCCGCTTTTACCGCGTACTTCGATTTGCAACAGGCGTTTGACAACAGCCGTTCATTCCGCAAGCTCTGCAAGGAATGGAAAGTCAACATCGTCGATATGAACGGAGATTGAACGCATGGAGTTTCGTATCGCCGACACTTTTACCACCAGCCTTGCCCGCTTGACCGGCGATGAACAGAAGGCGACCAAGACTACGGCCTTTGACTTGCAGATGGATCCTGTCGGCAATGGCATGAGCTTCCATAAACTCGACAGGGCCAAAGACCCGAACTTCTGGTCGGTACGTGTCAGCCGCGACATCCGCCTAATCGTCCACAAGACTACTGGCAGCCTGCTGCTGTGCTATGTCGATCACCATGACAAAGCCTATCAATGGGCCGAGCGACGCAAGCTGGAAGTGCATCCGACTACCGGTGCGGCACAACTCGTCGAAGTCCGCGAACGTGTCGAGGAAGTCCTCGTTCCCAACTATGTAGAGGACAGCACGCCGACCAAGCTGCAGAAACCAAAACTGTTCGCACAATACAGCGACGCGCAACTGCTGGCCTATGGCGTGCCGCAGGAATGGCTGGCCGACGTGAAGTCTGCCGACGAGGATTCGCTGCTGGAACTGGCCGACCACCTGCCCGGTGAAGCGGCCGAAGCCTTGCTCGAACTGGCAACCGGCGGCACGCCGGTGTTGCCGGAAGTGGCAGGCATGGGGACGGACCCATTCCAGCACCCGGACGCGCAACGTCGCTTCCGCGTCATGTCCGATACAGACGAGCTGGCCCGCGCCCTGGAATACCCATGGGACAAGTGGACGGTGTTCCTGCATCCAGCACAACGGCAACTGGTCGAACGGAATTACAACGGCGCGGCGCGCGTGTCCGGCTCGGCGGGCACGGGCAAGACCGTGGTGGCCTTGCACCGCGCCGTGCATCTGGCTCACACGGACGAAGACGCGCGTGTTCTGCTTTCCACGTTCTCGGACACGCTGGCCAACGCGCTACGGGGCAATCTGTACCGACTGATCTGGAATACCCCCAAGCTCGGCGAGCGCATCGACGTAGCCGCGATGGAGGCCATCGGCATTCGCTTGTATTCGGCGGAATTCGGCAAGCCGGCATTCGCTGACCGCGATGAGATGTCCACACTACTGAAGGCCGCTGCCGCGCAGGTCGGTGGCCTGAAAGCCAATGCTGCGTTCCTGCTGTCCGAATGGGAGGACGTGGTGGACACCTGGCAAGTGGATAGCTGGGAGGCTTACCGCGACGCCAAGCGGCTGGGCCGCAAGACTCGGCTGCCGGAAGCGCAGCGCGCCTTGTATTGGCAGGCGTTCGCCCAAGTACAGAAACAATTGAAACAGGCCGGCAAGATCACTACCGCCGAAATGTTCGCCAAGCTTGCTGAAGTCATGCCCAAGCGCAAGCATCCGGTATTCGATTACATCGTGGTGGATGAGGCGCAAGATATCAGCGTGCAACAATTGCGCTTCCTCGCAGCGATTGCGGGCAACCGCACCAATGCACTCTTCTTCGCCGGCGATCTCGGCCAACGCATCTTCCAGACACCGTTCTCGTGGAAATCTCTAGGTGTGGACGTGCGTGGCCGCTCGCGCACACTCAATATCAATTACCGTACTTCACACCAGATTCGCTCACAGGCCGACCGGCTTCTCGGCCCCGAGGTATCCGATGTGGACGGAAATATCGAAAGCCGCAAAGGCACGATTTCTGTATTCAATGGACCAGAGCCGACCATATGCAGCTATGCCAATGCTGAGACGGAAAGCCAAGCTGTCGGCGCATGGTTGAAGCAATGCAACAGCAGTGGCGTGCTACCGCAAGAAATCGGCGTCTTCGTCCGATCCGAAAACGAACTGCCTCGCGCGCAGGCGGCAGTAAAAGCCGCTGGCCTGCAGGGGCGCGTGCTTGGCAAGGACATGGCTACAGAAGAGGGCTTCGTCAGCATCACCACCATGCATTTGGCCAAAGGCATGGAATTCCGTGTAGTCGCTGTAATGGCCTGCGATGATGAAATTATTCCTTCACAGGTGCGCATCGACACTGCCGCTGACAAGGCCGAGCTGACCGAAATATACAACACCGAGCGCCAGTTGCTGTATGTGGCCTGCACCCGTGCCCGCGATCAATTGCATGTCTCAGCGGTGAATCCGGAGTCGGAATTTCTGGGGGATTTACTGCAAAAGTAGCTATGCGCGTATTGGATGCGCCAGGCGGCGACGGAGTGCATAGGCTGTGTTGCCCCAGGCGCTTGCGCAGCGTGCGACCTTAGCTCCCCAGATAGACAGCTGTCACCTTCACCCGCTCGTGCCCGAGTTCACGACTGATCTGCTGCCGGACTTGTTGGTCGGCCAGGCGTCGCGATAGGTCGAGTTGGGCCGTGCCAGGCACGCCTGCCGCCGGTGACGTCCACCCCGTCAGTGTTTCATATCGCATCTGCGCATACCGATGCCGCAGCCCATGCATATTGCTCAGGCCCGCCGCCTTGCACTGACCGTCGTAGATGTGTCGCGGCTGGATGTAGGTCTTGTGCGCCGGATCAACGATCCCAGACCGGCCACCCGGTGGGCATCGTTTAGCACCGCTCGCTGCTCCGGCGTGGTGATCGGCACCGTTCGGTCGCGTCCGCCTTTGGCCCATGCCCCCTTGATGGCGATGCGGTCTCCACAGTCAGCGTGACGGGGCTGGAACTTGATGGATTCTTCCCGCCGTAGACCGAAGGCAGCCTGCAAGCGCAGACTTATGCGGACGTGCGGATCAGTGATCCTGGCCAGCCTGTCACCCAGTTCCCGAGCCTTACTGATATTCGTCACATAGCGGCGCTCGGCCACACCAAGCTGCGTGTTGTCCGCCGGCAGGATGCCAGACTTGCCGATCTTCTCGGCCCACCAGCGCAGATGGGAGAGTCGGTTCTTGATGGTGCCAGAGGACAGGCCTTCCGCTTGCCAGCGATCCAGCAGAGTCTGGACGTGCTTACCCTTTAGCGACGATGCCTTCATCTGCCGAAAACCGGCCTCGCGCAATTGCCGCGCAGCCAGGGCCAGCGAACGCATGCGGTCGGCTTGTGTATTGTGGCTTCCGTCGCGGTTGCGGTGGCAAAGCTGAAGCAGGGTATAGGTCAAGTCGTCCATCGTCTGGTCTCCCAGCAAAGCGCCATCGATGCTGCGTTGTCCTGAAACTCATTGGTTAGTGTTGGTGCCAACTCGCTAGGCGAGATCCCGTGAGGGCAAGGGCATGGTGTTCAGGAGACACCAGAGCCTCGGATGAGGCGTCCGTCTTGCTTCCTGCTGGAAGGCCGGACGGAGGTCGTGTGGGATGAACAGGCTGTAAGCGTCGATGAGTCCTCCTAGTAAGTGAGTGGGATGAGAAAAGCAGCGGGAGTCCTGTGCGTTGCGCACAGGCCATAGCTGCGAGGGACAGTGCGCCGAGAGCGCAGGAAGGGATAAGTACAAGCAGATGAATATGGCTCCGCCCATGGGTAGGGCCGGTATGCATCAGGAGCCTGGGCATACCTGGGTGGGTTCCGCCCTGATGGGCCAGCACTTGCAGGAACCTGCGCTGTTGGGGTGCCGATGTACGAAGCCCATCGGTCTTGGCAACTTCCCGGTCAGTGTAGGGCGGGCATCATCATGTATGCCGCACGCAATAGGATCTGGCTTTCGCCCTTATTGTTGGTGGCGTCGGTGGGCCGTCACTGCGGCGTGCAGTGACGGCCCACCTCATGGCATCCGAGCCGTGCAATGGGTAAGGGCGCTGCGGCAGACGCGTACATATCCCCTGCCTACGGCACTGACGCGGCCTTCGGCCTTGTCGGCTGCCTGTGCGGCATGGTAGCCATGCCACTCCTGCACAGGCAGCTTGCGTGCAAAGCTGATCCGGCAGCATCTGGAAAAGCAGCTCGGCATTGGGGCCGATTTCGCGCGTAGTGGGGGTCAATGGCGGGCGCGCAAGCCGCAGCGGAGCGCAGCCGCAGGCGAGCACCGAACGGGTGGGCACCCGGCGCGGCGCACCATTGACGCCCATGCAGCGCAGCAGACTTTCGGCTGGGTGCAGGGATGCTCTTCCCCTGCACCCTTGCCCTTCGGCGAGAACGGAGTTCCAAGAGGCAGCGCCTCTTGGTCAAGGCCGCAGGCCGCGAAGACAGAGCGCACTATGCTGGTATCACTATCAGGACTGATCTATGATCCCGGCACCCCATTGGGATACAACTGGGGGTACTTCCAACGATTCCCGCAAAGGCCGCGACATGATTTCCCTGCGAAATCTAGTGCTCCCGGGTCCTTGCCGACCGATCAACGTTTAACGTCTAAGCCCCCGGCAGCGCCCCAGGGCGCCCGCCAGCAAGCCGAAAAGGCCCCGCGCACCGCGCGGGGCCTTTTTTCGTTCCTGCTCTACCGCTCGTCCCGCTAAACGCTTGAAAGAACAGAAAAATATCTAACCAAAGGGGGTTGACAGCCTCCCGAAAGATCCGGAAAATGCGCGCCACTCGGCTACATAGCTCAGTCGGTTAGAGCGCAGCATTCATAATGCTGATGTCCCAGGTTCAAGTCCCGGTGTAGCCACCATACAAAACAAAGGGTTAGCGAAAGCTAGCCCTTTGTGTTTTCTGGGGTAGTGACTACGAAGTGACTACACCCTGTCTACGTTAGCCATCCTCAAGCCGAGCTCTGCTTTCGACCAGATTCTCGAGCACATCTTTTCGACCAATCCTTACCAGATAATCATCAAAATCCGGCCGCCGCTGCAGCACCCAGTCTGCAGGCGCTCCCAGGCTAGTCCAAATCGCATCCTCTACGTACCAGCTTTTTCCGAACTTCTCTCGCAATAGATCGGGGACCAGACCATACCCCTGATCAAGCTTTGCCAACCGGTCAGCCGACATGACAGCCCCACGGATCGGGATGGAATGCACATGTGCGATTGCAGCGATACTCATGAGTTGCAGAAGCCATTTGTAGTGCTCGAAAAAAGCCCCTTGCGTCAGGTAGTAGTAACGGTAAACACCATCGCACTGCTCCTCATCTAGATAGGTGAAGCACTCCTCCAAAATGACGCAAAAGCGCCCCCTGCTCCGGTGGATAGGGGTGTCATCCGTTTTGAACACATAGATGTCGAAGCACACAGTCGCGGACTCATCGAAGGACTTCGACAGAAGGAACTCTTGCAAGTCATCGATATTTTTGTGTGCCCTAGAGGTTCGGCCTTTGAACCACGCGGGATCGAGTTGGAGCAATTCAGCCGCCCAAGGGGTGATCTTCCTGAGATAGGGCTT
>Ga0180219_1001366_pt1 | contig 15948 bp, 12 predicted proteins | sample eDN3rd30CBELigMG_FD_151338 | JGI IMG/M metagenome (GOLD analysis project Ga0180219, IMG submission 151338) | Enriched Miracle-Growth compost microbial communities from Emeryville, California, USA - eDNA 3rd pass 30_C BE-Lig MG (version 2)... ...
CGTCACCAGAAGGTCGTGGAGATCGCCCCCGCGCCGAACCTCGACGACGAGATCCGCGGCCGGCTTCACCAGCACGCCATCGCGTTCGCCAAGTCGATCGGCTACCAGAACGCGGGCACCGTGGAGTTCCTCCTCGAGACCGCGGGGGAGCGCGCCGGCGAGGTCGTCTTCATCGAGATGAACCCGCGCATCCAGGTCGAGCACACCGTGACCGAGGAGGTCACCGACGTCGACCTCGTGCAGTCGCAGATGCGCATCGCGGCCGGCGAGACGCTCGCCGAGCTGGGACTGGAGCAGGACGACATCCGCCTGCGCGGCTCGGCGCTGCAGTGCCGCATCACCACGGAGGACCCCGCGCAGGGCTTCCGCCCCGACACCGGCAAGATCACGACCTACCGGTCGCCGGGTGGTGCCGGCATCCGCATCGACGGCGGCACGACCGCCGCGGGCTCGCAGATCAGCCCGCACTTCGACTCGATGCTCGCCAAGCTCATCTGCCGTGGTCGCGACTTCCCGTCCGCGGTGAAGCGTGCGCGTCGGGCGCTGGCTGAGTTCCGCATCCGCGGCGTGGCCACCAACATCCCGTTCCTGCAGGCCGTGTTCGACGACCCCGAGTTCCTCGCCGGCGACGTGTCGACGCTGTTCATCGAGGAGCGCCCCGAACTGCTGCGCGGCCGCGTGTCGAAGGACCGCGGCACGAAGATCCTGAACTGGCTCGTCGACACCACCGTCAACAGGCCGAACGGCGTGAACCCGATCAGCATCGACCCGGCTTCGAAGCTGCCGTCGATCGACCTCGGCGCGCCCGCACCCGACGGGTCGCGGCAGCGCCTGCAGAAGCTCGGGCCCGCCGGCTTCGCCGCCGACCTCCGTCAGCGCACGGCACTGGCCGTCACCGACACGACGTTCCGCGACGCGCACCAGTCGCTGCTGGCGACCCGGGTGCGCACGAAGGACCTCGTGGCCGCCGCCCCCTACGTCGCGCGGCTGACTCCCCAGCTGCTCAGCGTCGAGGCCTGGGGCGGCGCGACCTACGACGTCGCGCTGCGCTTCCTCGGCGAAGACCCGTGGGAGCGCCTGGACAAGCTGCGTCAGGCGATGCCGAACATCGCGATCCAGATGCTGCTGCGCGGCCGCAACACGGTGGGTTACACGCCGTACCCGACCGAGGTCACCGACGCGTTCGTGCGTGAGGCCGCGGCATCCGGCATCGACATCTTCCGCATCTTCGACGCGCTCAACGACATCAGCCAGATGCGCCCCGCGATCGACGCCGTGCTGGGCACCGGCACCGCGGTCGCCGAGGTCGCGCTCTGCTACACGGGCGACCTGCTGAACCCCGCCGAGGACCTCTACACGCTCGACTACTACCTGGGCCTGGCCGAGCAGATCGTCGACGCCGGAGCGCACATCCTCGCCATCAAGGACATGGCGGGCCTCCTCAAGCCCGCCGCCGCCGCGAAGCTCGTGGGCGCGCTGCGCGACCGGTTCGATCTCCCGGTGCACGTGCACACCCACGACACGGCGGGGGGCCAGCTGGCGACGCTCCTGTCGGCCAGCGCCGCGGGTGCCGATGCGGTGGACGCCGCCGCCGCCCCGATGTCGGGCACCACGAGCCAGCCGTCGCTGTCGGCGCTGGTCGCAGCCATGGCGCACACCGAGCGCGACACCGGGCTCGACCTCTCCGCGGTCAGTGATCTCGAGCCGTACTGGGAGGCCGTGCGCCACCTGTACGGCCCGTTCGAGTCGGGTCTGCCCGGCCCGACAGGGCGCGTCTACCGTCACGAGATCCCGGGCGGGCAGCTCTCGAACCTGCGCCAGCAGGCCATCGCGCTGGGCCTGGCCGACGACTTCGAGCTCATCGAGGACATGTACGCGGCCGCGAACGACATCCTCGGGCGCGTGCCGAAGGTGACGCCGTCGTCGAAGGTCGTCGGCGACCTGGCGCTGCACCTGGCGGCTGTCAAGGCCGACCCGGCCGACTTCGCGGAGCACCCGGAGAAGTACGACGTGCCCGACTCGGTGGTCTCGTTCATGGCCGGCGAACTGGGCGACCTGCCCGGGGGATGGCCCGAGCCTTTCCGCACCAAGGTGCTCGCCGGGCGCGAGCCGAAGGTCTCGCTCACGCCGATCACCGCGGCGCAGGAGGAGGCGCTGGCCGCCGACTCGGCGACCCGGCGCGGCATGCTCAACGAGCTGCTGTTCCCGGCGCCGACGAAGGTGTTCCGCCAGCAGCGCGAGCAGTTCGGCGACCTCAGCGTGCTCGACACCGCCGACTACCTGTACGGCCTGGTCCCCGGCAGCGAGCACGTCGTCGACCTCGAGCGCGGCGTGCAGCTGTACGTCGGTCTCGAAGCCATCGGCGAGGCGGACGAGAAGGGCATGCGCTCGGTCATGACGACGCTCAACGGCCAGCTGCGGCCGGTGTTCGTCCGCGATCGCAGCATCACCGTCGAAGCGCGCCAGGCCGAGAAGGCCGACACGTCCAAGCCCGGCCAGGTCGCCGCCCCGTTCTCGGGCGCGGTGACGGTCAAGGTCGCCGAGGGCGACACGATCGAGGCGGGCCAGCCGGTCGCGTCGATCGAGGCGATGAAGATGGAGGCGGCCATCACCGCCCCCGTCGGCGGCGTCGTCGAACGGGTCGTGCTCAGCGGCACGGCGCAGGTCGAGGCGGGCGATCTTTTGGTCGTGATCAGGCCCGGGCAGTAATCTGGAGGGCGGGTTCACCCGAGCCCCGCTTCTTTGGAGACTCTCGTTTTGACGCCCGATCACACTGAACCGACGTCCGCCGACACCGATGAACGCGGTGTCCTCGACGATTCGACACGCACCGACACGTCTGCACTCGGCTTCCTCGGTGCCGCGACCGCTCAGGTGAGCGTGTCGCTGCCCGTGGCCGACGAGGACGACCTCTCCGACGATGACGTCATCGGCGACGAGGTCGTGCTGGAAGACCCCGAGGATGAGCTCGAGGCGCCTGCCGCCGTTCCGGAGCCGGCCGACGAGGCCGAGATCGAGGTCGTCGAGGCCGAGATCGAGCCCGCCGACGACGAGGCGGACGTGGATGCCGCGACCGCCGCCGATGCGGAGCCCGAGGCTGCCGCACCCGCCGAGCCGGTCGCCGATGAGCCGATCGTCGCCGAGCCCGTCGCTGCAGAGCCCGCCGTCGCGGCGCCGGTCGTCACGGAGCAGGCCGTCGCGGAGCCCACGGTCGAGGCGGTGCCCGTGGCATCTGTCGCCGACGGGGACGCGGAGGAGATCGCACCTGTTCCCGAGCCGGTCGCTGTTGGTACCGTGGCAGTCGAAGCGGCGCCGGCCCCCGTGCGGATCGCCGCGCCGGTCGATGAGGAGGCGGACGTGGACGAGACCCGTACGGAGCGCGCGCACGCGGTGGAGCGGGTCCGCACCCGTCGCCCCGAGCTGAGCCTCGCGTCCAAGCGGCTCAACCAGTTCGAGGCCGACACCGAGAGCTCCGACCTGCTCACGCCCGATCGCCTGCTCGAGCCCGGGCGCCTGTCGCGCGCCGAGCCCGAGGGGGCATGGCAGCACTTCGTGTACTCGCTTTCGGGCGGCCGGATCAACCTCGGCGACGGCAAGCGCGCGCGTGCGCGCAAGGAGCTGACGAGCCGCATCGCGGCGCCGCTGACCGGTGGTGCGCGATTCGTGCCCGTCCTCTCACGCAAGGGCGGCGTCGGCAAGACCACGATCACCACGCTCCTGGGCATGGCCCTCGCCGACGCCCGCGACGACCGGATCATCGCGATCGACGCCAACCCCGACCGCGGCACGCTGGCAGAGCGCATCACCCGTCACAACGGCAAGACGGTGCGCGACCTGGTCCGCATGAAAGACAGCGTCTCGGGCTACAACGACGTGTCGACGATCGTCGCCCGCGATGAGACGCGTCTCGACGTGCTGGCGTCCGATGCCGACCCGCAGGTGTCGGTCGCGTTCAGCGACGACGACTACGAGGACGTCGCCAAGCTCGCCGCGCACTACTACTCGGTCGTTCTCACCGACACCGGCACCGGCATCGTGCACTCGGTCATGGGGGCGACGCTGGGGCTGTCCGACCAGCTGGTGGTCGTCGCCGGCCTGAGCGTCGACGAGGCGCGACTGGCGTCCGAGACGCTCACCTGGCTGGAGACCAACGGCTACGCCGGCAAGGCGCGCAACGCGGTCGTCGTGCTGAACAATGCACGTCCCGGCGCGCCGCTCGTGCGCGAGGACGAGCTCGAGGCCCACTTCCGTACCCGTGTGCGTCAGGTCGTGCGCATGCCGTACGACGCCGCGATCGGCACCGGCAGCGCGATAGTGTTCCACGACCTCCAGCCCGAGACCCGGCAGGCCGCGCGCACGCTCGCGGCCGCGGTCGTCGAGGGCCTGCGGACGCCCGCCGCGGCGGCCTGACGCATGACCGTCCGGCAGATCCGTCTCTTCGGCGACCCCGTGCTGCGGGGGGAGTGCGCGCCCGTGGACGAGCTCGACGACGGCGTGCGTGCGCTGGTCGACGACCTCGTCGAGACCGTGCAGCTGCCCGGTCGTGCGGGCGTCGCCGCCCCGCAGATCGGCGTGGGGCTGCGCGCCTTCAGCTACAACGTCGACGGTGAGATCGGGTACGTGCTCAACCCCGTGCTGGTCGAGACGTCGGGCGAGCCCGAGCACATCGGCGAGGGATGCCTCTCGGTGCCCGGCCTCTGGCATGACGTGCTGCGCTACCCGCACGCGAAGGTCACCGGCGTCGACGTCGACGGCAACCCGATCGAGGTCGAAGGCGACGGGGTGCTGGCCCAGGCGCTGCAGCACGAGACCGACCATCTCGACGGCATGCTGTACATCGATCGGCTCGACAAGGCCGAGCGCCGCGTCGCCATGCGCGAGATCCGCGAGTCCGACTGGTTCTGACCCGCCGCATGCCGCGGGCCGCCGCATCCACGCCTCCTTCGGGCAAATTCACATGAGTTTGTCCCATGCACATCAGACCGGCGGCGGTTTGACGTGCATGAGACGGTTCGATGTGCAGGGCGGGCTGAGCAGCGGTTCCTCCCCAAGCGGTGAGTCGGCGTGGGTTCTCCACCGATCTGCCTGGATGCTCCGACGCGCTGCTGCCGGTCGCGAACATAGACCTCATGCGAAGGCACCAGGAACCGTCGACCCTTCAGGTCGCACTTCACATGGCGGTCGTCGCCGACGCGAAGGATGAGCTCGGACCGGTTGTGATCCATGAGTCGGCGGCCGTTGTGCACGGGCTTCCGCTGTATCGCGAACGCCCTTCGCGCGTGCACGTGCTGTGCATCGGCGAAGGGCGGTCGTCGAGCAGCCCCGATGTCTTTCGCCACCTGACCTTCAGGTCCGCATCGATGGTCCTGATGACGCGTTCTACGTCGTCGACATCGACGCGGAACAGTGGTGGGCGGAGTTCGACGGCAATGGCAAGTACCTCGACAGCGACCTGCGAAACGGCGCGTCGATCGAACAGGTCATCCTGGCGGAGAAGAAGCGTGAGGACTGGATCCGTGCGCGCACCGATCGGGTGACGGTGCACCTCGCGGATGAGCACGTCCGCACGGTCGACGCGTGCGTCCGCCGTCTGGCCGAGTACGGCATCTCACCGCCTCGACGGCGTCCTTCGCCCGATCCGGGGCCGCCCGCGCCCGGCTGTTGAGCGTCGACGTCGTGCGAGTGCACGTGAGTCTGTCCCATGAACACGAAACCGGAGGGCGGTGTGATGTCCATGGGACAGACTCATGTGAATTTGCTGGACCAGCGAGGGATGGGGTGGATGCTGCGGGCCCGAACCCGCCGCGCGCGACCGGGCTACTTCAGCGAGACGTTCGTGGTCTCCACCGGCACGTTGTAGATCTCATCGATCGCCCCGGCGAAGTCCTTGAGGATCGCGTGGCGCTTGATGCTGAACTTCGGCGTGAGGTGGCCGCTCTCCTCGGTCCACTCCGTCGGCAGGATCGTGAACTTGCGGATCGACTCGGCGCGCGAGACGAACTTGTTCGCCTCGTCGATCGCACGCTGCACCTCGGCGCGCACGTCGGGGTCGACCGCGGCCTCTTCGAGCGTCATGTCGGCGCGCAGTCCGTTGTTGCCCAGCCAGGTCGGCAGCATCTCGGAGTCGAGCGTGATCAGCGCGGCGATGAAGGGGCGCTTCTCTCCGACGACGACGACCTGCCCGACGATGGGGTTGGCGCGGATCGGGTCCTCGAGGATCGCGGGGGCCACGTTCTTGCCGCCCGCCGTCACGATGATCTCCTTCTTGCGGCCGGTGATCGTGAGGAACCCGTCGGCGTCGAACGAGCCGATGTCGCCGGTGCGGAACCAGCCGTCGTCGAAGGCGGCCGCGGTGGCCTCGGGGTTCTTCCAGTACTCGCGGAAGACGTTGATGCCCTTCACCTCGACCTCGCCGTCGTCGGCGAGGCGCACCGAGACGCCCGGCAGGGCGGGGCCGACGGTGCCGATCTTCGTCTTGGTGGGCAGGTTCACGGTCGCAGGCGCCGTGGTCTCGGTCAGGCCGTAGCCTTCGAGCACCTTCACGCCCAGGCTCGCGAACAAGTGTCCGAGTCGCTCGCCGAGCGGCGCAGAGCCGGAGATCGCGTAGACGACCCGACCGCCCATGGCCTCGCGCAGGGTGCTGTAGACGAGCTTGTCGAAGATCTTGAACTTCACCCCGGTCCAGAACGGCACCTTGGCGCCCGACTCGACGAGCCGCGAGTGCTCGATGGCGACCTTGGCGGCGAAGCGGAAGATCTTGCCCTTGCCGCCCGACTCGGCCTTCTGCTCGGCGGAGTTGTACACCTTCTCGAACACGCGCGGCACGGCCAGCAGGAAGGTCGGCTTGAACGACCCGAGTGCGGGCAGCAGCTGCTTGGTGTCGGGCTGGTGCCCGGTCTTCACGCCGGCGTGCACGTCGAGGATGGAGATGAATCGCGCGAACACGTGCGCGGTCGTGATGAACAGGAGCGTGGATGCGCCCGGGGTCTCGACGACCTCGCGCAGCGAACGCGCGGAGTTGCGGGCGAGCTCGACGAAGTTCGAGTGCGTGAGCACGCAGCCCTTGGGACGTCCGGTCGTGCCGGCCGTGTAGATGAGGGTTGCGATGTCGTCCGCATCGGCGATCTGGCGACGGCGCTCGATCTCCTCGTCGGCGACCGATGCGCCCTTCGCCCGCAGCGCGTCGAGCGCACCCTCGTGCATGCGCCAGGCGACGCGGATGAGCGGCAGGTCGGCACGGGCCTCTTCGAAGCGCTCGGTGTGCTCGGGCAGCTCGGTCAGGCACGCGATCGCGCCGGAGTCGGAGAGGTCCCAGTGGATCTGCGCGGCCGAGCTCGTCTCGTACACGGGCACCATCACGGCGCCGGCGTAGAAGAGCGCGAAGTCCACGAGCGTCCACTCATAGGTGGTGCGGGCGACGAACCCGACCTTGTCGCCGGGCTCGATGCCGTCGGCGACGAAGCCCTTGGCGAGCTCGATGACCTGCCGGCGGAACTCGGCGGCGGTGACATCTCGCCATCCATCGCCGTCGGGAACGGCGAAGAGGGCCAGATCCGGCGTCGCCGCCACGCGCTCCTCGAGCAGATCGGTGATGTTCTCGTTCGGGTCGGCGGGGACGATCAGAGGGGCGTTGAACTCGGCGGCGGGGGTCATGCCGGCATCTCCTTCGGTACCGTTCGGGTAGTGCTGTGCCCTGAGTCTAGCCGGTGCCGCTGGGCGAGCCGCCTGAGATTCAGTCTCACGATTCACGATACGCGATGTCGTGGCCGGCGCAGACCGGCGAAGACGGGGGGAGGGATGCCGCCGGGCGGCGCTCTCCCGCTGGGTAGACTCGTCCACCGGAGGGAGGGCCATGTTCTACTGGCTCATGAAGTACGTGGTGATCGGCCCGATCGTGAAGGCGATCTTCCGCCCCTGGGTCGTCGGGCGCCGCAACGTGCCGACCACCGGCGCGGCCATCCTGGCCAGCAACCACCTCTCCTTCGTCGACTCGGTCTTCCTGCCGCTGATGATCGACCGCCCGGTCGCCTTTCTGGCGAAGAGCGACTACTTCACCGGCCGGGGCATCAGCGGCTGGGCCACGCGTCTGTTCATGAAGGCGACGGGGCAGATCCCCATCGACCGCTCGGGCGGCAAGGCCTCGGAGGCCTCGCTGAACACGGGCCTGCAGGTGCTCGGCCGCGGTGAGCTGCTCGGCATCTACCCGGAGGGCACGCGGAGCCCCGACGGGCGTCTGTACCGCGGCCGCACGGGGATCGCGCGCATGGCGCTGGAGGCCAAGGTCCCCGTGATCCCGGTGATCATGGTCGACACCGACACGATGATGCCGATCGGCACGACCCTTCCGCGCATCGTGCGGGTGGGTGTCGTCATCGGTGAGCCGCTCGACTTCTCGCGCTACGCGGGCATGGAGAACGACCGCTACATCCTCCGCTCCGTGGTGGACGAGATCATGGTGGCCCTCCAGCGCCTCGGTCAGCAGCGCTATGACGACGTCTACGCGTCGACCGTGAAGGACCGCCTCCCGTCATCTGCGAAGGGCTGAGCACGCCCGGCGGATAGACTGGAGGGATGCTGCAGCACCTCGACGCGCTCGATCACTGGCGGACTCTGCCCATCAAGCAGCAGCCGCTCTGGGATGATCCCGACGCGGTTGCCGCGGCATCCACCGAGATCTCCGCCATGCCGCCGCTCGTGTTCGCCGGTGAGGTCGACAACCTGCGCGACAAGCTCGCACGGGCCGCCGCCGGCCAGGCGTTCCTGCTGCAGGGCGGCGACTGCGCCGAGACGTTCGCGGGCGCCACGGCCGACAAGATCCGCAACCGCATCAAGACGGTGCTGCAGATGGCCGTCGTGCTGACCTACGGCGCCTCGATGCCGGTCATCAAGATGGGCCGCATGGCGGGGCAGTTCGCCAAGCCCCGCTCGAGCGACACCGAGACGCGGGGGGATGTCACGCTGCCCGCCTACCGCGGCGACATCGTCAACGGCTACGACTTCACCGAGGGGTCGCGCCGGGCGGACCCGCAGCGGCTGCTGCGCGGCTATCACACGGCCGCGTCGACGCTGAACATCATCCGGGCGTTCACGCAGGGCGGTTTCGCCGACCTGCGCGAGGTGCACAGCTGGAACCAGGGGTTCGCGCAGAACCCGGCCAACCAGCGCTACGAGCGCCTGGCTGCCGAGATCGACCGCGCCATCAAGTTCATGGGGGCCGCCGGCGCCGACTTCGACGAGCTCAAGCGCGTCGAGTTCTACACGGGCCACGAGGGCCTGCTCATGGACTACGAGCGCCCCATGACCCGCATCGACTCGCGCACCGACCTGCCGTACAACACCTCGGCGCACTTCCTGTGGATCGGCGAGCGCACCCGCGACCTCGACGGCGCGCACGTCGACTACTTCTCGCGCATCCGCAACCCCATCGGCGTGAAGCTCGGTCCCGCCACGACCCCCGAGACGGCTCTCGCCCTCATCGACAAGCTCGACCCCGAGCGCGAGCCGGGCCGGCTCACGTTCATCACGCGCATGGGCGCCGGCAAGATCCGCGACGCGCTGCCGCCACTGCTGGAGGCGGTGAAGGATGCCGGAGCCACCCCGCTCTGGGTCACCGACCCCATGCACGGCAACGGGATCACGACGCCGACCGGCTACAAGACGCGTCGGTTCGACGACGTCGTCGACGAGGTGCGCGGGTTCTTCGACGCGCACCGCGAAGCGGGGACGTTCCCCGGCGGCATCCATGTCGAACTCACCGGCGACGACGTCACCGAGTGCCTGGGCGGTTCCGAGCACATTGATGAGGACACGCTGGCGACCCGCTACGAGTCGCTGTGCGACCCGCGCCTGAACCACATGCAGAGCCTCGAGCTGGCGTTCCTGGTGGCCGAGGAGCTCGAGAAGCGCTGAGGCGCGGGCCGGCTCCCGGCCGGACGCCTCAGAACGAACCGCTGATCTTAAGCTCGATGGTCGTGCCGGCCGCGCACAGCGTACCGTCCTCGTTGCAGGTCGATCCGTCGACGGGGGATTGGGCCGTCACCTTGGTGACGCCATTGATGACGGCATCCCAGAATCCGTTGTAGGTGACCTGGAATCCGGCCTGGGACAGCGTCTGCTTCGCCTCGTCGCGCGTCACGCCTGTGACGTCGGGCACCTCGAAAAGCTGCGGCCCCTTCGACACGACGAGCGTCGTCTTGTCGCCGGGGCGCCAGGCGCCGCCGCCGTCGCGGTCGGCCATGCTGATGACCGTGCCCTTCGCCGCGGAGTTGCTGTACTCCTCGGAGTGCGAGGTGACGGTGATGCCCTTCTCCTTGAGAGAGGCGACCGCGTCGTCCAGCGAGATGCCGATGACGCTCGGGAGCTGCCCGAGCGAGACCGACAGCGTCGCCGAGTCGCCCTGGTGCACGGTGCAGCCCTTCGCGCAGTCGACGTTCTTGCCGCCGTCGGCCGGGTGCACGACGGCGCCGATCACGGTGCCTGCGTCGTCATCGGTGTAGAAGGTCTTGTTCTCCTCGGCGACCGTGATGTGCTGCGCCTCGAGCGCGTCACGCGCCGCTTGCTCAGTGGTGCCCTTGAGCGTGTCGATGGTCGCCTCGGCCGGCCCCAATGACACGGTGACTGTCACCGTGGAGTCCTTGTCGAGGCGCGTGTTCGGTCCAGGATCCGTCGAGATCACGCGGCCCTCTGCGACGTCGAGACTGTTCTCGCCCGTCTTCTTCGCGACCAGCTGCTGTTCGGCCAGCAGCGCCTTCGCCTGGTCGAACGTCTTGCCGGCCACGGTCGGGACGGTCACCTGCGACCCGGGCCCCGAACCGAACCAGAGCCCGATGCCGGCTGCGGCGGCCGCCAGCAGGATGACGATCGCGAACAGCCACCACCCCTTCGTGCGGCGCCGTGAGGCCTGCCGCCGCAGCCTCGTGCTGTTGTCGTCGCCCTCGACGGGGGTGTCGACCTCCACGCTGGGCGGCAGCACCTTCGTCAGCTCGCCGGTGTCGAGATGGTCGGATGCCGCGGCCCCCGCCACGGCGAGGGTGCGCTGCACCTGCGGCGCGATGCCGAGCTGCTGCTCGATCTCACGCAGCCGCGCCAGCATGACCCCCGCGTCGGCGGGGCGCTCGTCGGGCGACTTCTCGGTCGACCACAGGACGAGCTCGTCGAGCTGCTCGGGAACGCCCGGATTGCGCACGCTCGGACGCGGGACGGACTCCGTCGCGTGCTGGAAGGCGATCTGCATGGGCTGCTCGCCCTTGTATGGCTGCTCGCCGGTGAGCATCTCGTACAGCATGATGCCCAGGGCGTAGATGTCGCTGCGGGCGTCCGCCGTGCCCCGGGTGACCAGCTCGGGGGCGAGGTAGGCGATCGTGCCCAGCAGCATCTGCCCGCTGCCGGTGTTGGCCGTCGTCGCGCGGGCGAGACCGAAGTCGCCGATCTTGATGCGGCCGTCCTCGGCCAGCAGCACGTTCTCGGGCTTGACGTCGCGGTGCACGATGTTCGCGCGGTGGGCCGCCGACAGGCCGGAGAGCACCGCGTCCATGATCGTCACCGCCTGCGCGATGGTCAGCCGCCTCTGCTCGCGCAGCAGCTCGCGCAGCGTGATGCCGGGCAGGTACTCCATGACCAGGTAGGCCATCTCGCCTTCCTGGCCCTGGTCGAAGACGTTGACCACGTGCGGGTCCGCCAGGCGCGCGGCCGCACGGGCCTCCTGGATGAACCGGCTCTGGAAGACGGCGTCGTCGCTGAGGTGGCTGTGCATGACCTTCAGCGCGACGCGACGTTCGAGTCGCAGGTCGGTGGCGACGTACACCGTGGCCATGCCGCCACGGGCGATGCGCGCGCGAACCCGGTATCGGCCGTCGACGAGACGCCCGATGAGGGGATCGGCCTGCGCGCTGGTGGTCACCCTGGAAGTCTACGGAGAACCGGACGGCACCCCGCGCAGCGGCTCACTTGATCGCCGCGAGCCAGGCGAATGCGGGCTTCTCCCATTGCGCGTATCGCGTGGGGTAGGCGGAGATCTGCACGGCCTGCGCGGCCTCGGTGAAGCTCATCTTCTGCCACCCGGCGATGTCGAGCAGGCCGTTGGTGCGCGATCCGTTCGGATCGGAGGGCCCGCCGAAGAACGCGCGCGTCGCTCGCTCCGCGTCGCGCACCTGCGCGGCGGTGCCCCAGCCGGTGCTCGGCCGCTGTTGGAACAGCCCCAGGGAATCGCGGTCCCCGTAGTCGAGGTTGCGCAGCCCCGACTCTTGCATGGCGGTGCCCAGAGCGATGGCGATGCCCCGGTCGGACACCCCGAGCTGCCGGCCGACCCGCACGATCAGTCGGGCGTTCGCGGCCTGTTCGGTCGACAGGCCCGGGATCCCGCTGGTCGGGATCTTGATCGACTGCCCGGGATAGATGATCGAGCTGAAATCCATGCCGTTCGCCTTGAGCAGCGCGGCCACGCCGACGCCGTGCCGCGAGGCGATCGCCGACATCGTGTCGCCGGCGCGCACGGTGTAGCGCTGGCCCGGCTGGACGGTGCCGCTCGATGTGCTCTTCGTGCTCTGCGCGGCCTTCCTCTTCGTCGATGAGGACGAGGAAGAGGTGGATGCCGCGGCCGCCGCCGTGCCGGGCACGGAGAGCTTCTGGCCCGGGTAGATGATCGATGACCACCGCAGCCCGTTCGCGTTCAGCAGAGTCTGGGTGGACAGGCCGTGGGCGCGGGCGATGCCGCTGATCGTGTCGCCGGCGCGGACCGTGTATGCGCGCGATGCGGTGGCCTTCTTCGTGGTCTTCTTCGCCACCGAGGCCTTGGCCGAGCCCGACGGCGGCGTCAGGCGGATCTTCTGACCGGGGTGGATGACGGTGGAGTGGCTCAGTCCGTTCCATGACAGCACGTCGGCGGTCGAGAGTCCGTAGTGCCGGGCGATGCCGAAGATCGTGTCGCCGCGCACGACGGTGTGGGTCGTCGGCGTACGCCGGGCGGCTTCGCTCAGACCGGCGGCGGCCACCGCGGCGGCGAGAGCGCCGTCCAGTCCCGACACGCGAGCGACTCCGTCGATCTGCTCCGCACGTTCGGGGGTGGTCGGCGCCTGCCGAGTGCGCACCTGCTCGGCACGGTTCTCGGCGTGTGCCGCCGGCGCCGCGGCCAGAGACAGTGCGAGCGATCCCGCGATCGCGGCGGGCAGGGCTGCGGTGGTGGTACGACGAATGACGCTGTGCGGATGTGGCACGAGTTTCCCCCCTCGGTGACCATCACACCGTGTCACGGATGTGCATTGGTGTCAACGAGTGATATTGGTGCGAATGGTGTGATTGGTGTGAAAGATGTGATCACACGACAGGGTGCGGACAGCATGAGATAGTGGCCTGGTGACCGGTGAGAACGCAGCATCCACTCCCATCGAATGGCTGACCCTGCCCGACCTCGCCGAGGCTCTCGACGAGAGCCTCGGGCGCGTGCGCAGCCTCATCGACGACCGGCAGCTCGTCGCGTCGCGCCGCGAGGGGCCCGCGAAGGTTCCCGCGGCGTTCATCGTCGACGGTGCGCCGCTCGGCTCCCTGCGCGGGACGCTGTTCGTCCTGCATGACGTCGGGTTCAGCGATGACGAGGCGATCGACTGGCTGTTCGCCCCGGAGGACACGATCGGCATGCCCCCGATCGAGGCGCTGCTGCAGGGGCGCAAGAGCGAAGTGCGCCGCGTCGCGCGTGCCCTGGCCTGACCGTCAGGACGAGCGCACGGCCGCCGCACGGGCGAGATCGCGCAGTTCGCTGACGGCGGCGTGGCCCAGTCGCGCGCCGGCGAGGGAGCGATCGGCGTCGAGCGTGTAGGCGGCGATGAGCTGCTCCACGCGGGCGAGCGCCCCGGTGTCCTGGATCGTGCGCTGCAGCGATGCCACCTGCGCGTCGTCGAGCCCCGGGTCGCCGAGCAGCTCATCGACGACCGCGCGGGTGCTCGCCGGCAGCGTCTCGCGCGCGTACGCGATGAGCACGGTCCTCTTGCCCTCGCGGAGATCATCGCCCGCCGGCTTTCCCGTCTCGGACGCGTCGCCGAACACGCCCAGGACGTCGTCGCGCAGCTGGAAGGCCATGCCCACGGGATGCCCGAACCGCGACAGCGCATCGAGCTGGGCCTCATCGGCTCCGGCGAGTCGCGCCCCGATCAGCAGCGGCTGCTCGACGCTGTAGCGCGCGGACTTCAGCGACGCCACGCGCAGAGCGCGCTCGGCGTGCTCGGTGTCGGGCGCGGTCGCGTGCGCGGATTCCTCGGCGATGTCGAGGAACTGGCCGATCGTGACGTCGCGGCGCATGATCCCGTACTGAGAACGGGTGGATGCCGCGACCTCGGGGGAGGCGCCCGACAGCGCGTGCTCGAGCAGGTCATCGCTCAGGGCGACCAGCAGATCGCCGAGCAGCAGGGCGCCGGCACGGCCGAAGGCCACGGCGTCGCCGCTCCATCCGGCGGCCTCGTGCGCGCTCTCGATGCGACGGTGGGCCGACGGGCGACCGCGGCGGGTGTCGGAGTTGTCGATGATGTCGTCGTGCACGAGCGCGGCCGCGTGGAAGACCTCGAGGGCGCCGGCGGCGCCGAGCACGGCGTCGGGGATCGGCGCGGGACTCGGCCCCGACGCCTCCGCCACGGCGCGGTATCCGGTGATGCAGAACCGGGCGCGCAGGCGCTTGCCGCCGGTGACGGCCGCTGCCGCGGCATCCATCATCCGGCCCGCTTCGGCACCGTAAGAGCCCGTCTGCGCGCGCTGCGCCGTGAAGAAGGCTTCCATCTGCTGGGAAACGGCCGCAACCGGGTCGGAGGGGGATGCCACAGGCCTAGCCTAGTGATGACAGCCACGAGTAGACTCGTGGGAAAGAGTTCACCCGAGGGGGATGCATGCCACTCTCCGAACAAGAGCAGCGCCTGCTCGACGAGATGGAACGCCATCTCATGCAAAACGACGCCGACGTCGTGCACGCGTCGCGCGATGGCCGCACCCTCAGCTACCGCAACATCGTGTACGGCACGGTACTCGTGCTCATCGGCCTCGGCGGCCTCATCGCCGGCGTCGCCGTGCCGCTCGCTGTGGTCGGGGTCATCGGCTTCGTGCTGATGCTCGGCGGGGTCGTCCTCGCCGTGACGCCGGCTAGGGGGAGCAAGGGGCCGCGCGATCGCACGACACCGCCGAAGAACGACAAACCCGCGTCGTCGTTCATGGACCGCATGAACGACCGGTGGGACCGCCGGCAAGAGGAGCGCTGAGAGCAGCCGCCGCACAGAAGAAGACACAGACACCGACCTTCGGGTCGGTGTCTTTTTTTGTTCCCGGGCGAGGGCGGAGAACGCGTCGGGGGAGCGCCAGGGGAGGAAACACGCCCGAAGTGGTAGTGAAGTGGAGGATAGTGGAGTAAAGTGGCGTGAAACCTCACGGGGGGCCGGACGAAGGGGGGTGATCGGCGATGTTGCTCGGGACGTACACTCCGAAGCTCGACGACAAGGGCCGCGTCATCCTGCCGGCGAAGTTCCGCGATGACCTCGGAGCCGGTGTGGTCGTCACCCGCGGGCAGGAGCGCTGCCTGTACGTGTTCGCCACCGACGAGTTCGAGCGCATCCACGAGCGCATCCGCGAGGCGCCCCTGACCAACAAGCAGGCCCGCGACTTCCTGCGCATGTTCCTCTCCGGAGCCAGCGCCGAGAAGCCCGACGGCCAGAACCGCATCACCCTCCCCGTGCCGCTCCGGTCGTACGCCGGCCTGCAGAAGGAGCTCGTCGTCACCGGCGTCGGCGCCCACGCCGAGATCTGGGATGCCGACGCCTGGAACGCGTACGCCGAGAGCAACGAGGAGACCTACGCCGAGATGGAGCAGGAGGTGATTCCGGGACTGTTCTGATCCCTGTTCGTGATGCCCAGCCGCTCACGCCCTGACGCACTTCCCCGGCGCCAGGTCAGAGCGGATGGGGATCAGGATCCGGGAAC
>Ga0180219_1001369_pt1 | contig 15934 bp, 14 predicted proteins | sample eDN3rd30CBELigMG_FD_151338 | JGI IMG/M metagenome (GOLD analysis project Ga0180219, IMG submission 151338) | Enriched Miracle-Growth compost microbial communities from Emeryville, California, USA - eDNA 3rd pass 30_C BE-Lig MG (version 2)... ...
CTGTGGCCGAAAGCGCCCTCGCCGCCATCCGCCAGAGCTACGCCGCCGATACGTCGGACGAATTCGTGCTGCCCACCGTCATCGCCGGTTACAACGGCATGGCCGACGGCGACGGGCTGCTGATGGCCAATTTCCGGGCCGACCGGGCGCGGGAGGTCCTGACCGCCCTCGTCGATCCCGCCTTCGACGGCTTCGCGCGCAGCAGGACCGTGCGCTTCTCCGCCCAGGCCGGCATGGTGGAATATTCCACCGACCTGGCCCGCTTCCTGCCCGCTCTCTTCCCGCCGGAGGACCTGAAGAACACGCTGGGCGAGGTGGTGTCGCGCGCCGGGCTGCGCCAGCTCCGCGCCGCCGAGACCGAGAAATACGCCCATGTGACCTTCTTCTTCAACGGCGGCGAGGAACGGGTGTTCGAGGGCGAGGACCGTATCCTCATCCCCTCCCCCAAGGTCGCCACCTACGACCTGCAGCCCGAAATGTCGGCACCGGAGCTCACCGACCGGCTGGTGGAGGCCATCGCCTCCGGCAGCTACGACCTCATCATCTGCAATTTCGCCAACCCGGACATGGTGGGGCACACCGGCATCATCCCCGCCGCCGTCAAGGCCGCCGAGACGGTGGACGCCAGCCTGGGCCGCCTGCGCGCCGCCATCGAGAACGCCGGCGGCGACATGCTGGTGACCGCCGACCATGGCAATCTGGAGTTCATGCTCGACCCGCAAACCGGCCAGGCGCACACCGCCCATACGCTCAACCCGGTGCCGCTGGTGCTCATCGGCCGCGACGCCGCCTCGGTGACCGGCTTGAGGAACGGCCGGCTGGCCGACGTGGCCCCCACCATCCTGGACCTGCTGGAGATGCCGAAGCCCGAGGAGATGACCGGACAATCGCTCCTCGAACGGGCCGCGGCATCGGGAGGATTGACCGATCGTCTTCGCGCCTGAGCGACCGTCTTCGCTCGTTCTGAGCCTCGCCGCGGGCGCAACGCTGGCGGCCGGCCTCCTTTACGCGCCACCCCGCCCGGCGCGGGCCGCCGACGATCCCAAACCCACGCTGGAGCAGATCGAGAAGGACATCGCGGCGGCAAAAGACAAGCGGGCCGCCCTGGAACGCCAGGCGGCCAAAGCCGCCGCCGAGGTGAAGACCCTGCGCCAGAAGGCCGTGGACCTGGCCTCCAGCATCCGCGGGCAGGAGAACCGGCTGTCGGTCCTGGAGGACAAGATCGCCCTCCTGCGCGAGCAGGAGCAGGACCTCACCACCCGGCTGAAGGAGCGCATGGCCCGCATGGCTGACAGTCTGGCGGCTCTCCAGCGCCTGGCGCACCGGCCGCCCCTGGCCATGATCGCCAGCCCCGCCCCGCCCGCCGACACGGTGAAGAGCGCGCTGGCGCTCCGCGCCGTGGTCCCCGCCATCGAGGCCCAGGCGGGCGAGCTGCGCGGCGAGGTGGCCGCCCTGGCCGCCCTGCGCACCGATATCCGCAGCGAGCAGCAGGACCGCAACGTGCAGCTCGCCGCGCTGACGGCGGACAAGGGCCGGATCGACGCCCTGATGCAGGAGCGCAGCCGCGCCGAAGCCCAGCTCAACGCCCAGGCCAAGGCCGAGGCCGAGCGCGTGCAGGCCCTGGCCGCCAAGGCCAAGGACCTGCGCGAGCTGCTGGCCACGCTGGAGCGCGAGCGCCAGAAGCGCGAAGCCGAGAACCGCGCCGCCCTGCCCCCGCTCGAAGGCGGACACCCCTTCTCGAAAGCCAAGGGCCGCCTGCCCTGGCCGGCCATGGGCGAATTTGTGCAACGTTTCGGGGATCGGGATGTTGGCGGGCTGGACGCGCGTGGTATAGTCCTCAAAACACGGCCCAACGCCCAGGTGGTGGCGCCCTATGACGGAACCATCGTGTTCGCGGGCCCCTTCCGGGGGTATGGTTTATTGGTGATCATCGATCACGGGGAAGGATATCATTCACTTCTTTCAGGGATGATGCGCATCGACGGGGTCGTCGGCCAGGGTGTCCTCACCGGGGAGCCCATCGGCCAGATGGGACAGGACGGCTCCGGCAGCGGCGGTACGAAACTCTATGTGGAACTCAGGTATCAGGGCAGCCCCATCAATCCGATGCCATGGCTGGCCGCGAGTGAAAGAAAGGTCAACGGATAAAGATGCGTAAACCATTTATGATCGCCATGGGAGCGCTGGCGCTGATGGTCGGCCCCGCCCAGATGATTCAGGCCGAGAGCTCCGACACCTACCGGCAGCTCAACCTGTTCGGCGACGTCTTCGAGCTCATCCGCGAGGAATATGTGGACGAGGTGGACGACAGCCAGATCATCGAGGCGGCCATCAACGGCATGCTCTCCTCCCTCGACCCGCACTCCAGCTACATGAACCCGAAGAGCTTCGAGGACATGCAGGTGCAGACCCGGGGTGAATTCGGCGGCCTCGGCATCGAAGTGACCATGCAGAACGGCCTGGTGAAGGTCATCTCCCCCATCGACGATACGCCCGCCTCCAAGGCCGGCATCCAGGCCGGCGACTATATCACCCAACTCAACGGCGAGGCGGTGCTCGGCCTCACCCTGCAGCAGGCGGTGGACAAGATGCGCGGCGACGTGGGCACCGACATCACGCTGACCATCGCCCGCGAAGGCGAGGACGCCACCTTCGACGTGACGCTGACCCGCGCCGTCGTCACCATCAAGTCGGTGCGTGCGCATCTCGAGGGCGATATCGACTATCTGCGCATCACCGCCTTCAACGAACAGACGGAACGCGAGCTGAAAGCCGCCATGGCCGAAGCCAAGGAGAAGATGGGCGACGCCATCAAAGGTTACATCATCGACCTGCGCAACAATCCCGGCGGCCTTCTCGACCAGGCCATCGCGGTGGCCGACGCCTTCCTCGACAAGGGGGAGATCGTCTCCACGCGCGGCCGCTATGCCCGGGACACCCAGCGCTACCAGGCCCATGCCGGCGACCTGGCGGGCGGCAAGCCCGTCATCGTCCTGATCAACGGCGGTTCCGCTTCGGCCTCCGAGATCGTGGCGGGCGCGCTGCAGGACCATCACCGCGCCATCGTCCTCGGCACCCAGTCCTTCGGCAAGGGTTCGGTACAGACCATAAGGCCGCTGTCCAACAACGGCGCCATCCGCCTGACCACGGCGCGCTACTACACGCCCAGCGGCACCTCCATCCAGGCCAAGGGCATCACCCCGGACATCGAGGTACGCCAGGCCACCCTGCAGATGGCGGAAGCCAACGGCCCGAGACGGTCGGAAGCGACGCTGCGGGGGCATCTCCCCAACCCGAACGACCCCGAGCTCGACAAGACCGAGGAGAACCTGCCGCCCATCGAGATGAAGGACGAGCAGGACGAGAGCAAGGGCGAAGGGGAGGACCAGGGCGCGGACACCGGCAAGACGGGCGTCGTCACCATCTCGCATGAGGATGATTACCAGCTCACCTACGCGCTGGATCTGCTGCGCGGCGTGACGCTGTTCAACAAACGCGCCAGCGAGCTCTGAAGGGCGCCAGCGCCCGCCGTGATGGCATGACCGGGGAACCCTCCACGCCCAGCGAGCGGCAACCGGCTCCCGCCGGCCGGCGCATCCTCATGGCGCTGGCCGGCGTGCTGCTGCTGGCCGGGGTCGGTCTGGCGGCGTGGGCGCTTATCGCCGGCGGTCATCATGAAGCGGAGACCGGCACCGCCCGCATCGTAGTCGGTGGCGCGGGTGGTGCTGCCCCCATTCCCGCGGACAAGACCGCCGTGCAGCTCGGGCCGGTGCCCGATCCGGCGCTCATCGCCGACAGCCCCTACGGCGCCCTGCCGGTCACCGGTGCCGACGGGAGCCGGCCCTGGCAGGTCTACGCCCGCCCCTTCGCCACTCCCGGGACCACGCCGCGCATCGCCATCCTCTTCACCGATATCGGCATCAATGGCGACCGCAGCCGGGCCGCCCTCACCCGCCTGCCGCCGGAGGTGAGCCTCGCCATTTCGGCCTATGCGCCGGACGGACAGGACTGGGTACGCGCCGCCCGCGCCGCCGGCCACGAGGTGTTCCTGGCGGTGCCCATGGAGCCGATCAATTACCCGCAGGACGATCCGGGGCCGCTGACCCTGCTCACCTCCGCCAGCCCGGATGAGAACCTGACCAGGCTGAGCCGCATGATGGCCGGCATCTCCGGCTATGTGGGCATCGTCAACACCATGGGCTCGCGCTTCACCGCCGCCCGCGCCAGCCTGCAACCGGTCATGGAAACCCTCTCCTATCGCGGCCTGATGTTCCTGGACGCCGCCGCCTCGCAATACAGCCTCGCCGCTAACATGGCGGCCGAGGGCAATGTGCCCCGCGCCTTCGTGAACCGCCGGCTGGACGACATGCCCTCGAAGGAGGCCATCCTCAGCCAGCTCCGCCAGCTCGAACAGGTGGCCCAGGCCTACGGCGCCGCCGTCGGCCTCGCCCGCCCCTATCCTGTGAGCGTCGATGCCGTGAGCGAATGGGCGGCCAACCTCGCCAGCCGCAACATAGCTCTGGCCCCCGTCACCGCCACCGCCAACCGCCAGCCGCTGTCGAACCGGTGAGGCCTTTCGGGGTCATGACGTTGACTCTGTTGTCTGAGTGACGCCTCATCAACCTGGGCAATTACAGAAGGGGCAAACATCATGGCACTCAAGGAGGATGGCCGGCTGGCCATTCGTGAAACGTTGAAACTGGCCTGGTGGGACGTCATGTCCAACTGGAAACAGGGGTTTGCGCTGCTTGTGGTACTCAGTATTCCAAGCATTCTCCTTTATGCCACCGGCACGATGAAGTGGCTGATGTCGATCAATGCGGTCCCCTCATGGACTCAGGGTTTGGTTTTTCTGGTTTTCTATCTCTTGATGCTCCTGTTTTCCTGCGCGATCTACGTCCTGTTCATCCGGCTGTTTCTTGTGGGACCGCAATACGTCTTCCGCATCTCCGCCGGAGACGTCGCCCGCTACGCTCTGCGCTTTATCTGGAAGGGTATCCAGTTTGCCCTTCTGACGCTGGCCGCCATGATGATTCTGGCGATTCCCTACGTGGTCGTTTCCATGTTCCTGGGCTTCATTATGGGAGCGCTGGCAGGGGGCGCTGAGCTCGGTAGCGGGCTCATCTTTCTCCTGTCGCTCATCCTCTGGCTGGCAATCATGGTGGTGTATATGGCCATTGCCGTGCGGGTCTATCCCACCTTCTTCGGAACGACCCTGGGCCAAGTCATCCGCTTCCGCGAGAGCTGGCGCACAATGCACGGCTATACCTGGCGCACCATCATGGCCCTTGTGCCGCCCATAATCATCAAGCTGGCTTCGTTCTATGCCATCTGGGTGCTGATGATGCGTGAACTGGCGTCCGGCGGTCCGGCGGCTATGGTCGAATTCGTCTCCGGCTTATGGTGGGTCGGGCTTGTGATGCTGCCTGTCAGCTATATATCCTACGGCTGGGCGGTCGGAATCCTCTCGCATATCTACAAGGACATGTGGCCCGCCCCCGCCATTCTCGACGCTCCCGTTCACGCTGAAGGAAATTGATGACCGATACCGCCAAACCTCGCCTGCCCTACCGCCCCTGTGTGGGCATCATGCTGCTCAATGCGGCGGGTGACGTGTTCGTTGGCCGGCGCATCGATACGCTGGTGGAAGCCTGGCAGATGCCGCAGGGAGGTATCGACGAGGGAGAGGAGCCCGCCGCCGCCGCCTTCCGCGAGATGGAGGAGGAAATCGGTACCGCACGCGCCAGCATCCTGGCGCAAAGCCGGGGCTGGCTGGATTACGACCTGCCGGAGCATCTGCTGGGCAAAGTATGGAACGGGCGTTATGGCGGCCAGCGCCAGAAATGGTTCGCCATGCGCTTCGAGGGAACGGACGGCGACATCAACCTGGCCACCGCGCAACCGGAGTTCAACGCCTGGCAATGGCTGCGCGCCGAAACCCTGCCCGACACCATCGTGCCCTTCAAGCGCAGCCTCTATGAGCAGGTCCTGCGGGAGTTCCTGCCCGTGGTGAAGGCGCTTCGCCGATAACGCCCTACAGGATTTCGAACACCCGGATGATGACCCGGTCCGCCCGGCGCATGGCGATGCCGACGCAGATGAAGCGGGTCAGCCAGTCATAGCGCGCCGAGCCCGTGCGGATCTTGATGCCGGTGCGGAAATAATACTGGTCGGGCGCCAGCTCCTCGCCGGCGAACATGCGCTGGACGATCTCCGGCGTGGCCGTGCGCACGCCGGAGCTCTGCACCTCCACCACGTCGCCGCCCTCCAGCTCCAGGCAATAGTGGGCCTCCACATCGGTGACGCCGTTCTCGTTCACATATTGCCAGTCGGCGCCGCCGGCGGTGAGACGCCCGGTCACCCGGCCGGTGACGCTCCCCTCGGTGACCGGCACCATGCGGCGCGCCACGGGGCCGTGCTGCCCGATGAGAAGAGGCGCCGCCACGCCGGCGTCGATGGTCATCAGGTAGCGCGCCTCCAGCGCCATGTCCTCCAGCGTCATCGGGCCTCTCCTTCCTTCAGCACGGCGCGCAGCACCGGCGGGTTGAACAGCGACTTTCCTTCTTCCGCCGCCAGTTTCGGCTTCAGGTCGCTCCAGTTCTGATACCAGACGGTCATCTGCCAACGGGTGGCGTCGGACTGGCCGGCGATGGCGGTGCGCAGCGTCCCCAGGCGTCGCCCCGCATCGGCCAGCCGGCCGGCGCTGCCCTCCAGCCCGGCGCCCTGGTAGCGCTCATAAACCTCGCCCAGGCGCGATTGCAGGGCCAGGATAAGGGCATCGGCCATGCCCGCATCACGCTGCTTCACCGCATCGCGCAGCGCGTCGAACCCGCGTTCGATATCGTCCACATAGGTGGCGAGGGTGACGGGCGCACTGGCCTCGGCCGGGCAGGCGTCGCTCCGCAGCGCCTTTATATAGGCGATCACGGCGTCGAACACCGGGCCATCCGGCTCGGCCCCCGCGAATTCATCCATGATGACGCTTTTGACGAATTCGGGCAGGGCGTGCACCTTGCCTTCATGGCCGTAGGCGGTGCGGCTGCCGGCATCCACCAGGCTGGGGATGGGCACGGGATTGAAGGTTCCGTCACCCCGCACTTCCGAGAATATGGCGGAGGTGACGTCCACCGTGCCCGGCGCGCCGGAGACGCCCTCGATGAAGAAATCGGGGTTGCCGTGCCCGTTGACATGGCAGGTCTGGCAGGTGAGCCCATGGCGCGCCGCCTGCCCGCCCAGCAAGAGGGGCGAGCGGAACAGCAGGCGGCCCGCTTCCACCTTCTCCGCCGCGGCGGCATCCTCGGGCCGGGCCAGACATTCGGACGGCGCCTTGGTGGCGGCGGTCACGGGGTCGGCCCCCGGCGCCAGCCAGTCCAGCGCGTGGATGGGCGGCTCGGCCTGGGCGGCGGCAGCGGCGCCCGCCAGGCCGAAGATCGCCGCCAGCATGCCTCTCAGACGCATCGCTCAGCCGGCCGACGCCTTGTCCAGCCAGTGGGCCAGTTCCTCGCGCTGATAGCAGGCAAAGGGGCAGAGTTCATCCAGCCGGGCAAGCTGCGCCCTGGCCTTCTCCATGTCGCCCATCTCGATATACATCTCGCCCAGATATTCATGGGCGCCCTTGTGCTCCGGGTTGATGGCCAGGGCCTCGGTGTAATATTTCAGCGCCTGGTCGTAGCGGCCCAGATGGCGGTTGGCGAAGCCCAGATAGGTCAGGATGTCGGGGTGCGGGCCGATGGCGCTGGCCGCTTCCTGCAGGATGGTGATGGCCTTCTCATACTGCTCGCGGTTGATCTCCGCCACCGCCGCCTGATAGGCCACATCGCCGCCGCGCCCGCCCATGAAGAGTGAGCTGGTCCGGGCGGAACCGCCGTTCATCACCGCGTCCAGATCGTCCAGCGCCTGCTGCTTCTCGGTACAGGCTTCGGTACAGCCATCCAGCATGGCCTTGAGCGCGTCACGCTCCTGGCCGGCCATGTCGTCCTTGCCCTGGCCGGCATAGATCTTGCCCAGCTCGGCGCGGGCCAGGTACATGTCCTTGCCGTTCTCCACCGCCTTGGAGAAGAAGGGGATGGCGGCGTCCGTCTCCTTCTTGCCCACCTTCACCACGCCCATGTAATAATTGGCCATGGCATCGTCGGGCGTGGTGTCGAGCACGATCTGGAATTCCTTTTCGGCGGGGAACCACAGCCCCGCCTCGGCCAGCGCCTTGCCCTGCTGGAAATGCTTGGCAACTCCGGTGTTGACGTCGTCCTGCTGCACCTCGTAGCCGCCCACATCCGGCACGGCCAGCGCCGGGGCAATGGCATAAGCGCCGCCCAGCGCCAGAATGGCCGCAAAAAGGGCTGTCGAACCCGCTAACCTCGCCGTTTTCATAATCGGTCTCCCATCACGGAAATTGTAGACAATTTAGCGCATTATGGACGGCGCGCAATGGCCGATGCGTCTCAGCGCAGCCGGGCCGTGGCCAGGAACTGCGCATCCTTCGCCGGGGCACCTGCTGCATCCGCCCGGGTGACGATGAGGCGGAAGCCCTCCTCGGCCTTGCTGCTGTACTGGCTGAAGCGCATGCCGGCATTGGCGTTGTCGACATTCTCCGTCCAGGTGGCCCGGAAATCACGCGAGGCCAATACCGCCTCCACCGCCGGCTGCCAATCCTCGGGACCGCCGCCGGCCAAGCGGCAGGTGGGCTGGGAGACGGAAACCGCCAGATAGAGATCGCTCCGGCCCGCATCGATATGCCAGTAGATGGCGCCCTGCTGCAGATCGCCCGACGGCTGGGCGAAGCCGGGCACCGTCTCGCGCTGCTGCATCTGGTCCGCCAGGCCGATGGTCCCGGGAAAGCCGGCGATATCCTCCGACCAGCCATCCGGATTGGTCACCCACGCCCGGCAAGCGGTGAGCCCCGCTGAAATGGCATCTTCGATATCCCCGGATTTCGCCATGGCCGGTGGTGCGGTCAGTAGGCCCGCCACGATCGCTCCCAGGATTACGGAAACTCTCCGGCCCGTCATATTGCTCTCTCCATCATCACTTCGGAAGCGGATGGTTTCACCAAAGCGCCGGCAAGGTAAAGCAAAAAGCCGGGCAGCGGCCCGGCTTTCGGTGTGATCGGCGATTGGCCCTCAGCGGTTGTTGTGGTTGTGGACGTTGGCCAGGTCCATGAGCTGCTCCAGGGCGCTTTCGTGCTGGAGGCGGGTTTCGTCGCTTTCGGCGGCGACGATGTCCTCGCGCACCCGGGCCACACGGGCCTCCACCGATTCCCTGGTCATATGCTCCACATGCACCGCGTCATCCGCCAGGATGGTGAGACGGTCCAGGGCCACGTCGGCGAAGCCGCCATGGATGAAGATCCTCTCCGGGGCGCTGCCTTCGGTGCGGTAGACCTCAATGACGCCGGGCCGGAGCGTGGAGACGACGGGGGCCAGCCCCGGCATGACGGCGAAATCGCCTTCCGTGCCGGGCACCACCACCATCGCCACATCGCCGGATTCCAGAAGCTGCTCCGGCGAGACGAGTTCGAAAAATACGCTGTCAGCCATGGTTGGGTCCTAACTCCGGTCAGGCCGCGGCGGCGGCCATCTTCTCGGCCTTTTCCACCGCCTCGTCGATGCCGCCCACCATGTAGAAGGCGCTTTCCGGCAGGTGATCGTATTCGCCGTCCACCACCGCCTTGAACGACTTGATGGTGTCTTCCAGCTCGACGAACTTGCCGGGGATGTTGGTGAACACCTCGGCCACATGGAAGGGCTGGGACAGGAACCGCTCGATCTTGCGGGCCCGGGCCACGATCAGCTTGTCCTCTTCCGAAAGCTCGTCCATGCCGAGAATGGCGATGATGTCCTGCAGCGACTTGTAGCGCTGCAGCGTCTCCTGCACGCGGCGGGCCACCTCGTAATGCTCGCGGCCGACGACACGCGGCTCCAGCACGCGGCTGGTGGAATCGAGGGGGTCCACGGCGGGGTAGATGCCCTTTTCCGAAATGGCACGGCTCAGCACCGTCGTCGCGTCCAGATGGGCGAAGGAGGTGGCGGGGGCCGGGTCGGTCAAGTCATCCGCCGGCACATAGATCGCCTGCACCGAGGTGATGGAGCCCTTGTTGGTGGAGGTGATGCGCTCCTGCAACTGGCCCATGTCGGTGGCCAGCGTGGGCTGGTAGCCCACGGCGGAGGGGATGCGGCCCAGAAGCGCCGACACCTCGGCGCCCGCCTGGGTGAAGCGGAAGATGTTGTCGACGAAGAACAGCACGTCCTGGCCTTCCTGGTCGCGGAAATATTCGGCGATGGTGAGGCCGGAGAGGGCGACGCGGGCGCGGGCCCCCGGCGGCTCGTTCATCTGGCCGTAAACGAGGGCCACCTTGGAGCCTTCGGACGTGGCCTTGCCCTCGTCATCGGTCGCGATAACGCCGGCTTCCAGGAATTCGTGGTAAAGGTCGTTGCCCTCGCGGGTGCGCTCGCCCACGCCGGCGAACACCGAAGTGCCGCCATGGCCCTTGGCGATATTGTTGATGAGCTCCTGGATGAGCACGGTCTTGCCCACGCCGGCGCCGCCGAAGAGGCCGATCTTGCCGCCCTTGGCGTAGGGCGCCAAGAGGTCGATGACCTTGATGCCGGTGACCAGGATGGCGCTTTCCGTCGACTGGTCGACGAACTCCGGCGCCTTGGCGTGGATGGGCGCGCGGGTCTTGGTCTTGACCGGGCCCAGTTCGTCGATGGGCTCGCCCACCACGTTCATGATGCGGCCCAGCGTCTCGGGGCCGACCGGCACGGAGATGGCTTCACCGGTGTTCACCACGTCCTGGCCGCGCACCAGTCCCTCGGTGCTGTCCATGGCGATGGTGCGCACCGTGCTCTCGCCCAGGTGCTGCGCCACTTCCAGGACCAGGCGGTTGCCGTGGTTGTCCACTTCCAGCGCCGTCAGGATGGCCGGCAGCTCACCGTCGAAATGCACGTCGACCACGGCGCCGATGACCTGGGTAATGCGGCCTTTGTCTCGCTTTGCCATTCTTGCCTCTCTTCGATTCCTAGAGCGCTTCGGCGCCCGAAATGATTTCCGTCAGTTCCGTCGTAATCACCGCCTGGCGCGTGCGGTTGTATTCCAGCGTGAGCTTGGCGATCATCTCGCCGGCATTGCGTGTGGCGTTGTCCATGGCGGTCATGCGCGCGCCCTGCTCGCTGGCCGCGTTTTCCAGGATCACGCGGTAAATCTGCACCATCACGTTCTTGGGCAGCAGCTTCTCGAGGATGCCTTCCTCGCTGGGCTCATACTCATAGATGGCGGAGCCCAGGTCCTGCTCCTCGGCATGGGGGATGTTGGCGGGGATGAGCCGCTGCTCGGTCACGATCTGGGTCATCACCGACTTGAACTGGTTGTAGAAGAGCGTCGCCACGTCGAACTCGCCGGCATCGTACATGGCGAGCAGACGCTGGCCCACCTCCGCCGCCTGGGCATAGCCCCGGTCGTTGGCCAGCGGGATGGTGTCGATGATGTTGGCGTCCAGGTCGCGCTTCAGCTGCTGGTAGCCCTTGGTGCCGAGGCAGATGATCTTCACCGTCTTGCCGTCGCGCAGCAGGCTCTGCGCGGCCTTGCGGGCCGCCCGCACGATGGAGGAGTTGAAGCCGCCGCACAGGCCCCGCTCGGAGGTGGCCACAAGCAGCAGATGCACGTCATCGCGCCCGCTGCCGGCCAGCAGCCGGGGAGCGCCGGCCAGGCCCTGCACGCTCTGGGCGAGCGAGCCCAGCACCGTCTCCATGCGCTGGGCATAGGGCCGCGACGCCTCCACGGCCTCCTGCGCCCGGCGCAGCTTGGAGGCCGCCACCATCTTCATGGCCTGCGTGATCTTCTGCGTCGACTGGACGCCTGCCTTGCGCAGGCGAAGGTCTTTGAGATTGGCCATCCAGGCTGATCCTTATGCAAACGCCTTGGAGAACTTGTCGAGAATGGCCCTGAGGGCCTCTTCCGTCTCCTCCGACAGTTTCTGCTCCTCGCGGATGGTCTTCAGCACGTCGGCATGATCGGCCCGCACGCTCTCCAGCAGGTCATGCTCGAAGCGGGTGATATCGGAAACCGCGATAGCATCCAGATAGCCCTTCACGCCGGCGAAGATGGAGACCACCTGCTCCTCGAAGGGCAGGGGCGAATATTGCGGCTGCTTCAGAAGCTCGGTGAGACGCGCCCCTCGGTTCAACAGGCGCTGCGTGGCCTTGTCCAGGTCGGAGCCGAACTGGGCGAAAGCGGCCATTTCGCGGTACTGGGCAAGCTCCAGCTTGATGGAGCCAGCCACCTGCTTCATGGCCTTGGTCTGGGCGGCGGACCCCACGCGGGAGACCGAGAGGCCCACATTGATGGCGGGGCGGATGCCCTGGTAGAAAAGGTTGGTCTCCAGGAAAATCTGCCCGTCGGTGATGGAGATCACATTGGTCGGGATATAGGCGGAGACGTCGCCGGCCTGGGTCTCGATGATCGGCAGGGCGGTGAGCGAGCCGCCGCCATTGGCGTCGTTCATCTTGGCGGCGCGTTCCAGGAGGCGGGAATGCAGGTAGAAGACGTCGCCCGGGTAGGCCTCGCGCCCCGGCGGGCGGCGGAGCAGCAGGGACATCTGGCGGTAGGCCACGGCCTGCTTGGAGAGATCGTCATAGACGATGACGGCATGCATGCCGTTGTCGCGGAAATATTCGCCCATGGCGCAGCCCGCATAGGGCGCCAGGAACTGCAGCGGGGCCGGCTCGGAGGCCGTGGCGGCCACCACGATGGAATATTCCATGGCGCCGTTCTCTTCCAGGGCGCGCACGATCTGCGCCACGGTGGAGCGCTTCTGGCCCACGGCCACATAGATGCAGTAGAGCTTCTTGCTCTCGTCGTCGCTCTGGTTGACCGATTTCTGGTTGATGAAGGTGTCGATGGCGACGGCGGTCTTGCCGGTCTGGCGGTCGCCGATGATGAGCTCGCGCTGACCGCGGCCCACGGGCACCAGCGCATCCAGCGCCTTGAGGCCGGTCTGCACCGGCTCGTTCACCGACTTGCGCGGGATGATGCCCGGCGCCTTCACGTCCACGCGGCGGCGCTCGGCGGCCTCGATGGGGCCCTTGCCGTCGATGGGATTGCCCAGCGCGTCCACCACGCGGCCCAACAGACCCTTGCCCACCGGCACGTCGACGATGGTGCCGGTGCGCTTGACGGTGTCGCCTTCCTTGATGGTCCGGTCTTCGCCGAAGATCACGATGCCGACATTGTCGACTTCGAGGTTGAGGGCCATACCCTTGATGCCGCCGGGGAATTCCACCAGCTCGCCGGCCTGGACCTGGTCGAGGCCGTAGACACGGGCGATGCCGTCGCCCACGCTCAGCACCTGGCCGATTTCGGAGACTTTGGCTTCACTGTCAAAGCCGGCGATTTGGTCCTTGAGGATCTGGGAAATCTCAGCGGCCCGGATGTCCATCATCCAACCTCTTTCATGGCAAGTTGCAAATGTTCAAGTTTCGATTTGAGCGACGTGTCGATCATCTTGGAGCCCAGCTTCACGACCAGTCCGCCCAAGAGGCTCTCGTCCACATGAGCGTCGATCTTCACGGCGCGGCCCGCATGCCGGGACAGCGTCTCTGAGACCGCCTTCAACTGCGCCGCGGTGAGCTTGCGCGGCGCGGTCACCGAAGCCGTCACCTCGCCCCGCTCGTCGGCCAGGAGCTGGTTGAAGGCGGCGATGATCCTGGGCAGCACGTCCAGCCGCCCGTTGCGCACCACGACGCCGGCGAAATTGCGGGTCACCGTCTCAACCTTCAGCCGGTCGAGCACGGCGGCGACGGCCTTGCCCTGCGCCTCGCGGGAGATCAGCGGGCTGGCGACGAGACGGCGGAAATCCTCGCTCTCGTCCATCACGGACTGGATGGCGGCGAGGTCCGCCTCCACCTTGTCGAGGCGCTTTTCCTCACGGGCAAGCTCGAACACCGCCGTGGCATAGCGGCCGGCCACCCCGGACACAATGGTCTTGCCTGTTGTCACCTGTCACCTTCTCAGAGCAGCGTACGCACCGGCCATGCCGGCTGATTATTTTGGCTCGCCGCCACGCACGCGCGAAAAAATCCACGCACCCCCGCGACGGCACCGCTTCTCTATCATAGGGCATTTGGGGTGACAACCCGAGTCTCGCCACAAAATGACAGGTTTCTGCCGCGCTGCAGCATTTTGTCGCGCAAGGGCCGGAATTCCGGGCTTCCGCCCCTGCTTTCAGAGGAAATTATAGGGGTCGATATCGACGGTCAGGGTCACTCCCGCCTCCACGCCCGTGCGGCCCAGCCAGTCCCTCAGCATAGGTTGTAGAGCCGTGCTTTTCGGCCCCTTGACCAGCAGCCGGTAACGATGCTTGCCGCGCAAGAGGGAAAGCGGCGCCGGGGCCGGCCCCAGGACCGAAACGCCCTTGATGGCCGGCGCCGTGCGCGCCAGGCGTTCGGCGCTGCGCATCACCGAAGGCTGGTGCGGGCCGGAGAGGATCAGCGCCGTCAGCCGGCCGAAGGGCGGCCAGCCCTGCAAGCGCCGTTCCTCGAGCTGCATGGCGAGGAAGCCGTCGCGGTCCTCATCCGCCAGAGCCGCCATCACCGGATGCTCGGGCATGTAGGTCTGCAGCATCACGCGGCCGGCCCGTTCCTCGCGCCCGGCGCGGCCCGCCACCTGCGCCAGAAGCTGGTAAGTGCGCTCGCCCGCCCTGAGGTCGCCGCCGGCCAGCCCCAGGTCGGCATCCACCACGCCGACCAGCGTCAGCATCGGGAAATGGTGGCCCTTGGCCACGATCTGCGTGCCGATGACGATATCCACCTCATGGCGGCTCACCCGCTCGATCACATCGCCGATGGCGCGCGGCCCGCCCATCATGTCGCTGGAGAGAATCACCTGCCGCGCCTCGGGCAATATCTGCGATATCTCCTCGGCCAGCCGCTCCACGCCGGGGCCGCAGGCGACCAGCGCATCCGCCTTGCCGCATGCGGGGCAGGCATGGGGCCGCGCCAGGCGGAAGCCGCAATGGTGGCATTGCAGCGATTCTTCAAAGCGATGGTCCACCATCCAGGCGGTGCAGTGCGGGCACTGGAAGCGGTGGCCGCAATGGCGGCAGAGGGTCAGCGGCGCATAGCCCCGGCGATTGAGGAACAGAAGCGCCTGCTCCCCCTGCTCCAGATTGCGGATGAGGGCCCGGGTCAAAGGCGGCGACAGCCAGCGCCCGCGTTCCGGCGGCGTGCGGCGCATGTCGATGAGGTGGATATCCGGCATCCGCGCGCCGCCATGCCGGTCCGGCAGGTTGAGGTGGCGGTACTTACCCTCCTCCACATTGGCCAGGGTCTCCAGCGACGGCGTGGCGGAGGAGAGGATGACCGGCACCCCCTCGATATGAGCGCGCACGACGGCCATGTCGCGCGCATGGTAGATCACCCCGTCCTCCTGCTTGAAAGAGGGGTCGTGCTCCTCGTCCACCACGATGAGCCTGAGGTTGGCAAACGGCAGGAACAGCGCCGAGCGCGCCCCGACCACCACCCGCGCCCGGCCCTCCAAGACACCGCGCCAGACGCGCCGGCGCTGCGCCTGGCCGAGCCCCGAATGCCACTCCGCCGGCATGGCGCCGAAGCGCCGGGCGAAGCGCTCCAGCCCCTGGGCGGTGAGCGAGATTTCCGGCACCAGCACCAGCACCTGAGCATCATCCCCGAGCGCCAGCGCGGCGGCGGCGGCCTCCAGATAGACCTCCGTCTTGCCGGAGCCGGTGACGCCCTCCAGCACCAAGGGCTGAAAGCCGCCGCCGGTCACCGCTGCCATCAGGGCCCGGGCGGCATGAGCCTGGGCATCGGATAAGGTGAAGCCGGGCCGCGACGGGTCCGGCGGCGGGAAGCCCCGGTCGGCCGAAACGGTATGGGCCGCCAGCGCCCCCATGGCCGCCAGGCCCCGCACCACCGATTCGCCG
>Ga0180219_1001379_pt1 | contig 15873 bp, 15 predicted proteins | sample eDN3rd30CBELigMG_FD_151338 | JGI IMG/M metagenome (GOLD analysis project Ga0180219, IMG submission 151338) | Enriched Miracle-Growth compost microbial communities from Emeryville, California, USA - eDNA 3rd pass 30_C BE-Lig MG (version 2)... ...
GTGCGGAGAATGTGGTGAGCGTGGATGACGTGGATGCCGTGGATGCCGTAGCGCTCGCGGATGCCGTGGATGCCGCAGATGCCACAGCACCCGCGGATGCCACGGACAGCGCCGCAGACGCACCCCGCTGAACCCGACCCGGACCGACCCGCTTCAGCCGGCCGCGTCGACAGGTGGCAGCAGGTGCGCGAGACCGTCGGCGATGCCGCCGCGCCAGCACGCGTAGTCGTGGCCGCCATTGAACTCCCGGTAGGCCACCTCGGCGCCCGCGCGACGCAGGTCGTCGGCGAGAACGCGGTGCGCATCGAGCAGCACCCACTCCTGCAACCCGACCTCGAGCCACACCCGGGTCCCCCGCCGGTTCGCCTGACCGGCGAGCTCGCCGAAGTCTGACTGCCAGGTCGAGGCCGACTGCGCGAGCGCGGCGCCGATGACGTCCGGGCGCAGCAGCGCGGCGCGCAGCGCCGTGGAGCCGCCGAGACTCTGGCCGGCCACGACCACGTGCTCGGGCTGCGAAGGCAGCGCGAACCGGGTCGCCAGCCACGGCAGCAGCCGATCGCAGAGCCAGCCGACGCCGTCCCCGTCGGCATCCAGATCACGCCAGCGCTGCTGCACACCGCCGGAATCGACGAGCACGAGCCGCACCGGGCGCAGCCGACCGGCGTCGACCATCGCGTCGACGGTGCCGGGCAGGTCGTGTGCGCTCAGCCAGACCTCCCCGTCGAGGACCAGCACGACGGGGAGGGGCTGGTCCAGGTGCGTGCCGGCCGGCTCATGCACCCACACCGTGCGGCCGTCGGGCGCGTCGAGTGCCCCGAGTGCGTCGACCCCACCCGCCGCCCGAGTCGCCCGGGTCGCCTCGGCCGCCTCGCGCCAGGGCTGCGGCGGCGCGTCGGGCAGCGACACCACGGACTGTCGGGTGCCGGCACGATTGCGCACGCCGTCGGGGTTGCGCGGATCGGCGAAGCCGTGGTCGAGCGCCGCACGCAGCGCCACCTGATCATCGGCGGTGCGCCACGGCGCGCGTTCGCCCTCGCGGCGGACCAGGAAACTGTACGACGCACGCCAGTCCGCACGCATCCGGTACGCCAACCACCACACATCGGTGCCCGGCACCCGGCGGAGCAGGCTGTCGTCGATCGCGCGCTCGTCGGTCAGGCGGTTCGCGAAGAGGAGCACCTCGGCGGCACCGGCATCCCGCCACACGAACGTCACGATGCGCTCGCCATCGGCATCCCCCGCGTCGACGACCGGAGCGATCGGGTGCGCGTCCCAGAAACGGGCGACGGCGGATGCCGGGTCCGTCGCCGCGATGTCCGCCTCGAGCCGCGCGATCGCCGGACTCGGGCTGAGCGGCGCCGGCAAGGGTGCAGCGCTGCGCACCGGGTTCGCGTACGTCGCGAGCGTGTGGCCGGCGGCATCCATCGTGACGGCGGATGCCGACGGCCAGCACACTCCGACCGACATCGGCCGCGTCGCCGCACGGCTCGAGACCGCGTCGGTATCGGGTCCCTCGTCGCTCGTCATCGTGCTGGGCGCTCGGACGTTCGAGCACGTGGTCGGCGCGGAAGGGGCCGACGCGGGCGCTGCCCGAGCGCGCACCGTCGGCGCCGGGACCGTGCCGCTGCGCAGCCGGGTCGGCAACGCGATCGCCCGGTGGAGCTTTCTCGCGGCATCCGGTCAACGCCTGCAGGACACGCAGACGGGCCTGCGCGGATACGCGGCGACGACCCTCCCCTGGCTGCAGACCCTGCCCGGCGATCGGTTCGAGTACGAGTTCGCGATGCTGCTGCGCGCGCGGCGCGACGGCATCCTGCTCGTCGAAGAGCCGATCGAGACGGTCTACCTCGACGGGAACGCGTCCAGCCACTTCCGCCCCATCGTCGATTCGCTGCGCGTGTATGGGCCGCTGCTGCAGTTCACCGCATCGGCGCTGCTCGCATTCGTCATCGACACGGTGCTCCTGCTCGTGTTCAACGCGCTCACCGGGTGGCTGCTGCTGTCGACGGTGGCGGCGCGGCTGCTGAGCGCCGGCATGAACTTCGCGATCAACCGCGATTACGTGTTCCGCAGCGCGCGAGAGGTGCCGCTGCGCACGGCGGCGCTGCGGTATGCATCGCTGGCGGGACTCATGCTGGCGGCCAGTTTCGGCATGCTCACCGCATTGACGGATGCCGGAGTGGGGGTGCTCCCGGCGAAGCTGGTGACCGATCTGGCGCTCTTCCTTGTGAGCTACGCGGTGCAGCGGGCGCTGGTCTTCGCGCCCGCTGCACCGGCGTCAGCGGAGTCTGTGGACGCCCGAATGCATGCCGGGGAATGTTCTACAGCCCGCTGACGTTGTCCCTGTTTCCGGGAGGACTTGTGGGTAAGAACTACGTCGACATCGAGAACGACCACGGCGAGATGCTGCGCTATCGCAAGCACGTCAATGGGCGCGGCCTGATCGCGCACGGCGCGAAGGTGCACGCGAGCGCGCTCGTCGAAGCAGGCGCGTATGTGGAGCCGGGTGCGCAGATCGCCGCCGGTGTACACGTCGGCCGCGGCGTCTGGATCGAACCCGACGTCGTGATCGGTCCGAATGCCGAGATCGCGCCGCACGCGCACATCGGCCCGGGTGCCGCGATAGGCGCGGAGGCCAAGATCGGCGTGCGCACCGTCGTCGGCGCGCACGCGCGCGTCGCCGTCGGATCGCTCATCGGCGACGACGAGACCATCGGCGACGGAGAACGCGTCGCCACCGACCGCCGCGGGCTCAGACTCGCGGCCTGAGGGGCGGCATCGGCGTCGAGGGGTGGCGTCGGGGTCGGAGGTGCACTGGTGAGCCGGACCGGCATGTCGGCCACGGGTCGGGGTCGCTCCCGGCCGCCTCATGCTGTCATCCGCGACCACAAGTGACCCCGATTCCCTGATGAAGGCAAGAGGGCCGTCCGCGGGCCCGCTCGGGGTCGGATCTGGTCGCCACCAGCACTGTGACCCGACGCCAAGTGCCCCCGGCTGACCGGCTGCTGCGGCGCCGGCATCCTGCTCTCGGTCAGTCCCGGTCGCCTCGACCGCCGCGAGGCGACCACACCTGACCCCAGCAGCCTGCTCAGAACCGCCCCCTCGACGGCTCCCCCGATTCGAGGTCAACTCTGGTCGCCTCGACCGCCGCGAGGCGACCGCATGTGACCCCGACTTCACGATCGCGGGGCAGCGCCGAGCCCCCCAAGGCGCGCGATCCAACGCGCGCGACCCGAGCGCGCGAGCGCGTCAGGCGAACAGGAACAGCACGAACCCGATCAGCGGGAGCGTGCCCTGAATCGCGGCCGCGCGCAGATACTTCGCGCCGCTGGTGATCAGCACCAGGGACGCGGCGAGCATCGATCCCAGCGCGAACAGCGTGAGCGTGCGCCCGGCCACCTCCGCGGTCGATCCGTCGTCGCCGGCCCAGAACAGCGCGAGGCCGATGACCACGCCGATCGCGAGGAACAGGTTGTAGAAGCCCTGGTTGTACGCCATCGGCTTCGTGATGTCGGCGGCCTGCTGGTCGGCGACGCCGAATCGCCGCCAGACGCGCGGCTGCGTCCACTGGATGCTCTCCATGACGAAGATGTACACGTGCAGCAGTCCGGCCAGCGCCGCGACGACGGTCGCGAGGATCGACACCATGCGCACACCGTATCGCGGTTACGCTGGCCAGATGGCAGTGGGGGGCGGCAAGCGGCGCGGAACAGGCAGGTCCGGCGGCGCACGCGCGGGAAAGCCGCCCGCCAAGAAGGGCGCCCCGCGCACACCTGCGCGCCGCCCCTCACCCCAGCCAGCGCCTTCCCCGCAGCCGCCGCTGCCGCGCGGCCCGTTCCGCCTCGGCGCCATCCCCGGCGCGACGCCCGGCAAATGGATCGACACGTGGCACGATCGGATGCCGGCCATCGCACTGGATCTGGTGCCGCTCGCCGTCGCGGAGCAGCGCACGGCACTGGACGGCGGCGCCGTCGATGCGGCACTCATCCGTCTGCCGATCGAGCGCGAGGGTCTCAGCGTCATCACGCTTTACGACGAGGTTCCGGTCGTCGTGTGCGCGGCCGACTCGCACCTGACCGCAGCTGACGAACTGACCTTCGCCGACCTGAGCGGAGAAGTCGTCATCACCCCCGCCGACGACGTCCTCGCGCTCGGGGTGCCGGGCACGCAATCACCGCGGTTCGCACCGCCGGAGACCACCGCCGACGCGATCGAGACCGTGGCGGCGGGCGTCGGAATCGTCATCGTTCCGATGTCGCTGGCCCGGCTCCACCACCGCAAGGACGTCGACTACCGGCCACTCGCGGGCGCACCGGCATCCACCGTCGCCCTCGCCTGGCGCACGGAGGCGACCACGCCTCTCGTCGATGCGTTCGTCGGGATCGTGCGCGGGCGCACCGCCAACTCGTCGCGCTGAGCGCCGGCATCCTTCATCCGCGCCGACCTGCGCACGCCGCGGCACCGACCTGCGCACGCCGCCGCGCTGACACGGCGCATCGCCGCCGGCGAAGCCTGACGGTCGGATCCCACGCACGGGGAACGGGCCGCGGCTCCCCGTGCCGCGGCCCATTGTCCCCAGATTCCCCACTCTCCCTGCCCGGACGCCTCCGGGGCGGAGCCGGCGGCTCCCCAGTGCCGCCGGCCCCTCGGACGGGTCTATGTCCCCCCGGACGCCGTCCATGGACGGAGCGACGGCTTTGCCGCTCCCCAGCGGCTCGCCGGTGGCGACTGCGCGAAACCCGTCGGTTCCGCTCACCGTCGCTCCATGAATGAAGAGCGTCGACCCCGCGCCCTGATACGCGGACGATGAGAAATCTCTCAGAACCCGTTCCCATGGCACTGGAACGGAGCGAGGATGCCGGTGTGCTCGACCGCGTCCGCCAGCGCCTGGGCCGGGGCGATGCCGGCCGCGAGGCCGACATGCACCGCGCCGAGCAGCTCGCACGCGTCGTCGTCGGCGACCACGACCGGGGCTGCGATGATGCTGCGCGCCCCGGCGTGCATCCAGGCGCGGGTCATGCCCAGCGCCTCCTCGCCCCACCGCACCGCGGACCGGCCCACCTCGCACGCGGAGAGGATGACATCGGCGGAGACGGCGGGCAGAGCGTCGACGTCGTACCCGAACAGCACGCCGTCGGACAGCTCGACACCAGAGAACAGCGGGTTGTCCACACTGTGGCGGCCGTGCGCGATCACATGGAGCACGGGCGCGCGCTGAGCCAGATCAGACACACCCTCGACAGTCGCGGCGGCATCGGACAGCATCACCGCGCCACCGGCGTCGCTCGACCGCCAGGCCTGCGCCGCCCGCTCCGCCTCATCCAGACCGCGTGCGACGCGCGGTCCGACGGCCACCCCCACCCCGAGACCGTCACGGCCCCGCGTGGCAGCGACCCGCGGCCGGTCCTGCCAGCCTGACCAGCGCGAGAGCGACCCGGCGATCGTGAAGGCGCGCCCCCGCATGTGGGGCAGCATCGCCCACGGGATGCCGGAGAGGATTCCCGGAACGGTGAGCACCAGACGCGGGACGGAGATCCGGTCGACGACCGGAGCCAGCAGAGCGGCCGAGAGACGCTCCAGCCGGGCCTGCAGCGAACGCTGCACGACCGCGGCCATCGGCCCGACGCGCACCGAGGCGGCGACGTCGAGGTCGGAGCGCAGCCCGGCCAGATCGGCGTGCAGCGCGGACGGGTCCCCCAGGTCGATGACGTCGGCGCGGTCGCGCGTCACGCGCAGGCACGCGAGACCGCGCGGGCTGAAGACGTAGATGAGTGCGGCCATGTCATCGCCGAGTCGAGGCTGGAAGCCGGCGAGGTCGACGCGCGCGGTGACCTCGCCCGCGCCGGTGGTCCACTGTCGGGCGCGCAGGCGGTCGGCGATCACTACGGCACGCGGGTCGGCCATCCAGTCGGCGCTCTGCAGGTCGGCGCGCAGCGAGCGCAACGCGGCGAGATCGGCCGCCGCTTCGGGATCGCGCGGCGGCCGCACCGGCGTCACCTGCAGACTCAGGTGCCGTGCCCGCTCGGCCCATTCGAAGACGACGTCGGGCCGACCGGAGTCGATCGCAGAGCCCAGCCCGGTGAGCATGAGCCCGTTCGCATACATGGCGAGGGATGCCTGCAGCTCGAGGCTGCCGAACGAGTTGCGCCACGTGGCGAGTTCGTCGAGCCCCGCGGCCGCGTCCCGGCGAGCCGACGCCGACCGGCCGGCCTGCTGGTGACGCACCGCACGGATATCGTGCACGAGCACACGGGCATCGATGCCGGCTCCGGCCGGCAGCGCGGGGATCCGACCCGCCGGGCGCCCGCTCCGCGCGCGCCACAGCTCGCGGCCGAGACGGAGCGACACCGCTTCCGTGCGCAGACCGGCACGGTGCAGCGTGCGTGCGACGCGATCGATCTCGGTGTCGTCGATGCGCCGGGGCAGCTGGGCGAGACGGGCACGCCACCGGATGCCCTCGGCACGCGCCGCCCAGGAGCTCGCTCCTGCTCCGGCCAGCCGCCGGGCGGCAACACCCGCGGTGCGTGCCGCGGCGGCGGCGTCGTGACGCAGCTGGGAGTATGCGAGGTGCAGCTCGGCCTCGCCGCGCGGGCGCGGCATGCGATGCGCTCCGAACGTCGCGGCTGCCGCCTCGAGCAGTCGCTCGGCCTCGGTGAGGAGGCCGGAGTCCCGCAGCACCTCGGCACGGTCGACGTCGGCGATCGCCGCATTCGCCGGCGACACCTCCGCGATCGCGGGCCGGGCTGCGGACATCTCACTCATCGCCCGCACGAGATCGCCGGCGAGCATCGCGACATAGCCGAGGTTGTGCTGCGCCTCGGCCACGTCGACGGCGCTGCCGTGCTCGCGGTACACCGCGATCGCTGCCTCGAGGTCGGCGGCGGCATCGGCGAACTCGCGCCGCTGCATGCACAGCACCGCGCGATTCATCCTGAGATTCGCGACCGCCAGCGGATCGTCGGGGATCGTGTCGATGGCACGGCCGAGCCAGTCGAGGCCCTCGTCCAAGCTCCCCTGCGCCACGAGGATGCTGCCGAGCTGCCCGGCGAGCACACCCCGGGAGTGCAGCGAGATGTCCACGCGATCCAGGGCCGCGCGGCAGATGCGCTCACCACGGGCCGGCTCGCCCAGTTCGCCCAGGACATACCCGAGCGTGCCCGCGATCCGTGCCGACAGATCCGGATCCGTCGCCTGCGCCTCCGCCTGCTCCAGCGCATCGCGCGCAGCCTCGAACCGCCGCTCGTCGGCGAGCGCGCGGGCGCGCTGGTACAGCTCGTGGGGGGTCACCCTCACAGCATGCCCTGTTGCGCGCCCGTGCGCGATCTGGGCTCAGTCGGCGAGCACCTTCGTCACCGTCAGCCGGCTGACCTCGATCGTCTGCTCCACCGGCACGCTCTCATCGGGAACGTCACCGAGTGCGTCCGCGATCCACCCGGCCACGAGCGGAGCGGCGAACGATGTGCCGCTCCATACCGCGAAACCGCCGCGGAAGTCCTCGGGTCCGATCGTGTTGCGGAACAGCTCGTACTCGTCGTCTCGCGCCGATGGCTGCAGTCCGCCCTCGAACGCGGGGATCGTGCTCACCACAGACGCGCCCGTCGCGTAGGTGCGCACCCACGGGCCGACGTTGGAGAACAGAGCCGTCGTCCAACCATCCGGGTTCAGTGCACCGACGGAGACGTGCGGGGCGCCGCCGTCGGGATGGATCCCGTTGTCGGCACCGGGCCATGGCCACAGCGACGCCGGGAAGGTGGGCCGGTCGATCGCGTCGTTGCCCGCCGAGACGACGACCGTCACCCCCAGCGCGCGCAGACCCGCGATCAGGTCGTAGAGGTCGCGCGTGAACAGACCGTCCTCGGGCGTCTCGTGGTAGTACCCGAGTGACATGCTGATCACGTCGATGCGCTGCCCGTCCGTGCGCCCCGACTGGTACCGCTGCACCAGTTCGGTCAGCTGCTCCAGGACACGCAGCAGCCCTGACTCCTCGACGACGCCGAGTGCGTCGGCCACGCGGATCGCGAGGATGTCGGCGTCGGGCGCGGCCTGGCGGATGATGCCGGCGATGAACGTGCCATGACCGGCGACGGGATCGATCTCTCCGTCGAGAGGCCCGTACAGGTCGGGGTAGACCTCCGGATCGGCCGCATCGTCCAGCCCGACGGCCTGGCCGTCGAGCCGGACGTCGCGCGTGACGATCTCGTCCGGCAGCCAGGAGTGCTCCCCTGCGCCCGTATCGAGTACGGCGACGACACGGCGATGCGCCTTCGGCATCTTCCTTCGGCGCGGTGCCGCGCCGATCCAGGCGACGGGCTGGCGCCCACCCGCGCCGCACTCGGCATACTCGGCCACCGGGTTCGTCTTCATGAACGGGTTGGTCTTCATGAACGGGTTGGTCTTCATGAAGGGGTTCGTCTTCATGAACGGGTTGGTCTTCATGAACGGGTTGATGCCGACGGGCCCGACCGTCAGCACATGGTCGAGCCCGACGCGGTCGATCCCCGCCTTGCGCATGACCGCACCGGGCTCGAGCATCTCACCGGGCTTCGCGTTCCGCCGAGCGGCGACCAGCGCGTCACGACGCACACGCTGCAGCACCCGCCAGGCATCCGGCAGAGCGGGGGACGGGTCGCCCCCGACGTCCTCCCGTGACACGAGTCGGACGCGCATGACGCGGGCGCCGCTCGGGCCCGTCGGCTCAGGCAGACTCCCGTCGGGCAGGGCGGAGCCGCCGACCGTCTCCCACACGGCATCCCATCCGAAGGCCTCGGCCGCCTCGCGCACGCGACTGAGGCTGTTCGTCATGCGTCGACCATCGGTGTCGTCCGATCCGGTCGACACGAGCAGCCGGTGCGGGACGTACACGGTCTGGAACGCGTCGACGCCGGTCACCGGCTCGGTGCCGGGGTCGAGCGTGGTCGCCGCGATCACGGATCCACGGGCGCGGTCGCGCCAGGACCAGTTCTTCGGCTGCGGATTGGTCGAGCGTCGCGGTTCGTCGGGACGAGTGGGCATTGTCTCTCCTGTGTGGGTGGGGCGCCGGGCCCTCTCCCGGCAGGGAAGATCAGTAGCTCAGCGCGGTGTCACAGCTCGAAGCGCGGGGTGCGCAGCTCGGCGGACCCCCCGGGTTCGACCGCAGACTCCAGCCCGACGCGCAGGCTGGTCACCCCGCTGGGCACGTCGTCGAACGCGAACCGACCGTCGGTGACCTCGGCGATCAGCGTTCCGGCATCCTGCGTGAGCTCAACCGTGTGCGCGGCGCCGTCGACCCATCCGTCGATGCGGTGCCCGCCGGACTCGGTGGCGGTCACGTGAACCAGCACGTTGGTGCGCCCGTCGGAGAACTGCAGGGTGAGCATGTCGGCATCGCCGCGCACGGCGGCCCGCGCCTCACCCTCCACGAGCGTCAGCAGCGCGTACTCACGCGAGAGATCCGCCGTGGCGACGGCCGCCACCATCCGATCGACGAGATCGACCGGCACGGGGTCGACGTTCTCCCAGGTGCGGCGCAGGGCGCGGAAGAGCTCCGCGTCGGTTGTCTCAGAGGTCACGGGTGTCCCCCCTCCATCCATCCGCTTCGAGAGCGGTTCGCAGTTTGCCGAGGCATCTTTGCCTCGTCGGTCCGATCGAGCCGACCGGCATGGCCAGGTCGGCGGCGATACGGGCGTAGTCGGGACGCTCCTCGAAAGCGACGATGCGCAAGAGCCGCTGACAGCGCTCGTCGAGACCGCCGATCGCGCCCCAGAGCCGGCGGTCGCGGTCGTTGACGTGCGCGATCTGCTCGGCGGAATCCTCCGGCGGCAGGTGCGGCTCCAGGTCGACCGGCTCAGCGGGGCGCGCGTTCTGCTGCGCACGGCCGGCACGCCAGGCCTCGCGCCGGGCGGTGGTGGTCAGCCAGCCGGCGACGGCCCTCGGCTCCTGGATCGAGTCGTGCCGGCGCACGAGGGTCAGCCAGGTGGTCTGCACGACGTCCTCGGCGAGCATCGTGTCCAGTCCGTAGGCGCGGACGACATGCCAGAGGACGGGGCTGAGAAGGCGGACGAGGTCGTCCATCGCCCGAGTGTCACCGTCGCGCCAGCGCGCGAAGTGGCCGGCCGCCCGCTCCCAGATCCCCGATCCGTCGGCGTCCGACAACGGGGTATCACCCTCGCCCTCGGGTTCTCGCAGGGGCGGGGGTTCGACATCGCTCATAATGCCCATTGTGGCCACAGTGACAGGAGCACGGCGACCGGCGGTCTGATACACGATTGCGGAAAAGTTTTCCGGAACGGCCCGCATGACCGTGACAGCGCTCCTCGCGGCGTGTGTCACGTGTGTCGACGCGACCTCGCCGCGTCGCGCGGCGGCGCCTAGAATCGCCGTTATGGCTCCCCTCGTGTACGTGTGCGCCCGCCCGCAGCAGGGAGCCGCCGCCGCCGAGTACGAGTCGTTCCGCACGAGCGCACGGCTCGATTCCGTCGACCTGGAGCGCCTCGACTTGGTCACCCAGGAGCTGCCCGCGGATGCCTTCACGCGCTGGCGCGGGTTCGTCGTCGGCGGCAGCCCGTACAACCTCACCGATCCGGAGTCGACCAAGACCGACGTGCAGCGGCGGCTCGAGGCCGGGCTGGCCACGATCGCCACGGCCGCGGCCGGCGGCGAGACCGCCGCGCTGTTCACCTGCTACGGGATCGGGGTCGCCACACGCACCCTGGGCGGGGAGGTGTCCCGCGGGTATCCGGAGGACACGGGGCCCACCGCGATCACTCTGACTGAGGAGGGTCGCCGTGATCGGGTCTTCGGCGGCCTCGCCGACCGTTTCTCCGCGCTGACAGCACACAAGGAGGGCACCGAGCGGATGCCGGCCGGTGCGGTCCTCCTGGCCACCAACGACGCCTGTCCCGTGCAGTCCTACCGGGTGGGCGATCGCCTCTATGCCACGCAGTTCCACCCGGAGCCCACCGCGCAGGCGTTCACCGAGCGGATGGCCGTCTATCGCGACGACGGCTACTTCGAGGCGCGCGACTACGACACGATCTCGGCGCGGGTGCTCGCGGCATCCCTCACCGAGCCGCCCCGCATCCTGCAGGCGTTCGCGCGCGCATTCTGAATCAGCGCAGTTCAGTCCGGAGCGGTGCGGGAACGGAACACCGTCATCACGAACGCGACCGCCACGATGACCACGGCGACGATCCACGCGGTGACCGCGACCGCGGTCGACGCGGGCTCGCCCGCCGTGCGCGCGACACCGATCCAGAACAGCCCCCAGGCCATCGCGAGTGCCGGCGCGAGCCTCCCCCGGGTTGCCCCCGCGATCCCGATCCCGAGCACACCGACGAGACACAGCACGACGACACCGATCGGCGTGGCGTACTGACTCCACGAGTCGGGTCCGACGACCTTCAGCCAGGCGGTGATGTTCGCGACCGTCGCCAGGGTGACCCATCCCAGGTGCAGCCCGACGGCGGCATCGAGCAGGAAGACGTCGGCCGCCTTCACTCCCGGGATGACGAGCAGCCTGCGCATCGTGACGGCCAGGGCCGCCACCAGCAGGACGATCCCGAGGACGGTGGCGAACAGGTCGAGGAACTGCGCCGCGAGCAGCCATGCCCCGTTCAGCACGGCCGTCGCAGCCACCCACCAGCCCACCGAGCGCTGACGGACGCGAGCGCGCTGCGAGGGTAGCGCCTGCCACACGGCGTAGAGCACCGTCAGCAGGTAGATGAGGCTCCAGATCGCGAACGCCGGCCGGGCCGGCGCGAGCACGGTGGCATCGGCATCCAGGGCGCCGCCGTGCAGATCGCGGACGTTCGTGCCGCCGAACAGGCCGACTCCCACCATCGCGGCCACGATCATGAGGACGACCGCGACGATGACGACGATCTGCCGCACGAGGTCGGACGGGCGCGTGTTCGTCTCCATGACGCCGACGTTACGGATGCCGGCCGGTGCGCGGCGAGGGCGTCGACAGCGCCGTCCCGGCGTGGTATCCGAAACCGCCCCCTACGCGGGTCCGAGGATCGCCGCTGAATCCGGCGGCAGGGTGAGGGTCTGGTCGTCGATCACGGCATCCCGCGTCGCCAGCCAGAGCACGTCGCCACCATCGGACAGCGGCCATGGCTGCGTCCACGACTCTGCCGACAGGTTGACCACGACGCGCGCCCGCCCGCGACCGAGCACCCAGCGACCGGGTCCCGCGGCGAATGCCGGGCGCGCACCCGGACGCGGATCGGTCAGATCGGACCGTTCGCGCCGCAGCCGGGCGAGGCGCCGGTAGAGCGCGAGCAGGCGGGCGTGATCACCGCCATCCTTCTCCGACCAGTCCAGCTTCGAACGCTGGAACGTGGCGGGATCGTTCGGGTCGGGCACGAGGGACTCGTCCCAGCCCATCCGCGCGAACTCAGCCCGACGGCCCGCCGCGGTCCCCTCGGCCAGCCACTGCTCGGGGTGCGACGTGAAGAACTGCCAAGGGGTCGATGCGCCCCATTCCTCCCCCATGAACAGCATCGGCGTGCCGGGGCTGGTCAGGGTCAGGACAGCGGCGACGGCGAGCCGATCGGCGGAGAGCGTCTGGCTGAGCCGATCGCCGGCGGCGCGGTTGCCGATCTGATCGTGGTCCTGCGCGAAGGTCACCAGTCGCCAGCTCGGCACCTCCGGCGGGATCGGTGCACCGTGGTCGCGTCCGCGGAACGACGAGTAGGAGCCGTCATGGAAGAACCCGCCGTTCCACACCTTCGGCAGCGCCTGCGGATCGGCGAAGTCGGCATAGTATCCGTCGGCCTCACCGGTGAGCGCGACGTGCACGGCGTGATGCCAATCGTCCGACCATTGGGCGGTCAGCCCGTGTCCGCCGGCCTCCCGGGCGGTGATCATCACCGGGTCGTTGAGGTCGCTCTCGGCGATGAGGCTCAGCGGGCGACCGAGGTGCGCGGACAGCGCATCGACCCGCTCGGACAGTTCGCTGAGGATGTGGATGCCGGAGTCGTCGCGCAGCGCGTGCACGGCATCGAGGCGCAGGCCGTCGACGTGGAAGTCGCGCAGCCACATCAGCGCGCTGCCGAGGATGTGCTCGCGGACCGCCGGCTCGCCGAGGTTCAGCAGCTCGCCCCACGTGTTGCTCTGCCCCTCGCGCAGGTACGGACCGAACTCGGGCAGGTAGTTCCCGGAGGGACCGAGGTGGTTGTAGACGACGTCCTGGACGACGGCGAGGCCGCGCTCGTGCGCGGCGTCGACGAAGCGGCGGTAGCCGGCAGGGCCGCCGTAGTCCTCCTGCACCGTGTACCAGGCGACGCCGTCGTAGCCCCAGTTGTGCGTGCCGTTGAAGCCGTTCACCGGCAGCAGCTCGACGTGGCTGACGCCGAGCTCGGCGAGGTGGTCCAAGCGCTCGATCGCAGCGTCGAGGGTGCCGGCGGGAGTGAACGTGCCGACGTGCAGCTCGTAGACGAGGGCGCCGGGGAGCTGCCGACCGGTCCATGCCTCGTCGGTCCAGGCGAACATGCCGGGGTCGTCGACGGCGGAGAGCCCGTGCACGCCGTTCGGCTGGCGGCGGGAGCGGGGGTCGGGTCGGGGCACGGTGGCGTCGCCGAGCAGGAAGCCGTACTCGTCACCGGCGGCGAGCGCCACGTCGCCCCGGAACCAGCCGTCGAGCCCGCCGGTCAGCTCGACGTCGTCGCGTCCCGGACGGTGCAGCCGCACCCGTTCGGCTCGGGGAGCCCATACCTCGACGGTCATGTGTCCATCCTGCCGTGGCCACCAGGTGGGGGCGAGGCCCGGATCGCAGGAATCCTGCAGACCGCGGCGCGGTCAGAGGACGACGAGCCGCCCGTCGTCGGTGCGCAGCACGAGACGGAAGCCCGCCGCCACGCCCTCCTCCACGCGTGCCACGCCGTCGCCGAGGCCGAGCGCGGCCAGCACGCCGCGCAGCGGCGCCGGGTCGGGCTCGAGTCGGGTGAACGAGACGAGCTCGATCGCCGGGATGTCCCCGAGGCCCGGGTGAGCGGTCTGACCCCAGTCGATGAGGAACGGCACATCGGCACGGCGATTCTCGCCGCGGGTGAGCCGCCATTCCAGCAGATCGCCGGCCGGCGTGCGCCGCGAGAGGTCGCTGACGTCACCCGGGTCGTACCCCGCCGCACGGGCCGCGGCGACGGTGGCGTCGATGTCCGACGGGTGCACGGCGTATGTGCGGATCTGCGGCTCGGTCAGCGCGTCGATGCCGAACGTCGTCGGCAGCTCGGGCTGGGTCCGCGCCGGGTCGGGGCCGATGAGCTCGATGTACTGCGGGCCACGCTGACCGTCGACGGTGAGGGCGACGAGGGCGTTGGCGGTGCCGGTCGGGTGCGCGCCGCCCGGGGCGGCGACGACACCGGTGCGCTCACCGAACCAGTCGACGACCCCGGCGAGGTCGGGGCCGGCGATGACGACGTGATCGAGCAGAGTCGGAACGCTCACGGGGTCTCCCGTCGCCGCGCCGGAACCTCGGGTTCGCCGAGGGAGAGCATGAGCCGATTGGCCCAGTTGAAGAACGCTGCGCCGCCTATCACGTCGACGATCTCGGCATCGTCGAAGCCGGCGCCGCGCAGTCGTGCGATGTCGTCGCCGTCGAAGCCGAGCGGTGTCGCCGCAAGCGCGACGGATGCCGACACGACGGCATTCCAGCGTTCGTCGCCCAGGTCGGCACCGACGCCCTCGTCGAGCAGGCGCTGGACGTCGGCCTCGCGACTCGACTCCCGGGTCGCGGCGGCCGCGTGCACCGATGCGCAGAAGACGCAGCCGTTGTCGCGGGAGGTCGCCGCGGCGGCGAGCTCGCGCTCGGCTCGGCCGACGCCGCTGGAGACGTTGAAGAAGATGTCGAGGTCGGTGAGCGTCCGTGCGCGCAGCGCCTCGGGGTTGCGGGCGAGCAGCCGGAAGTACGGCATCTTGGCGCGTGCGGGCTCGATCAGCGCGTCGCGCTGCCCGTCGGTCAGCTCGTCCTCGGCGACCGGCAGCAGCCAGGGCACCCAGCCGAGACCCTGCTGGGTGAACTGCTCAGGACGGGCGAGGTCGGGGTACTCGGTGACGATGTCGGTCATGTCACGCTCCTTCCGAGACGGTGGGTGCGGAGGCGGGGTTCGCGGCGAGCACGCGCAGCCCCCACGCCGCGCGCAGCTGGAAGCTGAGGAACGCGACCAGCTGGGACAGCGTGACGATGTCGTCGGCGCTCCACTCGGCGTCGGCCAGCGCACGGAGGTGCTCCGCTCGCGCCTCGCGCGGGCGGAGCACGAGCAGGTGGGTGTGGGCCAGCGCCGCGGCGAGACGACCGCCGACCGCGGCGGTCGTCTCGGACGAGGGATGCCAGCGCAGCCCCTCCCGGTTCTCGCCCTGCAGCCCGACCTCGCGGTACGCGCCGTATGGGCCCGCCGCGGCTCCGGCCGCCGCGGCGGCCTCGATCGGCGCGGCGAGCTCGGGCGCCTCGTCCGCGAGCAGGTCGGCGTAGAACGCCGCCGCCTCGGTGAAGCCGTGCAGCAGTGCGACGAAGGTCGCGACCGCGTAGCGCTCGGCGAGCGGGAAGCTGCCGGGTTCGGCGGGTTCGAGCAGCGCTTCGAAGCTGAGCTGTGCGTTGTCGCGGGCCTGCGCGCGCTGGTCGCGCACGGTGGACAGGGGGCTGCCGGCGTCGAGGCCGGCGAGGACATCGATGATGTCGGCGGTGCGCTGGGTCATGAGGCTCCCTTGAGGATGGGGTCGGCAGGTGCGGGGATGCCGGCTGTGGGGACGGCGGACGCGGGCTGAGCGCTGTGGTGTGCACTGTGATGTGCGCTGTGCAGCGACGCGGCGGCATCCCTCCCCGTCGCGAACCCCAGACGGGGGGCGACCCCGTCGGCAAGCAGCTGCAGCGACCGCAGCGTGAGCTCGTGCGTC
>Ga0180219_1001390_pt1 | contig 15759 bp, 10 predicted proteins | sample eDN3rd30CBELigMG_FD_151338 | JGI IMG/M metagenome (GOLD analysis project Ga0180219, IMG submission 151338) | Enriched Miracle-Growth compost microbial communities from Emeryville, California, USA - eDNA 3rd pass 30_C BE-Lig MG (version 2)... ...
ACAAGTACGAGCCGAACAGCCCCTACTCGGCCTCCAAGGCCGCATCCGACCACCTGGTCCGCGCCTACCACCACACCTACGGGCTGCCGGTGCTGACCACCAACTGCTCGAACAACTACGGCCCCTACCACTTCCCCGAGAAGCTGATCCCGCTGGTCATCCACAACGCCCTCGCCGGCAAGCCGCTGCCGATCTACGGCGACGGCCAGCAGGTCCGCGACTGGCTGTACGTGAAGGACCATTGCGCCGCCATCCGCCGCGTGCTGGAAGCCGGCCAGCTGGGCGAGACCTACAACGTCGGCGGCTGGAACGAGAAAGCCAATATCGACGTGGTCCATACCCTGTGCGACATCCTCGACCAGGAGCAGCCGCGGACCGACGGACGGAGCTACCGCGAACAGATCACCTTCGTCAAAGATCGCCCCGGTCACGACCGCCGCTACGCCATCGACGCCACCCGCCTCGAACGCGAGCTGGGCTGGAAGCCGGCGGAAACCTTCGAGACCGGCATCCGCAAGACCGTGCGCTGGTACCTGGACAACCAGGCATGGGTGAACAACGTCACCAGCGGCGCATACCGTGAATGGGTAGGTAAGCAGTACGCATGAACAAGATCCTTCTACTCGGCGCCAACGGCCAGGTCGGCTGGGAACTCCAGCGCGCCCTGGCGCCCCTGGCGCAACTGGTGGTCTGCGACCGGCAACGGGCCGACCTGAGCGACCTCGCGGGCCTGGCCCGGCTGGTCGCCGAAGAGCGCCCCGAGGTGATCGTCAACGCCGGCGCCTACACCGCAGTGGACAAAGCGGAAAGCGACGTCGACGCCGCCCGCCGGATCAATGCAGAGGCAGTCGCAACCCTCGCCCAGGCGGCGCGGGAAATCGGTGCCTGGCTGGTGCACTACTCCACCGACTACGTCTTCGACGGCAGTGGCGATGCGCCCTTCGAGGAAGACGCCGGCACCGGCCCCCTGGGCGTCTATGGCCAGACCAAGCTGGAAGGCGAGCTCGCCATCCGCGAGAGCGGCTGCCGCCACCTGATCTTCCGTACCAGCTGGGTCTACGCCACGCGCGGGGCGAACTTTGCCAAGACCATGCTGCGCCTGGCCAAGGAGCGCGACGAACTGCGCGTCATCGCCGACCAGGTGGGCGCACCGACCAGCGCCGAACTGATCGCCGACGTCACCGCCCTGGCGCTGCAGCGCATCGCCCATGATGCCGACCTGCGCGAACGCGCCAGCGGCACCTATCACCTGGTGGCCAGCGGCGAGACCAGTTGGCACCGCTACGCCCGGTTCGTCATCGGCGAAGCCATCCGCCTGGGCACCGGCCTGCGCGCCACGCCCGAGCGCATCGCCCCCATCGCCACCAGCGAATATCCGCTGCCGGCGAAACGCCCGGCCAACTCGCGCCTGGCCAACGACAAGCTGCAACGCACCTTCGGCCTGGTACTGCCCACCTGGGAGTACCATGTCCAACGCATGATCCGGGAACTGGTAGACCAGGGAGCAGTATGAAACGCAAAGGCATCATCCTCGCCGGGGGTTCCGGCACCCGCCTGCATCCGGCGACCCTGGCCATCTCCAAGCAGCTGCTGCCGGTCTACGACAAGCCGATGATCTACTACCCGCTCAGCACCCTGATGCTGGCGGGCATCCGCGACATCCTGATCATCTCCACCCCGCAGGACACCCCGCGCTTCGAGCAACTGCTCGGCGACGGCAGCCAGTGGGGCCTGAACCTGCAGTACGCCGTGCAACCCTCCCCGGACGGCCTGGCCCAGGCGTTCCTGATCGGCGAGGAGTTCATCGGCAACGACCTCTGCGCCCTGGTGCTGGGCGACAACATCTACCACGGCCACGACTTCCAGGAACTGCTGGTCAGCGCCATGCAGCGCACCTCCGGCGCCAGCGTGTTCGCCTACCACGTGCATGATCCGGAACGTTACGGCGTGGTTGAGTTCAATGCCGACGGCAAGGCCATCAGCCTCGAGGAAAAGCCGGTCAAACCGAAGTCCAGCTACGCGGTGACCGGCCTGTACTTCTACGACAACCAGGTGATCGACATCGCCAAGAACATCAAGCCCTCCGCCCGCGGCGAGCTGGAGATCACCGATGTCAACAAGGCCTACCTGGAAGCCGGCAAGCTTTCCGTGGAGATCATGGGCCGCGGCTACGCCTGGCTGGACACCGGCACCCACGACTCGCTGCTGGAAGCCAGCCACTTCATCGCCACCCTGGAAAACCGCCAGGGCCTGAAGGTCGCCTGCCCGGAAGAGATCGCCTTCCGCCAGAAGTGGATCAGCGCCGAGCAGCTCGAAGCCCTCGCCGCCCCGCTGGCCAAGAATGGCTACGGCCAATACCTGAAACGCCTGCTGGTCGAGACCGTCTACTGATGAAAGCTACCCGTCTTGCAATCCCGGAAGTGGTCCTGATCGAACCCAAGGTCTTCGGCGACGACCGCGGCTTCTTCTTCGAAAGCTTCAACCAGCAGCAATTCGAAGAGGCCATCGGCCGCCCGGTGAAGTTCGTCCAGGACAACCACTCGCGCTCCTCGAAGGGCGTGCTGCGCGGCCTGCACTACCAGCTGCAGAACCCCCAGGGGAAACTGGTGCGCGTGGTCAATGGCGAAGTCCTCGACGTCGCCGTGGACATGCGCCGCTCCTCGCCGACCTTCGGCCAATGGGTCGGTGCGCTGCTGAGCGCGGAGAACAAGCACCAGCTGTGGGTACCGGAAGGTTTCGCCCATGGCTTCGTGGTGCTGTCGGAGTCGGCGGACTTCCTCTACAAGACCACCGACTACTACGCGCCGCAGCATGAGCGCTGCCTGGCCTGGAACGATACCGAGGTGGGCGTGGACTGGATGCTCGAGCGTCTCGCCGGCGCCCGCCCGCAGCTTTCGGCCAAGGATCAGGTCGGCAAGGCGCTCTCCGAGGCCGAGTGCTACGCATGAACCCCCACGCAGCGGCTCCGGTTTCCCTGCCGTCTCTACTGCGCAGCCTGTGGGCCCATGGACAGTTGATCGTGCAAATGACCCGCCGCGAAGTGGTGGGCCGCTACAAGGGCTCGGTCATGGGGCTGCTGTGGTCCTTCCTCAATCCGCTGTTCATGCTGGCGGTGTATACCTTCGTGTTCTCGGTGGTATTCAAGGCCCGCTGGGGTGGCAGCGAAGATGAAAGCCGCGGCCAGTTCGCCGTCATCCTGTTCGCCGGGATGATCGTGCACGGCCTCTTCGCCGAAGTGCTGAACCGGGCGCCGACGCTGATCCTCGGTAACGTCAACTACGTGAAGAAAGTGGTGTTCCCGCTGGAGATCCTGCCGGTGGTCAGCCTGGCCGCGGCACTTTTCCACAGCCTGGTGAGCGTCATCGTGCTGCTGGGCGCCAAACTGCTGATCACCGGCGCCCTGCAGTGGACATCCGTGTTCCTGCCACTGGTCCTGCTGCCACTGATGATCTTCATCCTGGGCCTGGCCTGGCTTCTCGCCTCCCTTGGCGTCTACCTGCGCGACGTGGGCCAGACAATCGGAATCCTCACCACCATCATGCTGTTCCTGTCCCCGGTGTTCTTCCCGGTCACGGCGCTGCCGGAAAACCTGCGCCCCTTGATGATGGCCAACCCGCTGACCTTCATCATCGAGCAGGCCCGGGACGTGCTGATCTGGGGCCGCCTGCCGGACTGGCGAGGCCTGGCGCTGTACATGCTGGCATCCATTCTCACCGCCTGGCTCGGCTACGCCTGGTTCCAGAAGACACGTCGAGGTTTCGCGGATGTCCTCTGACGATGTGGCGATCCGCGTCCGCGGTATCAGCAAGTGCTTCACGACCTACGACAAGCCCCATGACCGCCTGAAACAGGCGTTCATGCCACGCCTGTACCGCCTGCTGGGCCGTCCCGCCCCCCACTATGGCCGGGAATTCTGGGCGCTGAAGGACATCGACTTCGAGATCGCCCGTGGCGAAACCGTAGGTATCGTCGGCCGCAACGGCTCCGGCAAGTCGACCCTGCTGCAGATCATTTGCGGCACCCTGATGCCGACCAGCGGCGAAATCGAAACCCATGGCCGCATCGCCGCGCTGCTGGAGCTGGGCTCGGGCTTCAACCCCGAGTTCAGCGGGCGCGAGAACGTCTACCTGAACGCCTCGGTCCTTGGCCTGAGCCGCCAGGAAGTGGACGAGCGCTTCGACAGCATCCTGGCCTTCGCCGATATCGGCGACTTCATCGACCAGCCGGTGAAGAACTACTCCAGCGGCATGGCCCTGCGCCTGGCCTTTGCGGTGCAGGCGCAAGTCGACCCGGATATCATGATCGTCGACGAGGCCCTGGCGGTCGGGGATGCCCGCTTCCAGGCGAAATGCTTCGAGCGCCTGCGCCAGCTGAAGGAAAACGGCACCAGTATCCTGCTGGTCACCCACTCCAGCGAACAGGTGGTCACCCACTGCTCGCGCGCCATCCTCCTGGATTCGCACCAGGTTCGGATGATCGGCGAGCCGCGACCGGTGATGAACCGTTACATGGACTTGTTGTTCGGGCGGGAAAAGCGCGAGGGCAGCGCTACCGAGGCGCCTGTCGCGCAACAACTATCCGCTGAGGAGTCGCAGCTCAGCTTCGACGAAGACACCTTCGCCAGCCGGCCGCACTACAACCCCCACGAATATCGCTGGGGCGACGGCGGCGCAAGCATCCTCGACTTCGAGCTGCGTGCCGATGGACGTGCCTTCTCCCACAGCGCGGAATCCGGAACGAAGATCACGCTGGATGTGGCCATCCGTTTCAATCACCTGGTGGTCAATCCGATCCTAGGCTTCAACATCAAGACCAAGGAGGGCGTCACCCTCTGCGGCAGCAACTCCTTCCTGCTGGGCTGCGATCAGTTCCAGGACTCAGGCCAGCCGGGCCAGGTGCTGCGCATGCGCCTGCAATTCCACAACCACCTGGCCTGCGGCGACTATTTTCTTTCACTGGGCATAGCTTCACGACAGGGCGAGGACATAGTCCCGCATGATCGTCGCTACGACTCCATACACCTGGTGGTGGCACCCACCGAGACAGTCCTGGGACTCGTGGACCTGGGACTGACCATGGAAATGAATCAGGTACTCGTTGATGTTCCAACTTGAGAGCAAGGGCTATGTGTTCGACGCCGAGCAGGGGATCTGGATGCGCCCCGAATTTGCCGGTATTGCCTATAACGACGGCGACAGCGCGGAAAACCGCCTGGCTCGCATCGTGCGGCAAGCCACTGACACGTCCGTGTTCTCGGCCGAGCTGCGTCGGCAGTGCCGGGACTGGCAGACGCTCTACCACCTGAGCTCGCAACGGGGCAACGTGTTGCGCCCCTTCGCGCATCTGCTCCAGGGCAGGACACTGGAGATCGGCGCCGGCTGCGGTGCAATCACCCGCTACCTCGGTGAAGCCGGTGGCCAGGTATTGGCCCTGGAGGGCAGCCCACGCCGCGCCACCATTGCCGCCAGCCGCACCCGCGACCTGGACAATGTCACCGTCCTGGCCGAGCGTTTCGAAGACTTCCAGATCGAGGAACGCTTTGACGTCATCACACTGATTGGCGTTCTCGAATATGCCAATTTGTTTACACCAGGCGAAACACCGACTCTACGCATGCTGCAAAAGGTATTGCAGTTGCTCAAACCGGATGGCCAGTTGCTGATCGCGATCGAAAACCAGTTGGGCCTAAAGTACTTTGCCGGGGCTCCGGAAGATCATCTGGGCCAATCCATGTACGGCATCGAAGGGCGCTACCGCGACGGTCAGCCGCAGACCTTCGGCCGCCATGCTCTGGACTTGCTGCTTCGTCAGGCCGGCTATGCCGCCATCGATTTCCTGGCACCGTTCCCTGACTACAAGTTCCCGAAGTCCATCGTCACCGAGCGGGGCAGCACCACGCCTGACTTCGATGCCGCAGCCCTTGCCTGGCAGAGTGTCCTGGCAGACCCGCAACTGCCGCCCGAGCCTTATTTCAATCTGGGCAGCGCCTGGCCAGTGGTCTTCGAAAACCGTCTGGGAATGGAGTTGGCCAACTCCTTCATCATCGCTGCCAGTCCTCGTCAGCAGTCTGCACTCGATGCCGATATCCTTGCCTTCCATTACAGCACCGAACGCCGCATCCAGTTCTGCAAGGAGGCACTCTTCAGGAAAACCCTGAACCAGGGCATCGAAGTCGTCTATCGACCACTGGCCCAGTCCAGCCAGGCCGACTCCGATATCTATCGCTTCGATCTTCCAGAGAAAGAAAGCTACAGGAGCGGCCAGGTCTTCAGTCAGCGCTACCTGGAACTGTTCAAGAGGCCCGGCTGGACCCTCGCCGAACTTGCGACGCTGATCGGCACTCATTGCAAGTATCTTCTCGACCTATCCGGCATCGCACGGGACGTGACGGACGTCACCACTCGTACCCTGCTGCCCGCTGAGTTCCTCGACGCCCTGCCGCAGAACATCATCATAGCCCCAGACGGTACTCCCCAACTCTTCGATCTGGAGTGGCGCGCCACTACAGATGTCGAACTGGGAAACATCGTTTTTCGTGGGTTGTTCTTCTTGCTGCACCATGCAAGCGAGATCGTGCCTCTTGCAGAGGCACCAGATATAACCCGCAAGGGCTTCATCGAGCGAGCCATGAAAGCAGCCTGCCTCCCCCTCGACGAGGCGGATCTGGCGCGCTATCTCGCACGGGAAATCGAATTTCAACAGCAGGTCACCGGCATATCGCAAAACGTCCTGGAGGATTGGAAGCCCGATTTCCCCTTGGTACCGGACCACACATCGGCGGTTCAATTCGTCAGCCTGTACTTCGCCAGTGCAGACGAAGAGTATTCGGAAGGCAGCGCTCTGCGGCAGCAGATCCGCTCCGGCCGGCAACAACTCTGCTTCACCATCGATCAGGCACAAGGAGCGATAGATCGTTTACGCCTGGACCCGGTCGACCAGCCCACCTGGATGGTCATTCACGATATCGTCGTGCTCGATAGCCAACGAGAAACGCTCTGGCGCTTCTCCGAAGCACCCGACCAGGCGCATCGCACTGACCTTCAGGAGATTTTCCCCGGCCAGAACGCCAACCTTTTCTACGCCGTCGGCAATGACCCCCACCTGCTTGTTCCGCAGGTATTCCCAGCACAGGTGGGCCTCGAGGTACGGGTCGATCTGGAGTTGCTGAGCAGGCAACAGGTAGTCGCGCAATTTGTTCGACAGACGGAAGACTTGGCCACTCTACGGAATGAATGTGCGCAAACGCTGGATGAACTGGCAAGCACACAACAGCATGTGTGCAATTTGACGGCACATCTGCAACAGGCCCGGGAGGCGCAAAGCTCGCTGGCCAACGCGCTGGCGCTCACCCATGCCTCGCTGAGCTGGAAGCTCACTCGTCCGCTACGCTTCGCCGGGCGCAGGTTGCGCGAAGCCAGATTCAAGCTGGCTCCCATTACTCACCGCTTGAAACGCCTGGCCATCGTCACGCAAAACGTCATTCAGCGAGAACAGGGCCTTGTGCCTGCGTTCAGGAAGGGGCTGCGTATCCTGAAACGCGACGGCCTTTCGGGCCTCCGCTCCCGACTGCGCCGGGAGAACCGCTCATTGCTTCTGGGCCAATCCCCGGACACCCCGCTGGCAGGAGTGGCCCCGCATGACGACTATGCGCATTGGATCAGCAACTTCGATAGCATCTCCATCGACTATCGCCAGGAATTGATCAACGCTGGCGAACAACTTTCCTGGCAGCCGAAAATCTCGGTCATCATGCCTGTGTACAACCCACCGCTTCATCTACTGGAAGCCGCTATCCAATCGGTTATCGCACAAACCTACGCTCACTGGGAACTGTGCATCGCCGACGACGCATCCAGGAACGAAGGCGTAAAGGAAGTCCTGGATCGCTTCAGCGCCACCAACCCACGGATCAAGGTGATCTACCGGGAAGACAACGGCCATATCTCCAACGCCAGCAACTCGGCGCTGGAAATTGCCAGCGGCGACTATATTGCGCTAATGGATCAGGACGATTTGCTGGCGGAGCACGCCCTTTACACCGTGGCCAAGGCGATCAACGAAAATCCCGACGCTGGCGTGCTCTATTCCGATGAAGACAAGATCGACGAGCAAGGCAAGCGTTCCGCGCCCTATTTCAAGTCTGACTGGAACCTGTACCTGTTCCGTTCGCAGAACATGATCAGCCATCTCGGCGTTTATCGTCGCGATCTCGTAGAGTCCGTGGGCGGCTTCCGCGTCGGCTACGAGGGCTCCCAGGACTATGATCTGGCGCTGCGCTGCATCGAGCGGCTGGAGCGCGGACAGATAGTGCACATCCCCCATGTTCTCTATCACTGGCGCATCCACAGCGGCAGCACGGCGCTGGCGTCAGGAGAGAAGCCCTATGCAGCGCTCGCCGGCGTCAAGGCACTGAGCGATCACCTCCAGCGCACCGGCTGTGCAGGTGAAGCGATGCTACTGCCGATTGGCATGTACCGTGTGCGCTACCAGGTACCGGAACCAGCCCCATTGGTCAGCCTGATCATCCCGACGCGTAATGCGCGCGAGTTGGTGAAGCAATGCATCGACAGCATACTCGAGCTCACGACCTACCCGGCCTACGAAATCCTCCTCGTTGACAACGGCTCCGATGATCCCGCTGCCCTGGAGTATTTCGCCGAGCTGTCGCAAAACGGACGGATCAAGGTCATCCGCGATGGCGGCCCGTTCAACTATTCGGCGCTGAACAACAATGCCGTCCGCCAGTCACGCGGCGAATACATAGGTCTGATCAACAACGACATCGAGGTGATCACCCCGCAATGGCTGGAGGAAATGGTCGCCCTGGCCGCCCAGCCCGGGGTGGGCGCAGTTGGCGCCCGCCTCTGGTATCCGGACGACAAGCTGCAGCATGCCGGCGTGGTGATCGGAATGGGCGGCGTAGCAGGACACGCCCATCGTCTGTTGCCCAGGGACCATGGCGGCTACTTCGGCCGGGCAATGCTGACTCAGGAGTTCTCGGCCGTCACCGCGGCCTGCCTGCTGGTGAGCAGGAAGGCTTTCGAAGAGCTCGGCGGCCTGAACGAAGTACAACTTAAAGTCGCCTTCAACGATGTCGACTTCTGTCTGCGCCTGCTGGAGGCCGGATACACCAATGTCTGGACCCCCTATGCCGAACTCTATCACCACGAGTCCGCCAGCCGTGGGGCGGAAGATACGCCGGAGAAACAGGCTCGTTTCGAGAAGGAAGTCGACTACATGTTGCAACGCTGGCCGGATATCCTCAGTGACTACGCCTACAACCCGAACCTTACGTTGACCGGTACCGACTTTGGTCTGGGCTGGCCGCCACGTGTCTGCTCGGTACTGGAGAAAGCCAGCACGACCGGTGCACCTAGTCTCGCGCGGCGCACCTTATCGCAGGCACCTCGGCCCACGGACCCGGTTGCAGCAACAACCCCGGAAGAGGCACCCTGAAGCGCTCTGGCAATGACACAACAATAATGAGGCCACTCCCGAGAGGGGTGGCCCAACAGCAGGACGCCCATGACCTCGTACAATCGAGAAAACATCATCTGGCATCATGGCAGCATGCCTCCCGGGAAGCGCCGACAGTTATTCGGGCATCGCCCCTGTACCTTCTGGCTGACCGGCCTCAGCGGCGCGGGCAAATCCACCCTGGCGTTCGCTCTTGAGCAGGCTCTTATCGACCTCGGTCGAGCCTGCTTCGTACTCGATGGCGACAACGTCCGCCACGGACTGAACCGCAATCTCGGCTTCTCGGCAACCGACCGTGCTGAGAACATCAGACGTGTAGCAGAAGTTGCGAGGCTGATGAACGAGGCCGGGTTGATCGTCATCAGCGCCTTCATTTCTCCTTTCCGGGAGGATCGCGCCATGGCCCGCGAGATCATAGGTGCGGACCGTTTCAATGAAGTCCATGTCAGTACGCCGCTTGAAATCTGCGAATCCCGCGACCCGAAAGGGCTGTACCACAAGGCGCGCAACGGAGAAATAGCGGACTTCACCGGTATTTCGTCACCCTACGAGGCGCCGGATGCACCACAATTGGTGCTGGATACCAGCCAACTGGACAGAGCAGCAGCACTTGACCGCCTGCTCAATGAAGTGCTCAGCGCCTGTTGCAATGAGGCCTGAGCGCTACTGCTCTTGCCAACCCGTGCAAGCATGGCTGGCGGGTTATATTGGGCCATCGTCGGCCGGCCAAACCTAGAGGTCTGGTCTGAGCCGGAACCCAGGCCTTCCCGGTGCAGTAGCATGACCAGGTGGCTACGCCGAGTGCCTTCCGGTCCGGCAACGCAATGGGCGCAACAGCATTCAACAATCGATACCTGCGAGAGGTCCCATCGCGCACTTCAGTGGCCTGTCGTTCGCCGAACCACCAGACTGTTGACGTCGAAATGATGCCAGGCGCTGGTAGAAGCCCTATCCACTTGCTGGCAGGAGTCGCCCATGAAACTTTTGATCCCCACGGGCCATCCTGCACTTCTCCTGCTCGCAGCTCTACTTCTGGCTCTGCTCTGGCCTCTCTACTATTTCGCCGAACGCTACTACAGCGAACAACTCGCCGAGCAGAACCAGCAGACCCTCGACCTCTACGTCGGCAATCTGCTCGGCACCCTGCGTCGCTACGAGGATCTGCCACCGATCCTCAGCGAACTGCCGGCGCTGCGAGCCACCCTGCGGCAGACCGAAGACCTGGAAACGAGGGACACGGCGAATGCCCGCCTGGCGGAGATCCGCCAGCGCACCGGTGCCGACGTCATCTACCTGATGCGCCCCGACGGGCAGACCCAGGCCGCCTCCAACTGGGACCAGCCGGACAGCTTCGTCGGCCGCAATTTCGCCTTCCGCCCTTACTACAAGGACGCGATCCAGGGTAAACCGGCGCGCTTCTTCGGCCTCGGCACCACCTCCAACCGGCGTGGCTACTACTTCGCCAGCGAGGTTCGTGATGGTCAGCAATTGCTGGGCGTGCTGGTGGTCAAGCTGGACCTGGAACACATGGAACAGCTCTGGGGCAATACCCCGGAGCAACTGCTGGTCACCGACGGCAATGGCGTGGTCATCCTTTCCTCCAACAGCGCCTGGCGCTTCCATGCCAGCCGTCCGCTGTCGCCGGCCAAGCGGCGCGAGATCGCCGAGAACATTCCCTATCCGGTGCTCGACCCCAAGCCTTTGCAAATCGACGAGAAACGCTGGATCAGCCTCAGCCGCGAGCTGCCGGAAACCGGCTGGACAGTGAGCATCTACACGCCGAAGGCGCAGATCGACCGCCCGGTGCGCAGCGTGCTGCTGATCGGCGGTGCGACGCTCATGGCCCTGCTGCTGCTGTTCACCCTGCTGAGCATCAGCCGCCGCCACTACCTCGAGCGCATCGCCCTGGAGGCCCAGGCCAAGCGCCAGCTGGAAATGCGCGTACTGGAGCGTACCCAGGAACTGGAAGGCGCCAACGCCCGTCTGCAGCAGGAGGTGCATGACCGCGAGCAGGCCCAGCGCGAGTTGATGCACGCCCAGGACGAAGTGGTCCAGGCCGGCAAGCTGACCGCCCTGGGCACCATGTCGGCGAGCATCAGCCACGAGCTCAACCAGCCGCTCGCCGCCATCCGCAGCTACGCCGACAACGCCCGTGTGCTGCTCGACCACCAGCGCCTGGACGACGCCCGCGGCAATCTGGAACAGATCAGCTCGCTGACCGAACGCATGGCCTCGATCATCGCCCATCTCAAGGCCTACGCCCGCGGCGCCCGGCGCGCGCCGGAGAACGTAGCCCTGCAACCGGCGATCAACGATGCCCTGGCGTTGGTCGCCAGCCGGCGCCAGGCGATGAACGTCGAGCTGCAACGCGACCTGCCCGACGCGCCGATCTGGGTACAGGCCGGGGAAACGCGCCTGCGGCAGATCCTCGCCAACCTGCTCTCCAACGCGCTCGACGCCCTCAGCGAGAAGGCCCCGCCACGGCGCCTCTGGCTCACCGCCGAGCAGAAGCCGGACGGCATCGTCCTGTACCTGCGCGACAACGGCTCGGGGTTCTCCGAACAGGCCCTGGCCCACGCCCGCGAACCCTTCTTCACCACCAAGACCAGCGCCAAGGGCCTGGGCCTTGGTCTGGCCATCTGCGACACGCTGCTGCGTGCCCTCGGCGGCCACCTGGAACTGGGCAACCACCCCGAGGGCGGCGCTCTCGTACAATTGCACCTGTTGCCGGGCATCCCCGGCGTGATGCCGACGCCCCAGGAGGAAACCCGCGCATGAGCAGCAGCGCAGCATTCGCAGCCGATACCCAGGTCCTGTTGATCGACGATGACCCCCATCTGCGCCAGGCGCTGGGCCAGACCCTCGACCTCGCCGGGTTCAAGGCCGCCAGCCTGGGCGACGCGCGCCAACTGGATACCGGCCCGGCGGCCGACTGGCCGGGGGTGGTGGTAAGCGATATCCGCATGCCCGGCGTCGACGGCCTGCAACTGCTGGAACAACTGCACGCCCAGGACCCGGACCTGCCGGTGATCCTGATCACCGGGCACGGCGACGTCCCCCTGGCGGTCAAGGCCATGCGTGCCGGCGCCTATGACTTCCTCGAGAAACCGTTCCCCAGCGACGCCCTGCTCGACAGCGTGCGCCGCGCCCTGGAGGTACGCCGTCTGGTGCTGGAAAACCGCAGCCTGCGCCTGGCCCTGACCGAGCGCAAGGAAGTTCGCGGGCGCCTGGTCGGCCAGGCGGCCGGCATGCAGCGCCTGCAGGAGCAGGTGGCGGCCCTGGCCGGCCTGCAGGCCGATGTGCTGATCCTCGGCGAGACCGGCTCCGGCAAGGAAGTGGTGGCCCGTGCGCTGCACGACCTTTCTGCCCGGCGCAATGGCCCCTTCGTCGCCATCAACGCCGGAGCGCTGGCCGAATCGGTGGTGGAAAGCGAGTTGTTCGGCCACGAGCAGGGCGCCTTCACCGGCGCGCAGAAGCGCCGCATCGGCAAGTTCGAGTTCGCCAACGGCGGCACCCTGTTCCTCGACGAGATCGAGAGCATGAGCCTGGACGTCCAGGTCAAGCTGCTGCGCATGCTGCAGGAGCGGGTGGTCGAGCGGCTGGGTTCGAACCAGTTGATTCCCCTGGACATCCGCATCATCGCCGCGACCAAGGAAGACCTGCGCCTGGCCGCCGACGACGGGCGCTTCCGCGCCGACCTCTATTACCGCCTGAACGTCGCCAGCCTGCGCATTCCGCCGCTGCGCGAACGAGGGGAAGACATCCTGCTGCTGTTCCAGCACTTCTCCGAACTCGCCGCGCAGCGCCACGGCATCCCTCCGCGCAACCTCAGCCCTGCGCAACGAGCGCAACTGCTGGGGCACAGCTGGCCGGGTAACGTGCGCGAATTGCAGAATGTCGCCGAGCGCTTCGCTCTGGGCCTGGACCTTGGCCTTGACGAACACCAGGCCAACGCCCCCGCCCAAGCAGCCGGCGGCTCCCTGAACGAACAGGTGGAGGCCTTCGAGCGCGCCTTGATCGCCGCCGAGATGGCCAACCAGCACCCCTCGCTGCGCAGCCTGTCCGAGGCGCTGGGCGTGCCGCGCAAGACCCTGCACGACAAGTTGCGCAAGCACGGGCTGCTGTTCAACCAGCCGGAAGGTACGCCAGGCGAAGACTAAAGGCTCCCTCCGTCAGTTATCGGCTTTTTCTATGCCAGTTCAGCAGCTAGTATCCTGCGCTTGCAGATTTACAAGAACGTAAAAGCATTTGTGTTCAATGGACTCTTCTCATGGACTTGCCGAGGTAGTAGTACGTGTCAGCCCCCCTGGTCGTCGATCTTGATGGCACCCTTATCCACAGCGACCTACTGCTCGAGTCCGGCCTGAGCTTTCTCAAGCGCCACCCCCTGAAGGCGTTGTCGCCGCTACGCTGGCTGGCCGGTGGCAAGGCGAACCTGAAAAGCCGCCTGGCCGGGGTAGCGCCAGTGGACGTCTCGGTACTGCCTTACAACAAGGCGGTCATCGAGCTGATCCAACGCAAGAAGGAAGAAGGCCATCGCATCGTCCTGGCAACGGCCAGCCATCGCAGCTATGCCGAACAGATCGCCGAACACCTCGGCCTGTTCGACCAGGTCCTGGCGACCGACGAACACACCAACCTCTCGGCGCAGCGCAAACGTGACGCCCTGGTCGCCGAGTTCGGCATGCAAGGCTTCGACTATGCGGGCAACTCCAGTGATGACCTGCCCGTCTGGCAGGCTGCCCGCCGCGCCTATGTGGTGAACTCCAGCGGCAAGATCAGCCAGCGCGCCCACAGCTACGGCAACGTCGAGGAAGAGCTCAAGCACGAGGTGCAGGTCGCTCGTACCTGGATCAAGGCCTTGCGCGTGCATCAATGGGCAAAGAACGCCCTGATCTTCGTTCCCTTGCTGGCCAGTCACCGACTGTTGGAGCCGCACCTGCTGCTCAACGGGTTGCTGGCGTTCCTGCTCTTCGGCCTGTGCGCATCGAGCGTCTATGTGCTCAACGATCTTCTGGATCTCGAGGACGACCGCCACCACACGAGCAAATTCCGCCGCCCATTCGCCAGCGGCGCGCTTTCGATCAAGAGCGGCCTGCTTGCCTTCCCGATACTGCTACTGGCCGGATTCAGCGGTGCGCTGTTGCTATTGCCGTGGAAGTTCAGCCTCGCGCTGCTGGCCTACTACCTGCTGACACTGGCCTACTCCTTCTGGCTGAAGCGCCGAATGGCCGTGGATGTGCTGGTCCTGGCGATGCTCTACACCTCGCGCATCATTGCCGGCACCTTCGCCTTCGAGGTGAAGCTGACCTTCTGGATGCTGGCGTTCTCGATGTTCATCTTCCTCAGCCTGGCGCTGGTCAAGCGCTACGCCGAGTTGCGCGATGCCAGGATGAAGGGCAAGAACCAGAAGACCCGCGGGCGCGGCTATTACCCCGATGACCTGGAGATGGTTTCTTCGCTGGGAGCCTCGTCGGGCTACCTCTCGGTGATGGTGCTGGCGCTCTACATCCAGGATGGCAGCACGGCGGCCATGTACCACTACCCACAGCTGATCTGGCTGGCCTGCCCGCTGCTGCTCTACTGGATCACGCGAATCTGGATGCTGACCCACCGTGGGCTGATGCACGACGACCCCGTGGTCTTCGCCATCAAGGATCGCACCAGTCTGCTCATCGGCGCGTGCTTCGCACTGATCTTCTGGGTGGCCGCCTGATGGCCCGTCAGTTGGCATCCTGGGGGCGCTACCCCTACGCCCCCCAGGAACTGCACCCCTGTGCCTGGCGCGATGAACTGCCGCCGCTGTTCCAGCGCCTGGCAGCCGCAGGAACATTGCCCTATGGCAATGGCCGCAGCTACGGCGACAGTTGCCTGGCGGCCAGTGGCGAACTGCTGCAGACACGCCAACTGGACCGGTTGCTGGCAGCCGACTGGGAACAGGGCGTGGTCCGGGCGGAGGCAGGGGTGACCCTGGCCGAGCTGCTGGCGGTCGCCATCCCCCGCGGCTGGTTCCTGCCGGTCACCCCCGGCACCAAGTTCGTGACCCTCGGTGGCGCGCTAGCCAACGACGTACACGGCAAGAACCATCACGTCCGCGGGACCTTTGGCCGCCACGTGCGCCGCTTCGCCTTGCTCCGCTCGGACCAGGCCGCCCCGCTGGAATGCAGCACCGCGGAAAACCCCGAGCTGTTCCGCGCCAGCATCGGCGGCCTCGGCCTGACCGGCGTCATCGCCTGGGTCGAGTTGCAGCTGATGCCGATCGCCTCCAGCCGCATCGACAGC
>Ga0180219_1001391_pt1 | contig 15749 bp, 16 predicted proteins | sample eDN3rd30CBELigMG_FD_151338 | JGI IMG/M metagenome (GOLD analysis project Ga0180219, IMG submission 151338) | Enriched Miracle-Growth compost microbial communities from Emeryville, California, USA - eDNA 3rd pass 30_C BE-Lig MG (version 2)... ...
GCCCGCAGAACACGCTGAACCAGTCGGCGCCGAACTCGTCGAAGCGCCGCTTGACGATGCGGTTGAGCCGCAGCGCGTCCTCGCCCGTGATGGGCGAGACGGGCGTCACCGCGATGTGGCCGCCGCGGCCGCCCCACCAGTAGGGCATGCGCTCGACGTACATGCCGGGGATCCCGCCCCGCGTTCGATGCGTCTCCGGGATGTCGGCCGCGGGGGTGTCGCCGTCGTATTCGGCGATCGTCACGCGGACCTGCGGGATCGCGTTCTCGAACGCCTCCCGCACCTCCGCGACGCGGGCGGCGAGCACCCCGCGCGAGCCGTACAGCGGGAACTGCATGTTCCAGCGCCCGAGCCCGAACTCGCGCATGAGCTTCTCGGTGAAGTCGTCGGGCAGGGGGCCGTCGCCCTCGACCCAGTGCGCTCGCGGCGCGATGAACGACGCGACCCCCGTGATGTCCGCGGTCGACACGGTCCCGGGGATCGTGCCGTCGAGCTTGAAAGGCCGCAGGGTGTCCATGAGCGGCGCGAGGTCGTCCTCGCCGAAGGCGGCGATGTCGACGGCCGCCCAGCGCTCGGGGCGCCGCATGAGCCACATCCCGGCCTTCGTCACGACACCGTAGTTCGACTGGGAGAAGAGCCCCTCGACGGACGGCCCGAAGCCGGGGCGGTAGATCTGCCAGGCCCGGCTGCCGGTCATCGCGCCCATCCCGGTGCGCACGACGTCGCCGTCCGGCAGGACGACCTCGAGGCCGGCGAGCGCGGCGTTGTTCTCGCCGAAGGACGTGTAGCCGAGGCCGCGGTCGAGCGCGTTGCCGATGACCGAGCCCCAGGAGAGGTCGGGGACGGATGGCCAGAACTCGCCGCCGGCCGCCTGGAGCGCCTCGTAGAGATCGGAGAACGTCACGCCGGGCTCGAGCAGGGCGGTCCCGCTGACCGTGTCGATGTCGAGGACGCGGTTCATGCGCTCGAGGTGGAGCACGATCGAGCCGGGTCGCCTGGGGCTGCGTCCGCCGTAGCCGTTGTTCTTCCCGCGCGAGACGGTCCACACGGGTGTCCCGGTCTCGCGCGCGATCCGCAGGACGGCCTGCACCTCCTCGACCGAGCCGGGGCGCGCGGCGAGGGCCGGTCCGAACTCCTCGGGGTCGCCGACCGGGAACGGGTCGTAGTACTCCTCGAGGTCCGCGGGATCGGCGGTGACGTGCTGCGCGCCGAGCTCGGCGGCGATGCGGTCGGCGAGCGCGCGGTCGGCCATGGTCAGAGCGCGCCCTTCGCGCCGCCGACCGGGACGGGGGTCAGCGCGATGATCTCCGGCATGCCCTCGAGCAGGGGCGTGGTCCGCTCGGCGAGGATCGGCAGGACGGAGCTCGAGCGCCCGTGCTGCTGCGACAGCTCGAGGCTCGACCACTTCTCGATGAAGTAGATGTCGCCGTTCTCGTGGACGTGCAGCGAGTACAGCTCGCAGCCGTCCTCGCCGTGGATGGTCGGCACGACCTCTTTGAGGACGTCGAGCACGGCTTGCGTCTGGCCGGGCTTCGGCACGGCGCGCACGATCATGACGGCTGGTTCGGACATCGTCGTCCCTCGCTTCTATTTCGGTGGCGGTGCTCCTCGGCACCGATGCGCCGCCGTTCCGGCGCATGCCGGGCGGGTCGGCGCAGGGTCAGTCGCCCTGGGCCTCGACGGCGCGCAGCTGCTTGAGGGCGGTCTTCGCGGCGTTGCGCACGTGGGTCGCGCAGGCGCGGGCCGCTTCGGCGGCCTTGCGGGCCTGGGCCGCGTCGGCGATCCGGCGCAGCTCGCCGACGATCTCCTCGGTGCGGCCGGGCTCGCCCATCGAGGTCGCGCGCAGCAGGCGGACCCGGGCCTGGAGGCTCTCGACGATGCTCTGCAGCGCGGGGCTCGCCGCGCCGGCGACGATCGCCTCGTAGAAGCCGTCCTTCGAGTCGAGGATGACCCGGATGTCGTTCGAGCCCTCGGTGAGCCGTGCGAAGTCGTCGACGGCGTCGACCATCCGCTGGATCTGCTCGTCGGTCGCGCGCTCGACGAAGCGCTCGACGAGGAGCGATTCGAGCACGGCGCGGATCTCGTAGAGGTCCTCGGCCTCGTCGAGCGAGGGGGCGGACACGACGGCGCCGCGCTGTGGCACGACGGTGACGAGGCCTTCCGAGGTGAGCTCGCGCAGGGCCTCGCGCACGGTGGTTCGGGAGACGCCAAGCTGCTCGATGAGCTCGCGCTCGACGAGCCGCTGACCGGGTGCGAGCCGGAAGTCGAGGATCGCGGCCCGCAGCGCGCCGATCACCTGCTCGCGCAGGGGAGCCGCGATGCGGTCCACGGGATTTCCGGCCCATGCATCGGAGAGCGCGTTCGCCGTGTTGACCATCTCGCCTCCTTGTGTCTGGGCCTGGGAATGGGCCGATCATATCGGCGGCCGGGGCGGCTTCCGCGCATGCCTCACTGCATTGCGCCGGACCGCCGGGGCCGTGGCTGCATCCGTATACTATCGTCAGACAATCCCGGTTGGAAGCTGCGCGGACGGAGTCGTCCCCGCGCGCGGACCGGTAGAACGCGATCGGAGACGTGTTGATGACGTACGCGGGCCTGGAGGGCAAGGTGGCAGTCGTCACCGGTGCGATCGGCGGGATCGGGACAGCGGTCATCGAGCGCCTCTCGGCGGCGGGCGCGAGGCTCGTCGTCGTCGATCTCGACGAGGACCGGGCGAAGGCGGCTGCGGCCGCACTGCCGGGCGAGGCGATCGGCGTCGGGGCGGACGTCTCGACCGAGGCCGGCGTCGACGCCTATATGTCGGCGGCGATCGACGCCTACGGCTCCGTCGACCTGCACCACCTCAACGCGGGCATCGCCGGCACGCCGGGCGTCCAGCTCACCGACGCGACGGTCTCCGAGTGGGACGCCGTCATGGGGGTGAACCTCCGCGGACCGTTCCTCGGCACGCGGGCCGCGTTCCGCCACTTCATCGAGACGGGCCGTCCCGGCTCGATCGTCGTGACCGCGTCGATCGCCTCGCTGCGGGGGGCGCACGACCTGCTCGCCTACACGACCTCGAAGCACGGCGTCACGGGCCTCATCCATGGCGCCGCGGTCTACGGCGGCCCGATCGGGGTGCGCGTCAACGGCGTCGCGCCCGGCATCGTCCCGACGCCGATCTTCGGCGAGGCGGGGATCGCCGACATGCGCAAGCGCGCGAGCACCTCGCCGCTGCGCCGGGCGGGCGAGCCCGACGAGGTCGCCGCGGCGGTCGCGTTCCTGCTGTCCGACGACGCCTCGTACATCACGGGCGCGGTGCTCTCGATCGACGGCGGGGCGAGCGTGCAGAACACGAACCGCTACGGCGGGGGCGCGGGCCTCTGGGACCCGGCCGATCTCGACCGCGAGATCCTCGCGGCCTTCGGGGGCGCGTAGTCCCACGCGGTCGCGCAGCGTCTGATCGTCATACAATGTAGAGTCAGTTTCAAGGGAGAAACGTCATGACCCAGTACGTCGTCACCGGAGTCGGTGGCTACATCGGCAACGCCGTCGCGGAGAACCTGCTCGCTGACGGCATCCCCGCCGCCGACATCCGAGTGACCAGCCGCAGCCCCGAGGCGCTCGCGACGTGGCGCGCCAAGGGCGTCGACGCGCGCGAGGCCGACTTCAACGACAAGGACTCGCTCGCCGAGGCCTTCGCCGGCGCCGACAGCGTGTTCCTCGTCTCGACCCTCTCGGTCGGGCCCAACCGCAAGCGGCAGCATCAGAACGTCGTGGACGCGGCCAAGCAGGCCGGCGTGACCCACATCGTCTACACGTCCTTCCTCAACACCGAGAAGCCGCACGTCAACTCCGTCGAGGTCGACGACCACAAGTACACGGAGCAGGCGATCATCGCCTCGGGCCTGCGCTACAACTTCCTGCGCAACAACCAGTACGCCGACGCCATGGCCGAGAACGTCGCGGCCATCGCGATCCAGACCGGCACCGCCGTCGGCAACTGGGGCGACGGCCGGGTCGGCTTCGTCTGGCGCGACGACGTCGCCGAGGTCGGCGCGAAGGTGCTTGAGGGCAAGGGCGAGCCGAATGTCGGCTACGACGTCACCGGGCCCGAGCTGCACAGCCTCGCCGACGTCGCCGCGATGGTGAGCGAGCTCGCCGGCATCGAGGTCGAGACCGTCGACCTCACCGACGACGCGATGTACGAGATGTGGGACGCGCTCGGCGTGCCGCGCGACTCGGACGGCGACTTCACGAACTCGCCGACCCCGTGGGCGAGCGACGGCATGGTCACCTTCGGCGTCATGATCCGCGACCACCACCTCGAGGTCCTCACCGACGTCGTCGAGCGCTTCACCGGCCACCAGCCCCGCGGCCTGCGCGACCTCATGGTCGCCCGCAAGCCCGGCTGGCCGGCGCCCCCCGCGGAACGACAGGGCTGAGCGATGCCCGGATCCGACGAGTACGAGGTCGTCATCGCGCAGTACGGCACCCGGCAGGGCCACCGCGCGGAGGTCTATCTCAATTACGGCATCTACGGTCAGCCCGACGGCCCGATCGGGATGGACTACTTCGTCTGGGTCATCCGCAACGCCGAGCGCACGATCCTCGTCGACGTCGGCTTCTCCGTCGCAGGCGGCGAGAACCGCAAGCGCACCTGGGTGAAGTCGCCTGAGGAGATCTATGCCGCGCTCGGCATCGACATGGCGGCCGAGCAGACGATCATCGTCACGCACGCCCACTACGACCACATCGGCAACCTCGACCGGTTCCCGAACTCGCGGATCCTCATCGCCCAGTCAGAGTACGAGTTCTGGGACAGCCCCATGGGGCGCCGCGCGCAGTTCGCGTGGTCGACCGAGGACGAGGAGATCGACGCGCTGCGCGCCGCCTACGACGCGGGCCGCGTCACGACGTTCACCGGCACGCTCCAGGTCGCGCCGGGCGTCGAGCTCATCGAGTTCGGCGGGCACACGCCCGGCATCAGCGTCGTCAAGGTCGCCACGCCCGACGGCAATGTCCTCCTCGCCTCCGACACGATCCACTACTACGAGGAGTACGAGGACGACCTGCCGTTCGCCTACGTCGCGGACCTGCCGCAGATGTACGCGGGCTTCGACCGGATCCGCGCGCTCGTCGAGGCCGGGGAGATCCAGCACCTCGTCCCCGGGCACGACCCGGACACCCTCAACCGCTTCAACCGGATCGAGGACGGCCCCCTGGCCGGAATCGCAGCGACCATCGGGAGCAGAACGCCATGACCCTGTCGATCGGATTCATCGGACTCGGAAACATGGGCGGGCGCATGACCCGCCGAATCGTCGACGGCGGCGTCCCCGTCCTCGGCTTCGACATGAACCGCGACGCCGTCACCGCCGCGGGCGCGACGCCCGCGGAATCGGCCGCCCAGGTCGTCGCCCAGTCGGACGTCGTCCTCCTCTCGCTGCCGGACAGCAAGGTCGTGGAGAAGGTCGTCCTCGACGACGCCTTCCTCGGGGCGCTGCGCGCCGGCCAGATCGTCGTCGACCTCTCGACGGCCGCGCCGAGCTCGACGCAGCAGATCCACGCGCGCTTCCAGGCGCTCGGCGTCGAGTACCTCGACGCGGGCATCTCCGGCGGTGCGGCCGCCGCGGAGAAGGGCACGCTGACGCTCATGGTCGGCGGCTCGGCCGACGCGCTCGAGCAGGTGCAGCCGACGTTCGCGCACTTCGCGACGAACGTGTTCCTCCTCGGCGGGCCCGGCGCCGGCCACTCGACGAAGCTGCTCAACAACTTCCTCAACGCGATCGCCCTGTCTGCGACCGCCGAGGTCATGGTCGCCGCGAAGAAGGCGGGCCTCGACCTGCAGACGGTGCTCGACGTGCTCAACAGCTCCTCGGGCGTCAACTTCGCGACGCAGAACCGCTTCCCCAAGATCATCAACGGCGACTACCTCAAGGGCGGCCTGACGAACGCGCTCATGACGAAGGACGTCGTGCTCTACGTCGACCACCTCCACGAGCTCGGCGTCACCTCGCTCAACGCGTCCGGCCCCCTCGCGAGCTTCGGCCTCGCGAACGCGCTCGGCTACGCGAACGAGATCAGCAACACCGTCGTCGACGCGATCGGCGACGTCTCGGGCCACGTCCGGCTCCACGAGGCGTGAACAACAAAACCAAATAGAAAGACAGACAGGCGAACCACATGGTTGACGACACGAGGACGCACAAGGACAGCTTCGAAGCCGGCCTTGCCAAGCGCAAGCAGGTGCTGGGGGCGGCGCACGTCGAGCGCTCGCTCGAAAAGACCTCCGAGTTCGCCCGCCCCATCCAGGAGCTCGTGACCGAGTACTGCTGGGGCGAGATCTGGACCCGCGACGGCCTTGAGGACAAGACGCGCAGCCTCATCAACCTCGCGATGCTCTCGGCGCTCAACCGCGGCCACGAGCTCGGCGTCCACGTGCGCGGCGCGATCCGCAACGGCGTGAGCGTCGAGGAGATCCAGGAGGTCCTCCTCCAGGTTGCGATCTACGTCGGCGTGCCGGCCTCCCTCGAGGCCTTCCGCATCGCCGAGGCGAAGATCGAGGAGATGAAGGCGGCGGGAGAGCTCTGATGGCCGCCCGCATCGCGTTCATCGGCCTCGGGAACATGGGTTCCCCGATGACCACCCGGCTCGTCGCGGCCGGCTACGAGGTGCACGGCTTCGACGTCGCCGAGGCGGCGCGCGCGCGGTTCGCGGAGGTCGGCGGCACGCCGGCCGAGACCGCCGTCGCCGCCGTCGAGGGCGCCGACGTCGTCATCACGATGCTCCCCAACTCCGACATCGTCGAGGCGGTCGTCGCCGACGTGCTGCCGACGATCAAGCCCGGCGCACTCATCGTCGACATGAGCTCGTCCGAGCCGCTGCGCACGCGCGAGCTCGCGCAGACGGTCGAGGCGGCCGGCGCGCGGCTCATCGACGCGCCCGTCTCGGGCGGTGTCAAGGGCGCGGAGGCGGGCACCCTCGCGATCATGGTCGGCGGCACCGCCGAGGTCTTCGCCGAGGTCGAGCCGGTGCTCACCGCACTCGGCAAGCCGACGCACGTCGGCGCGATCGGCGCCGGCCACGCGCTCAAGGCGATCAACAACCTCATGTCGGCGATCCACCTGTGGGGATCGAGCGAGGCGATGCTCACCGGCATCGAGTTCGGCCTCGACCCGGTCGTCATGCTCGAGGTCATCAACGCCTCCAGCGGCCGCTCCGGCTCGACGCAGTACAAGTGGCCGGCGTTCATCGTCCCCGAGACGTACGACGCCGGCTTCGGGATCTCGCTCATGCTCAAGGACATGAAGATCGCGACAGGCCTCGCCCACTCGCTCGGCACCCCCTCGACGCTCAGCGACGTCGCGGTCGCGCACTGGACGAAGGCCGTCGAGGACCTCGGCGCCGGCGCCGACCACACCGCCGTCGCGAAGTGGCTCCGTGAGCACCCGGCCGGCCTCGAATCCGGCTCCCTGAGCGAGCGCAGCGAGTCGAAGGGCGAGAACTGATGCCCCGCGACCAGGCCGCGTTCGACGCGATCGGCGAGCTCGACCCGGCGTTCCTCGCCGCGTACCGCAAGCTCGAGGACGCTCCCAGGACGACCCGCGCGCTCGACGAGAAGACCCAGTCGTTCATCCGGCTCGCGGTCGACGCGAACGCGACGCACCTCTACGTCCCCGCGATCCAGCAGGACATCGCCGCCTGCTTCGACGCCGGCGCGAGCGTCGAGGAGATCATGGAGGTGCTCGAGTGCGCGGCGACCCTCGGCATCCACGCGCTCAACATCGGCGTGCCGATCCTCGTCGACGTCCTCCAGCAGGAGGGCAAGCGCACCGGCCCCGCGCCGCTGACCGAGTACCAGGAGCGGCTCAAGGCGGAGTTCACGCAGAAGCGCGGCTACTGGCATCCCTTCTGGGACGAGATCCTCGAGCTCGCGCCCGAGTTCTTCGACGCCTACACCGAGTTCTCCTCGGTGCCGTGGGTCTCCGGCCCGCTGTCGCCGAAGCAGAAGGAGTTCATCTACATCGCGTTCGACTTCGCGGCGACCCACCTGTACACCTCGGGTGGCCGACTGCACATCGAGAACGCGATCCGCTACGGCGCGACCGCGCAGGAGCTCATGGAGGTGCTGGAGATCGCGATGACGCTCTCGATCCACGCCGTCACCGAGGCGGCGCCCATCCTGCTGGCAGAGGCGAAGAAGCGGGGCCTCAAGTGAGCCGCGCGGACCTCGTCGGCGCCGAGCCGCTCGACCCCGCAGTCGAACGGCGGCTGCGCGACGCGCTCGGCGACGACGCGGTCGTCACCTCGCGCGAGGGCCGCGACGAGTATCGCGACCCGTACTGGTACGAGAACGACCGCTCCTTCGACTCCTCCGCCGTCGTCTACCCGGCGTCGACCGAGGAGGTCCAGGCGGTCGTCCGGATCGCCAACGAGGTCGGCATCCCCGTGTGGACCTCGTCGCAGGGCCGCAACTACGGCTACGGCGGGCCGAGCCCCCGGGTCAAGGGCTCGATCCTCATCAGCCTGCAGCGGATGAACCGCGTGCTGGAGATCAACGAGAAGCTCGCCTACGCGGTCGTCGAGCCCGGCGTGCGCTGGTTCGACCTCTACGACGCGATCGAGGCGGGCGGCCACGACCTCATGGTCTCCGTCCCCGACCTCGGCTGGGGCTCCGTCATCGGCAACTCGCTCGACTCCGGCGTCAGCTACCTGCCGCTCGGCATGGACTACCAGGCGCCGACCGGCATGGAGGTCGTGCTCGCCGACGGCTCGCTGCTGCGCACCGGCATGGGCGCGCTGCCGGACTCCCAGTCGTGGCACGTCTACAAGCGCGGGCTCGGGCCCGTGCTCGACCCGCTCTTCGTCCAGTCCAACTTCGGCATCGTGACGCGGATGGGCTACTGGCTCATGCGCAAGCCCGAGGCCTACGCGCCGCTCTACCTCATGGCGCCCAAGGACTCCGACCTCGAGCAGGCGATCGACATCACGCGCGAGCTGCGCCTCCAGGGCGTCATCCGCGGCGTGCCCGTCATGCAGAACACGATCACTCTCTCCTCGCACTTCCCCGAGATCCTCGGCAAGATGCGCGCGCACGAGGGCACGCTCTCCGACGCGGCCCTCCAGGAGATCGCCGACTCGACGGGAGTGGGCCGCTGGGGCCAGCGCACCGCCGTGTGGGGCGATCGCGTCGTCGTCGAGCAGCACGTCAAGCGCATCAAGGAGGCGTGGGGCCAGATCGAGGGCAGCCGCGTCGATGAGTACGGCGTCTACACCCGCGAGAACTGGCACGAGATCACCGACTTCATCCCCAAGGTGCAGGCCGGCATCCCGAACCTCGACATGCTCGAGGGACGTCCGGACAACATCGGGCACATCGGGTTCTCGCCAGTCGTCCCGCTCGAGGGCACGAAGGTGCGGGAGGTCGTCGACCTGCTCAAGCACATCGCGGAGGACGAAGTCGGGGTGAACTTCGTCGCCGGCCTGTGCACCGTCAGCGAGCGCAGCACCGTGCTCGTGTCGGGACTCAACTTCTCCACCGTCGACGAGGACAGCTGGCGCAGCGCGTTCGACGCGGTCAAGCTCATGGTCCGCGAGGCGGCGAAGCTCGGCTACGGCGAGTACCGCGCGCACCTCGACTTCATGGATGAGGCCTCGGAGCAGTATTCCTTCGGGGACCACGCCTACCGGCGCTTCGTCGAGAAGATCAAGGACGCGGTCGACCCGAATGGCATCCTCTCGCCGGGCCGGCACGGCATCTGGCCGGCCGCCCAGCGCAACCGATAGCGAGACCCGCTAGAAATAGATCAGGCATCCAACGAAGGAGCATGAAGCCATGGGAGCAGTACCTGACAGCGCTGTAGCGGAACTCCGCGCCGAGCTCAGCCCGGAGGCGGTCGTCTTCGCGCGCGGCGAGGACGGCTACGCCGAGGAGGCGGCGGGCTACAACGCCGCATCGAAGATCAACACCGACTTCGTCATCGGCATCGCGACCGAGGACGACGCCGTCGCCGTCGTCAAGTTCGCGGCGGCGCACCAGCTGCCGATCACGATCGGCGCGACCGGTCACGGCCAGTACCGTCCGCTCGACGAGGGCATCTACCTGCGCACGCACCGGCTCGACACGCTGACCATCGACAAGGAGGCGAAGACCTTCACGGTCGGCGCCGGCCTGCGCTGGTTCCAGATCCTCGACCGGATCCGCGAGGCGGGCCTGCTCGCGGTGACCGGGTCGAGCGCGAGCGTCGGCATCATCGGCATCTCGATGGGCGGCGGCGTTGGGCCCCTCAGCCGCACGCTCGGCATCGTCGCCGACCGGATCCTCGAGTACCACATTGTGACCGCCGATGGCGAGCTCAAGGTCGTGACGAAGGACTCGTACCCCGACCTCTTCCAGGCTATCAAGGGGGGCAAGGTCGGGTTCGGGCTCGTGACCCAGGCGACCTTCCAGGCGCTCGACCACATGAACGTCTACGGCGGCGGCCTGTTCTTCATCGGCGACTCGATCGAGCCGGTCTACCGCGCCTGGGTCGACTGGACGAAGACGCTGCCACGCGAGGGCAACACCTCGGCGAACATCGTCCGCTTCCCCCCGGTCGGCGTCCCCGAGATCTTCGCGGGCAAGACCGTGCTGCACATCCGCTACGCCTACGTCGACCCCGAGGCCTCGGACGAGGAGCTCACGCAGAAGGGCGAGGCGCTCATCGCCCCGATCCGCGCGGCGGGCGAGGTCTATCACGACACGCTCACGCTGCTCGCGGCGAACCAGCACGGCCTGATCCACCTCGACCCCGACGGCCCGCTGCCCATGGCGGTCCACGGTGCGGGCCTGACCGACATCGACCAGGACTTCGCGACCGCGCTGCTCGCGCAGGCCGGCGACGGGAAGGACATCCCGTTCGTCGCGACGGAGGTGCGCTACTGGGGCAACGACGGCGCGATCCACGAGGCGGGCGCGAACACGCAGAACTCGATCGGCGGGGCGCGTCAGCCCTACCACCTGCTCACCATCGCGACCCCCGTCGAGGAGCTCTTCGCCGAGGCGTTCCCCACCGCTCGTGACGCGTTCTACCCGGCCCTGTCCAAGTGGTTCGGCGCGGAGACGAACTACAACTGGGCTGGATCGCCCGACGACGAGCTGTGGCAGAAGCTGTGGTCGCCCGAGGTCGCCGAGCGCCTCGTCAAGGTTCGCGAGAAGTACGACCCGAACCACCTCTTCACCACCGGGCACTGATGACGTCGATCGCAGGGAAGGTCGCCGTCGTCACGGGCGGCGCCTCCGGGATCGGCCGCGGCATCGCCGAGGCGCTGCTCGAGCGGGGCGCGAGCGTCGTCATCGCCGACATCGAGCAGTCCGCGCTCGACGCCGCGGTCGAGGCCCTTCGCCTCGCCGTGCGCGGGCCCGCGACCGGCGATGGAAGCGGGTCCCTGAGCGAGGGCGCAGCTCGAGTCGAAGGGCGCCTCGTCGACGTGTCGAAGGCCGAATCCGTCGAAGCGCTCGGGGACTTCGTCCTCGAGCGCTTCGGCCGGGTCGACATCGTCTGCCTCAACGCCGGCGTCGGCCCCTCGGGTCTCATCAAGGACCTCACTCTCGCCGACTGGGAGTGGATCCTCGGGGTCAACCTGTGGGGCGTCATCCACGGCGTCACGACCTTCCTGCCGCTCCTGGAGCGCAACGCCGACGGCGGCCACATCGAGATCACCGGATCGAACGCGGGCTTCATCGCGCAGCCGACGATCGGCTCCTACTCGGTGACGAAGTTCGGCGTGCTCGGCCTCGCCGAGGTGCTCTCGGACGAGCTCGCCGAGTCGGGCTCGAAGGTGCGGGTCACCTACCTCGCGCCGGGCATGGTGCGCACGAACATCGGCACCTCGGCGCGCAACCGCCCCGCGGGGCTCGAGGGCGCGCTCCACGACGCGGACATCTCGAAGGTCATCAACCAGGACGTCCGCTGGATCAACCCGATCACCGCGGGGCGCATCGTCACGCGGGCGATCGAGCACGACGACCTGTACGCGCCGACCCACCCCGACATCGTCGGCCCGATCCGCGAGCGCCACGCCCGCATCGTCGCCGCGCACGAGAAGTACCCGATCATGGAGGACGAATGACCGACATCCAGGGAAAGGTCGCGGTCGTCACCGGCGGCGCCTCCGGCATCGGCCGGGGCATCGCCGAGGCGCTGCTCGAGGAGGGCGCGACGGTCGTCATCGCCGACATCGAGCAGTCCGCGCTCGACGCGACGGCCGCCGAGATCGGCGCGACCGGCATGCTCGTCGACGTCACGAAGATGGAGTCCGTCGAGGCCCTGCGCGACGCGATCCTCGAGCGCTTCGGCCGGGTCGACATCGTCGTCAACAACGCCGGCGTCGGACCGTTCGCGCGCATCAAGAACCTCACGCTCAAGGACTGGGAGTGGGTGCTCTCGGTCAACCTGTGGGGCGTCGTCCACGGCGTCACGGCGTTCCTGCCGGTGCTCGAGGCGAACCCCGAGGGCGGCCACATCCTCAATACCGGCTCGGTCGCGTCGTTCAACGCCGCACCGAACGGCGGGATCTACAACGCGTCGAAGTTCGCGGTCGCCGCGCTCACCGACACGCTCGCGCTCGAGCTCGAGGAGGACGGCTCGAAGGTGCACGTCACGCTCCTGGCTCCCGGCACCGTCTCGACGAACATCGCGACCTCGTCGCGCAACCGTCCGGCCGGCCTCGAGGGCGGCCTCGAGGACGTCGACATCGAGCAGGGCGTCGCGAAGGACATGCGATTCATCCGCCCGCTCACCGCGGGACGGATCGCGGTCCGCGCGATCAAGAACAACGACCTCTACGCGGCGACCCACCCTGACTGGTGGCCGATCGTCGAGGCGCGCCAGACCAAGGTCAAGGAGGACTGGCTCAAGTACCCCGTGATGGAGGACGCATGACCATTCGAGGCAGGGCCGCCGTACTGCGGACCATCAACGAGCCGTTCTCGATCGAAGAGGTCGAGTGGAAGACGGACGACCCGAAGCGGGTCATCGTCAAGACGCACGCGTCGCCGTTCTGCTCGACGGACGTGAAGAACTGGAAGGGCCAGCTCTACAAGATCCCGCCGACCATCCTGGGTCACGCCTCGATCGGCGAGATCGTCTGGATGGGCGCGGACGTCGAGGGCTTCAAGATCGGACAGCGGGTCTCCGTCCCGGGGACGCCGGAGTGCGGCCACTGCTACTACTGCTCGATCGGCGAGGTGTGGCAGTGCGGCGAGCTCTTCGACCTCGGCGGCATCTACCCGGACATCGCGGTCGGCGACGACGGCGCGGAGATCTCCTGCGCGGGCTGCGTCGGCGGCTACGCCGAGTACATGTCGATCTCGATGAACCAGATCTTCCCGCTGGACTCCGACCTCGACTCGGTGACGCTGTCGATGCTCGGCTGCGGGATCACGGCCGGCGTCGGATCGATCTTCAACGTCGCCCAGGTCAAGCCGGGCGAGTCGGTCGCGATCGTCGGGGCCGGGCACCTCGGCCTGTGGGCGGTCCAGGCGGCGCGGCTCGCGGGCGCCTCGCAGATCATCGTCGTCGAGTGGCACGAGGGGCGGGCGAAGCTCGCGGAGGGCTTCGGCGCCGATGCGATCATCACGCCCGGCCGCGACTACGAGCTCGCGGACGAGGCGGTCGCCGAGGTCAAGCGACTGACGGGCGGCCGCGGTGTCGACGTCTCGCTCGAGGCGGCAGGGCCCACGGCGGCGCAGCGCCTCGCACTCCTCGCCTCGCGCCGTGCCGCGCGCGTCGTCTACGCGGGCTTCGAGATCGGCGGCGCGCAGCTGACGATCCCGCAGGTCGAGACGGCGCTGCAGTCGCGGCAGATCCGCTCCTCGCAGAACGGCCAGGTGCACATGCGCTCGGACCTCCAGCGCTACACCGAGATGATCGAGCGCGGTCTGCTGTCGGCGGAGGGGTTCGTGACGCGCACCTACGACGTCGCGGAGCTCGACCTCGCGCGCGACCGCTCGGGTGCGTTCGACGACGTCTGCGGCATCATCGCCTTCGACCACTGAGTCCCTGGGCGGGGCGGGTCACACCCGGACGATCGGGGGACCCCCGTATTCGAGGAACACGTCGAAGTCGTCGTCCTGCGTGACGACGGCGAGGCCGTTCGCGAGCGCGATCGCGGCGATCCATAGATCGTTCGTGTTGATCCGTCGCCCGCTGCCGGCCATCCGGGAGCGGATCAGCGACCACTCGTGCGCCGCGCCGAGATCGACCTCGAGCAGGTCGTTCGCGGTGACCTCGGTCCAGGTCTTGAGGCGCTGCGACCGGATCACGGGGTCGGGGGCGAGGTGCACCGCGACCTCGAGCTCGGCGGCGGTGATCGCGGAGACGTAGGAGACGTCGGGCAGCGCTGCGCGGTCGAGACGCCGTCCGGACTCCGCCGCGATGTACACGCTCGTGTCGAGCAGGCCGCGGGTGGGCGAGCCGTCGGTCAGAGCCATTCCGACTCCTCGTCGGCGAGTGCGCGGAGCTGGTCGCGCAGTCCCGCGTCGGCCTGGGGGATCGCGAGCACGTCATCCCTGCTCATGCTGGGCCGTCTCGTCCACCCCTCGCGCTCGATCGGCATGATCCTGGCGATCGGCCGGCCCCGGTTCGTCAGTGTGACCTCCTGGCCCTCCTCCACGGCGCGGACCACGGCCGAGGTGTTGTTCCGGAGCTCGCGGATGGGGAATGTCGCAGACATGCGACGAATGTAGCACTTGTGCTACGCGGGCTCCTGATCAGGGGCGGGCGAATGCTCGGCTGAGGCGTCCGCGGGGACGACGCCCTCGCGGATCGCGCGGCGGCCGCTCGGCAGCAGCACCGCGATCGCCATCACGACGAAGGTCGCGATCCCGGCCGTGACGAGCAGCGCCTCGATCGACATGACGTCCGCGAAGGGGCCGAAGAGCGCCATGCCGAGCGGCATCGCGAGCGACATGACGACCCCGACGAGCCCGAACACTCGCCCGAGGTACTCGGGGTCCGCCTTGAGCTGGAAGAGCGTCGTCAGCGGCGTCTGCATGATCGGGATCGCGAGACCGCACAGCAGCATGAACGCGATGAACACCCAGATGTTCGGGCTGAGCCCGAGCCCGATGTTGATGACGCCGAAGACGACCGCGATCGCCGCGACGACGACGACGAGCCGGCGCAGCCGCGGCGCGAGCGCGGCGATGAGGGCGCTGCCGGCGAGCATGCCGACGGAGAACGCGATCTCGTTCGCGGTGAGCATCCATACCTCCTCGCCGAAGCTGCGCGCGATCATGAGCGGGGTGAGGAACGATGGCGCGGCGCCGAGCAGCATGACGACGGCGAGGACGCCGAGCGCCCAGCGGATGAGGGGGTGGGTGAACGTGTAGCGGAGCCCGTCGCGCAGGTCGCCGAAGTAGCTGCGTCCCTCGCCCGCGCGCACCGTCGCGACAGGGATGAGCAGCAGGAAGCCGATCCCGATCGCGGCGGTGATGGCGTCGATGAAGAACGCCGGCACGATCCCCCAGGTGGCGTAGATGCCGGCGGCGACGGCGGGGGCGAGGATCATCATGCCGGCCATGAGGCCCTGGAAGATCCCGTTGATCCGCAGCAGCTGGTCGGCGGGGACGAGCTGCGGCAGCAGGGCCGAGGCGGCGGGGCGCTGGATCCCGGCGAAGAACGAGCGGATCCCCGAGATCAGCAGGATGATCCAGAGCTCCTGGTATCCGCCGAGCATGACGAACGCGAGCACGAGGGTCGCGATCGCGATCGCGCCGTCCGCCA
>Ga0180219_1001392_pt1 | contig 15744 bp, 12 predicted proteins | sample eDN3rd30CBELigMG_FD_151338 | JGI IMG/M metagenome (GOLD analysis project Ga0180219, IMG submission 151338) | Enriched Miracle-Growth compost microbial communities from Emeryville, California, USA - eDNA 3rd pass 30_C BE-Lig MG (version 2)... ...
CTTTCATTCGCCCAACCTCATGGTGGCCGAGCAGCCCGAAGGCGAACCCGGCGTCATCGATTACCAAGACGCCCTGATCGGACCCATCACGTACGACCTGGCCTCGCTGGTAACCGACGCGCGAACCACCTGGGAAGAAGCACAGCAGCTCGACTGGGCCATCCGCTACTGGCAGGCGGCCCGCGCCGCCGGTCTTCCCGTGCCCGCCGACTTCGCCGATTTCCACCGCTCGTACGAATGGATGAGCCTGCAGCGCAACCTGCGCATACTGGGCGTATTCGCACGCCTGTCCCACCGCGACGGCAAGAACCACTACCTCGACCATATCCCTCGGGTCCAGGGCTACGTCAGGCAGGTTGCCGGGCGTTACGGCATCTTCGCTCCCTTGCTGCGGCTGCTCGACCGCCTCGAAAACCGCCCCGTCTCCTACGGATACACATTCTGATGCGCGCCATGATACTTGCGGCCGGCCGCGGGGAACGCATGCGGCCGCTTACCGACACCCTGCCCAAGCCCCTGCTCAAGGTCGGCGGCAGGTCGCTGCTCGAATGGCATATACAGCGCCTGGCCCAGGCGGGCATCGACCAGTTGGTCATCAACCATGCCTGGCTCGGCCGGCAGATCGAAGATGCGCTTGGCGACGGCCGGCGCTACGGCGTGCACATTTCGTACTCGCCCGAAGACACGGCGCTCGAAACCGCGGGCGGCATCGCCCGGGCGCTGCCGCTGCTCGGGCCAGAACCTTTCCTCGTCATGAACGGCGATGTCTGGTGCGACTGGAACCCCTCGTCCGCCCCCCGCATGGCGGCAGCACTGCAATCCCGCGATATGCTTGCCTGGCTGCTTCTGGCCGACAACCCTTCCCATCATCCCGAAGGCGACTTCTCGCTTGGTGCAGACAGCCTGCTGGCCGAGCCCCGTGCCGGCGATACGCTCACATTCACAGGCATAGGCGTGTACCACCCCCAGCTGTTCCGCGAGGTAAACGCCCACCAGCCGGCACGCCTGGCCCCTTTGCTTTATCAGGCCATACAGCAAGGGCGGGTCATGGGCCAACATTACAATGGCCATTGGACAGACGTGGGCACCCCCCAAAGGCTCGCCGAACTGGATGCCTCTTTGGCGTAACGCCATTGCTCCGGAAGCGCCAGAACGTTACAACTTATACCAAAGCGCAACCAGTCCCTGCGAAACGGCGGCAGTGCAGCCTGGCCAAGTTATGCTTTATAGTTTTTCGAATCACTCACTTGCTGCGGTTTCCACGGCCTGCATCACGGACTCTTCAATATGGCCCTATTCTCTTCGAACAAGCGCGTCGTCTTCCAACCCACGGCATACGGCAGCACACGGCGGCGGCGGCGCGTGCCGCGCTGGCTGGTGCTGATCCTGACCGGCATCGTGCTGGGCGCCGGCGGCTTGCTGTTCCTTCAAAAAAGCTATGGCCCTCCGCGCCTGACCGCCGAAGAGTCCGAACGCCTGCACCAGGACCTGAACAGCGCCAATATAGACAAGCAGCGGCTGCAATCCCAACTGGCCCAGCAAACCCGTGATCTCGAAGAAACGCGCAGCGCCCTGACCAGTCATGACGACCGCCTGGCGCAACTGCAGGGCCGTGTATCGTCGCTGCAGGAAGACATCCAGATGCTGGTCAAGGACATTCCCCCCGATCCCCGCGGTACCTCGCCGGGCATACGCGCGGCCGAACTCACCAGCCAGGCGGGCACGCTGAACTATCAGGTGCTGGTCATGCAGGACGATCCCGCGGCGGCCACCTTCGAAGGCCGCATGACTTTCGTCGTCGAGGGCCGCTATCCCAACGGCCGAAGCAATACCATTACCCTCGATCCGGTGGAGTTCAACGTCGATCATTACAAATACGTCAAGGGCAGCGTGCCCTTGCCCGACGGCATGACGGCCCGCCTGGTTACCATACGCATCACGCAAGGTGAAAGCACACGGCTCAGCGCCACGCGCACCATCCGGGTGCGTTGAACACCCGGAAGGCCGTACTCCGGGCGCCGCGCACGGCGCTCAGGGTTCGGCCAGGGTCGACGACTCCTTGGGCACTTCTTTACCCACCTTGATCACGCTGAATTGCCCATCGGGCTCGAGGTAGGCGCGCTTGACCTCGGCAACGGACTCGATGCCCTGCAGCCTGAGTTGCGTCATAAGCTCGCCGCGCCCGATCTGTTCGGCGCGCAAGCCCGCGCGAATGATGCGGCCGTCCCGTATGAGGCAGACGCGCTCGGGTTCGAGCACCTTGCGCACGAAACTCGAATAGTAAGCAGCGCGGTCCAGCAGCAGGCTCCACGCGACGATGGTCGCCACCACGACAACGCCGTCGCCCACCGATGAGGAGTTTCCCGCCAGGGCGCCGCCCGCCGCGTCGGCCACCATCACCAACACCAGCATGTCGGGCGTACCCAAAGAGCCGATTTCCCGCCGCCCCGCTATGCGAAGAAGAATCAGCACCGTCCAGTAGATGGCGGTGCCCCTCAGTATCATCGAGACCACGCCTTCCTGCAACGCGAAGATTTCTGCCAGATCGGGCACGATCGATCTCCCACCGCAACTCATCCGCCAGCAAGAAGCAAGTTGCATACCCGGCCACAGGCAGCGCACAAGCCAAAGGCCAGCAGCACAAAAAGCAAAGGGCGGATCGCAAGATCCGGCCCGTGCAGAGCAGAGTCCACATCCGCCGCGTCGCCAGGGTGCGGAGGGCATCTGCCGCCCGCGCCCCTGCTCTTCCAAACCGAAGACTCAGCTTCCGATCACCCCGCCGTCGTTCTTGGTGATGATGACGGTGGACGAGCGCGGCAGCGAGGCCCCGCCGTCCGGCCAGTGGCTGTCGCCGTCCTCGCCCGGATGCTGGATATTGATGAACAGGGTCTTGCTGTCGGGGGTGAAGGCAATGCCCGTCACTTCACACTCCTTCGGTCCGACGAAAAAGCGGCGGATCTCCTTGCTGGCCGGATCGGCACACAGCATCTGATTATTGCCCTGGCCTTCGTACTCGCCCGCATTGCTGTAGTTGCCGTCGGTCTGGATCCACAGGCGGCCCTCCTGGTCGAAAGCCAGGCCGTCGGGGCTGTTGAAGGTATTGTCGGCGGTGATGTTCTCTGAACCCGACTTCAGGTCTGCACGATCGGTGTACTTGACGGGGTTGCCCGCCAGCACGAAGAGATCCCACTCGAAAGTCGTGGCCGTTGCGTCCTCGCCGGCCTCGCGCCAGCGGATGATCTGGCCATAGCGGTTGGCTGCGCGCGGATTGGCGTCGTCGGTTTCATCCTCGGCCCGGCCGCTGTTGTTGGTAAGGGTCACATAGACCTCGCCGCTGGTCGGATGAACGCTGACCCACTCGGGGCGGTCCATCTTGGTGGCGCCCACCAGATCCGCCGCCATGCGCGTCTTGATCAGGATGTCGGCCTGGGTGGGGAAGTTGGTGTTGTCGGCCAGCAGTGCGGCATTGTCATTCTTGTCCAGCAATATCCACTTGCCCGTGCCCATGAAATCGCCGCTGGCCTCGCCGTCCTCGAACTGTGCGACATACAGCTTGCCGGAATCCAGCAGGGCCGAGTTGTCGCCGCCTTCCTTGAAGGTGCCGTCCGAAACGAATTTATAGATGTAGTCGCCGGCCTGGTCGTCGCCCATGTAGACGACAATGCGTTTGTCGGCGGCCAGGCGATAGGCCGCGTTTTCGTGCTTGATGCGGCCCAGGGCCGTGCGCTTCTTGGGTACGGAATTGGGGTCGAAGGGGTCGATCTCCACGATCCAGCCAAAGCGGTTGGATTCATTGGGCTCCTTCACGTAGTCGAAGCGGTCGAAGTGCTCCTCCCACCGATAGCCCGTCTCCTGGGCCGAAAGGCCATAGCGCTTTTGCGCTTCGTCGCGCTGGTCGTTGCCCGACGTCGTGCCGAAGTAGTTGTTGAAGTTCTCTTCACAGGCCAGGTAGGTGTTCCAGGGCGTCCAGCCATTGCCGCAATTGTTGAACGTGCCCAGCACCTTGGTCCCGGTGGCGTCCTCCGAAGTCTTCAGCAGGTCGTGGCCGGCCGCGGGGCCGGTCAGCTGCATTTCGGTGTCGGCGGTGATGCGGCGGTTGTATTGCGAGTCGAGCTTGATCTCCCACTTGCCCGCGGCGTTGCGGACGACGTGGATCACCGACACCCCATGGGCGTTGATGGCCTTCTGGGCCTTGTCGGCCGTCCAGGGCTCGGTGCCGCCCACGCCGAACAGCCAGGGGTATTCTCCGCCGCTGGTTGTCGTGTATTCGTGATTCATCACCAGCAGGCCTTCATCGCTGCTGCCGTTGATGGGAAAGAAATGGATGCCGTCGTGGTTGTCGCCAACCTGGCGCGCCTGGGCCGCCGAATCATCGCTGCCGTCGGTCTTCCAGTCGGGATCGCCGGCAAACAAGGGCGTGCCCCAGGGAACGAAATGCTCTGCCGTGTAGCCCTCGGCGACCATGATCGTGTCTTCGGTGGAAATCGGAATCGCCTTGAAGCCGAGCAGCGAGCTTTCCGGAGGCGTTTCCGTTTCGCCTTCTCCGCTGCCGCCGCTGCTTCCGCCACAGGCCGCCAGCGGGCCGGCCAGGAACACGGCGGCCGACAAGCCAAGGCCGGACTTCAGAAAACCGCGGCGACTGCGCGCACGTTCGACAACCGCCTGAAAATGCTCGTTGGACGAAGTGTTGGTGGGCAGGTCTTCGGAATCAAGGACACGAATGTTTTTCATGTGGGGCTCAATAGAATGGCAACAAGGAGCCCGCAGTATCCAACGTGCTTGTTGCAGTCTTATTAAGCCAGCCGACCCTCGCCCCGCGGCAAGGGCCCAGCCGTCTATCGGCCGCGCAGTCGTGCCAGAGATGCCTTGTTCAGGCGCGCCGCCTCTTTTTCGGCGTAATCCCGTTCACCGGACTCGTACTTTCCGTTGTACATGCAGCTGCTGCGGCTCCAGCGGCACTCGCTGGGGCGTTCGGCATACGACGTTTCAGAAGACGCATCGCCGCCGCCCCATAACGAGCAGCCCGACACAAGAGCGACGAGAAACAAGGCAAAGCCATATCGGCTCAAGGTTTGAATGGCCATTTTTTACAACCCAACAGAAGATGCTGTGGCCATTTTATAGGAGAGAAGGCGCAAGCGCCCAGATCGGGCCCCATAAGAGGAGAGAGGCGCCGGGGCATGGTGTTTGCCGGATATCGTTACCTGCCCGCCGGCGTGTCAACCACCTGCCGCTGATGATCGCCCTGATTAGCGAACCATGGACACATTGATATTCTTGATTTGAGTGAACTCGAACAGCTCATCGCGAGACTCTTCCCGCCCCTTGCCCGAAAGCTTGTACCCGCCGAAAGGGGCTCCAATGAAGTGCGAGGAACAATCGTTAATCCAGATATAGCCAGCCTGCACTCGTGAGGCGGTACTATGGGCAGTGACTAGGTCGCGAGTCCATATGGAAGCCGTCAGTCCGAAATCAACTCCATTCACAGCCCGTATAAGCGGCTCCTCTTCGCTCCATTTGAACACCGACAATACCGGTCCGAAGACCTCTTCCTGGGCGATGCGCATATCGGGCTGCACGCCTGTGAAAATGGTGGGCTCTATAAAATAACCTCTCTGCAAAGCAGAACCCTCGGGATGCTTGCCGCCGCACTCCAATGTTGCGCCATCTTCAAGGGCCACTGCGACATAGTCCAGCGTGCGCTGATACTGGGCCTTGCTGGCCAGCGCACCCATGGTCGTGGCAGGGTCGGTGGCGATGCCAGGGCGATGTTCGGTATTCACACGTTCGACCAGTGCCTGCACAAAACGATCATGCAGGCTTTCATGCACGAATAACCGGCTGGTGGAGCCGCAGGATTGCCCGCACCAAGTGAAGTTCATGCCGCGCACGGCCCCCGCCACGGCGCGATCAAAGTCCGCGTCCGGGAAGATAATCATCGCGTTCTTGCCGCCCAGTTCAAGTAGCGTGTGCTTCATGTCATGAGCAGCGGCAGCCAGAACCGCGCGTCCGGCTGGCACGCTGCCGATCAGGCCAATGGCGGCCACACCCGGATGCGCCACCAGACCCGCACCCGTATCACGCCCGCCTAGCACGCAGTTGAGCACGCCCGGGGGAAATACGTCCGCCAACAATTCGATCAAGCGCAGAGTGGACAAAGGCGCTTGCTCGGGCGGCTTGATAACCACTGTGTTGCCCGCCGCCAGAGGGGCTGCAATTTTCCCGGCGGCAAACATAAACGGGTGATTGAAAGGAAAAATCCGCGCCACTACACCCAAAGGTTCGCGCTGCGTGTAATTGAGCGAGCCATTGCCAGTAGGCAGCGTTTCGCCTTTGATCTCCAGCACCAACCCTGCAAAATACTCGAGTTGAGTCGCCGCGATCTCTGCGTCGAACAGCATGGCCTTGACCGGATTACCACAACCTGCGGCATCGATCAATGCCAGATCGGCGGCATGCTCGCGTATGAGCGTAGCGGCCCTCCGCAACATGCGGGCGCGTTCTAGGGGTGGAGTGGCGCGCCAGGTGGGGAAAGCACTGGCAGCGGCCTGCACCGCCGCGTCGATCTCCGCGGTCTGGGCCACCGGCAGGCTGGCCAAAAGCCGGCCGGTGCTCGGATTGATCGCCTCGATCAACTCTGTGCTTTGAGCGTCCTGCCACTGGCCTGCCCAAAAATGCGTGAGGTGGGTCGGCAGGATCTGCGGCAGGCGTGCCGCCAAGTCTGTGCCTGTGCCTTCGGAGTCGTGTTGAAAAGTGGGCATCAATGTTCCATAGGTGGGTTGGCCGAGTACCCTCATCCTGGGCTGTTTGGCTAGAAACGACGAAAAATGAGTTTTAACTAAAGACCTTCCAGCCTCTATGGCCACCCTCATCAGAAGGAACCACCTCTGTCGCCAGAACTGTCAGACATCGGGGACAAAACAACTGTCTAAGCACGATCTCCCTATCCGTAAATAACTTCGGATCAGCCCTAATTCCAGGCCCCAACGCGGACGATTTCTGCTCGGAAGAAAGGGCATTCTTTAGCGAGCCTGTGCTCACGTTTCCAAGCACCTCTGAACAATGGACGCACACAGTTGATACACCGTCATCCGCTAGCTTAATGTTGTCATCGAAGTTCAAAGTTTTCTCCCGGTCAATTAACGGCGACGGCGGCCCGTCGTTCGCGTAGTGCCTTCCTGGCTGCATCGGTTGCCGCCACATCCACTGTTCCGTTTTCAGCTAAAGCCACGCCGTAGACCTCTTGTGCGGCACGCTTTGAGACCTTCTGCTTGGCAACGTCAAGAGCGACAAGAATTGGATCTCGCAATAACGGATCACCGTAACCGCCGCCACCTTGCCAATGCGTGTAGTACACATCGTCATCATTCAAATGAGTTTCCAGGTGCTGTTGCAGCACATCCGTCGTCCCATCCAGATCATCCAGGCTTCCGGGTATGCGACCTGCCGTCAACAGCTGCCTGACATTCGTGCTGCGCAACAACACATCGTGTTGAGTACCCGCCGGAAATCCTCCGCTCAGTCCGGCCGCCTGCGGCAACGCCTTGCCTGTTGCGGACACAACCAGATGCACGCCTCCGATGGGAGAATCGTAAGGAATGAAACAGCTAGACCCACCGGCACCGCCCCTGAAGCGACCGGGACCGCCTGAGTCCATTTCCTCTCTGCGCCAGAGATACAGCATTGGAAAACTGAACTCGTTAATTTCAACATCGGCCACCCTACCCATCGGAATGCAATTGAGGCCACCCGTGTCAACACCGTCTTGATCGACTCGCGCGCCCATGCCCCCGGCCATGGAGTCGCAAACCATCGTCACAAATGGATTGCCCCTCTGGTCAACACCGGCAAGCAGTGCCAGGTCCCATGTTCCACAACATACGCACATTAAAGACTTACGGTGCTCCGGGTGTACAGAGAGCATCGTGCCAACGGTTTCAGATACAACGTTTTGCGTAGCCCAGGCCGACGCCACAGACGCTTTACCAATACCCGCGGGGAAGTTGCAATTATTGATTGTTCCTGGTTCGCTGATGATGTCAAAACAACGATAAAGCCCGCCGGGCGCCCAGGGAATATCACCGCAAAGCATGGTCAGAACAATTGGCATGATTCCGCCACGCAACCCGGCAAGCGTGCAATTGGCAAAACCCTCTACCTCTTTATCGGTACCCGTGAAGTCAAACGTCAAACGGTCATCTTTCTTGGTCATCTTGAGGGTGATCTTGTACACATTGCGATCACCGCTGCGGAATGAATCTTGATGTGCCACACTCGACCACTCTCCGTCCGGCAGCTCTTTCAACTTTGCTCGCAAACGGTTTTCAGCATCGTTCATCATGCGTTTCATTACCGCCTTAACAGTCTTGGCGCTATATTTTTGGATTAGCTTCGTTAAGCGCTCTTGGGCAATGTTGTTGGCCCCAATCTTCGCACGCAGATCAAGTGCAATAAGACGCGGCACGCGCGACCGCCGCAAATACATGTCTTCGATGTCGCCGCGAATCTTGCCCCCCTCTACAATCTTGACGGGCGGAACAGGGGTCGATTCCCAAAATACGTCTCGTCCCTCTACAGACCAGCTGCCAGGCGATACCCCGCCTAAATCGACCTGATGGCACACGGCGGCTGTCCATCCAAAAATTTCACCCTCATGAAAGAGAGGAGCCATGATCGTGGCGTCGTTCTGATGCAACCCGCCTCCGACCCAAGGGTCGTTGCAAAAGAACATATCGCCTGGCTGTATTCCCGGATTAAGCCCTCGATTCTCCAGTGTCCACTTTACAGCCATGTCTACAGACGCCGCCAACTGCGTGTTATAGAGCCCGACAATCACTGAATCGCCACACTCGTCCAGAATGGTTGCACCAAAATCATTGCAATCAGTGACCACCACCGAACCCGACATCCGTTTGAGTGCATCCCCCATTTCTTCGGCTATGGCCGCCAGACGGTGGCGAACCACCTCGTAAGTTAGTGGATCGATGCTATCTGCATCAGCAGCGTTGATTGAGTGCAGCTTAAGCCCATGAGCCAGTTCCTTGGTTTCGCTGGATGGCTTAAGTTGATAAGCAAACTTCTCAGACCCCGCGATATTTATAAGTGGCATGGTATCTCCTTTGTTATCTCATTAAGCCGCAGCAAACTGCAGCACCAAATTACCCAGGCGGTCAACGGTGCCACGGCAACCTTCCGGTACGGCGATAGTGGTCGTAGGCGTTTCCACAACAGCAGGGCCATCAACCGCAGCGCCCACCTTCAGGGCTTCATAGTCGTAGATTGCGGTGTCCTGCCACCCTTTAGTGACATCCAGAAAGACCCGCCGTGTTCCGCTGCTTTTCGGCGCGCCCGTTGCTACCTCCAAGCTAGGGAGCTTTGTTTGAATGGGCAACGTACCGACAACGCGTACTCGATAGGTAATCACCTGCAAGCCCGCATCGGAAAACCCGGAACCCTTGCCGTACAACCGCTCGTACAACACCTCAAACTCTTCACCAATCGCGCTGATCGCGTCATCATCCAGCGTCCCGGCAGGCACGGGAGTAGTGACTTCCGCCATCTGCATGGTGTAACGGATTTCTGCCTCGCGAACATACTCCACCGACTGAAACTCCAGCCGTTGTTCTCGCAGACGGACACGCAAGTCCTGCTCCAGCTTCTCGTAGATTTCGTTAGCCATTGCCGGCCTGACCGGCCAATTTGACGGATCCGAAGCTTCAGCGGTCAGTACGATGTCTGACGAGGCCAGCCCGTATGCAGAAAATACCGCTGCAGTGGTGCCCAGCGGGATCAAGACCTCCCGTACACCGATATCCGCCGAGTAGCTCGCGGCATGCACGGGGCCGGCCCCGCCAAACGAATAAATTACGAAATCGCGGGGGTCATGGCCGGCATTGACAACGACCTTGCGTACGAGGTCGGCCGTTTGAGCATTCTGTATCGTATATATTGCGGCAGCGCCCTCTTCGACCGTAAGCCCAAGAGGTTCTGCGATTTTGGTTCGAATGGCGTCTTCGGCCAATTTTTTCGATAGCTTTTTACGCCCTCCCAGGAAGTTATCCGGGTTGACGATTCCAAGCACCAGATCCGCATCCGTTACGGTCGGCTCAGTACCCCCTTCGCCATAGCACACCGGACCAGGCGATGCCCCAGCACTTCGTGGACCTACACGAAGGTTTCCACCGCCATCGACCCAAGCAATCGCGCCTCCGCCAGCTCCTATGGTCTGCACATCGACCATGGGCGTATTGATCTGATGCTGGTTAAGAACCGTCGTGGTGGTCGTTGTCGGCTCTCCATCTTGTATCAGCCCCACCAAGAATGTGGTTCCACCCATATCGGTCGAGATAATATTGTCATGTCCCAACGCTTTTGCCAAATGAACACAACCCACCACACCGCCGGTCAACACTGACCCCAAAGTGCTTACCGCATGTTTGGGCGCATGGGCCGCCTGAATGCAACCGCCGGACCCTTGCATGACAAGCAGGGAGCCCGCCAGGCCCCGGTCCCGCAGCTCCAGCTCGAGAGGACTGAGGTAGGCTGACAGCTTAGGCCCGACCTGCGTATTGATGATGGTGGTCGAGCTTCGCGTGTACTCGCGTATGCGCGGACTTATCTCATGAGACACAGCGACATACATGTCGGGTGCCATTTCGTTCACAATCGCACGTATGCGAGCCTCATGCACCGGGTTGCGAAAGGACCACAGCAACGACACGGCAATAGCTTCCACTTTCTGCTTGATCAGCCTCGCTACTGCCTCGCGCGTGCCTTGTTCGTCGAGCGGGACAACGACCGTCCCTTTGTAGTCGATGCGCTCATCAATCTCTTCAATTAAAGATCGCGCCACCAAGGGATCTGGCTTGTTGGTTCTGGACATGTTCTGGATTTGATCTGGGTCAAGGCCAGCATATCGTCCTTCGAGATTCATCATTGCAATTGAATCCGCGTGGCCTCGGGTAGTCAAAAAACCAACCTTTGCCACATCGCCCGTGACGACCGCATTTAGCGTCGAAGTCGTTCCATGAATAATATATTGCGTTTTATTCAATAGATCGGCAGTCTGGGTTCCCAGATTTTTCGCCAATTCGTCGATAACATTGAGAAACCCCTGCGAGAAATCAGACGGTGTGGAAGGACTTTTAGCGGCAGCAATTGTGCCGTCCTCGCCCGCGACAAAGCCGTCTGTGAAGGTTCCGCCCGTGTCGATACCTATAACGTAATTCATGTTGCTCCTCACATATTTATATGTTTAAGTGCCCAGCTTTCGGCAAAGGGCCACACTGCAAAACCCACTACAAAAGGGCCAGGTTGCTTAGCCTTGGACGCCAAGAATATGATCAGCCGTTTTTTCGGCCATCATGATAATTGGCGCATTTATTGGCCCTCTGATGATCCTCGGCATCGCCGACCCGTCGACCACCCTTAGCCCTTTGACTCCACGCACGCGTAAATTCTGATCCAGTACGCCTAATGGGTCAGCGTCGACGGCCATCTTGCAGGTTCCTGCCGGATGGTGAAGGGTAATGGCAGTTTTTCGAATGAATTCATCGATCGCCTCGTCGCTTACTGCAGAAGGGCCCGGCGCCAGTTCCTCAGAAATAAAAGGCGCCAAAGATGGCTGCGAGCCTATGTGACGCATCAGACGGACCATTTCACGAACCGCGAGCCGATCAGATTCGGTTGATAAGAAATTTTGGTGAATGAGTGGATGTTCTCTGGGGTCTGCGCTGGAAAGCCTGATGTTGCCCCGACTCTCGGGTGCCAGGAACACGCCCTTGATGGCAAAAGCGTCGACATAGGGTTTCAGCAATGGCCCGAAATGAGGCCCTGCGGTCATAGGCGCCGCCGCCAAAATCAATTGAACATCCGGCAACGTCAAGTGTGGATGGCTGCGCACCAAACCCACCGCTGCCGCAGGCACCTTTCCAGACAACCCGGTTCCGAGCGTCCAAGTACGCAGCAGATCGATAGCAAGCCGGTCCAAGCGCAAAGTACGATACAAAGGTCCTGGCGAACTACGCCTCCAGCGGACATCGCAAACAATATGGTCTTGCAGGTTTTCTCCGACTCCCGGCAAATCGACTATGGGCTTGATGCCGTGGCTATGCAGCTCTTCTGCTTTGCCGATGCCAGATAGCATCAACAACTGCGGCGAATTGACGACCCCTCCAGACAGAACAACTTCTCGATCAGCACGCGCGAACTCCATCTTTCCATTCCTGGAGAACTCGACGCCTACAGCTCGATCACCTTCGAAAACCACTCTATGCGCCAAAGCCTTGGTACAGACCGTCACGTTCTTTCGCGCGATAGCCGGCCGCAAGTAGGCGGAGGCAGCACTCCAGCGACGGCCGCGGCGAATGGTGACTTGCATTGGGCCGAAGCCTTCGCCGCTGGCTCCGTTGTAATCATTGCTGCTCGTATAGCCTGCACGCTCAGTGGCTTGCATAAATGCATCCAGCAATGGGTCTTTGTAGATAAGACGTGAAACCGTAAGCGGTCCGCCACTGCCGCGAAATTCATCCGGCCCACCCTCCCATGACTCGCTGCGCTTGAAGTAAGGCAAAACCTCGTCGTAAGACCAGTTGGCCAAGCCCAGTTCCTGTGCCCATCCGTCATAGTCCTCTCGAATCCCTCTTGAGTAGGCCATGCCGTTGATAGATGTACAGCCTCCAAGAACCCGCCCCCGGGCGCATTCAATACGCCGGCCATCCATGTCCGCCTCGGGCTCCGTGAAGTAACCCCAATCGTAGAGTCGGTGCTTCAGAATCAAGCCCCAAGTAAGCGGCACCTTGATAATGGGCGAGGTGTCGGATCCGCCAGCTTCAAGCACCAAAACCTTGAGGCCGGGATCGGCTCCCAGACGATATGCAAGAGTGCAGCCTGCAGACCCTGCGCCAACAACGATGTAGTCGTACTCAGCCATGTAATGTAATCATTCAAAAATAAGGCGGCAATCTATGGTTGGAACTCGCTTTTGAGACAATATAGGACACTGGAATATATACGTCTAATTCAAAATTTATGGCTTTCATATAGTCAATTGGATATGATTTTGTTTTCTTCGGGAAGACTATAGATGCGCAGCTTCAATACACGCGTAACCCTGCAAAAGCTCGAGGTTTTCTGTGTGGTGGCGGAGATGCAAAGCATCACTCGCGCCTCGGACTATTTATGCATCACCCAACCAGTGGTCACCTCGCACATCCGAGACCTCGAGAACAAACTAAGCGCAAAACTAATACGACGCGATGGCCGCGGCATTGTCTTAACGCCAGCAGGGCTCAGGGTTCTGAAATGGGCACAAGAAACCGTCACACGCACCCATGAATTAGAAAGAGAGCTAAACGGGTCCTCTCCTAACGTACCCGGCACGGTGATAGCGTCATCGATGAGCGTAGGCTCTTATCTATTGCCCGGCATAGTTTGCGACTTCCAAGGCAAGCACCCCGATGGTTTGGTTAAGCTGTCTATATCGAATCCACACGTGGCGCTCGAAGCGACCCGAACCGGGGAGTGCGACTTCGCAGTAGTTATTATTTCGCCCGATCAGAACCTTGACGGGCTGGCTGCGCATCCTCTTTGGGAGGAACCACTACTTCTAGTCAGTGCCGTGAACAGCCAATGGACGCAAGAAGAAGCACCACGAGCACAGATTTCCCAGTTGCCGTTTATCAGCACGGACAACAGCTCGGTAATGAAAAAACTTGAAGAAGGACAACTACGCGCCAACGGAATTACTTCTCGACGAATAGTGATGTCTCTCGGTCACCCCGAGGCGCAGAAGGAGGCAGTACGACGCGACGTGGGCGTCTGTTTTTTCTTTATGTCGTCCGTCATCAGCGACATAGATCAAGGCAGGTTGCGGCTGGTGAAAACACCCTCCCTTCAGATGTCTATCCCTCTTTATCTTGTGCACCGCAAAGACAAAGAGTTTTCAAAATTCCAAATAGAATTGAAACAACACATCAAGTCGGCGACCCCTGCCGGGGTAGTACCGCTCGCGCAGCGGTAGCTACCCGTTAACGAGGAAAAGCCCCAGGATCATCTAACGCGGCATTTTTCCGCGACCGCTTTTAGCAGCTCGTAGTCCTTTGCTTGCTGCTCGTTCCGTCTAAAAATCTCTTGTGCCGCGTCAGCCGATGCGGTAATGAATTTTTCTGCTTCGGCCCTCGTCAACTCATACGACGTTTTTCAATCATGCTGTGTGCCTCCGCCACCCCAGGCCCTTTTTTGCAAAATTATGCTAGCGGTTCACCGCCGCGGCCCATAGGCCCCAAGCACGCGGGATCTGGCCTTCGATGGTGTGCATGGTGGATAGAGCCTCAGCCTCGGACAAAAAGGTGGGCTCGCCCAAGCCGCATGCTTGCAGTTGCGCACGCGCATTGATTTCAGCGTACACGGCGCGATAGACTGCTTTTTTCAGCTCGTCCGCGACTACCGTAGAGCCGTGGCCACGCATCAGGACGATGGTGCCGTCGCCCAGCGACCGGGCGAGCGCCACCCCTAGTTCCTGATTCGTAATCAACAGATTCGTCCCATCGCCAGCAACGTCTCGAATCTCGAATACAGGCGCCGCCTTTCCAATAAACCCAGCCATATGGCATAAAGGCTTGAGAGGGCTTTGTTTGACGACTCCAAAAGGAAGAACCGCGGGAGAGTGGCTGTGAACAACCGCCATCACGTCGGGCCTGAATCGGTATATTTCACCGTGAATGAAGCGCTCCAGGTATACGCGCCGGCCTTCGGCATTTATCGGTGCCCCGTCCAGGTGAAACTCGATCAGATCGTCACGCGTCACTAGGCCCGGAGCCATATTCCGGCACATTACAAATCTCTGAGGATCCTTGTCATGCCGAAAGCTGACATGGCCAAAGGCGTCCAGCACACCTTGATCAAATAGAATCCGATTGGCTGTTACCAGATCCTCGAGCAACGCCTCGTCCGCGCCTAAAGAGGCGGCGCCGCTATCAGCGACGGGAGAAGCATCAGATGGGGCAGTGATGTTGTGAGGTGTGCACATAGGGGCGCGACTCCGGTAAATACTCGATAGTTGACATCTTGGTTGACGTGACTATGCATGGCCTGCGTAAACGCCAGGGGCACGCCAAGCACGAAAGGACCAACTCAGTGGAGCACCGCCAGTGCATACGCTACCGTGCGCGCCAATATAGTTTCAGTCTCTTTATTCTGATAATTTCGTAGGCGCCAGAAGACGAAGCATGAACTTCCAAGTAGCGCTTCGCATCACTATATGGTGTAGGGAAACATACGTCTAATTCAAAATTAGTAGATTATTTATAGTCGTATGCCTATAGCCCCCCACCTTTTCCGAACGCAGCGGAATAGATTGCACTGCGTTGGCACGCCGGCTAGAAAACGCTGGGCAACGCCTCACGGTGGCGAAGGCGCTCATGCTTTGTAAGCCAGCGACGCGGCTGGTTAGGATTAATTGCGCGCCCCATCGCAATAGCGACCAATGACACGCCAATTTGCTAGCACTGTAAGACCAGTTCGGGGCTTGGTCGGGGAGATGGCAGGGATACCATCATCGTGAGCGCTAAAAGGAGGATGCGCTAGGTCATCTTTTGCCGTCACGCCAGATAAGCCACGCAAGCAGCCCCAGACAGCTCACGCCAACGAGATAAAGCTTGATGGATATGGCTGGGATGGCACTCATAGCGATCTCCTGGAATCACATCAAGCTAATGTTTGGTTACCTTTGTTAAGTGTAATCTT
>Ga0180219_1001393_pt1 | contig 15742 bp, 18 predicted proteins | sample eDN3rd30CBELigMG_FD_151338 | JGI IMG/M metagenome (GOLD analysis project Ga0180219, IMG submission 151338) | Enriched Miracle-Growth compost microbial communities from Emeryville, California, USA - eDNA 3rd pass 30_C BE-Lig MG (version 2)... ...
GAGTCGATTCACCTCACGACCAAGGAGCGCACGTCATGCCCGTCGCCACCCCCGACCAGTACGCAGAAATGCTCGACCGTGCCAAGGCCGGCGGCTTCGCGTACCCGGCCATCAACGTCTCCAGCTCGCAGACGATCAACTCCGTCCTGCAGGGCCTGACCGAGGCCGGCTCCGACGGCATCCTTCAGGTCACCACCGGCGGCGCCGACTACTTCGCCGGCCAGAGCGTCAAGGCCCGCGCCACCGGCGCGATTGCCTTCGCCAAGTTCGCGACCGAGGTCGCCAAGAACTACCCGATCACGGTCGCGCTGCACACCGACCACTGCCCGAAGCCCGCGCTCGACGACTTCGTCCTCCCGCTGATCGCCGCCTCGGAGGAAGAGGTCAAGGCCGGCCGCAATCCGATCTTCCAGTCGCACATGTGGGACGGCTCGGCCGTCCCGCTCGCGGAGAACATCGAGATCGCGAAGGAGCTGCTCCCCCGCCTCAAGAACATCAACGCGATCCTCGAGGTGGAGATCGGTGTCGTCGGCGGCGAGGAGGACGGCGTCAAGCACGAGGGCACGAACGACGCCCTGTACACGACCACCGGTGACGTCGCCAAGGCCGTCGAGGCCCTGGGCCTCGGTGACAACGGCCGCTGGATCGCCGCTCTGACGTTCGGCAACGTGCACGGCGTCTACAAGCCGGGCAACGTGAAGCTCCGCCCCGAGCTCCTCGGCGAGATCCAGGCGGGCATCGCCGAGCGCTTCGGCACGGGTGCCAAGCCGCTCGACCTCGTGTTCCACGGCGGCTCGGGCTCGAGCGACGAGGAGATCGCGACTGCGGTCGCCAACGGCGTCATCAAGATGAACATCGACACCGACACCCAGTACGCGTTCACGCGCTCGATCGCCGGCTACATGTACGAGAACTATGAGGGCGTCCTCAAGATCGACGGCGAGGTCGGCAACAAGAAGCAGTACGACCCGCGCGCATGGGGCAAGGTCGCCGAGTCGGCGATGGCAGCCCGCGTCGTCGAGGCCACCAAGCAGCTGGGCTCGTTCGGACACAGCGCGTCCTGATCCGCAGAAACAGAGGAGGGGGGATGCCGCGGGCCGTGGCATCCCCCCTCTTGTTCATCTCCCGATGTCGGTGATGCGCTGCCCGTCGGGCGTCAGCAACCACCACACGCCGCCGATCCCCTGGCCCTTGATCATCTTCGGAGCGGTGTCGCCGTCGAAGTAGTAGAGCGGCCACCCGTCCAGCGTCAGCTGGTACCCGCCGCCGTCCGCGGGGATCTCGCCGATCTTCGCATCGATGCCGTCGCCCTGCGGGTCGGTCGAGTCGGTCGTCACGGCCGGCCACGACGCCAGGCATGCGGCGTCGCACGAGCTCTTGCCCGCGCCCTGCTCGTCTTCGGTGTACAGGTAGACCGCCCGTCCGTCGGCATCCGCGACGGTCTCTCCCACCGAGGTCTTCACCGTCGTGAGGACGGTCTTCGGTCCGGTGTCGGCCGCGCAGCCGGTCAGCCCTCCGGCGGCCGCGACCGCGACGAGGGCGAGCAGGGAGACACGACGAGAGAAGCGCATGCCCCCAGTCTGCTCCCCGATCAGTTCGACCCGGTCACATACGTCACGAAGGCCGGGTCGGTCATCATCGGGATGGCCACGAACACCGACACGATCACGTAGGTGACGGCGGCGCCGACCAGTGGGATCCACCACGAGAGGCGCCCGCGCCGCATGACGTGCACCGACCACCACACGGTGCCCGCATAGCCGAGCACGAGCACGATCGCCGCGACGATGCCCCACGTGTGCGCCGACGCCTGATTGGCGAACGAGCCGGGGACGCCCATGATCCGATACGTGGTGTCGATGACCGTCGACAGGTCGAGGAACGAGAACACCGACATCAGGACGTTGATCGCGCCGTAGGCCAGCAGACCGATCGTGATGACACGGTTCGCCGCCTGTGCGGGCGCGGGACGCGCGGGCGCCTGCGGCGACGCGCCCCACAGTGGGGGTGCCGGCACGGGAGGCGCCGGTTGCTCCTCGTGCTGCGGCACCTGGATGCGCGCACGCTGCTCGGCGGCGCTCGCGTACTCGCCGTACTGCGGACGCGGGCGCCCGCCGCTTCCGGCGTCACTCATGGCGTCCTCCCCGTCCGTGCGTCGGGTCGGGTCGCAGTTCCTTCGGCAGCGCGAATGTCAGATCCTCCTGTGCGGTGTGCACCTCTTCGACGTCGGCGTAGCCCGCATCGGCGAGCTCGGCGAGCACCTCGCGGACGAGCACCTCCGGGACGGAGGCCCCGCTGGTCACGCCGACCGTCACGGCGCCGTCGAGCCACTCCTGCGCGATCTCGTCGCCGTGATCGACACGGTAGGCGGCACGCGCGCCGTGCTCGCGCGCGACCTCGACGAGGCGCACGCTGTTGGACGAGTTCGCCGACCCCACGACGATCACCACGTCGGCTTCGGATGCGACCTTCTTGATCGCGGTCTGCCGGTTCTGGGTCGCGTAGCAGATGTCGTCGGTGGGCGGGTCGGCCAGCTGCGGGAACCGCGCGCGCAGACGGCGCACTGTCTCCATGGTCTCGTCGACCGACAGCGTCGTCTGCGACAGCCACACCACGCGGGAGGGATCGCGCACCTCGACCGTGTCGGCGTCTTCCGGCGAGTTCACGACGGTGACATGAGCCGGCGCCTCGCCCGCCGTGCCCTCGACCTCTTCGTGACCGTTGTGCCCGATCAGCAGGATCTCGCGGTCATCGCGCGCGAAGCGCACGGCCTCGCGGTGCACCTTCGTCACGAGGGGGCAGGTCGCGTCGATGGTCTGCAGGTCGCGTTCATCGGCCGCGGTGCGCACGGCGGGCGACACGCCGTGCGCACTGAACACGAGGCGTGCGCCGGTCGGAACTTCGTCGACGTCGTCGACGAACACCGCGCCGCGCTGCTCGAGCTCGCCGACCACGTGGATGTTGTGCACGATCTGCTTGCGCACGTAGACGGGCGCGCCGTACTGTTCCAGCGCCCGTTCCACGACGGCCACCGCGCGGTCGACGCCGGCGCAGAACCCGCGCGGCGCTGCCACGAGGACGCGCTTGTGTCCGTCCACCGGGATATCCTGGAGCCGCGCGGCTCGCCGCGGCTCACGCGCGGGAACACGCGGCACGGGCAGATGGACTGCGAGGGCGCTCACCCCTTGATTGTACGGTCGCCGCCCTGAGAGCCGCCCGCCGACGGAAGGAACAGATGACGACGTTCATCCCGGATTCGTCGATGGATGCCGCGGACCGCACGGTACCGGCCGACTCGATCCATCCCCGAGATTCCTCCAGCGAGGGCCCGACCTCGGTGTCCCGGCTCAACGAGACCATCCACGGCTTCGTGCAGAAGTGGGGGTCGGTCTGGGTCGAGGGCGAGATCACGTCCTGGAACGTCCGCGGCGGTTCGGTGTACGGCCGGCTGAAAGACCTCGCCGGCGACGCGGTGCTCTCCTTCCGGCTGTGGTCGAGCGTGCGCGCACGGATCACCGACGACCTCAAGGTCGGCGACCGCGTTGTCACCTGCGTGAAGCCCGACTACTACGCCAAGGGCGGCGACTTCGGCTTCGTCGTCTCGCAGATGCGGCACGCAGGCCTGGGCGCACAGCTCGAGCGCCTCGAGCGCCTGCGTGCGCAGCTGCGCGGCGAGGGACTGTTCGACCCCGCCCGCAAGAAGCGACTTCCCTTCCTGCCGCACTGCATCGGCCTCATCACGGGCGAGCGCAGCGACGCCGAGCGCGACGTCCACCGCAACGCCGAGCTGCGCTGGCCGCAGGTGCGCTTCCGCACCGTGCATGCGGCCGTCCAGGGCGACAGGTGCGTGCCCGAGGTGCTGGCGGCACTGGCGTCGCTGGACGCCGACCCCGAGATCGACGTCATCATCATCGCGCGCGGCGGAGGCGATCCGCAGACCCTGCTCGGGTTCAGCGACGAGCGCCTCGTGCGGGCGGTGGCCGCGGCATCCACCCCCGTCGTCAGCGCGATCGGGCACGAGAACGACCATCCGCTCCTCGACGACGTCGCCGACCTGCGCGCCTCGACGCCCACCGACGCCGCCAAGCGCGTCGTGCCCGATGTCGGCGAGCAGCGGGCGCTCGTCGCGCAGCTGCGCGCACGGCTGACGTCGCGTCTGACTGCCCGCGTGGGCCATGACATCGCCCAGCTCGAGCAGCTGCGCAGCCGACCGGTGCTGCGCGATCCCGAATCGCTGCTGACCGGCCGCACGCACGACCTGATGCTGCTGGCCGCGCGAGGGCGCGACATCGTGGACCGCCGGATGGACGCGCAGTCGCGGCGCGTCGCCGAGCTGCGCGCGACCCTGCGCGCCCTCTCCCCCGCCTCGACACTCGCCCGCGGCTACGCCATCGCGCATCTGGCCGACGGAACGATCGTGCGCGACGCCGCCCAGGCACCGGCGGGCGCTCGGATGACAGTGACCCTCGACCGCGGCTCGATCGCCGCCGTTTCGGAGGGCGAGGTGCCCGAGTCGGGCGCGTCCGACGCCGGAACTAAGCTGTAGAGCATGACGGATCCCACTCCCGCCACGCGCTCCGACGTCGCCGAGCTCACCTTCGAGCAGGCTCGCGACGAGCTCGTCCGGGTCGTCACCGAGCTCGAGCAGGGCGCTCCGACGCTCGAGCACTCCCTGGCGCTCTGGGAGCGCGGCGAGGCCCTCGCCGGCCGCTGCGAGGAGTGGCTGCTGGGCGCCAAGCGGCGTCTCGACGACGCCCGCGAACAGGCGGAGAACGAGGGATGATGGCAGAATCGCCGCGCATCGTCGCCGAGCTCGGCCGAGCCGAGACCCCCGACGAGACGGCCGCCCGCAAGGCGGAGTCGTCGCGGGTGTACCGCTCGAGCCAGACCGTGCGCAACCTCGTCGCCGCGCTCATCGTGGTGCTCGCGGTGGTCGTGCTGATCGTCCTGATCGTGCCCCGCGGCGACGTGCGCGAACCCGCAGCGGTCGATGTGGCGTCGGTGGCCGACGACGCCGCGTCCTCATACGACCGCACGGTCATCGTGCCGGTCGTCCCCGCATCGTGGCGCGCGAACTCCGCGCGTGTCTCCGGTGACACCACCCCCACCTGGACCATCGTGTACGCCACCGGTGAGGATGCGGGATTCATCCGCATCGCACAGGGCTTCGATGCCGACACGGCGTGGGACGCGCGGCTGCTCGACGGCGCGGCGGCCGACGGCACGGTGACCATCGACGGCATCGAGTGGACGCGCTATCGGATCGCCGATCCCAGCGCCGCCGGCAACATCAGCTACGCGATCGGGACGGATGCCGGCACCGACCGGATCCTCGTCTACGGCGCCACCGATGCGAAGACGGCAGCCGTGGCCGCTTCCGGGCTCACAGACCAGATCGAACAAATGAGAGAGGAAGCGCGATGACGTCGACGAGTGTGAGGCTCACCCCGCAAGAGGCCTGGGACCGCCTGGCCGAGGGCAATGCCCGTTTCGTGAAGGGGTCGGTCCTCCACCCGCGTCAGAGCGCCGACCGACGCCGCGAACTGACCGATGGGCAGCATCCGCATGCCGTCGTCTTCGGCTGCTCAGACTCGCGACCGGCCGCCGAGATCGTGTTCGACGAGGGCCTCGGCGACATGTTCGTGGTCCGCAACGCCGGGCAGGTCGTCTCACCGTCCATGGTCGGCAGCATCGAGTTCGCGGTGGCGATCCTCGATGTGCCGATCCTCGTGGTGCTCGGCCACGAGGCATGCGGTGCGGTCCGCGCAGCGATCGACAGCACGCGCCCCGACGCTCCCGAGCTTCCCGCGAAGATCTGGCGCCTCATCGCCCCGATCGTTCCCACGGTGCACCGCGTGGCGCGCGCCGGCAGCGCCGAGCCGTCGGCCGCCGACGCCGACGCCGTCGGCGTCGAGCACATCCAGGAGACGGTCGACGAGCTCCTGCAGGCGTCGAGCATCGTCGCCGACGCCGTGGCGGCCGGTCGACTCGGCATCGTCGGCGCCATCTACCGCCTGGGCGAGGGCACCGTCGTGCCGCACGTCGTCAAGGGCGCCGTCTCGATCCCGGGGCTGTGACCCCTATCCGCACAACGACCCATTCAGGAGGAACGAAGAAGTGACTGACACCGAATACCGCATCGAGCACGACACGATGGGCGAGGTGCGCGTGCCCGCCACCGCGCTCTACGGCGCGCAGACGCAGCGCGCCGTCGAGAACTTCCCCATCTCGGGCAAGGGCCTCGAGTCGGCGCAGATCGCCGCGCTGGCCCGCATCAAGAAGGCCGCCGCGCTCGCGAACAAGTCGCTCGGCGTGCTCGACGGCACCGTCGCCGATGCCATCGCCGCCGCCGCCGACGAGGTCGTCACCGGCGAGTTCGACGACCAGTTCCCCGTCGACACCTATCAGACCGGGTCGGGCACGAGCTCGAACATGAACATGAACGAGGTGCTCGCGACCCTCGCGACCCGCAAGCTCGGTTCACCGGTGCACCCCAACGACCACGTCAACGCGTCGCAGTCCTCGAACGACGTGTTCCCGACGTCGGTGCACATCGCCGTGACGCAGGCGCTCATCGACGACCTCATCCCGGCTCTCGACCACCTCGCCGTCGCGTTCGAGGCGAAGGCGGAGGCCTGGAAGTCCGTCGTGAAGTCGGGCCGCACGCACCTGATGGACGCCACGCCGGTCACTCTCGGCCAGGAGTTCGGCGGCTACGCCCGCCAGATGCGCCTGGGCATCGAGCGCGTGCGCACAGCGCTCCCCCGCGTCGGCGAGGTTCCGCTGGGCGGCACCGCGGTCGGCACCGGCATCAACACCCCACTCGGGTTCCCGCAGAAGGTCATCGAGCTTCTGGCGGCAGAGACCGAGCTGCCGATCAGCGAGGCGAAGGACCACTTCGAGGCGCAGGCCAACCGCGACGGCCTCGTCGAGGCGTCCGGCGCGCTGCGCACGATCGCCGTCTCGCTCACGAAGATCAACAACGACCTGCGCTGGATGGGCTCGGGCCCGAACACCGGGCTCGGCGAGATCCACATCCCCGATCTGCAGCCCGGCTCGTCGATCATGCCCGGCAAGGTCAACCCGGTCATCCCCGAGGCCACCCTCATGGTGTGCGCGCGCGTGATCGGCAACGACGCCACCGTCGCCTGGGCGGGTGCCTCCGGCGCGTTCGAGCTGAACGTGGCCATCCCCGTCATGGGCACGGCGCTGCTCGAGTCGATCCGCCTGCTCTCGAACGCCATGCGGACGCTGGCCGACAAGGCGGTCGACGGCCTGGAGGCCGATGTCGAGCGCGCCGCGGCGTACGCGGGCATGTCGCCGTCGATCGTCACCCCGCTGAACAAGATCATCGGCTACGAAGCCGCCGCGAAGATCGCCAAGCACGCGGTCGCGAAGGGCATCACGGTGCGCGAGGCCGTCATCGACCTCGGCTACGTGGAACGCGGCGAGATCACCGAGGCGCAGCTCGACGAGAAGCTCGACGTGTTGTCGATGACCCACGCCGGCTGAGAGACCCGAATGCGGTAGATGGGCCGGCGGGGGCGATAATGGCACCGTGCACCGCTCGCGCCGACCCATCTCCGCGCGCACCCGGATTCTGGGGGCGATCATCGCCGTGGCCTGTGTGGGCCTGGCGATCGTCGGCAGCGTGACCTTCATCGCACAGCGGCAGCGCGTCATCGACGGCGTCGACTTCCGCCTGAAGTCGCAGGTCGACGCGCTTCGCACGGTGGCATCCGAGAGCGCCGCCGCCACGCCGTCGCCGTCGCCCAGCGCCACCACGGCGACGGCCGCCGAGGCCCTCGATGTCGCCGACTACTCGTCGGTGGCCGACTACCTGCACGACGCCGTCGCACGTCTCGTGCCGGCACAGAATGAGGCCTCCGTCGCCGTCATCAACGGGCGCCCGCGCTACCAGCCGCGCACCCTCAGCGGATTCGACATCTCCGGCAACACCGTGCTCATCGACCGTGCCGTCGCCGATGCTGAGAGTTCGGTCGACGGAAACTCCAAGATCGGCACCGTCGTCACCCCCCAGGGCTCGCTCCGGTACATCGCCATCCCGGTGACGATGGCGGGCGATCCCGACAAGGGCGTGTACATCCGCGCCGTCGACCTCGGTGCCGAGCTGGCACCGATGACCGCATCCATGATCACCTACGGCATCGCCGCACTCGCCGTCCTCGCGGCCATCGGCGCCGTCGGCTGGTTCGTCGCGGGCCGGCTGCTCTCCCCCATCCGTCATCTGCGCGACACGGCCGATTCCATCACCATCGCCGACCTCGGCACCCGAATCCCCACACAGGGCAACGACGACATCTCCGACATGACCCGCACCGTCAATTCGATGCTCGACCGACTCGAGGGCTCGGTCGACGTGCAGCGCCAGCTCCTGGACGACGTCCGCCACGAGCTGAAGACGCCGATCACCGTCGTGCGCGGACACCTGGAGCTGATGGATGCCACGGATCCGGCCGACGTCGACAGCACTCGCGCCCTCGGCATCGCCGAGCTGGACCGTATGACGCGGCTCGTCGAAGACATCGACATGCTGGCGAGCGTGGAGGGCGGCGAGCCGCTGACCCTGCACGAGGTCGACGTGGCACCGCTGACGCGGCGCCTGGGCGAGCTCGTCGAGGTGATCCCGGGACACACCTGGCACGTGGAGGCCGTCGCCGACGCACGCGTGCAGGGCGACCCCGACCGCCTGCTGCAGGCATGGCTCCAACTCGCCGACAACGCGGCGAAGTACACGCCCGCCGGCACGCCCGTCGAAGTCGGCAGCACCGCGTCATCCTCCGAGGTGAGCCTGTGGGTGCGCGACCACGGCACCGGAATCCCCCCGGCTGCGCGTCACCGCATCTTCCGCCGTTTCGATCGCGGCGGTGGCCGGCGCAGCGTGGGCGGGTCGGGCCTGGGCCTTGCCATCGTCGATGCGATCATGAAGGCGCACGGCGGTGCATGCGACATCGTCGACAGCCCGGGCGGCGGCGCGACCTTCGTGCTGCGGGTCCCGGTGCGTGCACCCGAGCCCCAGCTGCCCCAGCCGGTGCGTGCGGGAGATGTGGTGTTGCAGAGAGAGGCGGCAGAATGACACGGATCCTCATCGCCGAGGACGAGCCCCAGATCGCGTCCTTCATCCGCCGCGGACTCGAGTCCGCGGGGTATGAGACCGAGCTGGCCGAAGAGGGCGACCGGGCCCTCGAGATCGCGCTCTCCGGTGAGGTCGACCTCGTCCTTCTGGACATCGGCCTGCCCGAGATGGACGGATTCGAGGTCCTGCGCAACCTTCGCGCCGGCGGCTCGGCGCTTCCGGTGATCATGCTGACCGCGCGCACCAGCACTCGCGACACCGTGGACGGACTCGAGTCCGGCGCCAACGACTACATCCCCAAGCCCTTCGCGTTCGAGGAGTTGCTCGCGCGCGTGCGTTCGCGGCTGCGTGAGTCCGCTCCGCGACGCGGCTTCGTGCTCCGTCAGGACGACGTCGAGATCGACCTCCTGGCCCGCCGGGCGACCGTCGGCGGTCGCGACGTCGAGCTGTCCGCCCGCGAGTTCACCCTTGCCGAGCAGTTCCTCCGTCATCCCGGCGAGGTGCTCAGCCGGGAGTGGCTGCTCCGCGAGGTCTGGGGCCTGAACTTCGATCCCGGCTCGAACGTCGTCGACGTGTACGTCCGCTACCTGCGCAGCAAGGTCGGCCACGACCACATCGTCACCGTGCGTGGCGCCGGCTACCGCTGGGGCTGATCACGCAGAAACCCCCGGCGCTGGGGGCACCGGGGGTGGGGTGGCGGGCATGTGGGGAGTCCCACCACGTCAATCGCGGTCGTCTGGGGAACGGTGCGATTGCCCTTTCTGCAATCCGGATCGGTCACGGGGATGCACCGACCCGGAGTCCTCCTCCGTCGTTCCGACGGAGGACTCCTTCTGTGTCTGCTGTTCGCGCCATTCGTTCGCGCGCGTGCCGATCTCCGCCTGTCGGCGCTCCCAGCGCTCGACGAGTGCGCGCATGCGCTCGCGGAACTGCGCGGCGTCGTCTGCGGACCACGCCGCCGTGCCGTCCGCGTGACGCACATCCGACGAGCCCTTGTCGTCGGTCTTGCCGGCCTTCGCCGTGTCTGCCGTCGACGCCTTCTTCTCGGCGGCGGTCTTCGCAGCGTCGGATGAGCCCGAGCCTGCCTTGGTCTCGGTGCCACCACCGGCAGAGACGGTCTTCTTGGGCGCTGCGACGTCGTCGTGCGTCTCGCCGATGTCTTTGGGCGCGGGCGCTGCGACCGTCTCGGGCGCACCGTCAGCGGCGCTGGACGTCGTCGTGGGCTGCGGACTGCCGGGCACGACGACGGCAGTTCCGCGCAGAACAGTGCCCGGCTTGTCGGCGAGGGCGCTCGCAGAGCTCAGCGCCACGCCACAGGTCATCGCGACAGCGAGCGCGACGGCTGTACCCGTTCCCGCAAGCAACGCTGCCCGTGCGTCCACGTTCCCTCCCGTACGCGGCGAAATGCCCCGCCCCTCCATCGTGCCGCTTCGGACCGGAGATGAACGACTCCTTACGGTGAGACTCTTCTCACGTTGTAGTCAGGAGAGCTCACCCGTCTCGAGCAGGTCGGTGACCAGCGCGGCGATGGGCGACCGTTCCGACCTCATCAGCGTCACGTGGCCGAACAGGTCGTGCCCCTTCAACGTCTCGATCACCGATGCCACACCGTCGTGTCGTCCGACGCGCAGGTTGTCGCGCTGCCCCACATCGTGCGTCAGCACCACCCGCGAGTTCTGACCGATACGGCTGAGCACCGTGAGCAGCACGTTGCGCTCCAGCGACTGCGCCTCGTCGACGATCACGAACGCGTCATGCAGCGACCGGCCCCGGATATGCGTGAGAGGCAGCACCTCCAGCATCCCCCGTTCCATCACCTCGTCGATGACGTTGGCGGAGACCACCGAACCCAGCGTGTCGTAGACCGCCTGTCCCCAGGGATTCATCTTCTCCTGCGCGTCACCGGGCAGATACCCGAGTTCTTGGCCGCCGACCGCGAACAGCGGCCGGAACACGATGATCCGGCGCTGCTGCTGCCGTTCGAGCGCCGCCTCGAGCCCCGCACACAGCGCCAGCGCCGACTTGCCCGTTCCGGCGCGTCCACCGAGGGAGACGATGCCGACCTCGGGATCCAGGAGCAGGTCGATCGCGACGCGCTGCTCGGCGCTGCGTCCGTGCAGCCCGAAGACCTCGCGGTCGCCGCGCACGAGGCGGAAGGCCCCCTCGCCGGTCACGCGTCCCAGCGCCGACCCGCGCTCGGAGTGGATGACCAGGCCGGTGTTCACCGGGAGGCCGCGCACGCCGTCGCTGACGGCGACCTCGGTCTCGTACAGATCGCTGACCTCGTCGCCCGAGACGTCGATCTCGGCCATGCCGGTCCATCCTGAGTCGAGCGCCTGCTCGGCGAGGTACTCCTCGGCGCTGATCCCCAACGACGCCGCCTTGACCCGCATCGGCAGGTCCTTGGAGACCACGGTCACGTCCTGCCCATCGTCCATCAGGTGCATCGCGACGGCGAGGATCCTGGTGTCGTTGTCGCCCAGCCGCAGGCCGGCGGGCAGCACCGACGCGTCGGTGTTCGTCAGCTCGACCCGCAGCGTGCCGCCGTCTCCGACGGGAACGGGGTAGTCGAGCCGGCCGTGCTCGACGCGCAGGTCGTCGAGGTGTCGCAGCGCCTGGCGTGCGAAGTATCCGATCTCGGGATCGTGCCGCTTCCCCTCCAGTTCGGTGATGACCACGACGGGGATCACCAACGAGTGCTCGGCGAAGCGGAACAGCGCCCGCGGATCGCTCAGCAGCACCGAGGTGTCGAGGACATAGGTGCGAAGCGCCGTGTCACGGTCAGCGGCAGTCCGGGTGCGGGACTGCTCCTGCTGCAGGGCTCGAGTGGTCACAACCTGCTCCTGACCCGGGACGTCCGTCCCGGCTCCCACAAGTCGACCCGGGGCCACGAGTCGCGATCCGATCGGTCGACTCGACCGGGCACCTTGCCCGATGCCATGACCGTACGACGCCGTCACGACTCCGTGCGGGCTCGACACGCGAACGGCGCGTTAACTCTTCGCGAAGATCAGCGAGCCCGGTATGTGGCGTAGGCCGCGAGCGCCTCGACGAGCAGGCGCATCGAGTCATCGTCGGTCCCGGCGTGCACGGCCAGCCGCACCGATCCCGCACGGGCGGTGAAGGTGACGCCGCGATTCACCAGCGCGGCCGAGAGCGCCGACACGTCGCTCGCGTCGGGCCGGAGTACGACGATTCCCGCCCGGCGCTCCCGCTCGTGCGGCGTGACGACCGGAATGCCATGACCGTCGGCGTACCCGATCAGCTCGTCGGCGCGGTCGGCCACGGCGTCGGCGATGGCCGGCACTCCGGCATCCCGGACCTCCTCCAGAGCCGTCGCCAGCCGCCCCGACGCGAGCATGTCGTCGGCGGTGACGCGGAACCGCTGTGCGGTGGATGCCACGCCCGGCGTCTCATCGAGCGGCAGGTCGACATCGGCACCGGCGAAGCCGGAGAGTGCGGGCTCGAGTCGCTCGAGCGCACGTGCGCCGAAGCGGGCCCATCCCGTACCGCGACCCGCACGCAGCCATTTGTACCCATTGCCGCAGACGACGTCCGCGGCCGCATAGTCCGCATCGGTCACGCCGAACCCCTGGATGGCGTCGACGATCAGCAGACGGTCGTCGATCACATCACGCAGCGCGCCGAGGTCCGTGAGATAGCCGGTGCGGAAGTCGACCAGGCTCACCGCGACGGCGGTGGTCTCGTCGGTCAGGGCCGACCGGACCGCATCCGGCGTCACGAATCCGTGTTCGGGCTCCATCCACTGCACATGGAGGTCCTCGCGCAGCGCCGCTGCCCGCGCCGCGGTGACCGCGAGGCTGGGGAACTCCCCCCTCGCGACGAGCAGTGCCCCACGCAGCCCGTACAGCGCCTGCATGAGCCCGTAGGTCGTCGACGGCTGCAGCGTCACCTCGTCGGCGTCGGTGTCGAGCAGTTCGCCCAGCAGTTCGCGCGCGACGTCGGTGTGGCCGCGCACGAGATCGATGCTCGAGCCCCTCCCCGTTCCGAGCAGTTCGGCATCGCCGTGCATCTCGTCGCGCACCCGCGGGGACAGTGGCCCGAACGCCGCCCAGTCGAGATAGCCGGGTTCCGTCTCGAACGACGCGCGGTAGCCTTCCAGATCGCTCACGCTGTCATTGTGGCACGCCCCGGCGCTCTGACCGGTGGCCAGGCACTCACCCGCCGAATCGGCGGTCGCGGTCGGCGTAATCGCGGATCGCGCGCAGGAAGTCGACCTCGCGCAGATCGGGCCCAAGCGCCTCCACGAAATAGAACTCGCTGTGGGCCGATTGCCAGAGCAGGAAGTCGCTGAGCCGTTGCTCGCCCGAGGTGCGGATCACGAGGTCCGGATCAGGTTGCCCGCCCGTGTAGAGGTGCTCGCCGATCTGCTCGGGCGTGAGGCTGGCCGCCAGCTCTTCGAGCGTGCCGCCCCTCTCATCGTGCTGCTGGATGATGCTGCGGACGGCGTCGACGATCTCGCCGCGCCCGCCGTAGCCCACGGCGAGGTTCACGTGCAGGCCGTCGTTGTCTTTGGTGCGCTCCTGAGCCGCGGTCAGCACGCGCGCGAGGTCCTCCGGCACGGCCTCGCTGCGCCCCACATGCTGCACCCGCCAGTCCTTCACGTGCGAGAGGCTGTCGGCCAGTTCGGCGATGATCTCGATGAGGTCGGCGAGTTCCTGCGGCTCGCGTTTGCGCAGATTGTCCAACGAGAGCAGGTAGAGCGAGACGACCTTCACCCCGACCGCGTCGCACCATTCGAGGAACTCGCGCATCTTCGCCGCGCCCGCCCGATGCCCTTCGGCCGCCGTGTGATAGCCGAGCTGGCGCGCCCAGCGCCGGTTGCCGTCGATCATCATCGCGACGTGCCCGGGGACGGCCTCCGGCGGGATCTGCCGCCGCAGCCTGCTGATGTACAGCCGGTAGAGGGGTCCCTGCCCTGGGTTCGACCGCTCGGACGTCACGAGACAACGCTACCGCCCCGGACGTGTGCGCACCCCGTATGTTCCCGCCGCGGCATGCACGACGGCCTAGGCTCGGAAGATGAGCCGCCGCACCCGACCGTCCGACCCCTCCGCCGCGCCCTCTCCCGCCTCGGGAGAGGCGGAGATGCCGCAGCTGCCCCTGCTGGAGGCGGCAGCCGCCGACGCGGTGGAGGAGATCAAGCCCACCTGGCGCGGCTGGATCCACGCGGGCACGTTCCCGGTCGCGATCGCCGTCGGCGTCATCCTCATCGTGCTGGCCGACGGCGCCCCGGCGAAGTGGGCGAGCGCCGTGTTCATGGCGACCTCGCTGCTGCTCTTCGGCAACTCGGCGCTGTACCACCGGTTCAATTGGAAGCCCCGCACGAAGGCCGTGCTCAAGCGCATCGACCACGCGAACATCCTGCTGCTGATCGCCGGAACCTACACACCGCTGGCCGTGCTGGCCCTGCCCACGCCCAAGACGGTCCTGCTGCTGGCCATCGTGTGGACCGGCGCGATCCTCGGGATCTTCTTCCGCGTGTTCTGGATCAACGCGCCGCGCTGGCTCTACGTCGCGCTCTATCTGGCACTGGGCTGGGCGGCGATCATGTACATCGTGCCGCTGTTCCAGGCCAGCGTGCCGATGATGATCCTGGTCATCGTGGGCGGTCTGCTCTACACCGCCGGTGCCGTGGTCTACGCCCTGAAGCGCCCCAACCCGTGGCCCGGCCGTTTCGGCTTCCACGAGATCTTCCACGTGTGCACCGTGCTCGCGTTCCTCTGCCACTGGGCCGCATCACTGCTGATCGCCCTGCACCCCGCCTACCACCTGGGGTGACGGGCGACCGCCGCGATCAGCCGCGGTCGTCGCCGGAGGCGTCGACGTCTTCGGCGTCGGTCTGCGTGGCGCGCGCGGCCTCAGCACCCTCGGCCTGCTCGGCGTCGAGCTCTTCGCGCACCTGCGCACGGTAACGTGCACGGCGGATGCGACGCAGCATGTCCCAGATCAACAGGATGACGACCACCGCGAGGAGGGCGACGACGACGAAACCCCACGGGCCCGGCGTCACCGTGGCCGGGTCGGGCGTGCCGGACGGACTCGGGGTGGTCGTGACGTCGGCGAGGATCGCGAGAGCGGCGATCGCAGCGTGCATTTTTCCTCATTCCGCGCGGAGCGCTTAACCTGGAATCCCAGCCTATTCCCCCACGGAGCCGCGATGACCACGCAGCAGATGCTCGACGAGCGCTACGGGCGCGTGCGCTCCCCGCACGCGCGGCTGTGGGCATGGGTGGCCGGTGTCGTCGTCGCCGTCCTCGTGGGTGCGCTGCTCATCTGGATGGCGTGGGGAGGCACTTCGTCATCGGTGGATGCCACGGCCACCGGTTACGAGGTCGTCGACGCCCGCACGGTGACCCTGTCGTTCCAGGTCACGTCGACCGCCGACGGCGGCGTCGTGTGCGTTCTGGAGGCCGACGACGAGGACCACGGGATCGTCGGATGGAAGGTCGTGCACCTGCCGGCATCCGAGAAGCACACCAACGCGTATCGTGAGACGATCCCCACGATCGGCATGGCGACGACCGGTTTGGTGAACACCTGCTGGGTGGAATAGGGTACCTGCAGAAACAGACGCTCCGGCAGGGTGCCGGGGCGTCTCGGCTTATCCGGTGCGACCCCCGT
>Ga0180219_1001397_pt1 | contig 15702 bp, 16 predicted proteins | sample eDN3rd30CBELigMG_FD_151338 | JGI IMG/M metagenome (GOLD analysis project Ga0180219, IMG submission 151338) | Enriched Miracle-Growth compost microbial communities from Emeryville, California, USA - eDNA 3rd pass 30_C BE-Lig MG (version 2)... ...
TCCGACGACGCGGTCTCCACGATCGAGGAGAACGTCATGGCGGCGGTCGCGGCGGGTCTCGCCGAGCTGCGTCTCGTCGAGCACGTCCGCGCCGACACCGCGTGGCTGCCCGAGTTCACCGCAGCGGTCGCCGCCCTGGAGGTCCCCGAGGGGCTGACGGTGCACACGGGCGTCGAGGCGAAGATCCTCGACGCGTCCGGCGCGCTCGACCTGCCGCCCCTGCCGCCGGGGATCGATCGCGTGCTCATCGCCGACCACCAGTTCCCCGGGACGGACGGGCCGTGGTCGCCGAGCGAGACCCGGGCGAGGCTCGCCGACGGGCGGCTGAGCACGGACGGCGCGCTCGATCTGCTCGTCGGCGCGATCATCGCCGCGGTCGGCCGGCACCCCGGCAACCAGCTTGCGCACTGCTTCTCGATCCTGCCCAAGATCGGCCTCGACGAGGCGCTCCTCGGCGCCGATCGGCTCGCCGCCTGGGCGGCCGCCTGCGCGGCGACGCAGACCGTCGTCGAGGTCAACGAGAAGTGGGGCTGTCCGGGACCCGAGGCGCTGCGTGCCGTCCGCGCGGCGGGTGCGACGCTCGTCGCGTCGACCGACAGCCACGTCGCGAGCGAGGTCGGGCGCTACGACCGCGTCGTGCGACTGCTTGAGGAGATCGACGGGCACGAGGGGCTCGAAGGACGCGAGGGGTGACCGGGCCGTGAGCGTCGAGTGGCTCGTCGTCCTCGACCACGTCCTCGTCGTCCTCCTCATCGCGTTCGTCGCGCTCGGCACGGTGCCCGTCCTCGCGACCGCGTTCCAGTTCGCCGTGCTGCCGCTCCACTCGGTCATCAACCACTACAAGCGGGCCGCGTTCTACCGCCCGAACGTCGCGGTCATCGTGCCCGCCTGGAACGAGGGCCTCGTCATCGCGGCCTCGATCGACCGCCTCGTCCGGCTCGACTATCCGCAGGACCGGCTGCGCATCTACGTCGTCGACGACGCGTCGACCGACGACACCCCCGACATCGTCAAGGCGAAGGCGATTGAGCATCCCGGTCAGGTCTTCCACCTGCGGCGCGAGAAGGGCGGCGAGGGCAAGGCGCACACCCTCAACCACGGGATCTCGCGGGTGCTCGCCGAGCCGTGGGCGGAGGCGATCCTCATCATGGACGCCGACGTCATCTTCGCCCTCGACTCGCTGCGGAAGATGACGCGCCACCTCGCCGACCCCAAGGTCGGCGCGGTCACCGCCTACATCGCCGAGGGCAGCGCCGACCGCAACTTCCTGACCCGCTTCATCGGCATCGAGTACGTCATGGCGCAGCTCGCCTCGCGGCGCACGCAGAACGTGCTCGGTGCGATCGCCTGCCTCGCCGGCGGCGCGCAGCTGCACTCGCGGGAGAACCTCGAGGCGATCGGCGGCCGCATCCCCACGGGGACGCTCGCGGAGGACACGATGGCGACCTTCGAGTCGCAGCTGCGCGGACGGCGGATGGTCTTCGAGCCGCACGCGCTCGTGCTCGCCGAGGAGCCGCGCACGATCGACGCGCTCTGGAAGCAGCGGCTGCGCTGGGCGCGCGGCAACGTGCAGGTCACGAAGCACTACCGCCGGCTGTGGTTCCGCCCGAGCCGCGTGCACCGGCTCGGCAGCCTCTCCTTCGGGCTCATCTGGTTCAGCATCCTGCTGCTGCCCGTCCTCATGCTGCTCGCCGCGCTCGGGCTGGTCCTGCTCCTGCTGCTGCACAACGACCTCGCGGAGTTCGTGTTCCGGCTGATGTGGATCAGCGCCGCGGTCGTCTTCCTCTTCTCGGTGATCTTCGCGGTGCAGCTCGACCCGCGCACGGGCCTGCGCTCCTGGCGAGAGGCGATCCTGTTCCAGGGGATCGGCTCGCTCTTCCTGATGCTCGTCGCGGTCTTCCCCGGGCTCGTCGAGCACTACGTGCTCGCGCCGTTCGGCGTCGCGTTCACCGACTCGGGGCGGTTCGCCTGGCTCGTCGCGATGTACCTGTGGGGTCCCGTCGCGATGCTCGGCGCCTGGCTCGCGCGGCTCGTCGAGCGCACGCCGGTCGGCTGGCTGCTCTCGCGCGTGCTGCTGTACATCGTGGGATACGGCTCGCTGCTGTGCGCGATCACCGTCGACTCGTACATCAAGGAGTGGCGTCGCGCGGACGCGAGCTGGAGCAAGACGGAGAAGGTGGGGAGGGTCATGGGATGAGCGAACCGACCCGGGCCGAGGCGGTCGCAGCGCAGCGGGAGATCCGCCGGGATGCGCGACTCGAGTGGCGGCTCCTCTGGAAGGCGCTCATCGCGCTCGTCATCGTCGCGGGGGTCGTGGTGCTTCGAGAGCTGTTCCTGCGATGAACGACCAGTCCGCCCGCCGCACGAGGGACCGCCTGCGGCGCCTGCGGTGGCTGCGGGATCTCATCGAGCGCCCGAGCCCGCTCGCGAAGCAGCTGCCGACGGTCTTCCTCCTGCTCGTCGGCATCGCGACCGTCATCATCTCGGACGGCATCGACTTCACCTCGCTCAGCGACGCCCTCATCGGCATCGCGGGCGTCATGGCCGCGACGGTCCTCGCGATCGTCATGACGATGCGCCGGGTCTGGGACGGCTGGGTCGTCATGCTCGTGCCGATGATCGACATCATCGCGCTGGGGCTCTTCCGGTCCGGCACGGGCGGCTCCGCGTCGCTCTTCGGCGGCTTCGTCCTGCTGCCCGTCATCTGGCTCGCCTCGGCGCCGCAGCGCCGCTACATCCTCGTCGCGGTCCTGCTCACGTCGGTCGCGCAGCTGCTGCCGTTCTTCAGCAATCCGCCGTCGAGCGGCGAGCAGTGGCTGCGCGGCGTCATCACCCCGCTCGTCTTCGCGATGGTCGCGGTCGTCGTCAACGAGCTCGCACGCATGCAGCGTCAGCGCACCGAGCTCGCGGAGCGCCTCGCGGCGTTCCGCGAGGCGGCGCTGCAGGAGAGCTCCGAGGTGCTCGCGAAGCTGCGGGAGGGGGAGCAGCGCTATCGGCGGCTGCTCACCGAGTTCCAGAGCGTCTGGGACGCGACGACCGCGCAGGCGGTCATCAGCACCGATGCCGACGGTCTCGTCGTGCGCTGGAACCCGGGCGCGGCGAAGCTGTTCGGGCGCGCCGAGGAGGACGTCGCCCGGACGCTGCGCGTCGACGAGCTCTTCCCGCAGGCGACGCTCGACCTGCTCGCGGGACGGTCGGCCGAGCCGGACGATGCCCCGCGGGCGGCCGGAGATCCCCTCGCGGTCGGTGTGCGGCGGCTCTTCGGCATCGCGGACGAGGGCGGCTCGGTGGACCGCGATCTCGAGCTGCTCGGGGCGGGCAACGCGGTCGTCCCGATGCGCCTGACCGTCACCTCGCGGCGCGACGAGCTCGGCGAGCCGCTCGGCTACCTCCTCGTCATGACGGACGAGACGCGCGCGACGGAGGTGGCGCGGCTCAAGGACGAGTTCGTCGGGATGGTCTCGCACGAGCTGCGCACGCCGCTCGCCTCGATCCTCGGCTATCTGGAGCTGCTCGAGCACGACACGCAGCGGCCGCTGGACGAGGAGCAGCGGCAGTTCCTCGAGGTCATCCAGCGCAACGCGCAGCGGCTCGCGAAGCTCGTCAGCGACCTGCTCTTCACGGCGAAGGTCGAGTCGGGCCAGTTCCCGCTCGAGGTCCGCTCGGGCGACATCGTGCCGGTCGTCGCCGCGGCGGTCGAGTCCGCGCGCCCGGTCGCCGATCAGGCGGGGGTCGAGCTGGTCGCGATCCTGCCCGAGTCCTCGCCCGCCTTCCGCTTCGACCCGGAGCGGATCGGTCAGGCGATCGACAACCTGCTGTCGAACGCGATCAAGTTCACCCCGCGCGGCGGCACGGTCACGGTGAGTCTCGCCGTCGACCCGGGCAGCGTCACGCTCTCGGTGCGCGACACCGGCATCGGCGTCGCGGAGGAGGAGGTCGGCCGGCTCTTCACCAGGTTCTTCCGGGCGTCGACGGCGACGCAGGAGGCGGTGCCGGGGATCGGCCTGGGGCTGTCGATCTCGCGCGCGGTCGTCATCGCCCACGGGGGGACGATGGACGTCAGCAGTGAGCTCGGCGAGGGCACCGAGTTCCGGCTGACGCTGCCGACCGGTCCCTGAGGGCTCAGAGCGCCCCGCCGGCGGCGGGCGGCGCGTCGGCCTCGGCCCCCGTCGCCTGCGCCGCGACGTCGCGCGCGACGAAGTTCTCGATGTCGAAGAGGTTGTCGGTGCGCTCGGCCACGTTGAGCAGGGTCTGCATCGAGGCGATCTCCTCGACCTGCTCCTTGAGGAACCACAGCATCGCCTGCTCGCCGAGCCCGTCGTCCTCCGCGCGGGCCGCCGCGAAGAGCGCCTGGATCTGGTCGGAGACCTGCTTCTCCTGCGCGAGTGCGAGGCGGATCGGCTCGCGGTGGTCGGCGAAGTCGTTCTGCACGTCGGGGATGCCGGGGATCGCGACTCCCATGTCCCGGTCGAGGCGGTACTGCACGAGCATCATCGCGTGATTGCGCTCCTCGATCGACTGCCGGTAGAAGTGCGCCGCGAGCTGGGGCATGTCGTGGTCGTCGAACCAGACGGCGATCGCTATGTACTGCTGCGAGGCGGCGAACTCGTGCCCGATCTGCTCGGCGAGGAGGGTGTCGAAGTCGGCCACGGCGCGTCCAATCGGTCGGGGATCCGCGTGCGGCGGATCCGGTTCTGCGAGGAAACGCTACCCGCGACCGACGACAATGGACCCGTGACGATCGCGCAGAACGCCGTGCTGCTGGTCATCGACGTGCAGCGCGGGTTCCGCGACCCCGCCTGGGGCGCGCGGGACAATCCCGCGGCCGAGGCGAACATCGCGGCCCTCGGTGCCGCCTGGGCGGCCTCCGGCCGGCCGATCGTCGTCGTCCGGCACGACTCGGTCAGCCCCGGCTCACCGCTCGCACCCGGACAGCCGGGCAACGACCTGATCCCCGAGGTCGCCGCCCTGCCGCGCGAGCTGCTCGTCACGAAGTCCGTCAACTCGGCGTTCTACGGCGAGCCGTCGCTCGACGCGTGGCTGCGCGAGCGCACGGCGCGGGAGCTCGTCATCGTCGGGGTGCAGACGAACATGTGCGTCGAGACGACCGCGCGGATGGCCGGCAACCTCGGCTACGAGGCGACCGTCCCACTCGACGCGACCCACACCTTCGACCTCGCAGGTCCCGAGGGCGTGTCGCTCAGCGCCGCGCAGCTCGCGACGGCGACCGCCGTGAACCTGCAGGGCGGCGGCTTCGCCCGCGTCACGACGACCGCAGAGGTGCTCGCCGGGCTCTGAGTGCGGGTGCCGGGCCGGAGGATCAGGTCCGGCGGAGGATCTCGGTCGTCACCGCGGTGATCCGCGGGACGTAGGCGATCGAGCCCGTCCCTGAGGCGCCCATGGCCGCGGCGAACAGCCACTGCCAGGCGACGCGGTTGATGAGCTGATAGCGCATCTGGATCCGGAAGCCCTCCCGCCACGCGTCCGGATCGAGCTCGACGCCCGCGGCCCGGCCGAGCGCGCGGCGATGCCGCTCGACGATCTCCCAGAGCGAGGTCTGCTCGAAGCCGGGGGAGAGGGTGAAGGCGAGCAGCTCTGCGAGGTCGCGCTGCGGCGTGTCCCAGAGCGCGAGCTCCCAGTCGTAGACGACGGCGGTGCGATCGGCCCGGAAGCAGGCGTTGCGCGGATTGCAGTCGTCGTGGACGAGCGTGCGGGGGAGCGCGTCCTTCGGCGGGTACCACTCGTCGATCGTCTCGATGAGCCGGGATGCGACGGCGCCGACCTCGGGCGTGACGATGCGGGGGAGGCTCCGGCGCCCGGCGTCCAGGAGCGCCTGGAAGAGGGGCGCGTCCGCGATGACGCTCGCGGAGTCCGCGACGTGCGCCGGCCAGCTCGGGTCGGGCTCCTGGCCGAGCCCGACGGCGTGCAGGTCGGCGAGCGCCTCGACGATGCGCCAGCGCATCGGCGGATGCCAGCCGGAGACGTCGTCGCCGGTGTCCATCAGGAGCGCGCCCTCGATCCGCTCGATGACGAGCAGATACTCGTCCTCCGCGGGGTCGGCCCGGGCGCCGTAGAACGCCGGCAGCCAGCGGCGCGTCGTCTCGTGCGCGGCGAAGCGCCGGTAGGCGTCGATCTCGCGCGCGTCGGTGCGCAGCCACTCTGCCGCCGTCGGATGCTCCGCGAGCGGACGATCCAGTCGCACGCCGACCTGGTCGAGCCAGCGGGGCAGCAGCGCCTCGCCGACGCCCGCGCCGTGGCGCGCCTTGAGGATGACCGGCAGCACGCGCTGGGCTGCGCCGGGGGCATCCGCGAGGACGATGTCGAGCGGCACGACGCCCTCGATGTCGTCGTCGCCCCCGCCGTACTTGTCCCCGCGCCACGGCTCGGCCTCCTCGCCGCGCACGCCCGGCGCGCGCATCGACCTGACCTCGAGCTCGGGCAGCCCGAGCCCGTCGCGCAGGACGTCCTCGATCGCGGCGGGCAGCGCTGCGGGTCGGACCACGGGATCGACCCTACGCGAATCGGGCTCCGCGGCTTAGAGTCGGCGGCAGGAGGTGCGTCATGACGAGGATCACGGAACGGATCGCGGGCGAGGTGCCGGGCTGGGGCGCGCGACTCTCCTACGGCGAGGCCCGGACGGTGGCCGGGGCCGAGCTGGTGCCCGTCGCGTTCGTCGCGTTCGGCTTCGGCGCGGGCGACCTCGGTGCCGGCCACGATGCGCCCAAGGCAGGCGACGCCGGCGAGGTCGCGAGCAGCACGGGCGAGGGCGGCGGGGGCGGGGGCGTCTCGATCCCGCTCGGCGCCTACATCGCGGGCCCCGACGGCCTGCGCTTCCGTCCGAACCCCGTCGTCCTGCTCGCCCTCGGCATCGGCGTCATCGGCGCGTTCGGCGTCGCGCTCGGCGTCGTCGTCGCGGCGACGAGGAGCCGCCGCTAAGGCGGTGCGACTCGACCACAGGCGAGTACCCTGATCGTGTGACGATCATCGACGCGCAGAACGCCAGCGACCCGACCGCGGCCACGACGAGCCTCCCGCATTGGATCGGCGGCAAGCCGGTCGACGGGACCTCCGGCAGGACCGCCCCTGTCTACGATCCGGCGCTCGGCGTCGTGACGAAGCGGGTGCCGCTCGCGAGCGAGGCGGAGGTCGATGCGGCGGTCGCCTCGGCGAAGGCGGCGTTCCCCGAGTGGAGCGGCCTGTCGATCACGAAGCGCCTCGCGGTGCTCTTCAACTTCCGCGAGCTGCTCAACGCGCGCAAGGCGGAGCTCGCCGAGATCCTCACCTCGGAGCACGGCAAGGTGCTCTCGGACGCCGCCGGCGAGATCGCGCGCGGCCTCGAGGTCGTCGAGTTCGCGCTGTCCTTCCCGCACCTGACGAAGGGCGAGTTCAGCCAGAACGTCTCGACCGGGATCGACGTCTACTCGGTCCGCGAGCCGCTCGGCGTCGTCGGCGTCATCTCGCCGTTCAACTTCCCCGCGATGGTGCCCATGTGGTTCTTCCCCATCGCGCTCGCGGCGGGCAACACCGTCGTGCTCAAGCCGTCCGAAAAGGACCCGTCGGCGGCGAACTGGATGGCGGCGCTGCTCGCCGAGGCGGGCCTGCCGGCCGGCGCGTTCACGGTGCTGCACGGCGACAAGGTCGCGGTCGACGGGCTGCTCGCGCACCCCGACGTCCGGGCGATCTCGTTCGTCGGCTCGACGCCGATCGCGCGCTACATCTACGCGAACGCGGCGGCCAACGGCAAGCGCGTCCAGGCGCTCGGCGGCGCGAAGAACCACATGCTCGTCCTCCCGGACGCCGACCTCGACCTCGCGGCCGACGCCGCCGTCAACGCGGGCTTCGGCTCGGCGGGGGAGCGCTGCATGGCGATCTCCGCGCTCGTCGTCGTCGATACCGTCGCCGACGCGCTCGTCGCGAAGATCCAGGAGCGGATCGCGACGCTGCGCACGGGCGACGGCCGCCGCAACTGCGACATGGGCCCGCTCGTGACGCGCGAGCACCGCGACAAGGTCGCCTCGTACATCGACGTCGCGGTCGCCGACGGCGCGGTGGTCGTCACGGACGGCCGCGACGTCAACCCGGACGGCGACGCGAACGGCTTCTGGCTCGGACCGACGCTCATCGACAAGGTGCCGACGACCTCGAAGGTGTACGAGGACGAGATCTTCGGCCCGGTGCTGGCGGTCATCCGCGTGCACTCCTACGAGGAGGGCGTCGCGCTCATCAACTCGTCCCCGTACGGCAACGGCACCGCGATCTTCACGAACGACGGCGGCGCCGCGCGGCGCTTCCAGAACGAGGTCACGGTCGGGATGATCGGCATCAACGTGCCGATCCCCGTGCCGGTCGCCTACTACTCGTTCGGCGGCTGGAAGGACTCGCTCTTCGGCGATGCGAAGGCCTACGGCGAGAACGGCTTCCGCTTCTACACGAACGAGAAGGCGATCACGAGTCGCTGGCTCGACCCCTCGCACGGCGGGCTGAACCTGGGCTTCCCGCAGAATGCGTGAGGGGTGAGCGGGCGGGTCCTTCGACTCGCTTCGCTCGCTCAGGAACCCGCCCGGCGCGGCCTATGACTCGGAGTCGTCGTCGGCGTCCGCGAGCAGCTCGAGCTGCGCCTTCGGCTCGTCGATCGTGATGAGCTGATCGGCGCTCGAGAGCGCACGCAGCTCGATAACGTACTCGTCGACGACGCGGCGCTGGTCCTCGAGGATCGCGAGGCGCAGCTCCGCGTCGGCGAGCATCTTCGCGGAGTGCTCGTTCGTGCGGATCGCGATCTGGTCGGCCCGGCCCCGGGCCCGACCGAGCAGCTCCTGGGCGTGCTCGCGCGCCGAGGCGAGCAGCCGGCCGGCCTCGCCCTTCGCACGCTCGAGGTGCTCCTCCGCCTCCGCGTTGAGGGCGTTCGCGCGCCCCGTCACGTCGGCGAGCATCTGGTCGGCCTCCTCGGTGCGCTGGCCCACGTGGCGCCGCGCCTCCTCGTGCAGCGCGAGCCGGTCCTGCTCGGCCTGCTCCTGGAGGACCTTGATCTCGCTCTTCGCCCGCAGCGCATCGCGTTCTGCGATCTGGCGCAGCAGCGCGACCTCGGCCTTCGCGTCCTCGGTCTCCTGGTGGATCTGGGTGCGCACGTCGGCCGCGTAGCGCTCGGCGTCGGCGCGGATCGACGCGGCCTTGAACTCGGCGCTGTCGAGCGCGCTCTTCGCCTCGACGAGGAGCGCGTCGGCGCGGTTCTCCGTCTCGGCGGCCTTGCGCTCGGCGCGGTTCTCCGTCTCGGCTGCGCGCTGCTCGGCCTCCTGCAGCCGGGCCTCGGCCGCCTGCGTCGACGAGCGCCGCAGCTCCTCCGCCTCCGCCTTCGCGCCCTCGCGCAGCGCCTTCGACTCGGCGGAGGCCTCGCGGATCATCTTCGCGGCCTGCTCCTCGGCGAGGCGCAGCGTCTGCTCGAACGCGGAGCCGAGGTCGGCGAACGACGGCTTCGCGCGGGCCCGCTGCACGGCGGCGCGGGCCTCCTCGAGCTCGCGCTGGAGACGCTCGATCGTCTTCGAGTCGCGCGAGCGCTCCGACTCGAGGCCGTCGAGCTGCGAGCGGATCTCGGAGATCGCCCGGTCGACGTCCGCGGTCTCGTAGCCGCCCTTGCGCGCGACGCGGAACGAAAGCACGTCTCCCATTGGCCCTCCGAGCGCCTAGAACGCGGGACGCCGACCCACGCGAATGAACGTCATCCTATCGGCTCAGGCGGTCCTGCGCGGTTCCAGAATGCGACCGACGGCATCGGCGACCCGGGTGACCGCCCTCGTGCGCACGCCCCAGACCCGGGCCCCTGCGCCGAGCACCGCGAGGCCGACCGCGGCATCCTCGAGTCGGGTCGGCGAGTCGTCGGCCGACATCGAGGCGAGCAGCTCGTCGTGCGCGTCGATGAGGACGGGGTAGCCGAGCGCGCGGATGCGGTCGAGGTGCCCGAGCATGAGCCACGGGTCTGCCGATGTCGCCGAGAGCCCCGCACTCGCGTTGAGCACGATCCGGTCGGAGTGCACGCCGGCCTCCAGCAGCGCCGCGAGGTTGCGCACGAGCCCGTAGGTGTAGGCGTCGGCGCCCGTCTCGATCGCCGGCTCGGGGCGGTGGGGCCGCGACCACGGGCCGATCGCCCAGCCGATGAAGGACGGCCGACGCGCGACGCGGATCATCTCCGGGTCGGCGGTCGTGCCCGACGGGTCGATGATCCAGTGGGCGCCCCGGTCGACCGCGATCCGCGCGATCGAGGCCCGCGTCGTCGTGACGGATACGGGGATCCCCGACTCGCGCAGCCCCCGCACGAGCAGCGCGAGCGTGTCGTCCTCGATCGCGGCGAAGGGACCCGAGGGCAGCGTGTCGATGTCGACGATGTCGGCGCCGTCCGAGTACAACGCCATCGCCTCGCGGATCAGGACAGAAGGATCCGCGAGGTCACCGGACGGCAGGAGGACGCCGACCACGCACGTCTCGGGCTGGACTCGCATGTCGTGCCGAGCGTATTGATCCGGCGCTCCGTCCGGACAGCCCCACAAGGGGTCACATCGGGGTCTACCATCACCTGGTGGCCACGCGTCGAACCGGCCGCGTGCTCGCCCTGCGGCACGCGATCCAGCCGACCCGTGTCGTCGCGATCGGCTTCCTCGGCGCGATCGTCGTCGGGGCCCTGCTCCTCGCCCTCCCCATCGCGAAGGCGGGGCCGGGCGGCGCCTCCTGGAATGAGGCGCTCTTCACCGCGGTGTCGAGCGTCAGCATCACGGGACTGACCGTCACCGACACGGGCGCGTTCTGGACGCCGTTCGGCCACGTCGTCATCATCGTGCTCGTCCAGCTCGGCGGACTCGGCATCATGACGTTCGCGACGTTCGTCGGCCTCATCGTCGTGCGCAAGATCTCGCTGAGCGCCCGGCTCACCTCCGCCGCCGAGAACCGCTCGCTCGGCATGTCGGACGCGAAGTCGATCATCCGCGGTGTCGTCGTCATGTCGTTCCTCATCGAGGCGGTCGTCGCGCTCGCGCTCGCGCTCCAGTTCGGGATCGCGTACGGCATGGCCCCGCTCAAGGCCGTCTGGTTCGGCGTCTTCCACGCCGTGTCCGCCTTCAACAACGCGGGCTTCAGCCTGTTCGACGCGAGCATGGTCGGCTTCGTGTCCGACCCCGTCGTCAACCTCGCGCTCGCCGTCGCGACGATCCTCGGCGGGCTCGGCTTCCCCGTGCTCATGCAGCTGCGCAAGCACCTGTGGACGCCGCGGCTGTGGAGCATGAACACGCGACTCGTGCTCGCGATCAGCGGGGTGCTGCTCGTCTCCGGGTGGCTGTTCATCACCGCGATCGAGTGGTCGAATCCGCGCACGCTCGGCGGGCTCGACCCGTGGACGCGGATCCTCGCCGGCTTCTTCCAGTCGGTGCAGACGAGGACGAGCGGCTTCAACTCGGTCGACATCGGCGCGATGCAGGACGAGACCCTCTTCGGCATGTCGATCCTCATGTTCATCGGCGGCGGGCCCGCGGGCACCTCCGGCGGCATCAAGGTGACGACCTTCGGCGTGCTGCTGTTCATCCTGCTCGCGGAGATCCGCGGCGACACCGCGGTCAACGTGTTCGGCAAGCGGCTCTCGCGCTCGGTGCACCGGGAGGCGATCACCGTCGTGCTGCTCGCCGTCGCGTTCGTCGCCGCCTCGACGATCGCGCTCATGATCATGACGGGCGACGCGCTCACGCCGATCCTCTTCGAGGCCGTCTCCGCGTTCGCGACGACCGGCCTGTCGACCGGCCTCACGCCGGGGCTCGACTGGCCCGCCCAGATGCTGCTGTGCCTGCTCATGCTCGTCGGCCGCATCGGCACCATCACGCTCGCGTCCTCGCTCGCGCTGCGGACGCGGACGATCATGTATCAGTACCCCAAGGAGAGGCCGGTCATTGGCTAATCGCAGACATCGCATCCCGCACTACACCGGCCCGGCGTCGAGCGTCGCGGTCATCGGGCTCGGCCGATTCGGGTCCGCGCTCGCCCTCGAGCTCATGGACGCCGGCGTCGAGGTGCTCGGCGTGGAGTACAGCGAGGAGATCGTGCAGAGCCTCAACGGCCAGCTCTCGCGCGTCGTGCAGGCCGACTCGACGAAGCAGGAGGTCCTCGAGCAGCTCGAGGTCGCCGACTTCGACCGCGTCGTCGTCGCGATCGGCAGCCACATCGAGTCGAGCATCCTGACGACTTCGCTGCTGCTGCAGGCGGGCGTCAAGGAGCTGTGGGCGAAGGCCGTCTCCGAGCCGCACGCGCTCATCCTCGAGCAGCTCGGCGTCCCGCACGTCGTGCGCCCCGAGCGGGACATGGGCCGCCGCGTCGCGCACCTCGTCCGAGGCTCCATGCAGGACTTCCTCGACATCGGCGACGACTTCTCGCTCGTCAAGATGAAGCCCCCCGTCCCGCTCACGGGCGAGCGGCTCGACTCGCTCGAGATCCGCTCCCGCTACGGGGTGACGATCGCCGCGGTCAAACCGGTCGGCGCGAGCTGGACGTATGCGACCGCCGAGACGGTGCTCGACCCGGGAGACACGATCCTCGTGACGGGCTCCACGGAGCGCGTCGAGCGCTTCGCGCAGCTGCAGTGACGCCGATCCCGTCGCTCGGCGCCAGTCGCGCCTAGGCTCGCAGCCATGAGCACGCTCGAACGCCATCCTGCCGAGCTCGATCTGCGCTGCGCCGACATGCCGGGTGCCGTCACGCGGATCGTCTCGGAGCGACGGGTGCCGCTCGGCGGGCCGCGCGGCATGGAGGTCACCCGCACCATCCCGGAGCGCTCGCTGCCGACGATCGGCGCGTGGTGTTTCCTGGACCAGGCGGGGCCCGCGCCCTACGTCTCGCACCTCCTCCCGCACCCGCACATCGGCCTGCAGACCGTCTCGTGGCTCATCGAGGGCACCATCCTGCACCGCGACACCGTCGGCTCCGTCGCCGAGATCCGCCCGGGCCAGCTCAACCTCATGACCTCGGGGCGCGGCATCGCCCACTCCGAGTTCACGATCGGCGACGAGCCCGAGCCGCTCCACCTGCTGCAGCTGTGGATCGCGCTGCCCGACGAGGCGCGGTGGCAGGAGCCGCACTTCGAGCAGCACTCGCGGCTGCCCGTCGCCGCGGGGGACTGCTGGTCGGCGACCGTGCTCATCGGCGAGCTCGACGGCGCCGCCTCGCCCGCCGCCGCATACTCCCCGCTCGTCGGCGCCGAGGTGCGGATCGAGCCCTTCGGGCGCGCGGTGCTGCCGCTGCGCGCCGACTTCGAGCACGGCGTGCTCGCGGCCGTCGGCGAAGTCGTCGTCGAGGGCACCCCGCTCGGCAGCGGACCGCTGCTCTACCTCGGCACCGACCGGGAGCAGGTCACGATCCAGGCGGGTGCCGAGGGCGCGGTCCTGCTCCTCCTCGGCGGTCGGCCGCTCGGCGAGGACCTCGTCATGTGGTGGAACTTCGTCGGGCGCACGCACGAGGAGATCCAGGCGGCGCGCGAGGAGTGGGAGGCCGGCGCCGAGCGCTTCGGTCCGGCGATCGCCGCCCACGACGGCGCGCGCATCCCCGCACCGCCACTGCCCACCGTACGGCTCACGCCGCGGCGTCGGCGCCCCGAGCCCGAGAACTGATCCGTATCCCCCCCAGCCCGAGCTGCACCAGAAAGAAGGAGATATCCGCGAATGCAGGCGAAATCCGCTCGAAACGCCCTTGCCCGGGGCATCGTGCCTGTCCTCGCGTTCTGCGCGCTCGCGCTCGCCGGCTGCGCCGCACCCGCGCCGATCGCCGCGACCGACATCGCGACGGGGAAGTATCCCGGCTCCGTCGAGGTGAGCGTCCCCGACGCGGACGGCGTCCAGGTCGTCGTCCGCGAGATCACGATCCAGCCGGGCGCCGGCACGGGCGAGCACTGCCACCACGGGCAGCTCGTCGGCGTCGTCAAGCAGGGCGTGCTCACCCACTACGCGCCGATCTACCCGAGCGGCGTCCACGAGTACCGGGCGGGCGACGCGATCATCGAGGGCGCCGGATACATCCACGAGGGCGTCAACGAGGGCACCGAGCCGGTCATCCTCGAGGTGACCTACCTCATCGAGCAGGGCCAGCCGCTCGCGGAGACCGACCTCGCGAAGTGTGACACGCGCTGAACCGCAGGGCGCCCTCGTCCCGCCGAATAACTTCTACCGGGTAGGGTTAGCGGGTGAGCGTCCGCAGCGCCCTCCTGGCGATCCTGACCATCGGTCCCGCGTACGGCCTGCAGCTCGCGAGCGAGTTCCGGCGCCGCACCGGTGGCGCCGAAGCCGTCGTCGACGCGCAGATGTACATGACGCTCAAGCGCATGCAGCGCGACGGCGTCGTCGCCCCGCTGCCGAAGGACTCCTCGGGCAAGGTGCGCTACGAGCTCACCGACGAGGGGCGCGCCGAAGCGCAGGAGTGGCTCGCCGCGCCCGTCCCGCAGGACGCGCCGGGCGCCCGCGACGAGCTCGCGCTCAAGGTGACGCTCGCCGCGACGCTTCAGACCGCGGACCTCCGCTCGCTCATCAACGCCCAGTCGGCGCTCGCCCGCGACGAGCTCGGCCGGGCGCTCGACGAGGCGCCCGACGACCTCCTCGCCGACGTCGTCCTCGCCCGCCGCCGCGGCTCGCTCCAGGCGGAGCTCGAATGGCTCGCGGCGGCCCGCGCGCGACTCAGCCAGGTCACCCCCTTCGGCTTCGCGCCGCCGCCGAAGCGCGGCCGCAAGAAGGCCGCCACGCCGGAATGACACGCTTGTAATCCGCGTTCTCGCACCGCATACTTGCCTGAGAACCGAATAGCAGTCGCGAACGCCATTCACGCCATCGCGCAAGTCGCACCGAACGGGTCGGAGGGGAAGCCGCACCCGCCGGGATGCGGCTTCGAATGGAGGAGATCGTGGCTCGTTCGGCGTCTTATGGAGCCGTCGCACACGGCGTTCTGTACGTGCATTCCGCGCCCAAGGCGCTCTGCCCGCACATCGAGTGGGCGACCGGTCGCGCCCTCGACCTCGCGGTGAGCTTCGCCTGGCGCGAGCAGCCGCTCATGCCGGGCGCGCAGCGCGCCGTCTACGTGTGGGAGGGCGCCCCCGGCACGGGCGCCGCGATCTCCTCGGCGCTGCGCGGCTGGGAGCACCTGCGCTACGAGGTCACGGAGGACGCGGGCCACGGACACGACGGCGGGCGCTGGATGCACACCCCCGACCTCGGCGTCTTCCACGCGCAGACCGACAGCGCGGGCAACATGGTCATCCCCGAGGACCGGGTGCGCTACGCGCTCGAGTCGGCGGGAGCGAACGCCTTCGAGCTGCACCGCGAGCTGCGCATCGCGCTCGGCCAGGCGTGGGACGACGAGCTCGAGGCGTTCCGCCACGCGCACGCCGACGCACCCGTCGTGTGGCTGCACAAGGTGGGGTAGCTAGCGGCCCTTCGACTCGCTGCGCTCGCTCAGGGAGCCGCGGGAGGGCGCCCGCTCAGGGGGCCGCGGACGGAGGTTCGCTCAGGGAGCCCCGCGGAGGGGCGCTCGCTCAGGGAGCCCCGCGGAGGGGCGCTCGCTCAGGGAGCCCCGCGGAGGGGCGCTCGCTCAGGGGGAGCCGCGACTACACGGAGCGGAACGCGGCGACGGCGTTGTGGCCGCCGAAGCCGAACGAGTTCGACAGCACGAGCTGGTCGCCCGCGCCGAGATCGCGCG